>Ga0136617_10002570_pt1 | contig 16128 bp, 12 predicted proteins | sample AntDrymUQ3222106_2_FD_129672 | JGI IMG/M metagenome (GOLD analysis project Ga0136617, IMG submission 129672) | Polar desert sand microbial communities from Dry Valleys, Antarctica - metaG UQ322 (21.06) | ecosystem: Environmental > Terrestrial > Soil > Desert | place: Antarctica: Dry Valley...
CTGTTAACCGTTCTCGCCTTATCTTTCCCGCCGTCAGGACAGGTGGCCGAGTGGCTGAAGGCGTCGGTCTCGAAAACCGGTATACCCGCAAGGGTATCGTGGGTTCGAATCCCACCCTGTCCGCTATTGTCGCATAAGCACTTAGTATCCCGAGTTAAAGCTACCTCTCAGATCTCCGGCGGCGCATGAGCTATCTCGACGACCACCTCTTGGCGGGCGAGCGGATAGTCTATCGCGCCCGCCTGCACTGGACCATCTTCCTCACCTCGATCGCCGTAGTGCTGCTCGGCATCGGCCTGTGGATACTGCTCCAGACGCTCGAGCCCGCCTATGCCTACGCCGGCCTGGGGCTCGCCGGCATCGGTTTGCTGCTCGCCATCGGTCCCGCCATCCGCTACACCACCACCGAATTCGCCGTTACCGACAAGCGGGTGCTCGGGAAAGTGGGCTTCATCGAACGGGAATCGGACGAGACACTGCTCAGCAAAATCGAAGCGATCGCCGTGGATCAGGGTGTGATCGGGCGAATGTTCGGGTTCGGAACCCTCACCATCACCGGCACCGGCGGCACCCAGGAAGTGTTCTCGGGTATCCATGATCCGCTGGAGTTCCGCCGGCAGATTCAGAGCCAGATCATTTCCCAGGAGGAGCGGAGAGGCGCCCCTTCCGCCGCGGGTGGGCACACGATGCCAGCAGCGCCCCGGGTGGAGCGGGAATGCCCCTATTGCGCCGAGCCTATTCTGGCACGCGCGCGAGTGTGCAAGCACTGCGGCCGGGACGTGGCACCGGCCTAGGGGTGAGGGCGGATCGTCTGGCCGGATCGATCCGGGGTCAGGCCCTGGGAGACGCGCTGGGTTTCGTAGTCGAGGCCCAGCCTCCCGAAGTTGCCCAGGTTTATGTCCAAGGCTGGCTGCGAGCCGGCCGAGCTGGCGAGTGGTCCCACCCTCAGTTCCCCTTTGGCCAATACAGCGATGACACTCAACTCGCCCGCGAGCTGCTGAGGAGCTTTCAGGACGCGGGCGGTTGGGACGCATCGGTGTTCGCCATCCGGATGGCGGAGCTCTTTCGTGACGGCCGTGATGTTGGCGCGGGGCAGGGTACCCACTCCTCGGCGTTGCGGTTGCTTCAGGGCGTGCCCTGGGATCAGGCTGGGACACCCGCGCCCTACGCCGGCAACGGAGCGGCCATGCGGGCTGGCCCGCTGGGTCTCTTGATTCCGAATCGCCAGGCGATGTGCCGGGTGGCGCGGCAGCAGGCCCGAATCACCCATCTGGATCCTCGCTGTGCCGCGGGCGCGGCGGTGGTTGCGCGCGCCGTGGGGGGCGACACCGACACTATGGCGGCAATGGCTGGTGCGATCAGCGGTGCTCGGTCCGGGGCGGAGGCACTCCCCGGCAACCTGATGGCTCGCCTCAACGACCGCGGGGAATGGAGAGCCGCCGCCCTGGTCGAGCTGGCGCAGGGATGTGCCGCCATCACTCCTGGCTCATAGCTATTAGCTCATGGCTTTCTATTATTCTTGCCAGGGCAGGTCGCCCAGACTACGAAGCAGCTCTCGAGGTCCTCATGCCCCAAGGAAAGATCTACCAGGACGTCACCGAGACGGTCGGCAACACGCCACTGATTCGGCTGAACCGTATAGCCGCCGGCCTCCCCGGCCGAATCGCGGTGAAGCACGAGGGCTACAATCCATACAGCTCGGTGAAGGACAGAATCGGCGCAGCCATGATCAACGACGCCGTCCAGAACGGCCGGTTGCGCCCGGGGATGATCATCGTAGAGCCCACTAGCGGGAATACCGGAATCGGGCTGGCGTATGTGGCCGCGGCCCGAGGTTATCGCTGCATCTTTACCATGCCGGATACGATGACTTACGAGCGCCGGAACATGCTGCGCGCTCTCGGTGCCAAAGTGGTCCTTACCGAAGGCGCGAAGGGAATGAAAGGCGCAATTGCCCGGGCGGAGGAGCTTCTGGCACGCCTGGGAGACCGCGCCTGGATGCCGCGGCAGTTCGACAATCCGGCTAACCCAGCCATCCATTACCGCACCACCGGACCTGAGATCTGGGCCGACACCGGGGGCGCGGTGGATATCTTCGTGTCCGGCATCGGTACCGGCGGGACGATCACCGGAGCTGGCCGGTACCTGCGGGAGCGGAAACCCGGCATCCGCATAGTGGCGGTAGAGCCGGCCGAGAGCCCCGTCCTCTCAGGCGGCCAGCCTTCGCCTCACAAGCAGCAGGGCATCGGGGCCGGGTTCGTCCCCTCCATTCTCGACACCAGCGTCTACGACGAAGTCATCCGTGTCACCAATGATGATGCCATAGCTACTGCTCGCAGGCTTGCCCGGCAAGAAGCTATCTTCGCCGGAATTTCCAGCGGTTCGATAACATGGGCCGCGCTTCAAGTGGCCGGCCGGAGCGAGAACGCCGGCAAGCTGATCGTATCGGTGGTGTGCGACTTTGGTGAGCGCTATCTCTCCCATCCAGTCTACACCGAGCTGCCCGACCCGGACATCTCCGATCTCGAGGAAGCTCTGGCGGCGCCGACAGCCATGGCCTGAAATCTTACTACCCACGAGGCACGAGCACCTGTGACCACCCCTGCGCGTTCTCTCAACGGCGGCAACACCGCCGAGCGGGTTGATAGTATCTTCGGCGCCGACATCTTCTCCCGCAGCACCATGCGGCAGCGCCTTCCCAAAGAGGTGTATCGCAGTCTCCTCAGGACCATCGATCATGGCGAGCCCCTCGATCCGGCTGCGGCGGATGTGGTAGCGGCTTCGATGAAGGACTGGGCCATCGAGAATGGGGCGAGTCACTACACCCACTGGTTTCAGCCGCTCACCGGACTTACCGCCGAGAAGCATGATTCGCTGGCCGGACCGGACGGCAGCGGTGGCGTGGTGTTCAACTTCTCCGGCTCCGAACTGGTCCAGGGCGAGCCCGACGCCTCCAGCTTTCCGTCCGGCGGGCTGAGGGCCACTTTCGAGGCCCGGGGCTACACCGCGTGGGATGCAACCAGCCCCGCTTTTCTCATGCGGGGGGAGAACAATGTCACCCTGTGCATACCCACCGCATTCGTGTCCTGGACCGGCGAGGCGCTGGATACCAAGATCCCGCTGCTGCGCTCGGTCGAGGCGCTGTCAAGCCAGGCTCTCCGAATTCTTCGGATCTTCGGCACCGACCAAGGCGTCTCGCGGATCATCACCACGGTAGGACCCGAGCAGGAGTACTTCCTGGTGGACCGTGAGCTCTACTATCGGCGGCCCGATCTGCTCACTTGCGAGCGCACCTTGTTCGGGGCCAAGCCGCCCAAGGGACAGCAGCTCGAGGATCACTACTTCGGCACCATCCCGCCCCGAGTGCTCGCGTTCATGTCAGAGTCAGAGCGTGAGCTGTACCGGCTGGGCGTGCCGGTCAAGACTCGCCACAACGAGGTAGCGCCGGGTCAGTACGAGATTGCGCCGCTGTTCGAGGCCAGTCATATCGCCAGCGATCATCAGATGCTTCTGATGGAAACGCTGAAACGGGTCGCGCCCCGGTTCGGACTCCAGGCACTGCTGCACGAGAAGCCGTTTGCCGGCGTAAACGGCTCGGGGAAGCACAACAATTGGTCGATGTCCACCGACACCGGGGTAAATCTCCTCGATCCCCAGGACGATACTCACACGAATATGCAGTTCCTGGTGTTCCTGGTGGCCACCATTCGCGCGGTAGATATCCACGCCGATCTGCTTCGCGCCTCCATCGCGTCGGCGGCCAACGATCACCGGCTCGGCGCCAATGAGGCACCGCCCGCCATCATCTCGATCTTTCTCGGCAAAATGCTTTCAGACATCCTGGAGCAGGTGGAGCGGGGGCTCCCCAAGCGTACCATCCGGGGCGGTGTCCTCGACCTGGGCGCCAAGACCCTGCCGATGCTGCCGCGCCACTCGGGCGATCGCAATCGCACCTCGCCGTTCGCATTCACCGGAAACAAGTTCGAGTTCCGGGCGGTAGGCTCCAGCGCCAGCATCGCATGGCCCAATACCGTGCTGAATACCATCGTGGCCGAGTCGCTGGAGTACATGGCGGAGCAGTTGGAGCGCGCCGTAGGATCGAGGCGAAGTCCCGCCCGCCTCCAGGCAGGTGTCATTGCGGTGCTGAAGAAAGTGATCAAGCAGCACAAGCGGGTAATCTTCGATGGCGACAACTACTCCGAGGAGTGGCACGCCGAGGCGCATGATCGGGGCCTGCCGAACCTCAAGGACTCCGTCGAAGCGTTCGGAGTGCTGCGCGCCCGGAAAAATGTGGATCTGTTTCGGAAGTACGGTGTGCTGACCAAGGCGGAGCACGACTCTCGCACCCACATAATGGTTGAGAAGTACATCAAGCAGCTCGCGATCGAGGCCGAGACCATGGTGTCGATAGCGAGAGGTCAGGTATTGCCGGCCGCGCTTCGACATCAGCAGCGCATGGCCGAAGCGGTGGCGGCTACCCAAGCCGCGGGCGTGGACTGCGACGACACGGTTGACGCGCTTCGGAGCTTCGTCGAGCTGGTTACCCGGGTCAGGTATGCCACCGCCGCCGTGGAACAGGCGTCAGCTCACCCCGAGGCCGATCCCATGAAGCACGCCACTCAAATCAGCCGGCAGCTGAAGCCGGCCATGGCCGAGCTGCGGATCGCGGTGGATACGGCGGAAACGCTGGTAGCGGCTGACCTGTGGCCGCTGCCGACCTATCGGGATCTGTTGTTTTTGAAGTAATCGGGAGCCAGGAGTCACCAGTCGCGAGTCGTAAGGTCGCGGGGCAGTAGCAGTCGCCCTCGGCTCACGATTCGTCCGGCGACTCGCGACTAGATGGGCCAGCCGCTCGGCTTCTTACGCGTGAGAAGGAACAGCTCGGAGGGGAGGGTGGCAGGGGTCAGCGTACCGGCCATGGCCTGAAAACTCTCGCATTCCGCCTGTGAAGCATTCGGATCGAAACACACCGCAAGCGCTTCCACCAGGGGCGGCCGGTCTGGCCGTTCCAGCGAATCGAGCCAGGGATGGCGCTGGGTTACCTCTCTGCAGGTCAGCCTAACACGAACCGCTCCGTCCAGCCAGCAGGGTCCTTCCGACAGGCCAACAAGGAGCGGCTGGCTCAGGAGTAGGCTTTCGCCGCTCGGGGTGATTGCTCCAAACCGGGATCTGCCTCGCTCGTTCCTCTGATGCAGCACCACACCCCACCCATAGGCGGGCCGTTGCTGACGATACCAGTCGAGCACTCTGATAAGCTGTTCCCGTAACGCGTCGACGACGAGTGGAGATGGCATGATTCCGACCAGCAGAAAGGGGTTAACCGCATCGGCCCAGGAAGGGCGCGGTCGCCATGATGCTATGCAGAATACGGGCCATTCTAGCTGGGAGCCGGGAGCTAGGAGCTAGGAGTCAGGAAGATTCACCCTGGCGCACCGGCGCTGCGATGCCCACATTCCGCAGTTCATCTATGAGCAATCGGTACCCCTCCTCCCATGTGTTTTACCGCAAGCTGACCCGGGACTACCCGCGCATCGAGCGGGCCGATGGCTGCTATCTCTATGACAACCATGGGCGGCGATACCTGGACGGCGCGGGCGGGGCGTACGTCGTGAACGTCGGGCACGGAGTTAGTGAAATCGCCGAGGCGATATCTTGTCAGGCCCGTCGGATGGCCTACGCAAGTGGGAACGCGTTCACTCACGACTCGGTGGAAGAGTTGGCCGATGAGATCGCGCGAGTCTCGCCGGGTGATCTCGATACGGTATATCCACTGGGAAGCGGATCGGAGGCGGTTGAGGCTGCCCTGAAGCTGGCGCGCCAGTACTGGGTTGAATCGGGGAAACCGGAAAAACACAAGGTGATGGCGCTGGCCCCCTCTTACCATGGGAATACCTTGCTGGCGCTCTCGGCTTCGTCGAGGGAACAATACAAGACCTGCTATCGCGAATGGCTGGTGCAAGTGGTCCGGGCGCCGGCGTTCTACCCCTACCGATGCGAGTGCCGGGGCGTTCCGCCACTCTGTACCTCGTGCACCGGCGATGCCATCGAAGCGGCGATTATACGCGAGGGCCCCCACACTATCGCGGCGCTGATCGCGGAGCCGGTGGGTGGCTCATCCACCGGGGCCTCGGTACCGTCGGCGGGATACTGGCAACGGGTCCGCGACATTTGCGATCGGCATCAGGTATTGCTGGTTGCCGATGAGATTCTCACCGGTGCCGGTCGCACCGGGACCTGGTCCGCGCTCGAGCCGTATGGCATCGTGCCTGACATCATGGTGCTAGGCAAAGGTATCGCCGGCGGTTATGTCCCACTCTCAGCGGTTGTGGCGCCCCGCCGCGTCGTCGATGTGCTGGCTCGAGGCTCAGGGACATTCCTTCACGCCCAGACCTTCTCCCATCACGCCACCCTCTGCGCCGCCGGAGTGGCCACCATCAAGTACCTGCGCCGGCATGGGCTGATCGAGCGTTGCGCGGCAATGGGATTGGTGTTGCATCACCGTCTTGACGAGCTGCGGTCGATCCCCTGGGTCGGTGATGTACGGGGAAGGGGACTTCTGGCCGGCATCGAGTTCGTGGAGGACAAGAGCACCGGCCGGCCGTTTCCGCCGTCAGTGCGCTTTGCGGAATCGTTCGCCGCCACCGCTCTGGATATGGGGTTGACGGTGTGGCCCAACTCAGGGCAGCTCGAGGACGGAAGCGGGGATCTCGCCATGCTGGCGCCACCGTTCGTGATCGACGAGAACCAAATTGACGAACTGGTCACGCTGTTCGGGCGTGCGGTGGAGCGAACCGCGGCCGCGGTGTCTGCCCCCCGATGAGTGCGCCGGCCAAGATCACCTACACATCCACCAGCGGAAACCTCGAGGAGTTTCACCATCTCTTCGACGACGCCCTGGCCGGGATAAGAGCGCAGGCCGGCGGCCTGCATCCGTTCTACATCGGCGGTGAACCGGTCGAGAGCCGCAATGAGCCGCTGGTCGACCGCTCTCCGGCGGATACCAGCATCGTTCTGGGCCGGTTCGCCGCCGCCAGCCCGGCGCACGTCGACGCGGCCGTTGACAATGCGCACATAGCCCAGCGGGGGTGGGCCCGGATGCAGTGGCGAGATCGAATAGGCATCCTGCGCCGGGCCGCGGTCCTGATCCGCGAGCGCAAGTATGAACTGGCGGCGCTGATGAGCCTCGAGGTGGGTAAGAGCCGCCTGGAGGCGATGGGCGATGCGGAGGAATCAGCTGACCTCATCGATTACTACTGCCAGCAGGTGGAGGATGCAGATGGCTTTGTCCGGCCAATGGCCCGGATCACTCCGGTGGAGCACAACACCGATGTGCTCCGGCCCTACGGTGTTTTTGCCTGTATTGCCCCGTTCAACTTCCCTCTGGCTTTGTCGGCGGGAATGTCGTCAGCCGCGCTGGCGGCCGGAAACGCCGTGGTATACAAACCAGCGGAAGACACTCCCTGGACCGGCCTCAAGCTGTACGAGGTGTATCGTGACGCCGGCCTGCCGCCGGGGCTGTTCAACCTTCTGATCGGCCGGCGCGAAGAGATCGGCGATCCCCTCTGGCAGCACCCCAGAGTTGACGGCATCGTATTTACCGGATCGAAGCAGGTCGGCATGCGAATCCACTCCGGTCTGAGTGGCCGATGGATCAAGCCCTGCCTGCTCGAACTGGGCGGGAAGAATGCGGCCGTGGTGCTCACCAGTGCCGATCTCGATGCGGCGGCCGAAGGAGTCATGCGGTCTGCCTTCAGCCTCCAGAACCAGAAGTGCAGCGCCACCTCGCGGGTCTATGTACAGGGCAAGGTCATGGCGCCATTTCTGGAGCGGTTACTGGAGAAAACCCGCGCCATCAAGATGGGCGATCCCTCCGAGCGAGACGTGTTCTTTGGGCCGGTTATCAGCCAGCGTTCGGTGCAGCGATTCGAGGAGGCTGTGGCACAGGCGCGTACCGAGGGCACCGTTCTGCTGGGTGGAGGTCGCTTGCGGGGGGACGGGTTCGACCGGGGCCACTTCGTTGCACCGACCATTGCCAGCCTGCCGCTGGACTCCTCCCTGTTCGAACAGGAGCTTTTCGTGCCGTTCCTGGCTGTGGGTCAGGTAGCGGATCTCGACCAGGCGATCGCCGAAACCAACCGGGTGGAATACGGTCTGACCGCCGGCATCTTCTCCGGCAAACCGGCTGATGTCTCCCGCTTCTTCGACGAGGTCGAGGCCGGAGTGTGCTACGCCAACAAGCGCACCGGTGCAACGACGGGAGCATGGCCGGGGGCACAACCGTTCTGCGGCTGGAAGGGATCGGGCTCCACCGGCAAGGGCGGCTGCGGTCCCTACTATGTTGCCCAATTCATGCGGGAGCAGAGCCGAACCATCATCGATGGCTGAGAAGGAACTCTAATGCCTGCGCGCGAGTATCCCAGAATCATCGTTCCGCCGCCGGGGCCCAGGGCGCGAGCGATCGTGGCGCGTGACGCCGAGTGGACGTCCACCTGCTACATCAAGGAATATCCTCTGGTCGTGTCGCGGGGCCAGGGCGTGATGGTGGAAGATGTGGACGGCAACCGGTACCTCGACTTCATGGCTGGTATCGCCGTATCATCGACCGGCTACGGTCATCCCAAGGTAGTGGCGGCGGTGAAGGAAGCAGCCGACCGCTTCCTCCATATCTGCGGATCGGACTTCTACTATGAGGGGATGGCCGCGCTGTGCGAGCGGCTTGCCAGGGTGGCTCCGGGACCCTCGAAGAAGCGCGTTTTTCTCACCAACTCGGGCACCGAAGCGGTCGAGGCGGCTATCAAGCTGGCGCGCTACGCCACCGGGCGAACGGCGATCATAGCTTTTCGCGGCGCCTTCCATGGCCGGACCACCGGAGCTGTAACGCTGACCTCGAGCAAGGCTCGTCAGCACGCCGGCTTTGGGCCGCTGCTTCCCGACGTACATCACGTTCCGTTTGCCTATCGTTACCGCTGCCAGTTCTGCAGCGGCCAGGCCGCATGCAACCGCGGGTGTGTCGACATCATCGAGAAGGAGCTCTTTACCCGCCAGCTCGATCCCCACGATGTGGCCGCCATCTTCTTCGAGCCTATTCAGGGCGAGGGTGGCTATATCGTCCCTCCGCCGGGCTACCTGACCTCACTTCGCGAGCTGTGCGATCGTTACGGAATCCTGCTGGTGGCCGATGAAGTACAGTCGGGTATCGGCCGGACCGGTAAGATGTTCGCCTGCGAGCATGAGGGGATCGAGCCGGATATTCTGCTCACCGCCAAGGGTCTCGGCTCCGGCATGCCGATCGGCGCCATGATCTCCAGCGACTCGATCACCACCTGGAAGAACGGTGCCCACGGTTCCACCTTCGGCGGCAACCCGGTTTGCTGTGCCGCCGCTCTGGCCACGCTGGACCTGGTGGAGGGTGGCCTGATGGCCAACGCCGCCCGGATGGGTGAACGGCTCATGGCGCGGGCCTCCCGTCTCATGGAGAAGCATCCCTGCATCGGCGACGTGCGCGGCCGGGGACTGATGGCCGGGATCGAGTTCGTAAAGGATCGCGACACCCGGGAGCCGGCAGCCGAGCTGGTGAACGAGCTGGTACAGCGGGCCTTTCGCCAGGGGCTATTGCTGCTGGGAGCGGGAAAAAGCACTCTGCGGCTGGCGCCGCCGCTGGTGGTGGATGAGAACGATGTGGATACCGCCTTGGATATGATCGACGCCTGTCTGGCCGAGCTCGATTGAGCCCACGGTCGAAAGTCGTCAGCATGCGCGAGGCGATTGCCGCCCACGTTCGTGACGGCGACACCGTGGTCATCGAAGGATTCACCCACCTGATCTGTTTTGCAGCCGGGCACGAGATCATCCGGCAGGGCCGGCGTGACTTGACGCTCTGCCGTCTCACGCCCGACCTCATCTACGATCAGATGATCGCCGTGGGCTGCGCCCGAAAGCTGGTGTTCTCCTGGGCGGGGAACCCCGGTGCCGGGTCGCTCCACGCTTTTCGGCGCGCGGTAGAGGGAAAGGGTCCGCCGCTCCAGCTCGAGGAGTACTCCCACTTCGGCATGGTCGCGCGGCTCAGCGCCGGCGCGTCGCGACTGCCGTTCTGGACCATGCGCAACTACTCGGGTACCGATCTCCCGGCCGTCAATCCGGCGATCCGGACGGTGACCTGCCCCTACACCGGCGAAATCCTCGCCACGGTCCCGGCTCTCAATCCCGATGTGACGGTAGTTCATGCCCAACGCTCCGATGCGCAGGGCAACGCGCAGATATGGGGGCTGCTCGGCGTTCAGAAAGAGGCGGCGTTCGCCTCGGAGCGGGTGATCGTCGTGGTGGAGGAGCTGGTCGATCAATCGGTCATTCGAGCCGATCCCAACCGGACCGTCATCCCAGGCATGATCGTAGACGCGGTTGTGGTCGAGCCCTGGGGTGCGCACCCATCATACGCGCAGGGGTATTACGATCGGGACAACGAATTCTACATCGCGTGGGAGGGAGTCTCACGCGACTCGGCCGCACTGAGCCGCTATCTGGAGGAGTTCGTGTACGGGGTGGAAGACCGCCGTGCCTACGTGGTGCGGTGCGGCGGGCTGGAGCGGCTGCGGGCGGCGGAGCGGGTGTGTGCCGGGGTGAACTATGGGTTCTGAGGTGATGTGGATGAGGAGTCGGCATAGCTGTGCCCGATGAAGCCGAGCTATTCTCCCGCCGAAATGATGACCGTGGTGGCGGCCCGGGAGCTGAGCGATGGCGAAGTGGTATTCGTCGGGATCGGTTTGCCCAACCTGGCCTGTAATCTGGCAAGAGAGACCCACGCACCCGAGCTGGTGCTGATTTACGAATCTGGCGCGGTGGGGGCCGTGCCCGAGCGCCTCCCCGTCTCCATTGGAGATCCGGCTCTGGTGACCGGTTCCCTCATGGTTTGCAGCATGGCGGACGTGTTCCAGTGTTTCCTGCAGAATGGCCGTATACAGGTGGGCCTGCTCGGGGCCGCGCAGATCGACCGCTACGGCAACATCAACACGACCGTGGTGGGGGAATACATCGCGCCATCGGTCCGCCTGCCTGGCAGCGGCGGTGCGGCGGAGATAGCGATTCATGCTGGCCGTATCGTGGTGATAGCCCGGCTTGACCGCCGGGTTTTTCGCGAGCGAGTGGACTTCGTGACCAGCCCGGGACGTCGAGCCCAGAGGCACGGGGGCAGCATTGGTTCCACCCGGGTGATCACCGACAAGGCCGTGCTGGAGAGTGATCCGGAGAGCGGAGAGCTGGTGCTGGCCGCTCTCTACCCCGGAGTCGACGCGGCGGAAGTTGCGGCCGGGGTCGGATGGGAACTCCGCAGCCTGGGAAGATTGGCTGAGGTGTCATCTCCCACTGACCAGGAGCTTCAACTTCTGCGTGAGGTGCTGGACCCCAAGCGCTTATACATCAAGCGCTGACAACCATCTTCGGAGCCCGCATGAGCTCAGGTACCGTGCCTTCCCGAGTCGCCCCCCAGCACGTCGAGCTGCCGCGGGTCCTTACCCTCCGTGACCTGGTACTGTTCAATATCGTTGCCGTCCTCAGTCTCAGATGGACCGCAACGGCTGGAGCCGCCGGCCCCAGCTCCCTCACCCTGTGGGTTTTGGCGGCGGTCCTCTTCTTCGTTCCGCAGGGCCTCGCCGTCAGCTATCTAGCGGCGCGATTCCCCGAGGAGGGGGGTATTTACTTCTGGACCAAGCGCACCTTTGGCGAGGGGCACGGCTTTCTCTGCGGTTGGTGCTACTGGGTCAACAATATTCTCTACTATCCCAACCTCCTCATGTCGACCGCCGTCATCGCCACCTTTGCGATAGGCCGAAGCGAGTCCGGCCTGATGGATGACTGGACTTATATCCTTCTCGCTACCCTGACTGCGCTGTGGCTTGCAGTGCTGTTGAACATCGTCGGACTCAAGACCGGGCGCTGGCTTCAGAACGTGGGCGCACTGGGCACCTACATCCCCGGTGCCGTGCTCATCGGCTTCGGTGTCCACGCGATGCTCACCCGCGCATCCGCCACGCCGATCACCATGGAGACCATTACCCCACGGTTCGGCGACCTCTCGCAGCTGAACCTCTGGGCCTCGATCGCCTTCGCCTATGCCGGTCTGGAGCTGTGCGCGATTATGGGGGACGAAATCAAGAACCCCCGCCGGACGCTGCCGAGGTCGATCTATGTTGCCGCTCCCTTGATCGCGTTTCTGTACATCGCGGGGACAGCATCCGTTCTGTGGCTGGTGCCCAGTCAGGATGTCCATATCGTCTCCGGCTTTCTGCAGGCGCTGAACACGGGAGCGCAGCAGGCCGGCGCGCTGGTTTGGGTAGTGCCGGCGGCGGCGGCCCTCTACGTGGTGGGCAATATCGGAGGGATTGGAGCGTGGCTCACCGGGCCCGCACGGGTGGCGTTCGTGATCGGCCTCGACCGCTACTTCCCACCGGCGTTCGGCCGGGTGCACCCCCGGTGGAAGACGCCCTATGTGGCGATCCTCACTCAGGCGGTGCTGGCGACGGTCTTTCTGCTGCTTTCCGTTCTGGGGAGGGGCACCACGGTGGAGAAGGCATATCTGATCCTGCTCGATACAATGCTGCTGATCTATTTCATCCCCTTCGTCTACCTGTTCTCCTGTTATCTCGTGGTGCGGCTCAAGGAGACTGGGGTGGAGCCGCGTTCTCCGGGAAGAGGCAAGGCTGCCGGAGCCGTGATAGGAGTGAGCGGTGTGCTCCTCACTCTCTTTGCAATGACGATTGCCACGATCCCTCCGCCCGATACCGCGGATCCGTGGCTCTTCCGCGGAAAGGTCATCGGTGGCGCGGCGCTGTTCGTTGCCATGGGCGGGGAGGTGTACTCGCGTGGCCGGCGGAAGGACCGTGGATAACCATTTCCTTCTTGCTGCGCGAGGAGTCAGGTTGGCGCTGGGCCTCGTTATCGCTGCCGCGCCGCTGGAGGCGCAGCGCGAGCCGGTGCTGCGGCAGATCAAGGTGCCTCACAGCTACTACTACCGTGAGATGTATCTGCCGCAGCTCACCAGCGGACCGAGCTCGGTCAGCTGGTCGCCGGACGGCACCGAGCTGATCTACTCGATGCAGGGATCTCTCTGGCGGCAGAAGCTCGGCAGCGGGGAAGCCCGCCAGATCACCTCGGGCCCGGGTTACGCCTACCAACCCGATTGGTCGCCCGACGGCCGCTACGTCGCTTTTGCCCGGTACCATGACGACGCGATCGGGCTTCACCTGCTGAACCTTGCCACCGGCACCATCCGGGCGCTTGTCGCCGACGGTGCGGTGAACGTCGAGCCTCGCTGGTCACCGGACGGAACCCGGCTGGCATTCGTCTCCTCCGCATTCCAGGGCCGATGGCACATCTTTGCCGCCTCCTTGAACTCAGACGGCACGCCCGGTCGAGTGGAACGGATCACCGCTGACCGGCTCAGCGGGCTTTCCCGCTACTACTACGGTGCCTACGACCAGTACCTCTCACCCGCCTGGTCGCCCGATGGGAGCGATTTGATCTTCATCTCGAACCGGGGCCACGTCTGGGGCTCGGGCGGGTTCTGGCGGATGCCGGCCCGGCCTGGCGCCGAGATGCGCGAGCTGCATTACGAGGAGACCACTTGGAAGGCGCGGCCCGACTGGAGCCGAGATGGAAGACGGGTCGTGTACAGCTCCTACCTCGGAAGGCAGTGGCACCAGCTCTGGCTCATGACCGCCGATGGTGGTGACCCGCTCCAGCTCACTTACGGCCAGGGCGATGCTACGGCGGCACGCTGGTCTCCCGACGGACGGCGGATCGCGTACATCTCCAATGAGGATGGCAACACCGCCCTCCGGATAGTGCAGGTCCCTGGCGGTGTGGTGGAGCGGGTGACGATAAAGCGGCGGCTGTACCTGGAGCCGGTCGGACGCATTCGGCTGACGGTGGTCGACCGCGCCTCAGGGCGCCCCACACCCGCACGGGTTTCGATCGTTGCGGCCGATGGACGAAACTTTGCGGACGACGAGGCATGGCGCCACGCCGACGATGGGTTCGACCGCAAGCAGCGAAGTTTCGAGTACGGGTACTTTCACACGCCGGGCACGTCTACCATCACCGCTCCAGCCGCTCCAATCGAGGTGGAGGTGTCCCGCGGGCCGGAGTACCGCGTCGTCAGGCGCACCCTGACCCTCCAATCCGACTCGACGCAAACCGTCCGGGTGGTGCTGGACCGGTTGGCCGATCTGCCGGCCGCCGGATGGTACAGTGCTGACCTGCACGTGCACATGAACTACGGTGGCGCCTATCGCAACACCCCGTCCAATCTGGCGTTTCAGGCTCGCGCGGAGGACGTCCACCTGGTGGAGAACCTCATCGTGAACAAGGAGGGCAGAATCCCGGATATCGGTCACTTCACCGGCCGCCCCGATCCCGTTTCCACTCCCACCACGCTCATCGTACACGATCAGGAGTATCACACCAGCGTGTGGGGTCACACCGGGCTGCTGGGGCTTGCGCGTAACGTCATTCTGCCCGGCTACGCTGGATATGCCAATACCGCCGCGGCGAGCCTCGATCCCACCAACGCCGACGTGTTCGATCAGGCCCACGCCCAGGATGCACTCACCGGCTACGTCCATCCGTTCGACAGCTATCCCAACCCGGGCGACACCTCCAAAGCACTCACTCACGAGCTGCCGGTGGACGTGGCACTGGGCAAGGTGGACTACTACGAGGCGCTGGGTTTCGTTGACGACTACACGGCGACGGCAAGGGTATGGTATCAGCTGCTGAACTGTGGGTTCCGCCTTCCTGCCGGCGCAGGCACCGACGCCATGGCGAATTTCGCGTCGCTACGCGGGCCGGTAGGGATGAACCGGGTGTTCGCCAAGCTCACCGGCCCCCTGACTCACCGCGGCTGGCTGGCGGCGCTCAAAGCGGGCCGGACCTTTGCCACCAACGGGCCGCTGCTGGGCTTCACCCTCAATGGCAAGGAGCCCGGGAGTGAGCTGGCCCTACCACCGGGCGGCGGCAAGCTGGTTGCCCAGGTGAGCTTGAAGTCCAATGTGCCGCTAGATCAGCTGGAAATCGTACGCAACGGAGAGGTGGTAGCAACGGTGCCGCTCTCGGGCGACGGCACCAGCGCCTCGGCGCGGATCACGCTGCCGGTGGTCGAGAGCGGCTGGTATCTCCTGCGAACCAGAGGGAAAGGACCGGCGTATCCCATTCTCGACTTTTACCCCTACGCCACCACCAGCCCGATCTATGTGACGGTAGGCGGACAGCCGATCCGCTCGCCGCGGGACGCGGAGTACTTCATATCGTGGATCGCTCGACTCGAGTCTGCCGCCCAGGCAAACACTCACTGGAATACCGAGGCCGAGCAAAGCAAGGCACTGGCTACGTTGAAAAAGGCAAAGGAGGAATTTCGGCTGCGAGGGAGCTGAGAGCTAGCCCGCCTCTACCACCACTGCGATTCCCTGGCCGACGCCGATGCACATCGTGGCGAGCCCGTACCGCCCCCCGGTACGGCGCAGGGCGTGGACCAGAGTCGTTAGAATGCGCGCACCGCTGGCGCCCAGCGGGTGCCCCAGCGCGATAGCGCCGCCGCACAGATTCACGCGCGCAGGGTCGAGCTCGAGATCACGGATACAGGCTATTGCCTGAGCCGCAAAGGCCTCGTTCAGCTCCACCAGATCGAGTTGTGCCACGGCAATGCCGGCGCGCGCCATCGCCTTGCGGGTAGCTGGAACCGGGCCCAGTCCCATGCAGCTGGGGTCGACTCCCGCCACCGCGGTGGCAATCACCCGGGCCATTGGCTCGAGCTCCAGCTCCTGGAGCCTGCGGGCGCTCATCACAGCCAGCGCGGCGGCTCCATCGTTGATGCCGCTGGAAGTGGCGGCCGTCACAGTTCCGTTGTGCATGAAGGCGGGCTCGAGGCGGGCAAGTATCTCCGGAGTAAGTCCGGGGCGGGGGGTCTCGTCCTGTGCCACAACTCGGAGTCCGTCGGGGCCGGGCACCTCCAGGGCTACGATCTCCTCATCAAACACACCGGCGGCAACCGCCGCCAGTGCTCGACGCTGGCTCTCCAGGGCGAATGTCTCCTGCTCCCGTCGCGATATCCCGTAAGTCTGAGCTACCCGCTCAGCAGTC
>Ga0136617_10002571_pt1 | contig 16125 bp, 16 predicted proteins | sample AntDrymUQ3222106_2_FD_129672 | JGI IMG/M metagenome (GOLD analysis project Ga0136617, IMG submission 129672) | Polar desert sand microbial communities from Dry Valleys, Antarctica - metaG UQ322 (21.06) | ecosystem: Environmental > Terrestrial > Soil > Desert | place: Antarctica: Dry Valley...
CGCGGACGGGTGGCTGCCGATCTTCTTCTCGCCTCAGCGCTTCCGCGAGGTACACGGCCCTTCGCTCGAGCACGCGCCGGACGGCTTCGACGTGGCGCCGCTCTGTCCCGTGGTCGTCGGCGACGACGTCCAGATGTGCCGCGACCTGCTGAAGCCGATGCTCGCGCTCTACGTCGGCGGCATGGGCGCGCGCGGGAAGAACTTCTACAACACGCTCACCCAGCGCTATGGCTTCGAGGAGGCCGCGGCGCGCGTCCAGGAGCTCTACCTCGATGGGCAAAAGGGCGAAGCGGCCATGGCCGTTCCGGACGAGCTCGTCGACGAGATCGGGCTCGTCGGCCCGAAGGAGCGAATCGCGGAACGACTCGGGGCCTGGCGTGAGGCGGGGATCTCGACGATCGTCCTCCAGGTCAAGCAGCCCGAGGCGCTCCAGGTGATGGCGGAGCTCGTGCTGTGAGAGACGCCTTCGCCGCGGCGCTCGGCCAGCCGGTCGAGCGGGCGGTGCTGCTGGCGGGAGGCGCCTCGAAGGAAGCGTGGGCGGTCGATGTGGGCGGGCGCGAGCTCCTGATTCGGCGCGCGGCCGGCGGCGTCATCCACCAGGGGACGCTCTCGCTCGAGCAGGAGTTCGAGGTGCTCCGCGCCGCGTACGAAGCGGGCGTCAAGGTGCCCGAGCCGATCGATTATCTCGGCGCGATCGAGGGACGCGAGGCGTTCGTGATGGAGCGCGTGCACGGCGAGACGATCGGCCGCCGGATCGTCAAGAACCCTCCGCCCGGACTTGACCTCCAGCTCGCCGACGAGCTCGCGAAGATACACGCGATCCCCCCCGAGCGGCTGCCGTTCCTCGAGCAGGGCGACGCCGTCGCGCGCTTCTACGAGGAGCTCGACTCGGTCGGCGAGCCGCACCCTGCGATCGAGCTCGGCCTGCTCTGGGTGAAGGAGCGGCTCCCTCGCCACCGCGAGCCGGTGGTCTCGCACGGCGACTGGCGGATCGGCAACCTCGCCGTCGACGAGCACGGTCTCGTCGCCGTGCTCGACTGGGAGTTCGCCCACCTCTCCGACCCCGTTGAGGATCTCGCCTGGCCGCTCGTCCGCGCCTGGCGCTTCGGCGCCGACCAGCGGCGGCTCGGCGGGATTGCCAACGCCGAGCCCTATCTCGAGCGCTACGCGGAGCTGACCGGACGCGAGGTCTCGTTGGAGGAGCTGCTCGTCTGGGAGGTCTTCGGCAACGTCAAGTGGGCGACCGGCTGTCTGACCCAGTCGCGACGCCACTTCAACGGCCAGGAGCGCTCGGTCGAGCTCGCGGTGCTCGGGCGCCTGGCCGCCGAGATGGAGTACGAGCTGCTGGATCTGATTCAACATGCAGCATGACCGGCCGACCCCGCGGGAGCTCGCCGAGGCGGTGCGCGAGTTCCTCCAGGCCGAGATCCTCCCAATCCTCGACGACCACCGGCTCAAGTTCCGCACGCTCGTCGCGATCAACGGGCTCGGGATCGCCGAGCGCGAGCTCTCAACGACCGCGCCGGCGCGCGAGGACGACTGGGAGCTGGCCCGCCGGATCCGCGCCGGCGACGTGCCCGAGAACGCAGTTGCGCTCCTGAAGGAGCAGGTCGCGGCGAAGCTGCGCATCTCGAATCCGCGGTATCTGGCCAAGTACGAGTGAGACGCCGGCTCTACCTGATGCGGCACGCCGAGGTGTCGTACGTCGACGACACCGGCCGCCCGATCAGCCCCGAGCAGGTGCCGCTGACCGAGAACGGCCGCGCCCAGGCCGTCGCTGCCCGGGAGGCGCTGGCCGGAGTCGAGCTGGACCTCGTCGTCGCGAGCGACCTACCTCGCACAGCCGAGACCGCGGAGCTCGTCGCTCCAGGACGCGAGGTCGAGCGGTGGCCCGAGCTCGCCGAGTGGCGAGGCGGCCGCCTCGACGCGATCCCACCGGAGGAGCTCGAGCGCGCGTTCGTGGGCGCGCTGCGTGTGAAGGACGAGGCCGAGCGCTTCCTCGGCGGCGAGTCGCTCGGCGAGGCGCTCGACCGCGTTCACCCCGCCCTCGAGCGGCTGCTCGCGCGCGAGTGGGAGACCGCGCTCGCCGTCCTCCACGGCGGTGTCAACCGGATCCTGATCTCGCACGCCCTCTCCGGCGATCGCACCTACTTCGGCACCTTCGAGCAGGCGCCCGGCTGCATCAACGTCCTCGATCTCGGGGACGACGGCTGGATCGTCCGCACCGTCAACTACATCCCCTACGACCCGCTGCACCCCGCCCGCGAGACGACGATGGAGCACTACTGGGAGCAGTTTCGCGGCTACCTCGGCCGATGAGGTTCGCCCCGATCGGCAGTCAGAGCTTCCGAAGCCAGATCCCAGCCACCTGAAAGGACTCCGACATGGGCAATGTCGTCGTCGTTCTCACGATGTCGCTTGATGGATTCATCGCCGGCAGCGACGACGGTCCCGGCCTTCCGCTCGGCCGCGGCGGCGAGCGGCTGTTCACCTGGATGAGCGCCGGACCGGAGTCGAATCGCGTCGAGCAGCGACTCGCCCCGCCTGATGCGAGCAAGATCGTGGTCGAGGAGTGGCTGACCGAGGTCGGCGCCGGAGTCAGCGGCCGCCGCACCTTCGACATCGCGGGCGGCTGGAAGAACGGCCATCCGATCGACGTGCCGATCTTCGTCGTCACCCGCGAGGCGCCGACGCAGGGCGAATGGAGCCCCCAGGTCTCGTTCGTGACAGAGGGGATCGAGCGCGCGCTCGAGCTGGCTCAGGAAGCCGCCGGCGAGCTGAAGGTGGGAGTATCGGCGGCTGACGTCGCCCAGCAAGTGCTCCGCGCCGGGAAGCTCGACGAGATCCAGGTCAGCGTCGTCCCGCTCCTCCTCGGCTCAGGTGTACGGCTCTTCGATCACCTCGGCTCGAACCCGATCGAGCTGGAGCAGACGAGGGTGATCGAGTCGGAAGGCGTCACCCATCTCCGCTACCGCGTCGTCCGCTAGCGGCGGCGCATCAGCAGCGTCTGCTTGCCCTCTTGGACGACCTCGCCGCGCTGGTTGACGAGCTCGACCGAAAAGATCACGATCCCGCGATCGGGCTTCGAGGTCTCGCGCTTGTCGGAGACACGCGAGCGCACGGTGATCGTGTCGCCGAAGAGGATCGGGGCTCTGAAGCTCCATTCGAGGCCGACGAACGCGATCGTCGTCCCCTCGATGATCCCGAGCTTGCTGATCAGGCCCGTCGCGATCGAAAGCCCGAGCACACCGTGGGCGATCCGCTCTCCGAACGGCGTCGTGGGCGCGAACTGGGCATCGACGTGCAGCGGGTTCGTATCTCCCGAGAGCGCCGCGAACGCGACGACGTCAGCTTCGGTGACCGTCCGGCCCTGGGTCGTCCACTCGTGCCCGACCTCGAACTCCTCGAAGTGGAGCGCCGCAGACTCCGAGCCGCTCATACCAGCCGCTCCCGTCCGGCCCAGTGCGGATCGCGCAGCTCACGCTTGAGCACCTTGCCCGTTGTGTTGCGCGGCAGCGCGTCGACGAGGTCGACGGAGGTCGGGCACTTGTAGTGAGCGAGTCGTGCGCGGCAGAAGGCGATCAGGTTGTCCGCGTCGACCTCCGCGCCTTCGGCCGGAACGACGATGGCCTTGACGGCCTCGCCCCAACGGTCGTCCGGAATCCCGATCACGGCGACGTCCGCGACCGCCGGGTGCTCGATCGCGACGCGCTTCACCTCGACCGCATAGATGTTCTCGTTCCGGGCCGGACTCGCTCTAAGAGAAGCACCCGCCGCTCGGGGTCGCGCCGGAGTAGCCGAACGGCGCCGTCTCCGGCCCAGAGGTCGAGCGCCTCCGCCTCCTCATACGACTCGTCGTCCTCGGGCGGCGTCACCTTCCAGACCGCGTCCTCGCCGGCCGAGGCGACGTACGAGTGGCGCGAGAGAGCAAATGGCTCCCCGAGCTCGACGCCGAACTCCGCCGCAACCTCGAGCGCCACCGGAACGAGGGCAGCAGGATCGGTGGTCGCGCTCACCGCTAGCAACGCTTGTGTTGGAACAACACAAGCTTCTCCCGACCCTCGGAACGGTGCGGGTCGGAACCGAGCTTGTGTTGTTGAAACACAAGGTCTCCCGGTTCGTGGCTCAGCGGAGGCGCTCGACGAGCATCGCCATCCCCTGCCCGCCGCCGACGCACATCGTCTCGAGCCCGATCGTACGATCCAGCGCCTCGAGGTCGTTCAGGAGCGTGCACATAATCCGCGCGCCCGTCATCCCGTAGGGGTGGCCGAGCGCGATCGCGCCGCCGTTGGGGTTCAGCTTGTCCGAGAACGGGTCGACGCCGACCTCGCGGCAGACCGGCAGCACCTGCGCCGCGAAGGCTTCGTTCAGCTCCATCACGTCGATGTCGTCGATCGTCATTCCGGCGCGCTCGAGCACCTCGCGAATCGCGTTGATCGGGCCGACGCCCATGATCTCCGGGCCGATCCCGGTGACCGAGCTCGCGATGATCCGCGCCAGCGGCTTCACGCCGAGCTCGGCCGCGCGCTCGTCCGACATCACCACGAGCGCCGCGGCGCCGTCGTTCAGCGGACACGAGTTGCCGGCCGTCACCTTGCCGTCGTCGCGAAAGACCGGCGCGAGCTCCTGCAGCTTCTCGTAGGTCGAGGAGGCGCGCGGGCCGTCGTCAGCATCGACGACCGTCCCATCGGCGCGCGGATACGGCGTCAGCTCCCGCGCGAAGTGGCCGGACGCCTGCGCCGCGACTGCCCGCTCCTGCGACTGCTGCGCGAAGCGATCCATGTCCTCGCGCGAGACGTCGAATAGCTCGGCGACGTTCTCGGCGGTCATTCCCATTGGGATGTAGACGTCCGCGATCGCGCCCTCGCCCATCAGCTTCGGGTGCAGCTCCTCGGCGTCCTTCGGGTAGCCGTTGACCTGCGAGATCGACTCGACGCCGGCGGCCACGTAGACATCGCCCTCGCCGGCCTTGATCGCGTGGAACGCCATCCGCGCCGTCTGGAGCGACGAGGCGCAGAAGCGGTTGACCGTCGTGCCGGGCACCGAATGCGGCAAGCCCGCGAGCAGCCCGGCGCGCCGGGCGAGATTCATCCCTTGCTTCTGCTCGGGGAAGCCGCAGCCGACGATCACGTCGACGACGTCCTCCGGCTCGAGCTCCGGCACCTTGGCGACCGCCTCGCGGATCGCGAACGCGAGCAGGTCGTCGGGACGCTCGTCGACGAGCGAGCCCTTGCCCGCGCGCCCGATCGGGGTGCGGACGGCGCTGACGATCACGGCTTCGGGCATCGGTCTCTCCTTAGGTGAAGGCGGCCTCGCCGGTGAGGGCGCGGCCGACGATCAGGGTCTGGATCTGGCTCGTGCCCTCGTACAGCGTCGTCACGCGGGCATCGCGAAGGTACTTGGCGACCGGATACTCGTCGACGTAGCCGTAGCCGCCGAGCACCTGGACGGCGGCGTTCGCGGCACGCACGGCAACTTCGCTCGCGTACCACTTAGCAACGGCCGCTTCGGTCGTGTAGGGCTGACCGGCGTCGGCAAGCGACGCCGCCTTCCAGGTGAGCAGACGCGCCGCCTCGGTCTCGACGTGCATCTCCGCGAGCAGCTGCTGGACGAGCTGGAAGCCTGCGATCGGCCGCTTGAACGCCTCCCGCTCCTTGGCATAGGAGACGGACGCGTCGAGGCAGCCCTGCGCGATCCCGACGCAGCCGGCGGCGAGCGAGATCCGGCCGTTGTCGAGCGCCGACATCGCCACCTTGAAGCCCTGCCCCTCCTCGCCGAGCCGAGCCGAGTCGGGCACGCGGACGCCGTCCAGCGAGAGCTCGGCGGTATCCTGGGCGCGAAGGCCGAGCTTGCCTTTCATGGGTCGCGCCTCGAAGCCGTCCGAGTCGGTCGGAACGAGGAAGGCCGTGATCCCGCGCGGCCCCGGCTCGCCGGTACGGGCGAAGACGATCGCGGTCGCAGCCCACGAGCCGAGCGTGATGAAGACCTTCGAGCCCGTCAGGATCCAGTCGTCGCCGTCGCGGTCGGCCCGCGTCGCGAGCGCGGCCGCGTCGGAACCGCAGCCCGGCTCGGTCAGTGCGTAGCAGCCGAGCGCCTCGCCACTCGCGAGCCCCGGCAAGCGCTCGGCGCACTGCTCGTCGGTCCCCCATCTGGCAATCGTCTTGCCGTAGAGGCCGTTCGAGACCGAGACGATCCCGCGCACCGAGGAATCGGCCTTGCCGAGCTCCTCGCAGAGAAGGCAGTAGGAGACGGAGTCGAGCCCACCGCCGCCGAGCTCCTCCGGCAGCGCCGCCGCGAGGAAGCCGGCCTCGGCCAGCGTGCCGCCGAGCGAGCGCGGCAGCTCCTCCGCGTGATCCCACTCCTGCGCGTGTGGGACGAGCTCCGCCAGGCAGAGCTCCCGCGACGACGCCCGAATCAGCTCCTGCTCGGCCGTGAGGGTCAGATCCACGAGCGCCACCCTAGATGGTTGATCGGAAAATGGCGCGCAGCCGGGGGCGGTCACGACCAAGCTGGGCGCCGCACTCGCGAGCCGTGCAGGCCCGGGGGCCTGTGCGGTTCGCGAGGGTGGTGATCCGGCGCCGTGTCGTGGCCGTCATCCGCCCGCCGTGATTTTCCGATCAACCATCTAAACGCAACCGGGGCCGGCGAATCGCCGGCCCCGGTGGATCGAACAGGACGAGCAGCCGCTAGCCGCGCGGGCGCCCGTCGATGAGCCTGCCGGTCAGCGTCCACTTGCCGTCCCCGTAGCGCTGCATCTGCTGCTGCGAGATGATGAAGTGGTCCGTCGGCGACGACTTCAGCCGCGAGCCGGGGAGCAGGTACGGCGTCGTCTCGTTGAACGAGAGGAGCGCCCGCATCAGGCCTGCGCGAGTCGGGTTCTTCCCGGCCTTGTACATCGCCCGGACGAACGTGTCCGCCTTGGCGAAGCCGTAGAAGTTGAGCCCGTCGTTGACGACCCCGCGCGGGTTGTACTTGCCCATCAGCTGGATGTACTGCTTCACGATCGCGTCGTTCGCGAAGGCCGGTGAGGCGGGATCCTTCAGGTACGCGGCGCTGATCGAGCCGTTGACCGTGGCGGCGCTCGACGCGCGTACCGCGGTCGTCATGAACGTGTCCGTCGACGACACCGAGTTGACGTAGATCTGATCCGGCTTCCACCCGAGCGCTCGGACGATCGCGTAGGTCTGGATCGTAGGCCGCGGGGTCACGAAGATGACGAGTGTGTTCGCACCGCTCGCGCGGAGTTTCGCGACCTGGGAGGCCGGGCTCGGGCTCGTGACCTCGAACGCCTCCTCGCCGACGATCTGCTGCCTCGACTTCGCCGTGCCGAGCGCCGACTTGAAGCCCGCCACGTAGTCCTTGCCGTAGCTGTCGTTCTGGTAGAGGATCGCGATCTTGGCGCTGGGCTTCTTGGCGAGATCGAGACCATAGAGCCGGCCCTCGGAGACGTAGTCCGGCTGCCAGCCGATCGTCCACGGGTACTTCTTGTAGTCCTTGCCGAAGTCGCTCGCTCCGGTCGAGACGAGCGTGTGCGGGACGCCGACCGAGTTGAGGTAGGGCTGCACGGCCTGGTTGACCTCGGTGCCGAGCGTGCCGACCATGGCGAACACCTTGTCCTCTTGGACAAGCTTGCGCGCGAGCTGGACGGAGTTGACCGGGTTGTAGCCGTCGTCGAAGTACTTGAAGACGATCTGCCGGCCATAGATGCCGCGCTTGCCGTCGGGGCCGCGCCGAGCGTTGACGTAGCTGAAGTACGCCTTCATCGCCGCCGGAATGACTGCGTAGCTCGAGGCGGGGCCGGTCAGCGGAAAGGTGCCGCCGATCGTGATCGTCCGGGCGGAGATGCCCGGCGTTTGTGCTGTTGCATCCGCCTTCGCGAACGCGGCCGGGATCGCCAGGGCGAGCGCCCCGACGAGAGCCAGCAAAGCCAGTGGGACCCTACGCATGGAACACTCCTTCTTTGGAGAGAGCCGAGAGGTAGAAACCGCCGCTGCCGGCGACTTTACGCATTTGCAGAGAGTAAGACAATGACGGGACGGCGAAGTTAGGATTCAAACTCAGGTGTAGCGCGACGGTACTCAAGATGGCGGTCGAGCGCCTCGAACCCCACCGCTTCGTACAGCTTGCCCGCGTGGTAACCATGAACGGAGTAGACGATCGCGGTGTCCGCGCCCGCCTCGCGCAACCGCCGGCACGCCTCGAGGCAAACCGCCTTCCCGAGTCCGCGCCGCTCGAGCTCCGGGTGCGTGCCCACAGGCTCGAGCTCGCCGACGCCGTTCTCCTCGTCGATCCAGGCGAGCGCATAGGCGGCGAAGCTCCCGTCGGGCGCCTCCACGACGACGTCGAGCTCCTCCCGGTAGGGCGGCAGCGTGCGCAGGAATCGGTAGGCCGGGAGCGTGAACTTCGAGGGCTCCCAGGCGGCGCGGTGAACCTCAACGCGGCGCTCGAGATCGGCTTCCCCGGCGATGCTGCGGAGCCGGAAGCCCTCGGGGAGCGGAGGCCGCTCGATCGGATCGACGAGCGAGCGGACGCAATGCTCCGTCCAGCCGGCGCTTGCGGGCGGCGGCGCGTAGCCGTGTCGCTCCAGTGCCGCCCGAAATGTCGCGTCGCTTTCGAGGAGCTGCGCGTCGAGGCCGCCGTCGAGCTCCTCGCCGGCGGCCGCCGCGAACCACTCGAGCAGCGCGTCGTAGACGGCGTCGTCCCTGTGCTCGGGGTGGACGGCGCTCTGGAGCGTCTGCGGCAGCCAGAGGATCCCGAAGGCGACCGGTACGCCGTCGCGCTCGAAGATCTGCGTCCGCCTGGGTCGGGCGACCTCGGGCTCGTGCTGATAGAGGTCCCAGGTGATGTCGCCGACATGCGGGAGCGCGTGCGGCTTGTGCCGCCGCCACACCGCGCGAGCGACGTCGTGGAGCGCACCGAGGTCGTCTGGACCCGCGTAGGCACGCGAGGTCAGAGCAGAGCGGGATCGGTCACAGGCGCCTGGCATACGAACCGCTCACAAATGTAGACGGCCGGGTTTCCGTCGACGAGGCGCTTGCCGTCCAGGAGCGGCACGCCGCTCCCGGGGCCGACGGCGACGACCGTGTTCGGCTCCCACCGCGAGAGCGCCGCGCGCGCGACCGGCGAGTCGACGGGCCCGACGATCGCCAGCTCGCGCGGTGGGCTGAGCCAGAGGTCGAGCGCGCAGAGCGACCAGCCGAACGCCCCCGGCGCGCGCTCCAGCGCCGGGCGGACGAGTCGGAGCACCCCGACCGCCTGCCGCTCGAGCTCGTCCTCGCCGTAGATCCGGGAGAGGCGCAGCAGAACGTGTGCCAGCATCGCGTTGCCGGACGGCAACGGGTGGTCGTCCAGCGGCTTCGACCTGGCGACTAGTGGATCGCGATAGCGATCCACTAGGAAGAAGCCGCCGTGCTCCTCGTCGGCGAAGAGCTCGACGGCGAGGCGGGCGAGCCGGTTCGCCCCCTCGAGCCAGCGCAGCTCGCCGGTGGCGACATGCAGCTCGAGCAGGCCGTGGGCGACGTTCGCGTAGTCGTCGAGATAACCGGTTCCGCTCGTTCGGCCCTCCCGATAGCTCCGGAGCAGCCGTCCCTCGCCGTCCGAGAGCGGACCGAGCAGGAAATCGCCGAGCCGCCGTGCAGCCTCGACCCAATCCGGCCGCTCGAGCCGCCAACCGGCCTCGGCGAGCGCGGCGAGCGCGAGTCCGTTCCAGGACGCGATCGCCTTGTCGTCGCGCAACGGCCTCGGGCGGAGCTCGCGCTGCTCGAAGAGGCGCTGCGCGAGCTCCGGCTCGAGCTCGCCCCGAAGAATGAAGCGCCCGTGCTCGAACGGCTCCAGCAGCTCCGCCGGGACACCCTCCTCGGGCGTCCACGTGAAGGTCAGCCCCTCGACGCCTTCGGTGTCGGCGTCCTGCGCTGAGGCGAAGCCGCCCTCCGGCAGGAGCAGCTCGCGCAGCAGGTACTCGACCGTCTCCTCGGTGATCTCCCAATAGCGCTGATTGCCTGTAACGAGCCAGGCGTGCAGGTACGCGGACGCGAGCTGGGCGTTGTCGTAGAGCATCTTCTCGAAGTGCGGCACGAGCCAGCGCTCGTCGACCGAGTAGCGGTGGAAGCCGCCGCCGAGCAGGTCGTACATGCCGCCCCGCGCCATCTCGTCGAGCGTCTTCACGACCGGCTCGAGCTCGCCCCGGCGAAGCAGGAACTCGAGCACGGGCGCGTTCGGGAACTTCGGCGCCCGCCCCCAGCCGCCGTAGACCGGCTCGAGCTGCTGCCGCAGGCCGCGAACGGCCGCGCCGAGGAGCTCGGAACTGAGCGGTTCCGCGGACGGCCGCAGCGAGCTCGAGTGGCGGACAGCTTCGACGAGCTGCGCAGCTGAGCGGGCTATGTCGTCGCGTCGGTCGCGCCAGGCGTCGCCGATCGCGGTCAGCACCTGGCGGAAGCTCGGGAGGCCGTGCCGCTCTTCCGGCGGGTAGTAGGTGCCGCCGTAGAACGGCTCCCCGGCCGGTGTCAGGAAGACCGTCATCGGCCAGCCGCCCTGCCCGCTCAGCGCGACGACGGCCTCCATGTAGACCGCATCGAGATCGGGGCGCTCCTCGCGGTCGACCTTGACGTTGACGAAGCGTTCGTTCATCAGTGCGGCCGTCACGTCGTCCTCGAACGACTCGTGCTCCATCACATGGCACCAGTGACAGGCTGCGTAGCCGATCGAGAGCAGGATCGGCCGATCCTCGTCGCGGGCGCGGGCGAGCGCCTCCTCCCCCCACGGGTACCAGTCGACCGGATTGTCGGCGTGCTGGAGGAGATACGGGCTGGTTTCGTGCTGGAGCCGGTTCACCCGAAGACCTCGCGGACGCCGCGCAACCGAGCTCCGAGCAGCGCCCGAGCGCGCGAGGAGTCGAGGCGACAGTCGAGCGGACGTGTCGGCGGAGCCTCGGCGGTGTCGACCGACCGACCAGCGACGAGTTCGGCGAGCTCGGCGCGGGAGACGTCATCGGGGCCGGCGACGTGCAGCGGTCCGGCGATGTCGAGCTCCGCCAGCTCGAGCAGCGCCTGCGCGAGATCGCTCACCTGCACCGGCGAGCGAAGCTCGTTCGTGAACCACGTGCCCGGCCGGTGCGCTGCGAGCTCGTGCTTCGAGGGCTGCGCTCCGCCGACGATCAACGACGTGCGGACGATCAGAGCGCCGGGATGGGCGGCGGCGACGCGGTGCTCGGCCTGCGCCTTCGCGCGGCCGTACTCGTTCACGGGAGAAAGCTCGTCCTCCTCCACGTACGGCGTCCCCTTGCGCCCGTCGAAGACAACGTCCGACGACAGGTGGAGGAGCCGGGCGCCGATCCGGGCTGCAGCGTACGCGACGTGGTCTGCCCCGTCCACGTTGATCGCAGCCGCCTCCGCCCCATCCTGCCGGTATGCGGTGTGGATCACGACCTCCGGCCGGACACGGCGTAGGAGCTCGTCGACCGCATCCGGGTCTCGAATCTCGACCCGCTCGGTCGAGACGTCGGGTCGCAGCCGGACGAGCTCCGAGCCGAGGTAGCCGGTCGCGCCGGTGACGTGGAGGCGCACGCTTGCACGCTAGCCGCCGGGCAATTTAGGCTCGCCGCCATGAGAATCTTCCTGTGGCTCAATTTCGTCCTGTCCTCGCTGATCGTCCTGCTGATCTTCGTGCAGGCGTACTTCATCGCCACGTACACCATCAGCAATCAGAATGCGCAGGGTGCGCTCGACGCCCACGGCATCGTCGGTGGCCTGTTCATCCACGGCTTCGAGCTGCTCGTCTTCCTGACCGCGTTCGGCGCCTGGCCGAAGCAGTGGCGCTGGATCGGTTTCACGTTCGCGCTCTTCGTCGTCGGTACGGTGCAGATCTTCCTGCTTCCAGAGGACTCCGACGAGGTCGTGAGCAACTCCGCGGCGTACGTCCACGGCCTGCACGGCCTCTTCGCCCTGATCGTGCTGGTCATGGCGGCGATCATCGCCCACCGCGGGATGCGCGATCTCGGGCTCAGGCGTGCGCGCCACGACGGCGTAGATGCCGAAATGCCTCGATCGCAACCGTAACCGCGACCGCGATCCCGAACGCGAGGAGGAGTCCCTTCCAGGGCTCCTCCTCGAACGTCTTCCCGCCGAAGTAGCCGAGCAGCACGGTATAGGCGCCCCAGATCGCACCGGCGATCACGTCGAAGACGATGAAGCGGCGCCAGCGAAACGTCTTGACGAAGCCCGCCGTGAAGGTGGTCACGGTGCGGCCGCCGGGGATGAAGCGCGCGACGACGATCAGGTAGCCGCCGCGCTCGTCGAGCATCCGCTCGGCCCACGCGAGTCGCTCTCTCGCCTTCTCGCCGCTGAAGAACCGATTCGTGACGCGCTCGCCGAGATAGTGGCCGCCCGCGTAGGAGATGTTGTCCCCGACGATCGCGCCGAGCGCGGCCGCGGGGATCAGGAGCTCCACCCGCAGATCGCCCGCTCCAGCCACGACGCCGGCGGCGATCGCGGTCGCCTCGCTCGGCACGACAGGGAAGAACGCGTCCAGCATCGCGACGAGGAAGACGACGCCGTAGCTCCACGAGGAACCGGAGACCGCGTCCACGAAGGTCTCGAACACAGCCCCATCCTTCCAGCGATGATGCGCGTCGTGCCGTCCGTACCGCCGTTTCTACCGCTCGAGGGCGTGCGCGTGCTCGATCTGACGAGCTCGCTCGCCGGCCCGACCGCCACCGAGATCCTCGCGGCGCTCGGCGCCGACGTGATCAAGGTCGAGCACCCGGGCCGTGGCGACGAGGCCCGCGACTGGGGTCCGCGGTTCTTCGAGGGCGGCAGCGTCATGTTCTTCTCCGCGAACGCCGGCAAGCGCTCGCTGGCTCTGGATCTGAAGGACGAGCGCGGCTGCGAGGCGCTGCTACGGCTCGCCGAGCGCTCGGACGTCGCCGTGCAGAGCCTCCGACCCGGGAGGGCCGAGGGGCTGGGGATCGGGCCGGGCGACCTACGGGCGCGGAATCCGAAGCTCGTCTACTGCACGATCGGCGCCTTCGGGCGGCGCGGGCCGCTCGCGGCCGAGCCCGGCTACGACCCCCTGATCCAGGCGGCGGCGGGGATCATGAGCGTTACGGGGGAGCCCGATCGTCCGCCGGTGCGCGTCGGCGTCTCGCTGGTCGACATCGGAACCGGCGTCTGGGCCGCGCTCGCGATCGTCGCCGCGCTCCACGAGGGTGTGGGCCGGACGCTCGACCTCTCGCTCTACGAGACCGCGCTCTCGCTGCTCCCGTACCAGATCGCAGACGTGCTCGCCGGTGCGGAGACTCCCGGACGCCATGGGACCGCGTTCCCGCTGATCGCCCCCTACGAGGTCTTCCCCACCGCGGACGGCGAGCTGATGATCGTGGCGGGGAACGACCGGCTCTTCGCTTCGCTCTGCGAGGTGCTCGGCTTGCCGGAGCTCGCCGGTGACCCGCGCTTCGGCTCGAATCCGCTCCGCGTCGAGCATCGCGCCGAGCTCGTGTCGCTCCTGCGACCGCGGCTCGCCGAACGCGCGACGGAGGAGCTGCTCGAGCACTTACGCGCCGCTGGAGTCCCCGCCTCTCCCGTCCTCGACCTCGACGAGGTCGCGAGACACGAGCAGACGCTCGCGACCGGGATGCTCCAGGAGCTCGCAGGCCGGACGATCGTGGCCCCGCCACTCTCCGCCGACGGCGAGCGCGTCCTCCACCGCAGCGCGCCGCCGCTTCTCGGCGAGCACACCGCCGAGATCCTCGCGGAGGCGGACTATGAGGCGGCCGAGATCGACCGACTCACGGCGGCCGGCGTCGTTCGGGTCGTTCAAGCGGGAAACGAGCCCGCTCGGTAAACCCGGCCGGGGAGCTCGCGGCCGAGCAGGGTCTCCAGCCATTGTGCGACGGCGATCAGGGCCTCGAGGTCGACGCCCGTCCCGACGCCCTCGCGCTCGAGGAGGTAGACGACGTCCTCGGTCGCGACATTCCCCGTCGCCCGCGGCGCGAAGGGGCAGCCGCCGAGACCGCCGATTGAGGCGTCGAGCACGGTCGTGCCCGCCTCGAGCGCCGCCCAGGCGCAGGCGACGCCGGTGTGGCGAGTGTCGTGGAAGTGGCCGCCGACCGGAACGCCGAGCGCGACGGCGCGCTCGACGAGCCGTCGTACCGGGCCGGGGGTCGCGACTCCGATCGTGTCCGCGAGCACGATCTCGCCGGCGCCCGCTGCCACGAGCCGCTCGACGAGTCCGGCGACGACACCCGGATCGACCTCGCCCTCGAACGGACAGCCGAACGAGCAGCTGATCGTGACGGTGGTCGGGATCGAGGAGCCGGCGAGAATCCGCTCGACGCGCTCGACGGCCTCCCCGAGCGAGACGTTGCCGTTTCGCCGGTTGAAGCTCTCGGTGGCGGCGAAGGTGACGTTGACGCGGTCGAGTGTCGTCGCTTCTAGGCGCTCGTAGCCGCGCTCGTTCAAGACGAGGCCGGAGAGCTCGGCCTCGACCTCGCCCGTCGTCGAAACGACCTCCTCCGCGCCGGCCATCTGCGGCACCCGCTCGGCGCTGACGAAGCTGACAGCCTCGATCCGAGGCAACCCCGCCTCTGCCAGCCGCCGCACCAGCTGTGCGCGGACGCCCGGCGCCAGCGTCTCGGGCTCGTTCTGGAGCCCATCCCGCGGCCCGACATCGCACAGGGTCACCCGCACGACGCGAGCCTATTCGTACTGAAGCGCCTTCAGCGGGTCGAGCTTCGCCGCCCGGCGAGCCGGGAAGATCGCGGCGAGAATCCCGACGATCACGGTCATGATCGCGAACACGATCAGCTGCGTCGTCGGCAACGAGAACTCGATGAACTCGACCCGGGCGACGAGGAGGCCGCCGAGCACGATCCCGAGCAGGATCCCGAGCACGCCGCCGATCAGAGCCGTGATCACGCTCTCGTGCCGGATCATTCGCCGCACCTGCCGTCGCGTCATTCCGATCGCGCGCAGCATCCCGAGCTCGCGCGTCCGCTCGAACACCGTCAGGACGAGCGTGTTCACGATCCCGAAGAGGCTGACGACGACGGAGAGAGCAAGCAGCACGTAGAGGATGTTCAGGATCGAGGAGAGGCCGGAGATCTGGTTGTCGACGAAGTCGTCCCGGGTCTGCGCCTTGGCGTTCGGGAAGTCGGCGAGCGTCCGCTCGAGCGCGGCCGTGTTCGCATCGGTCACGCCGCCGCTCATCTGCGCGAAGGTGTAGAGGTTCCGCGGCGACTCGTACTCCTCGTCGAAGCGCGCGCTCGAGAAGGTGACGTGACCGAAGGGCGACCCCCCGGTGGGCGGCTCGAAGATGCCCTTGACGACGAGCTCCACCATTTCTCCCGACGGCACCTGGATCGTGACCGGCGAGCCGACAGCGAGGTCGTGGTCGGCGGCGTAGTCGTCGTCGACGAACGCCCCGTCCCGCCCGAGCTCGGCGAGCACGGCCTGCGATCCTTCGACCCACTCGAGCGTCAGCACCTCGCTGGCGCCGGGCTCGACCGCGGTGACGAACTCGTTCGAGTCGAAGATCCGCGCCTCCGCCGTGCGGACGCTCGCAATCGCCTCGATCCCCGGCGCGTCCGTCGCGGCCTCGGCGGCGCTCGTCGGGATCGGTGAGAAGTTGTTCTGCGCCGTGATCGCGTAATCGGACGTGAAGATGTCGTCGACGGCGCTGCGGAACGTGGTCGTGATCCCGGCAGCGAGCACCGCAACGAGCGTGACGAGCGCCAGCCCGATCATCAGCGCGGAAGCCGTCGAGGCCGTGCGCTGCGGGTTGCGACGGGCGTTGTCCCGCGCAAGCACACCGGCCGCGCCCCCGATCCGCGTCGCCGGCCAGCCGAGTGCCGCGGCGAGCGGGCGGACGAGGCGCGCCGCGAAGAGGGCGACGCCGAGGAAGATCAGGAGCGCGCCGAGGCCCATCCACGTCAGCAACTGCCTCGTCCCCAGGCCGTCGGCGAAGAGTCCGTAGGCGAGCGAGGCGAAGCCGAGCGCCGTGAGGGCGAGCGAGCCGGCCGTGCGGAAGCGCGCGAAGCGCGACTCGGGCAGGACCGCTCCCTCGCGCACTGCGGCAATCGGCGGCACACGGGTCGCGCGGATCGCCGGGCGCAGGCTGGCGAGCAGCGTCACG
>Ga0136617_10002572_pt1 | contig 16122 bp, 13 predicted proteins | sample AntDrymUQ3222106_2_FD_129672 | JGI IMG/M metagenome (GOLD analysis project Ga0136617, IMG submission 129672) | Polar desert sand microbial communities from Dry Valleys, Antarctica - metaG UQ322 (21.06) | ecosystem: Environmental > Terrestrial > Soil > Desert | place: Antarctica: Dry Valley...
CCCCCCCGTCGGGCGCACCCCCCTCGCGCGCTACCCTCCGGCTCGCTTCCCCGTGGCCGACCTCCCCCTGGCCGGCTCCCCCCTGGCCCGCTCCCCCCTGGCCCGCTCCCCCCTGGCCCGCTCACCTCTGTCCTGGCGTGCCCCTCGGCGGATCGGTGCGGTCGCCGTGCTCGCGCTCGCCATCCCGCTGGCGGCGGCGACCCCGGCGATGGCCCAGCCCTCGTCGGGCGGACCGCAGAGTTATGTCGCGCTGGGCGACTCGTACACCTCAGGCCCGCTGATCCCGGTGCAGACGGGGCTGCCGCCGGGCTGCCTGCGCTCCAATCGCAACTACCCCTCGCTCGTCGCGCAGACCTTCGGGGTGTCCGATTTTCGCGACGTCAGCTGCAGCGGCGCGACCACGATGGATCTCCGTGACTCGCAGCGCGTCACGCTCGGGGTCAATCCGCCGCAGTTCGACGCGCTCGACGAGGAAGTTGAGCTGGTGAGCCTGGGCATCGGCGGCAACGACATCGGCTTCGGGCAGATCATCAACCAGTGCGTGGCGCGCTCATCGCGCAACCCCAGGGGGGCTGCCTGTCAGGACTTCTTCACCTCCGACGGCACCGACCAGCTCGCCGAGCGGATCGACGCGACCGCGCCGAAGATCGCCGCAGCCCTGGCCGAGATCGAGCGGCGCTCGCCCGATGCCCGGGTGCTGCTCGTCGGTTATCCGGCGATCCTGCCCGACGAGGGACCCGGCTGCTTCCCGGTGGTGCCGTTCAGCCCCGGTGACGTGGCGTATCTGCGGGACACCGAGAAGCGGCTCAACGCGATGCTCGCCGATGAGGCCGATCAGGCCGACGCCGACTACGTCGATACGTATGGCCCGACCATCGGGCACGACATCTGCCAGCCACCCGGGCGCAAGTGGATCGAAGGCCTGGTGCCCACCGCACCGGCGGCTCCGCTGCATCCCAACGCGCTGGGTATGACGGCGATCGCGGGTGCGGCCGGTGAGGTGCTGGTCGACGAGGCGGGGCTCACACCTGCCGCATGAGCTCCGGGGTGACGGGGCTGAAGCGGAACTGCCATGCCATCGCCCGGGTCGCCAGTGCCCGGGGGACCAGCCCGAACACGGCGTTGCGGGCTCGGGCGGATGGGCCGGTGAGTCCCAGCATCCGGTTCATCAGTCGGGCCTGCCGTTGCAGGGTGGAGGTGCGCGGCCGGCGCGCGGTGTCATAGCTGCGAAGCGCGTCCTCGACGCCGTCCGGTCCGGTGCCGGCCAGTGCCGCCCCGAGCGCGACGGCGTCCTCGAACGCCTGGCACGCGCCCTGGCCGAGGTCCGGGATCATGGCGTGCGCGGCGTCGCCCAGCAGGGCGATCCGGCCGACGGCGAGAGTGGGCAGGGGCCGGGCCAGCTGCGCGGTCTCGACGACGTGCACCCCGGCCGGCGCCGTGGCCGCGATCAGCATCAGGACGGTCGGATGCCAGTCGGTCCGGCGCTCCAGGAGCCAGCGGTGCCGCTCGATCGGGTTGACCGGCGCCGAATCCCGCCAAGTCGAATACCAGTACACCTCACCATTCGCCATCGGCATGCACCCGAAGCGATCGCCGGTGCGGTGGTCGAGCAGCTCACCGGTGATCTGTTCGACACCGGGCATTCCGCCAGGCGCGACGCCGCGGGCCGCGTACTCACCCGAGCCCGCCAGCCCCGGGTGCGTAGGAAACAAAGCGGTGCGGATCAGGCTCGCCGCGCCGTCGGCGACGACGACCGCGTCGGCGGGTTCGATCGCCGTGTCGGCGCCCAGGTACACCAGCCCGTCCTTCTCATGCAGCGCCCGTACGGCAATGCCGGTGTGTACCACGCCCGGTTCCAGCTCCGCGCTCAGCAGCCGGTGCAGCCAGGTTCGCCGGACCACCACGATCGGCGCACCGGTGTACGCGGTGACGGTGGCCTGGTCGATGGTCAGCAGCGGCGCGCCACCCCGGTCGCGCAGGCCGTTGTCGACGGTCAGGGGCCCGGCCATGGCACGCACCGGCCCACCCACTTCGAGCGCGTCGAGCGCCAGCACCCCGTTGGGCAGGACGACGATGCCGGCGCCGGTCTCCCGCAACGCCTCGGCCCGCTCCAGGACTGTCACCCCGTGCCCGGCCCGGCGCAGTGCGATCGCTGCGGCCAGCCCCCCGAGCCCTGCTCCCACGACGACGACCCGCATGACATACCTTACTTTCTACGTATTGCAGAAGGATAGCTCGACTCGGCTCCGGGCGACCGCGATAACGGATCTGACGCCGCCCGCTGTTCACCGTCGGCCACCCGTTCGGCGGACGGTTCGCAGCTCTGGCAGCAGCCCGGCCAGCAGGCCCCGCTGCGGAACCCCGCGGATCTCCTCCGGCCCGGCCCCGACCTCGGCCAGCACGTCATTGGCCGCCAGCACCCCGGACATCGACGCCCGTTCCATCAGCCCGGCGAGGTAGGGAAGCTCAACGTGATCGCCGGCGACGCGGATGCCGCGAGCGTCACCGCTCACCACGAGCCGGGTGCCGGCACCACCTGGCGGGAACGCGGGCGCGGTGGCCTCCAGCCGCTGCTGGAGGTGGACGACCTTGGCGTCGGCCGTCTCCGGCCACAGTGCCGCGAGCTCGGCCCGCATCCGCGCGGTGGCCGCATCGACGTCCGGTGCGGTGCACGAGTAGGAGTGCAGCTCCACCACCGACCCCCCGGTGCGGCCCGCCCATTGCACCGACGGGCGCTCCAGCCGCGAGTAGACCGTGACGGAGTCGAGCGTGGGTTCGCGGCTGACGGCGTTGAAGGTGGCCCGCTCGGGCGCGACGTCGCGGTCGAGCCACAGCCGGCTCACCGCGAACGGCGGTGCGACGACGAGTGCCGCCGCCTTGGTGGCGAGCCGTGGTGCCGACGCGCTGGCCTCGGGGGAGGCCGCGAGCAGGCCGCGCAGCGCTCCGGGCTCGGTGGCCAGCACCAGGTGGCGGGTCTGTAGTGGCGCGCCCTCGGAGAGCTCGACCCGCCAGCGGTGCCCGCTCGCCGGAGCGATCGACCTTGCCGCGACGCCCGTGCGTATCCGCGACCCGCGGGTGCTGAGGTACTGGGCGAACGGCTGCCAGATGCAGGTGAGGTAATCGGTGTCGGGCGCGTCGAAGTCGATGCCCTCGGGGTTGCCGAGGAAGTAGTAATGGAACATCGCGATGAGCTCGCCTGCCGAGAGTCCGGTCGGGTTGCAGAAGAACGAGCGGGCGAACGCCTCGAACAGCATCGCCTGCGCACGGTCGGACATGCCCAGCGCGGCCAGGAAATCGGCCGCGGGCATCGCGTCGAACGTAGCCGTGGTGCGGATGCGGTCGTAGGCGAGCAGCTCGCAGGCGAGTGCGGCGTCGGAGCCGAACAGGTCGCGCAGGCCGAGGCTGGGAGAGCGGGCGAACAGGGTGATCAGGTTGAGTGGAGGTGCTGCGGGGAGCCCGGTGAGGTCCTCCGGCGGCCAGCTGCGGGAGATCACCGGGTAGCCCCCGACGGGACGCAGGAAGCCGAGCGTCGGATCGATCCTGCGGAGCACCGCGCGCCAGGTGTAGTAGTGCCGGAAGAAGGCGTGGAACCCGTGCTCGACGACCTGCTCGGTGCCGTCGGGCAGGATGTGCGACCAGGCGCCGAGCCGCCCACCCAGGGTGTGGGCGGCTTCCATCAGCGTGACCGTGACGCCCCGTTCGGCGAGTACCACTGCCGCGCTGATCCCGGCTACGCCTGCGCCGATCACCACGGCCTCGGTGCCTGCCGGTGCATCGTGGGGTAATGCCGGGTCGGCGGCGACGAGCAGCCGGGGCCGCATTCGGAATGGGGCAGCCCGCGAGTCGATGGTGAGCACAGGGTCAGCGTAGGAGTCGGGTCCGACATTTTCCCGGAGTGACTCCGCATCCGCGCGGATGCCGCTTCGCGCAGCGCGCAGGGACCGGGTACGGGGCACGATCCGCGCCGTACCGTGGCACCGGGGCGGTGTCAGGGGCGGCCGGGTATCGCGGTGGGTGGGTGGATCTGGGGGCCGGTGGTGCCGCAGTGCAGGCAGCGTTCGATCGGTACCCGGGTTTCCTCCTTCGGCGCAGCGGGTGTGGCGGTCACGAGGGGCCTGCGGACCAGTGTGACCGCGACGACCGAGGCCATGGTCAGCAGTCCCGCGCCGATCAGGATGGCCAGGGAGAATCCTGAGTCGAAGGCTACCGGGTCGGTGTAGTCTCCCCCGCTGATCCCGGCGAGGCCGGGTATCACCGCGACCGCGAGCAGTCCGGCGGTCCGGGCCACCGCGTTGTTCACCCCGGACGCGGCGCCGGCGTACCGGTCCGGCGCCGCATCGAGCACGGTGGCGGTCAGCGGAGCCACGGTGAGCGCCAACCCCGCACCGAAGACGAGCACCGCGGGCAGCACGTCGAACGGCCAGGACGCGGCTGCCCCGATCCGGCGCATGAGCAGCAGCCCGACGGCGCTGACCAGCGGGCCGACCGTCAGCGGCAGCCGCGGGCCGATCCGCTGGGCCAGCGCCCCGGCCCGCGCGGAGAACACCAGCATGATCCCGGTGACCGGCAGCAGCGCGGCGCCGGCGGCCAGCGGGCTGAACCCCGCGACGGTCTGTAGCTGCAGTACCAGCAGCAGGAACACCACCCCGAGCGCACCGTAGATCAGGAGCGTGACCGCGTTCGCCGCCCTGAACGACGCGCTCGCGAACAGGCTCGGTGGCACCAGCGGGTACGGCGAATGCCGCTCCACCAGCACGAACCCGGCGAGCGCCGCCACCCCGACGGCGAGCCCGACCAGCGACGCGGGCTGCGGGGTGGGGAGGTATCTGATGGCAGCGATCGCGGTGAGCGACCAGGTCAGCGCCGCGAGGCCGAGCACCGCGAGCATCGTGGCGGCGAGGTCAAGCCCGGCGACGGCGTCGGGATCGCGGCTCTCCGGCACGTGCCGCACCGCGACGACGACGACCAGCGCGGCCAGCGGCAGGTTGATCAGGAACACCGCCCGCCAGCTCCACTCCACCAGCCAGCCGCCGAGGAACGGCCCGACGGCACCGGCGATCCCGCCCAACCCGGACCAGGCGCCCACCGCCGCCGCACGGTTGGGACCGCGGAACGACGCGGAGATCAATGCGAGGCTGCCCGGGATGAGCAGCGCACCGCCGATTCCCTGCAGGGCACGCCCCGCGATCAGCGCCTCGATGTGCGGGGCGAGCCCGCACAGCAGGGAGGCCAGGGCGAACCACACCACACCAACCAGGAACACCCGCCGGCGCCCGAACCGGTCGCCGAGCGAGCCGCCCAGCAGGATCAGCGAGGCGAGGGTCAGGGCATAGGCGTTGACCGTCCACTGCAGGCCGGTGAAGCCGGCGCCCAGGTCGCTGCCGATGCGCTCCAGCGCCACGTTGACAACCGTGCTGTCGATCATGACGAGGCCGGATCCGAGCACTGTGGTGAGCAGCACCCACCGTCCGGCCGCCGTACCCAAGCGCAACCCGCCCGCGTCCGCCACGTCGCCTCCTCGTCCCGTGCCGGTCAGCGTAGGAGGCCTATCACCTCTCCGGCTCGACGCCGCTCACCAGGCTCTGGGATGATCTCGGCGATGATCTCAAACGGCCGTGCGCACCGGAGCAGGGGCTACCAGACGCCGCGATGACCTGATCGAGGCGATCGCTACGGGGGGCGCCTCGTAGGCGATGCTCGGTGTCGCGGCGGCCGTGCTCGACGCGCTCTACCTGCTCGTCACCGGTGCGTTCGCACTGCGCGTATCCCGCGCGGCTGTGGGTTGAGCGTCCGCCGCCTCGGCCAGGCGCCGAGCCCAGCCGGGATCGCCGTCCCCGTACAGTTCCACTGCCGCTGCGGCGATCCACACCAGCGTCGGGAGGAAATCCTCCCCCAGCGCGTCGATATAGGTGGCGAGCTCCTCGCTGCCGCGGAAGGCGCCGATGGTGTACCGGGACCTGGCGCGGTATCGCCGCCCGAGGTTGGTCTCGATCCACGCCAGCACCTCGTCGTCGCGCTCCGGTCGCTCGGCGAGGGTCGTGCCGACCGCCCTGAGCCAGCGCGCCAGCGTCAGGAAGGACAATGTCCATCCCGGTGGCGGCTCGTCGGTAGCGGAGAACTCGTCGTCCATCCGGGTCAGCGCGGTGATCGTGACCCGGGCCGGTTCGTGCGAGCGGTCCGCCAGGGTCTGCCGAACTGCGCCTTCGAGATCACCGGCGACGAACTCGAGGATCTCCACCATCTCGGGTGGCAGGTCCTCTTGTCCAGACTGCTGCTCTGATCGTTTCATCGCGGGCTCCCTCGGATCCGGGGTGATCGTATCGCTGACCCTCAGCGCTTGCGCTGCTGCCACCACCAGCGCAGCAGCACCACGAGGGAGGACAGCAACGCGAGCAGGACGACGATCTGACCCAGCGGGGAGGAGAACCCGGTCAAGTCGGCCTGTGCCAGGAATGCCAGCATGGCGGACACGTTACCTTCGTGCCGAACTCGTTCCTTGTCGTGCTCCGGTCGCGTTGTTGCTCCAGGCTGCGCCGCACGCACACGCGTCACCGGGGAGCCGTGCACCGGGGTGGTTACGGTGGCGCGGTGCGACTCACCCAGTTCCGCGTGCTGATGGACGATGAGTTCGGCCCGGTGCGGGCTGCATCGTTGGTGCGTGACCACGTGTTCGCCGAGCTCGGCGGGCGCACCATCAAGGACGCGCTGGCGGCCGGCGTCGACCCGCGGGAGGCGTGGCGCGCGGTCTGCGACGCCTATGACGTCCCCCCGAACCGGCGCTGACCTGCCGTCGGACGCGGCATCGTCACCGATGGGCGTGTCGGCTGCACGTTCGAACAAGTGTTCGCTACGCTGCTGTCCACATGGCGTGGTTGTCCACAGGTCTGGACATCGCCCGCACATTGTCGGTGGTATCCCCTACCGTCGATCCTGAGAAGACCGCACCGTTCCGAGTACCTGAGGTGGAGACCGGCGATGACTGCACCGGACCGCGAGAAGGCGTTGGCGCTGGCCCTCGCCCAGATCGAGAAGAACCACGGCAAGGGCTCGGTGATGCGCCTCGGCGACGACACCCGTCCGCCGATCGGAGTCATCCCCACCGGCTCCATCGCCCTCGACGTCGCCCTCGGCGTGGGTGGGCTGCCGCGCGGGCGGGTGGTGGAGATATACGGACCGGAGAGTTCCGGGAAAACGACCGTGGCACTGCACGCGGTGGCCAGCGCGCAGGCGGCCGGTGGCATTGCCTCCTTCATCGACGCCGAGCATGCGCTCGATCCGGATTACGCGAAGGCGCTCGGGGTCGACACCGATGAACTGCTGGTCTCCCAGCCCGACACCGGTGAGCAGGCACTCGAGATCGCCGACATGCTCATCCGGTCCGGCGCGCTCGACGTCATCGTCATCGACTCGGTGGCGGCGCTGGTGCCGCGGGCGGAGATCGAGGGCGAGATGGGCGACAGCCACGTCGGCCTGCAGGCGCGGTTGATGAGTCAGGCGCTGCGGAAGATCACCGGTGCGCTGAGCAATTCCGGTACCACGATGATATTCATCAATCAGCTCCGGGAAAAAATTGGTGTCATGTTTGGTTCCCCGGAGACGACCACGGGCGGAAAAGCGTTGAAATTCTACGCCTCGATACGTCTCGATATTCGGAGAATCGAGACGCTCAAAGACGGTACTGATATGGTCGGAAACCGAACACGAGTCAAGGTTGTCAAGAACAAGTGCTTGGCTGCGGGAACCCGTGTGTTCGACCCTGCGACCGGGATAACCCATCGTATTGAGGACATCGTCGACAGGCGTCTGCCTCTGCAAGTCGTCGCTGCCGACAAGATCGGCGCCTTACACGTTCAGCCGGTGGTCAGCTGGTTCGACCAGGGCGAACAGGAGGTTATCGGTCTGCGCCTTCGTGACGGCACCGAGTTGTGGGTCACGCCCGACCACAAGGTCTGTACGGAACGGGGCTGGGTTGTGGCAGGCGAGCTGAGGAAAGGCGACCGGGTGGCTCGGCCACGTGAGTTCCTCGGTTTCGGTGACGCCGAGCCGCTCCCGGCGTCACAGGCGAGGATGCTCGGCTACCTCATCGGTGCTGGTTATGTTGGCGGCAAGACGCCGATCAACTTCATTAAAGTGTCCGAAGCGCTCAAGGATGACGCCGTGTGTATTGCATCCGATCTCGGGTGTCAGGCGACTCGTCGGCCGGACGGTATCTCGGTCGTCTTCTCGCATCGGCCAGGCGAGCGAAACGAGCTTCTCGAACTCTGTCGATTCGCGGGTATCTGGGGCAAGCTGGCGTGGGAGAAGCAGATTCCGGCGCTGTTTTTCGCGCCGGATGTGTGTTCCGATGTGGTCGCCAACCTGCTGTTCGGATTGTTCGAGAGCGATGGCTGGGTTGGCAGAGAGCAGACCGGTGGGATTCGTCTGGGCTACACGACGACATCTGAGCAGCTCGCTCACCAGATCCACTGGTTGTTGCTGCGATGGGGGATCGGCAGCAGCGTGCGCCGACGCGACCCCCAGGCACCGCGGGGCGGTCTCATCCATGGCAGGCGGATCAGCGGAACGCACGCGTGCTGGGAGATCCGTGTCTCCGGCATCGAGAACGTCAGCGCCTTCGCGGATGCGATCCCGGCATGGGGCCCTCGAGGCCAGGTACTGGTTGGAGCGCTCGCAGATGTCACCGGAAGATTGCGAAGCTCGCAGCGGATCTACCTGTCGACCGAGTCGATCGAGCCGGTGTTGGCACACCTTCGTGCTCGGGGTGTCACCGCTATAGAAGCTGCGCAACTCGTCGGAGCGCACGCCGGTGATCCGCAAGGCGGGATGCGGCGAGTGCTCGGCGCTAGTCGCATGCGTCGTGATCGTCTTGAGCTGCTGGCCGATGCCCTCGACGACTCGTTCCTGAGAGAAATTCTGGGCGACCAGCTGACTTACTCAGTGATCCGCGAAGTACTTCCGATGCGACGCAGCCGCACGTTCGATCTCGAAGTCGATGATCTGCACAATCTAGTGGCAGATGACGTGGTCGTGCACAACTGCGCCCCGCCTTTCAAGCAAGCCGAGTTCGATATTCTTTACGGGATTGGCATCAGTCGCGAGGGATCGTTGGTTGATGTAGGGGTTGAGCAGGGCATCGTCCGCAAGTCCGGTGCTTGGTACACCTACGAGGGTGACCAGATGGGCCAGGGCAAGGAGAACGCCCGCAAGTTCCTGCGCGAGAACCCTGATGTCGCTGCCGAAATCGAAAAGAAGATTAAGGAGAAGCTTGGTATCGGGGCGCAGGTTGACGCCGAAACTGAGCCTCTGCCGACGCCGGCCGATTTCTGAGCATGACCCGATTCCCGCTCGACAAGACTGACCATCTTCCTTCAGCGCGCGACGCACCGGTGGGAGGCCGGTCTGGTCAAGAAGTGGCGCGGGTCGCAACCTTGGAGGAGCTGGGGGCGGCTGACGCCGGACCCGTGGCAGTGGCGCGCTTCGAGGGCCTGAGTCTGGCCGGCGGGGCGGCTTCGGCGGTGGTCGCGGCATTCGAGAACATCGACCCATCGGGAGCCGACCCAAAGCCAACTGTCTGGTCCGGCGATACAGACCTTGCCGGTACTGAGGGGGTGTATGCGCAGGGAGCCGAACTCTACGAGGCCCAGACGGCTGGTCCGCATCATGAGATTACCGTTGCCAAACTGGATGGCGGCGCAATGGCTGCCACCCGTCGCGGCTCACGGCAGTCCAACGCCACGCGAGGGCGCGGTACCAGCCACGATGTTTCGACAGACGGTAGCGCTGAGGATCAGCCTGAGCAGGGCTCCGCGCCCCGTCGAGCTGCTCCTGACCGGTCCCAAGGGTCGGACCGGGCGGCCGCGGCAGTACGAAGCTCATGGGCTCAGTCAGGTCACGTCGACGGGTTGGCCGGGCAGGGTGAGTCAGCCGAGGCATCTGATGACGCCAACTCGGAGGCCGTCGCCCGAGCGATCTGCTTGCGGCTGCTCACCGACCGCGCCCGCACCCGCCAGGAACTCGCCCAGGCCCTGCGCCGCAAGGGCATCCCGGACGAGGCGGCGAACGCCGTATTGGAGCGGTTCGACGAGGTCGGCCTGATCGACGATGGCGCGTTCGCCGAGCAGTGGGTGCGCTCGCGCCACACCGTCCACGGGCTCGGGCGCCGGGCGTTGGCCGTCGAGCTGCGGCGCAAGGGCGTAGCCGACGACGTCGTCGGCGAGGCACTGGCCGGGGTCGACGCCGAGGCCGAGGATCGTCGGGCACGTGAGCTCGTCGACCGCAAGCTGCGCACGATTCCGGCTGACACCGACGAGCAGCGAGTCACGGCCGGGCGGCGGCTGGTCGGGATGCTCGCCCGCAAGGGATACAGCGGCGGCACGGCCTACCGGGTGGTCCGGGAAGCCCTCACCGCCCGCGGCGCGGAGTTCGACGAGCTCCCCGACGCCAACCCAGCTGACGACTGACAGCTGACGACTGACAGCTGACGACTGGCGCGACATGGCCACATATCGCTGTTCACCGGCCGGTCACACACCGACATGCGACCATGTCGCGGGGTGACCGGGTTGTTCGGGGGCGGGGTGATCGGGTTGTTCAGGTGCTGTCCTCAGCCGGCCGTCACCAGTACCTGCACGTCGCCCGGCAGGCCGTCGCCCGTCGCCAGCTTCCCGAGGCACGTGAGCAGGGTGTCCCAAAAGGCCTGCACGGCATGCGTCGGAGCCAGATCGGCGCGACGGGCCAGTGCCACCGTCCGGTACAGCGGCGGGGTGAGTGCGGTCCGCCGCAACCGTGGCCTGCCGGCAAACACCAGGTCGGGCACCACCGCTACCCCGGTACCCGCCTCCACCATCCGCAGCACCGCGTCCATCTCACCGCCCTCCACCGCGAATCGGGGCGTCAGTCCGGCATCGGCGTAGGCCCGCAGTGTCACCTCGCGCAGGTCGTACCCCTCGCGTGGCACCACCAACGCCTGGCGCGACAGCTCGGTGACTGTCATCGACCGGCGAGCCGGCGCCGCCCGGCCGGATGCCGGTGAGGCCACCGACAACCGCTCCCGCAGCAGCGGGGTGACGTCCAGACCCGGGTCGAGGCCGGCCGGCGGCACGATCACCAGCGCCACGTCGAGCTCACCCCGCGCCAGTGCTCGGACCAGCGGCTGCGAGCCATCCTCCACCAGTTCGAGCCGCACGCCCGAATGCTGCTCGTGGAACACCCGGAGCACGTCGGCCAACACCCCGATGCACAGCGATGGCGTCGCCCCGACCCGTACCCGGCCTCGCTGCAGCCCGATCAGCTCAGCGACGGCGGTGCGGGCAGTGTCCATGTCGGCCAGCATCCGCCGGGCCAGCGGCAACACCGCCTCGCCCGCGGGGGTCAGCGTCAGCCCGTCCCGACCGCCCCGCTCCACCAGCGGAGTGCCGAATCCTTCCTCCAAACTCCGGAGCTGCCGGCTCAATGTGGGTTGAGCGATGCCGACGGCGTCGGCGGCTCGTGTGAAGCTCCGCACATCGGCAACCGCTACGAAGTACGCGAGCTGCTGAAGTGTCATTCCCATAGCCTACAAGCATGACCAGCTAACCCTCGATGCATTTGCGCGCAACAGATGTGGTGCTCATCCTTGCCTCAGTGACCACTCGGGAGGGGGCGCTGCATCCCCGCGACCTGCGTCATGATCAGGCGCTCCGACCACCACCCCAGCGACACAAAGATGAGGATCTCCCTGACGTGTCATCCACCATAGACGCGTCCGCGGGCCGGGCGCAGATCACGGTACGGACGCTCCGCAAGGACCGATGGTGGCTCCCGCCCGCCTTCCAGGGCGCCACGCTCGTCGTCCTGCTGGGCTACGTCGTCGTCCGGCTGTTCATGCGGGACAACTACTTCTCGGCCGAGTACAACTACCTGACGCCGCTCTACTCGCCCTGCATCAGCAGTTCCTGCACCCCGGGTTCGTCGCACTTCGGCGCGATCTTCGGCGACCTGCCGTTCTGGATCCCGCTGCCGATCATCGTGTTCCCGGTCCTGCTGGGCTTCCGCGGCACCTGCTACTACTATCGCAAGGCCACCTACCGATCGCTGTTGGCGAGCCCGGCCGCCTGCGCGGTCGCGGAGCCGGCGAAGCGCTACAGCGGCGAGACCCGGTTCCCGTTCAGCATCATGAACTACCACCGCTACTTCTTCTACGCGGCCAGCGCCCTGCTGCTGATCAATACCTACGACGCGGTGCTCGCGTTCTTCCCGCAGAACGGCGGCTTTGGGGTCGGGCTCGGCTCGCTGATCATCCTCGCCAATGTCACGCTGCTGTGGCTCTACACGCTGGGCTGCCATGCCTGTCGGCACATCGTCGGCGGAAAGCTCAAGCATTTCTCCAGGAATCCGATCCGCTATCGGATGTGGACGGCCATTTCCAGGATCAACGGCAAGCACATGCAGTTCGCCTGGGCCTCTCTGGTGAGCGTGACACTGACCGACGTCTACATCATGTCGGTGTCGGCGGGCTGGATCCCCGATCTGCGGTTGTTCAACTGACGGTGATGGTCGACTGAGGTGATGAGCATGACCGACGTGGAGTGCCACGAGTATGACGTCGTAGTGATCGGAGCGGGCGGGGCCGGGCTCCGGGCTGCGATCGAGGCCCGGCTGCAGGGTAAGAAGACCGCGATCATCTCCAAGTCGTTGTTCGGCAAGGCGCACACCGTCATGGCCGAGGGCGGCTGTGCCGCGGCCATGGGCAACGTCAATTCCCACGACAACTGGCAGGTGCATTACCGCGACACCATGCGTGGCGGGAAGTTCCTCAACAACTGGCGGATGGCCGAGTTGCACGCCAAGGAGGCGCCGGACCGGGTCTGGGAGCTGGAGACCTACGGCGCGCTGTTCGACCGCACCCCCGACGGCAGGATCAGCCAGCGCAACTTCGGCGGTCACACCTACCCGCGGCTCGCGCACGTCGGTGACCGCACCGGCCTGGAGCTGATCCGCACCCTGCAACAGAAGATCGTCTCGCTCCAGCAGGAGGACTTCCGGGAGACCGGCGACTACGAGTCGCGCATCCGGGTCTTCCACGAATGCACGATCACCGAACTGCTTCTGGAACACCCAGGTACGAATACCCCGCAGGACACCACAAGGATCGCAGGCGCGTTCGGCTACTTCCGCGACAACGGCCGGTTCATCCGGCTGGACGCCCCGGCGATCGTGTTGGCCACCGGCGGAATCGGCAAGAGCTACCAAGTCACCAGCAACTCCTGGGAGTACACCGGCGACGGCCACGCGCTGGCCCTGCGCGCCGGTGCCACATTGATCAACATGGAGTTCCTCCAGTTCCACCCAACGGGCATGGTCTGGCCGCCGTCGGTGAAGGGGATCCTCGTAACCGAGTCAGTGCGTGGCGACGGCGGCGTGCTGCGCAACTCCGAGGGCAAGCGGTTCATGTTCGACTACATCCCGGACGTGTTCAAGGAGCAGTACGCCACCTCCGAGGACGAGGGCGACCGCTGGTACACCGACCAGGAGAACAACCGCCGTCCCCCGGAGCTGCTGCCCCGCGACGAGGTGGCGCGGGCGATCAACGCCGAGGTCAAGGCCGGGCGCGGGTCGCCGCACGGCGGGGTGTTCCTCGACATCGCCTCGCGCCGCTCGCCTGAGGAGATTCAGCGCAAGCTCCCGTCGATGTATCACCAGTTCAAGGAGCTGGCCGACGTCGACATCACCAAGGAGCCGATGGAGGTCGGGCCGACCTGCCACTACGTGATGGGCGGGGTCGAGGTCGATCCCGACACTGGGATGTCGAAGCTCCCCGGCCTGTTCGCCGCCGGCGAGTGCTCCGGCGGCATGCACGGCTCCAACCGGCTGGGCGGCAACTCGCTGTCGGACCTGCTGGTCTTCGGCCGTCGTGCCGGGATGGGCGCGGCAGAATACGTCGACACGCTGGACACCGTCGGCGGACTCAGCTCGGGTGCCGTCAGCGGAGCCAGCAAGAACGGAGTCAACAAGAGCGGAGTCAACAAGAGCGGGCCGGGCAAGAGCGGAGTGGGCCTGCGGCCGGTTGTCAGCGACGCCGACGTGCAGGCCGCGCAGGCACGGGCGTTGCTGCCGTTCTCGTCCGCCACCGACGGCGGCGAGAACCCGTTCGTCGTCCACCTGGAGCTGCAGAAGACGATGAACGACCTCGTCGGCATCATCCGCAAGGCCGACGAGATCGAGCAGGCGCTCAAGGTCCTCGAGGATATCGCGGCCAGGACGCGCAACGTCACGGTCGAGGGCCACCGCGAGTTCAACCCGGGCTGGCACCTCGCGCTCGACCTGCGCAACATGCTGCTGGTCTCGCTCTGCGTGGCAAGGGCCGCGCTGGAGCGGCAGGAGAGCCGCGGCGGGCACACCCGTGCCGACTACCCGGTGATGGACTCCGACTGGCGCCACGTGCTGCTGGTGCTGTCCGCGCAGGGCGAGGACAACATTGATCTGGTCCACCTGGAGCAGGTCCCGATGCGGTCCGAGCTGTTCGACCTCTTCGAGCTCGACGAGCTGAAGAAGTACTACACCGGCGAGGAGCTGGGCGAGCACCGCACTGAGGTATCTGGGCGTGGAGCAGGGGAGAAGGCATGAGTCACTGGCAGCGCTTCCGCGTCTGGCGCGGGGATTCGAACAAGGGCGATCTCGTCGACTATCCGGCGGAGGTGAACGAGGGCGAGGTCGTCCTCGACATCATCCACCGGCTCCAGCAGACCCAGGCCCAGGACCTGGCCGTGCGCTGGAACTGCAAGGCCGGCAAGTGCGGCTCGTGCAGCGCGGAGATCAACGGCAAGCCCCGACTGATGTGCATGACCCGGATGTCCACCTACCGTGCGGACGAGGTCATCACGGTCACGCCGCTGCGGACGTTCCCGGTGATCCGCGACCTCGTGACCGACGTGTCGTTCAACTACACCAAGGCCCGCGAGATCCCGTCCTTCGCTCCGCCTCCCGACGTCGAGCCGGGCGACTACCGGATGCAGCAGATCGATGTGGAGCGCAGCCAGGAGTTCCGCAAGTGCATCGAGTGTTTCCTGTGCCAGAACACCTGCCACGTGGTGCGCGACCACGAGGAGAACAAGACGAACTTCGCCGGCCCGCGCTACCTCATGCGGATCGCGGAGCTCGACATGCACCCCCTCGACGTGGCCGATCGCCAGGTCGAGGCCCAGGACGAACACGGCCTGGGCTACTGCAACATCACCAAGTGCTGCACCGAGGTCTGCCCCGAGCACATCAAGATCACCGACAACGCGCTCATCCCGATGAAGGAACGTGTGGTGAGCCGCAAGTACGACCCGCTGGTCTGGCTCGGTAGCAAGATCTTCAAGCGGGCCGGCGGCTGAGCCGGTTGATCGCGACGAGCGCGCCGGCGCCGGACTCCCACCGCGGGGCCGAGCCATGCCCGGTGCTTGGGGGGAGGTGTGCTCCCGGCGCCGCCCCTCATGGCGGGTGCGGCGGGTCGCTGCGCCCGTCACAGCACGTCGTCGGCGGCTGCACCGCGTGGCCGATGGCGCCAACACAGCACCAGCACGGAGCGCAGTGCTGCGGTCCACCGACGCTGCTTCGTCGGGGGCGTCGTCAGCAGGTGTTCGTCGCACGAGGGGCAGCGCGATCCGGGTGGGGTGGACATCGCGCACACCAGCACCAGGTGGTCGCAGACCGCACGATAGGTGCCCTGGCCCGCGACGGCACCGGCTTCCATCTGCTCGAGGGTGACGGCGTGATTCTGGCCGTCGGTGGCCGAGATCAGCCACACCAGGCGGTGACGCGGGGGCGCCGGTGTGGCGCGGCCCGCAGGTATGGCACGTAGCGCAGCGAACATGTGACGAGACGGTAGGGGCGCACTCGGCCTGCGCCGGGTACAGCAAGGACCCGGGGATCAGTGGGTACTCGCTGTACCCCGCGCGATCAGCCGGGTAGGCCGATCCTTTCGGCGAGCTCGGCCGCCTCAGCGCGGATCGTCGTGCCGCCGGACTCCCGCAGTTGGCCGAGCGCGGAGCGGGCGAACAGGCTGAACCGGGTGGTGTCGGGGCTCTCGTCGTAGGCGCGGCGCAACAGGTGCACCACGGCGACCGGCTCCCGGCGCAGCGAGTACGCGCGCGACGTCTC
>Ga0136617_10002573_pt1 | contig 16117 bp, 16 predicted proteins | sample AntDrymUQ3222106_2_FD_129672 | JGI IMG/M metagenome (GOLD analysis project Ga0136617, IMG submission 129672) | Polar desert sand microbial communities from Dry Valleys, Antarctica - metaG UQ322 (21.06) | ecosystem: Environmental > Terrestrial > Soil > Desert | place: Antarctica: Dry Valley...
CAGCCGAGTACCGGCTGGGCCCTTCGAGGACCTCGAGGTGATCCGCACGCAGGCGGGCATGTCGACCGCGGGGTTCTGCAGGCTGATCGACATGCCCGAGCGGACCTGGCGTCGTTGGCAGGCTCGCGCTCGTGCTGGCGAGCCGACCCGCGGTCCGTGGCCGGCACCGGTCACCGAGGCCATGGAGCCGTCGGTGGTCAAGCACGCCGAGGCGCACACCGCGTGGGGACACCGCAAGGTCTGGGCGATGTGCCGCCACGACGGGCACCGGATCTCGGCGTCGACGACGCTGCGGATCCTGCGCCGCCGCAACTTGTTGCAGCCGGTGGGCTACACCCGGGAGCGGCGCCAGCTCGCCGCGGCCCGCCGGGCGGCGTTCCTGGTCCCGCCGACGGGGCCGAACCAGGTGTGGCAGCTGGACTTTTCCGAGTTCGAAACCTCCCGCGGCGGCACCTGGCGGATCGCCGGCTGCGCCGACTACTGGTCCAAGCACGAGTTCGGCTGGCACATCTCCACGACCGCCAACCAGCACGACGCCATCGCCGCGGTCGAGTTGGCCATCGCCGAGGCGCAGGCGCTGGCCGGTGCCAGCCTGCTGCAGACACTCACCGACACCACCACCGGCCAGATCAACCCCGCGGTCGTGGTCACCGACAACGGCGGCCCGTTCAAGTCCGACCGGTTCGCCCGCTTCATCGCCTCCCGTCTCGAGCTCTGCCACGTCCGGACCAAGGTCAACAGCCCCGGCCAGAACGGTGTCCGCGAGCGGGCGCTCGGCACCTTGAAGTACGAACGGCTTTACCGCGAGGACGTCACCGACGGTCCATGGCTGGCCGAACACGCCGACGACTTCCGGATCGAGTTCAACGCCGTCCGACCACACGAAGCGCTGTGCTGGAACCGACCCCGCGAGGTCCACCTCGGCCTGGCCGACCCGATGACCCCCAACTTTCCCGAGCCCGAAACCCTGCCAGCACCTTGACACGGGACACCAACCACGCTGACCTCCCTGAATCCCACCCTCGACGACCTCCGCGTCCATCGACATGACGCGGGGCAGTCAACGAGCGGGTCGGGGACGACCCGACAAGGCGCGCCGGGTGGTCCCATGACTGGCAACCCAGGTGGTCCCATGAAGCTGGCAGAAAGCCGGTCAGCTCGGTCCCATGCTCTGGCAGGCGACAGACAACCCCGTCACCAGCCCGAACCGCGGACAACAGCAACGGCGAGGTCCGCGACGGCGCCTGGGTCGCCGAGCTCACCGACCTGCTCGCGCTGTCGTCCTGGCCGAGCGGGATGCGGGTCATCATCCGCAAGGAGCGCCCGCACCCCGGGGCTCAGCTGCGGCTCACCGACACCGACGGGATGCGGCTAAGCGCGTTCGCCACCAACATTGCCAACGGCCAGCTCGCCGACCTGGAGCTGCGACACCGCCGCCGGGCCCGCTGCGAAGACCGCATCCGCTGCTCCAAGGACACCGGGTTGATCAACCTGCCCCTGCACGACTTCGACCAGAACCGCATCTGGTGCGCCCTGGTCGCCCTGGCCTGCAAACTGACCGCCTGGATGCGGATACTCACCCTGGCCGGACAAGACGCCAGAGGGTGGGAACCCAAACGGGCTCTTCGCGTTTGAGGGCGAGGACTCCCTTGTTGATCGCTGTCATGCCGCGTTCTTGGCGGCGACGTGCAGCACGATACGGCGCTCGTAGTTGGTCTGGGGTGGTCTCGGACATATCCGCGGTCGCGGCGGCGTCGTAGAACACCCACAGTTGTGTCGGATTCGGTCCGGGTCACGTTCGGCGAGCAGCTGGCGCAGCCGTTCCTTGACGCCCCAGGCGGCGCCGATCTCGTCGGTCGGGTCGTCGCGACGCAGCACCGCCTCGAGCCGGTCCAGCCCCCGCGGGGACAGCCGGTCACCGGCGGCGAGTAGCAGTCTGCGGTGTGCCCAGGCCGGGTCGGCCTTGCGACCGCGGCGGCCGAGCTGTTCGCGGGCCACCCGTTGGCGCACCTCGGTGACGGCCTGGTTGGCGAGTCGGACCAGGTGCCAGTGGTCGACCACGATGGTGGCCTGCGGCAACAGCCGGCGCGCCGCCGCGGCGAACGGTGCCGACGGGTCCACGGCGACTACTTCGACACCGTCGCGCCACCTCTACTCGCGGGCGTCGAGCCAGGCGGTGACGGTGGCCCCCGAGCGGCCGGGCATCAGCCCGAGCAGCCAACCCGGGCGGCCAAGGTCCAGGTCGACGAAGCTGGTCATCCACGGGTTCGACAGCCGCCACCGCCGCTCGGACACATCGATGCACCAGCGCAGCGAGCGGGCCCGCGTCTCGTCCAACCCCAGCATCCGCACCGGCGGCGGGTCGGTGTCAGCGCTGTCGGCGCCGAGCTGGCCGGCCTTGACCACCAGCGCGCGGTGCACGCTCCACCACGACACCCCGTACTCGCTGGCCAGGTCAGACAGCGCCCGCGCCGAGCGCGATGCCGCCTGCTCCAGCCGGTTGCGCACTGCAACGTGAGCCGGTGTCTGGGCGGAACCTGTTCAGACCGCTCGGTGAACACCCGCTGTGGACACGACGGCTCCGCACACCGGTAGCGACGCTTGCGCCAGACCACCCGCAGCGATCGATGTCCGATCGGCAAGGCCTTGATCGCCGCCTCGCGGACGTCATAGGGCGTGCCGCCGGCCGGCACCCCGCATCGCGGACAGCCGTGCTCGTCGGCGGACTGCATCACCACCACCCGCCGGACCGGTTCCTGCGACCCGTCCCCGGGTGCGGACAGGGTCTCCTCGCACGACACGATTCGGAACCCGGGCAGGTCGTACAACAACGACGTAGCGTCACTCATCGGTGGCCTCCTGCCGATCGACTTCAGACACCGATCAGCGTGGGAGGCCACTACCACGTCAGGCCACTACGACACGCGCCCGCTCATCACCCACCGCGAGGAGCCCCCAAACGGCCCCGCATTTCGGCTGTTCTCCGCCGCCGGACGGCTCGCCGTATCAGCCCGTCGGGTCGTGTTGCACCCCTGCACCGCACCGGCCCGTGGAACCGGCGCCCACCCGAGGCGACACCCGGGCCACTGTCCTACCCCTGCTGCACAATCACGCCCAGACGCCGACGCCGCGGCCCGAACCATCCGCCACGCTCGAGGCGTGAAAGATCCGGGCTAAGGCCCTACTCGCGGACGAAGCGAGGACTTCAAACATCTGTTAATCCCGAGAGTCGCGAGAGTCACGATTACGCGTTCATGCAGGGGAAGTTCCGTTCGCCAGGACAAGTCGGCTCCCCTGTATCCATCAGACGGCGAAGAGAATCGGCTCGGATTCCCGACAGCGAGATGTCCCGGATGAACAATACCATCGCGAAGGCTAGCATCACTGTCTGGTAACCCAAGGTGATCCGCCAAGGCAGTCAGGCATTCGCGAGGTCTGTTAACGAGATCCTCATAATCAAGTATTGCATACGATCGGGCGTAACGGGCATACCATCGTAGGGTCAGATTGAAACCCGACCAGTAGATTGCACTCTTTGCAGCCGAACGCTTGGGTGGCGCAGGCAGTTCAGAGCCTCGTCTCAAGGCGAGCTGCGATTTGCGCTCCGAATTGGCAACTGCTCGCGGATCGCGAAGAATGTGCACGAGATCAACGGTAACCGCAGGACTAAGTCGGGTGGTAAGAAATCCCGGAGGTAGTTTTGAGGAGTCGATCAGCGTATACGCCCCTGTCACCTCAGCGACACCTTTCAAGAGCGTGCCGAGAACCGTTACATACCGCCGGACGTCTGCGGGCCAGGCCCCCTTTTGACAAGCGTCCAGGTGACCCAACCGCGAAGCGTGACGCGTCCGCAGCACACGTGCCGCTAGGTCGGACAGTTCCGAGTAACTCGCATTCTTAGCACAAGTGGTCTTCACACACGCTAATGCATGGCTCCACACTTCACAATCAGTGACTCTGCGTCCGCACGAGCAGGGTTCACCACGGGCGGCGGCACCCCAAATGCCGGCAACCTCGCCTAATGCAACTGCCCCGGGGAAACATCCGAGGGATTGACAGAGCAACGTAGAACCGCTGCGCAGCCAACCTCCAATGTATACGACCCTGATCGGACGATCGCAATGATATGACAGTTCGGGTGCGGCCGCAGCTCTAGGTATTGCACCTGCTGGTACGGGCATAAACTCCTCCTAGGCTGATTGCAGGCTAGTCTAGCCAGACCACGTTGCCTGAATCCAGCCGCCCGCATACGGTGGCAGGCGAACAGGAGGCGGTGCTGCGGCTGCCGCGTCATTAAACAGTTCGCCGCAGTCGGACTCACCGCCGGTGCCGAGGCGTCGGCAGCCAGGCAGCCGCCCCCCGTAGTCGGTCGGGCGCTACGGGTGGACATTGGGTCACTAACTCGCCGAACAACAGTATCAGCTTCCCACATGCGACACTGCCCCTAGGCCAAGTCTCCAGGGTGGACGGCACAACGCCCATTGGAACGTCAGAAGCCCTTGAAGGGAGCCGGTTCGGTTCAGGGCTATGATCTCGCGATGGACAGACAAGTCGCGTGGGGCACGGTGAGCGTCGGGCTTGCGCTGGGCTTGGCCCTCGGCGTCTGGGCTGGACTCGGCGGTCCGGGGCTCACCACAGTGCGATCCCAAATCCTTGTGGTGTGGACGCTTGCCGTGCTCATCATTCTCGTCGGTCTGCAGCGGTCATGGAGTATTCAGCACAGGATTGATCTATTGCATCCATTGGTGGCGCCGCTCGGGTATATCGCGCTGTCGTTCCTAGCCCCGTTATGGGTGACTCTTGTCGCAGGAGACCCGGTCCGCGCCTTGTCACGCGAAACGCCAATTTCAGTTAACACAGCAGCACTCTTAGGGTTGGGAGTACTTGGTTACACTGCAGGGGCATGGTGCAACTTTAGTCCGTCACGCCGCGAGCGCGCGAGCCTAGGGCCAGAGTTCGCAAGCACCCTTCTGCTGGTGGGACGTTGTTTGGTCTTGGTCCCGCTGAGCATCGCCATACGCGACAATCTGGCCGGCGGCGTTGCAATCAGGGGCCTCGGACAGCTTGAATATACCCCGTCGGACAGTCTTCACGCACTCCTAGGAATCGCCTCTTTGGCGGCTGTTGTTACAATTCTTGCTGGTCAGGCAGTCAAGGGCTCTACGAAGTTGCTCGCACCCCTTGATTGGGTCCTAATAGTGTCGATGATTCTCGCCATTGGCGCTCGTGGTAGCCGCAGCGACGCCGTAGCCATCATGCTCGTCCTAGTCGTTGCCAAACTGTCACGACGCGGACGACTGCGTTCCCTTGCGGCAGGCATTCCCGTTGTCTTCGCATTCATCGTCACTGTCTTGCATTATCGCAATGACCAACTAGGACGCACGACAGATGAGGCCCCGGTTACGATATTACTCGGCGACATGTCTATCGCTGCGTTTACCACCGGCGCCACGGCAGCCCGAGTCCCGAGCAGTTTCGACTACGCCTATGGCGACACCTTACTTGCAGGACTGGTCCGTCAACTACCGAGCCCGATTAGTGTGCCTCTGCTCGGACCGCCAACTGACCATGGTGCGTACCGCTTTCGTCAGATCGTCGGGTACAGTAATCCGGATGGCGGCCTCGGCTTCAGTATTCCCGCAGATGGCTATCTAAATTTTGGCGCGGCTGGCGTCGCTATTCTCTGTGCCCTGATCGGTTTGCTGGCATCCTGGTCCTATCCTCGCATGGACTTCGCAAGTGGGAGCCCCATTGGCATTATCTATCCCGTCTTGCTTGCTATAATGCCCTTTGGACTACGGTCAGATTTCCTTGGTTTTAACAAGAATATTCTCTACCCCGTGCTTATTGTGGGCCTCGCCATGATTATTGCGCGCAGCAGCGGACGTAAGATGCTGGGGCCATATCGACACCGCCGAAGCGAGCGCGACACTGAGTTAGTGGATGTGGACTAATGTTGGCTCGCAACGCGAGCGATGTCTCTACGAAGACATGCTGTCTTGGAGTACATAGCTGCTCATCCTTCCACCCCCAGCGACCGACTCCCGTCGTGGCGCTTATGTCTGACGCCATCGGATCCCCCTCTCAGCACGTCACACAATCCGGGTTCGGGCATGATCAGCGTGGCATCTTTGCGAACCGGTAGGGGTCTGAGGATCGGCCGATTATTGGGCAGTCGGGCTGCCGGGTCCGTCCTCGATGAGACCCTGTCGAGTCTGCAAAACTTCGTTATCCTATTCGCTGCATTGCGTTACCTGTCCGTCAACGATCTTGGGCGATTCACACTCGCATACACTGGAACCCTTCTTGTGGAAAGCGCACTGAAGTCTCTCGTCCTCGAACCGCTCGCGATCCGCTTCTCGGCCGCAGATGAGTCCACCTTGCGTCACGCTGGAAGGTCGTGCGTCGGGGCGGCGTTGGTGGTGGGGGCCGCGTGGGCGGCGGGGTCGGGAGCCCTTGCGCTTGCGGTTCCGGCCTCCGAGCGCAGCACTGTCGTCACGGCTGGTCTCATCGTCCCGGCACTCATGGTGCAGGAGGCGTGGCGGGTGTACTTCTTTACGGCTGGCCGTGTGTGGCGTGCGGTGGTAAACGACGGGATGTGCCTGCTGGGCACACTCGCCCTCGTCGCTGTTTGGATCATTTCGGGAGGTGAGACGACGCCGACGATCCTGCTGGGGCTGTGGGGAGTTGGAACAGCCCTCGGCGCCATAGCCGGCATGGTGCAGTCGCGGATCGTGCCGGCGCCTTTCCAGGGAGTGCGCTGGACGAGAGAACACTGGCGGCTGGGCAGCCGGCTGGCGGGAGGCACCAGCATCGAACAGTTGTCCGGACGGATCTCACTTGGACTCATAGGTACGATTGCCGGGACCGTTGCTCTCGGCCAATTCGCAGCCGCCCGAACCGTGCTCACCCCAGCCACCACGGCCGTCGCCTCGACGGTCAACTTCGCGGTGCCAGAGGCTGCCCGATTGCGAGCGCGACGAGACCGTCGGTTAGGTCTCTTTATCGTCGGACTGTCGATCGTTCTTGGTGGCGTTGTTTGCGCGCTGACGGCCCTGATCTATGTCACACCAGACGCCGTTGGCCACGTGATCGCGGGAAGCAACTGGGATCTCGCGAAGGTCCTCCTGTTGCCAGTCGCATTGTCTGGGGTGGCATTGGCGGCGAGGCAAGGTGCGCGTGTAGGGCTGAGAATTCGTGAGGATTCGCCGGCCATCTTCCGGCTTTCAGTAGCCACGGGGCTGCTCGTCGTGGCAGGCACTACTGCGGGCGCTGCACTCGGTGGTGCCAACGGAGCCGCCTGGTCGTTTGCCGGCAGCCATGTGCTTACCACCGCGATGTGGTGGGTGACCTATCAGTGGCTTGGCCGCCGAGTGTTGGTGAATTCAAGACAGATCACAACGAACTAACCGGTTAATGCATGCCGGCGTAGCGCTGGCGAGTCTTTTCCAGATCCCATTCAGGTCGGCATTCGCCGCCAAGCGCCGACACGGCACGCAACTCTGGTTCGGTCTCCTCGATTATGAGATCGACCGTGGACGCAGCAGGGCGGTCCGGCCGCGGCGCGCCTGTCGAAAGCATCGCCTGTCCGCCAAACCGTCGTAGGCGCTCTGGCAGGAAAGGCCTGACAACTCTTCGGTACGCCGTCGAGCGAGCCAGTCGACCCACGCGACCGACCGCGACGCGCCCCCCCTCGCTGGGGTTGTGCACCTCGTCCAGACACTCGAACGTTCCTCCAAGGGGCGATACCCCCAAGAAGGAGAAGACGGAATCGAGCACCTGTGCTCGATCGGCCACGTACTTTTCAAACTGCACGACGCGTACCCGATCTGCACCAACGAGACCGACCCATGGTGCGATCTGCATGCCGTACCTCGTGTAGTCGATCAGCCTCGGCAGCGTGCGGACCGCTGTATCGACGGTGTCGGTGAGTCTCCCCCGGCTGAGCTCATGGTGGTGGTGGCTGACCACCCTGTCAACCGGGTCGCGCACTAGGTAGAGGACCTTGAATCGGTCCCCGAGGACACGACTCGCTCTGTCCACCACGCCGGGCAAGTCGGGGAGTTTTGCATATGTGGCCGATACCTCCCCACAGATCTGCTTGTCGTGGCCGTCACCGAAGCGCGCGCCGTATCGTGCTCGGCCGCCCAAGGTCAAGGCGTCGTCGGAGTTCAGTGAGCCGAGCTCCTTCTCCGGCAAGAAGATTGACGGGTGTTTACGGAGATCCTCATACAGCGTCGTCGTTCCGGCTTTCATTGCGCCTATTACCAAGAACCGGGGCAGCATCACGACGCTCCCTGGTGGGAAACGTCCCAACCTTTGGGCCATTCATTGTCTGATGCGCTCGACCGTCGGGCGGATCGCGCGATGAGGTACTGGGTATGGCGGAGTGGCCAGGACAAGTCGACATAGTCACGACGGAAGCACGGAAATCCACCGATCCTCACGCCGAAAGTGTGACAGCCGCGCTCGGCCGATGCGCAACTTGAGTAGCCTGCCTGACGTACTACATCGGCCGCCTCCGCGTTGAAGTGACGGAACTGCCCGCGAGGCCACGCGAAATGCGAGATATCGCCGAATCGGGATGATAAGGTTTCGCGTGAAACGTGAATCTGCGCCGCAGCTTCGTTGTCGCATAGCTCGGCTAGTACGGGGTGCGAAAGGGTATGACTTCCCACCTCGTGTCCACGCTCTAGCAGCCCCTCGATCTCATGCCAGGTCATCGTGCGTTGGTCGGATTTATACCCCCGTGGAAACGCTCTTTTCAGATCAGCTCTCTCCTTACCCACAAGGTCTGGGCACACAAAGAAGCATGCAGAGATTCCGGCGTCGGTCAGGAGTTCGGCAGCGGTAACACAGCTGGCAAAGCCGTCGTCGAAGCTAAAACATACGTATTGGCTGTCAATGTCGTTACGCATGACGCGTTCGACGGCCTCCGAATATGAGACGAATTTGTTCCTTAGCTGTAGCTGCTCTATTAGTCGTTGAAATGCCGCGGTCTCCTCCGTATGGACACCGTGTGAATACAAGAAGTGAATTCGCGGCCGATTCAAGTTCTGTCTCGTCTGCCCTGTAAATTCGCTAGCGGCCGAAAGCCCGTCGAGCGCCAAAGCGCGTATTGCGCGTCGCAGCCGGCCTTGTGGTATGCGTTGCAGCAGCGGTACCGACACGTCCAGCAGACCTCCGAAGACTCGTTTGGACTAGGGCACTCTACTGCACTTCGCGCGGTCAACCATGGCTATCGTAGCCGACGCGTTTGAGCGTCGATCCAGCCGCCTGCTCAAAGATGATCCTGGCCTCATCACTGAAATAGTCACGCCACTCTCCGGCAACTCCTCTTCGCAGAAACCCACGGCTCTGAGCACTCAATGGACCCCGGTGGACCTGCCGCTCGAAGGAGAATCGCTGTGACACCAGCCTCAACGCGTCCATGTCCACGGCCTCCTCGGTGAGACTCTCAAGGGCTGGCCGCAGAGTGTCCGGTACGCTGCCGAGCATATCCTCGTAGCGCACGACAGCCACACGGTCGGGAGAGGCATCGAGCCATGCCTCGACGTGCTGTGGCCACGGTGCGCGCACCCACGATGGATCTGCCAGCTGTGACTCAATGAAGCGAGGCAAGTTGCCGGTGACATCTTTCAGGTCGGGGGAGGGACCCAGAACGTACCTAAAGCGCGCTAGACGCTTTCGGGCCGCCGCTGGGTTGCGGCCTCCCGTCGCAAGCCGAGCCTCATAAAAGTACAACGACAACATAACATCCCGGCCATCGCGGACCACATATACCGTGCGCGGAGTATCTGTGGAGGGCATCCAATGCGCGTGGATCACGCTTGCCATCGCGACGGGAGACCGGTATTGACGCGGATAGGGTAACTCCAGGTAACTGCTCAGAAGCTGACACAACCAAACGGTGCCGGACTTGGGATATCCGCACCCCACCCACATGCCAAGTCGATCGCCGAACCGGCGTACGATCGACTCTGTCGCTCGCGCGGAAGCCTTGCGCAACTGCTCGTCGAGAAGACGAGCACCGGCCGTTCGCGCGCGATCACGGGAAGTCACGACATGTGGGGGCCTGCAATCTCGACGGGCTCGCCGGAGCGAGTGAAGGACGGTCATCCTGCTGCAGCCTCAAGTATGTCAAATAGCGCTCGTGCGTTGTCATCCCATGTCACGGGCCACTCCCATCTCTCGCGGCCCCACTCCCAGGAAGTAAACCCGTCTGCCAATGTCAAAGCTAGGTCCGTGGTATCGCCCACTTGGACGAACGTCGCATGACCGAGTGACACCTCACGATGTGTGGGGATGTCGCTAAGCACGATTGGGCAGCCGACAGACCCCGCCTCGGAAGGGGTGAGCGGAAACGACTCGAGCGCTGACATCGACACCATAACCGTTGCGTTCTCGTACATCCACTTGAGCTGACCCCGGTCGGAGACTGGGCCGTTGAAAACGAGTCGTCTCTCATGGCGTCCGGCGGCGGCGCGGTAACGCGTGATCTGATCGCTGGTCACTCGCCCCACGAGCACGAGAGCCACCGGGGCACCGGTCAAGTCGAGAGCGCCGGCCCACCCGGCGACCACGTCACCGACCCTCTTGTGCGCGGCCGTGTTTGCGACTGTGAGCACATATCGATCAGGCAAGCTACGCACGGGGTTGGAAGTCGCTGGCCACCCCGGCACCCCACTGTGAATCACGCGCAGCTTGTGCGCGATGCCCGGCAAAGTGACCTCGACCTGATGCGCCTGCGCATGCGAGATGGCCACGATCGTGTGCGCGCATCTCATGGCCCAGTGGTTCGCCTTCACCTTCCACGGCGGGCGCAGTGCGCTGGTCTCGGGCATCTCCAGCCCCGAGCGGTAGTAGTGCGCGTTGTGCACCGTGAGCACCATCGGCGCCTTCGACACGAACGGCCCGAAGTTGGCCGGACAATAGAGAACGTCAGTAGGCCTTAACGGCAGCAACAGCTGCTCGTAAGCGAACAGGGCCGCGACATTCCGGCCCGGTACCACCTCGGTGGTCCCGGGCAATCCGTCGATCTCCGCCCACGGCGCCACGAGGTGATGCAAGTCCCAGTCGGGGACGACCCTCGCGAAGGCGGCCATTTGCTCCATGAGGTACGTGACGCCGCCGCCGTAGCGCAGCGGCAGGGCGTTGACAAGAACTCTCATCCTGGAACCCGCCCGCCGTTCCCCGTCCCCGTCCCAGTGCGCGTGTTGACTGCGTACACGGCGTCGACGACGCGTTCGACGTCTTGGTCTGACATCGCGCTGTAGATCGGCAAGGAGACCACCCGCTCGAACTCGGCCAGGGCGTTCGGGAAGTCTGCCGGCTGATGCCCGTACCGTTCTCGGTAGTAGCTGTGCAGGTGCAGGGGGATGAAGTGCACAGACGTTCCTATCCCTCGGGCAGTGAGTCCCTCGATGAGTGCACCGCGGCTAACTGCCGCGCGGCTCTGGTCGACGCGAAGGGGGTAGAGGTGCCAGGCACTGTCAACACCCGCCGGAACGGTGGGGCACTCGACGCCCTCGATCTCCCGGAATGCGTCCGTGTACGCAGCCGCGATCGACGCGCGGCGCGCCCGCATTTTTTCGGCGCGTCCGAGCTGCACGCGTCCCATCACGGCGGCGACATCGGTGAGGTTGTACTTGTACCCGGCCGCCACGATGTCGTACTGCCAGCCGCCACCGGTCGAGTAGCGCGTCCAGGCCTGCCGGCTGAGGCCGTGCAGGCTCATCGACCGGGCTCGGTCCGCGAGCGCTTCGTCCTCCGTCGTCAGCATCCCCCCTTCGCCCGTGGTGATCGTCTTCGTGGCGTAGAAGGAGAAGCAGACCGCCCCTGCGACGCCGTCGGGGACTCGCCCGATCAGCCGCCCCCGGTAGGTCGTTGGGAAGGCGTGGGCGGCGTCCTCGACGACGGCGAGGTCGTGCTCGCGCGCAATGTCCCAGATCTCGTTCATGGCGCAAGGCACCCCGGCAATGTGCACGGGCATCACAGCCCGGGGCCGGCCACGACCGCGCTGGAGCTCGGTTGCGACTGCTGTGCGCAGGCGCGCGGCGTCGATGTTCAACGTGACCGGGTCGATGTCGACGAAGACAGGCGTTGCCCCCAGGTAGCCCACCACCTCGGCGGTGGCGGCGAAGGTGTAGGGCGACATGAAGACGAGGTCGCCCTCCGCCACTCCCAGCGCCTCGAGGCTCAGATGCAGCGCTGCGGTGCACGAGTTCAAAGCCACCGCGTGCCGCGCCCCGACGGCAGCGGCGAACTCCTGCTCGAAGAGCCGGCACTGCTCGCCGGTCGTGAGCCAGCGAGACTTCAGGACCTCCACAACGGCGTCGATCTCGGGCTGACCGATGTCCGGCGTTGCGAAAGGCAGGGGCTGGTCGTGACCCACAGCGCCTCAGACCCCTCGGTGGCGGAAAGTGAATCCGCGGTCGTCGTCACCGACCAGCACATAGTCCAGCGCGGCCATCACATCCGAGTAGGAGTCCGCGGTGCGGGCCAGGCACACGTACGGCCGATCGCGGGCGAGCGTGCGCCGCAAGCCTTGCAGGATGGCCTCCTCGGCACCGTTAGTGGTGACGCTCACCACGTCGACGCGGCCGACAGGGCCGGTCTCCTCGACCAGGTCGTCGAGCGGGATCGCCTCGACAGAAACGGTGTGGAACCGCTTGCGCTCCTCCGGTGAGTAGTTGGCGGCACCGGTCACGAAGTTGGTCGCCGGGTGCGCTGGGTCGACGGCGAGCTCCAGCGTGCCACGTTCGGACCAGGCGGCCGCGTGGACGACGGTGACGTGTGACAGGGCGTGGCGGTGGGACACCCTGCGGAACTCTTCGACGCTCGAGGCGTCGGGCTCGACCACGAGGAGACGGCCGCCGGGGTACGTCAGACGCGCGAAGGCCATCGCACGCGAGCGGCCCGCCAGCAGCGTGTCCCGTGGTGCACCCACCTGGATCGCCACCCGACCCGGTCCCAGCAGCCGGTAGGGCAGCCGACGCCGGCGCACGAGATCCGTCACCGCGTACTTGACCGGGAACGGAACCAACGGGAGGACCCGGTTCGCGCTCCGCACCAGTGCCCGGTGCAGTGGGTGCCGGTGGGACCATCGATAGCGCAGCCGCGACCGCGCGCCCACCCGTCTGGTCATCTGCCCCTCACTTCTCACCTGCGCTGCTCCGATCATCGGCCATCGCCTTGCGGTATCCCAGCTCGACGAGCAGGTCGCCGGCCTCGGCGTCGACCGTGGCGAGCTGCTCCGGGCTCAGCGCGTCGCGGCCCACGCCGCGCCGGCCGGCATGCACGCTCCGGCTGGCCACGTCCAGCCGGCTCAATGACGTCGACAGTCCCACGAGCGTAGTCAGGCGAGCCAGCTCGGCACGGGGGTCCTCGGCCAGGCGCTCGTATCGGATGTCGACGACGGAGATCCCCTCGGCCGACAGGTCCTCGCACGCTCTCGTGACCGATGCTCGCCACTGCCGGGCGCACACCGTGAGCAGCCCGGACGACTGCAGGTCGGCGTCGATGCCCGGGTACCGCACCCCCCAGGTCCGCACTCGACCATCACGCCTGAGCCGCCGCCCAGAGATCGACGACACGTACTTCAAGCCGTAGCGGGGCGCCAGCCGCAGTGGGAAGGTACGGGCCTTCGCGGCGAGGTAGCGCAGGTCCACCGGCGACGTCCACTGCCGCATGCTGGACTCGACCACGTCCACTCCGTCGCGGATCAGGTGGACGAAGACGGCGTCCGGCAGCGCCCGCGCCACGAGCGGCACCCGAAGGCTGTTGCCCACCGTCTTCTCGATGACCACGGGCGGCTCTCCGGCGGCGTGCCGGTCGACGTAGCGCTGGAGGTAGCGACGGTGCCGGTCCCGCAGGCCGTCGGGAGCAAGCGCGTCGTGCGGGTTGGCCTCCTGGCCGATGCGCCACACGTAGCCGATGTCGTACGGCACGACGCCGGCGCCTGTTGCCGCTGCCAAGGAGTCCCGCAGCAGCTTGGTCCCCGAGCGGGCTGCACCGATGAGGACGATCCGTCGCGGGGTCACGTTGCCGCTCCCGGCACAGGCACGGACCCGTGACCGCTCAGCAGGGTCTCGGCCTCGGTCCACTCCCACTGCTGGTGACCGACGAACAGTTGGTGGAACCCCAGCATCGCGGCCACGGTTCGCACAATGATCTCGAGGTCGTAGCGCCACGAGCGGTGTTGGATGTAGAGCACATCGAGGGCGACCTTGCGTGGCAGAAGCTGTTCGAGGTACAGCCGCTCTGCCTCCTCCGGATCGCCCGGCAGCTGCACCTCGTCGGCGTAGTAGGTGAGGCTGCCCGGGCTGGTGAGACCCGGCAGGACCGACAGCGAGCCACGCATGAAGTCGGTGTAGTGGTCGCTGACTATCGACGGGTCCTCCGGCCTGGGGCCGACGATCGCCATGTCGCCGAGCACGACGTTGAGCAGCTGGGGCAGCTCGTCGATCTTGGCCCGCCGCAGCCACCGGCCGGACCGGAAGACGCGTGAGTCGCGACCACCGGTGATGCGCGCTCCACCAACGGCGACCGGTTGGTGCATGGTCCGCAGCTTGTACATCGTGAACGGCCGACCGTCCACGCCCACCCGCGCGGCACGGAACAGGACCGGCCCCGGGCTCGACAGCTTGATGACCAATCCGGCGATTGCCAGGACCGGGGATGACACGAGCAGACCGGCCGCGGCGAGACCACGGCTGGCTGCGTGGGATCGGTGGACAGTGCCCCTCATCGCCCCGCCCCGGATGCGCAGGCGTCGACAAACAGCTCGTGCCAGCGGCCGAGCTGTCGTTCGGCGCTGAACTTCTCCCGGTACAGCGACCGCGCACGCTCTCCTGCGCCGGTCAGGTCGGACGGCCGGTCAGCGACCTGTCGCAACGCGGCAACCAGGGCCCGTGGATCGGTCGGGTCGACGTGCAGGCCGGCGCCCGACGCGGTGATCGTCCGAGCCAACTCGCTGTCTGCTTCGACGACCGCGAGCACCGGGCAACCGTTGCGCAGGTAGGACATGGTCTTGCTCGGGTAGGCCGCCCGGATGACGCCAGGGGCCAGCGACACGATCCCGAGGTCGGCCTCACGACGGAGAAAGTGGGCGACCTCGCCAGAGGGCCGGTACCCGTGGATCCGCACGCCCGACAGTTGCTGGGCCGAGACGATGGCCTCCAGTTCCCCCCGCAGCGGGCCGTCTCCGAAGAAGTCGAACCGCACCCGCGGGTCGTCTCGCAGCAGCACCATCGCAGCGAATACCGTCTCCAGGTTCTGGAAGCGGCCGAGGTTGCCGGCGAAGGCGACATGCACGTACCCGTGGGATCGGACAGGTGGGCGCCCGCCAACGGTCGAGGGGTCCAGCGCCGTCCGGTCAGGCTCGTCGGGCCACGGGTCGAAGTTGTTGATCGTCACGACGCGCTCCTTGCGGGCACCCCGCGAGACGACGGTCACAGCCATGTCCTCCGACAGCACGACGACACGGGCGGCGCGGTGCTCGGTGCGCGCGTCCATTCGGCGAAGGAACGAGGCAGTTCGGCCGGCCCTCATGATACCCGGCGAGACGACGACGTCGGGATAGACGTCCTGCTTGTGATAGACGAAGCGCGTACCGCGGCGCCGGGCCAGTCGTTCGGCGAGTTTGGCGACCACGATCGGCGGCGTCGACGCAGCCATGACGACGTCCGCGTCGGCGAGCTGACGGCGTGCCAGCAGCAGCCGGATGCAGAACAGCACCAGGCTCAACAGTTTGAGGATGCCCGAGCGACGGTCGGGCAATACCGACCACCGACGCACCTCCACGCCAGGTGCCAGCCGCTCGCTGCGAGGCGCGCGACCCGCGGCCGACCGGTTGTACGACGGTTGGCAGGTGAGCACGCGGACCTCGTGGCCGTTGGCGCCGAGGTGTACGGCGATGTCGCGCAGGATGTGCGCGTACGGCGGCGTGTCCGGCCAAAAGTAGCGATGGATCAGGACGACACGCATCAGGGCGACGTCTCGCGCCAGGCCTTGGGACGCAACCCGAGCCACTGCTCGTGCACGGCGCCGAGACCCCGGATCAGTCGCGCGACCCGTACCGAGCAGTCGAACACCTGGTAGTCAGGGGGAACGGCCG
>Ga0136617_10002574_pt1 | contig 16117 bp, 22 predicted proteins | sample AntDrymUQ3222106_2_FD_129672 | JGI IMG/M metagenome (GOLD analysis project Ga0136617, IMG submission 129672) | Polar desert sand microbial communities from Dry Valleys, Antarctica - metaG UQ322 (21.06) | ecosystem: Environmental > Terrestrial > Soil > Desert | place: Antarctica: Dry Valley...
AGGTCCCGGAGGTGGACGTTCTGGTCAACAGTCTCGGCATCTTCGAGCCCAAGGATTTTCAGGAGATCACAGACGATGACTGGTTCCGTTTCTTCGAGACCAACGTGATGAGCGGGGTGAGGCTGGCGCGTCATTACCTGCCCGGGGTGAAAGAGCGGGACTGGGGCAGGATCGTCTCCAGCGAGTCGGCCCTGAATATACCGTCGGAGATGATCCACTACGGTATGACCAGGACGGCCCAACTCGCCGTCGCCCGCGGGCTGGCCGAGACCATCGTGGGTACAAACCCCGCCGGAATGGTTCAACAGCGTACCTATCGTTGTTTTTTCCGGACCGATTACCCTTACTTGAGCCCCCGGTCGATGGTCTCCCGGATGGTCGGCCAACGGCTCTTTTCTACTTATCCATGGCCGGCGAGACCCGGTAGTGCGACCAGCTTGCGCTCGCCGCCCCTCCCCGCTCTAGCCTGTCATCTTCCCCTTCAACGGTCGATCCGCAGCGCCCCTCTCTTGCGGTGAACGCTCAAATAAGCGAAATCTCCTGAAGCGCTCAGGGTCGAACGCCGGGCGCCCCTGGGGACGAAGACCAGCATCCCCGACGACAAGACGTGCTCGTTCCCGTCTACCGTGACCACGCCCGAACCCGACACACCCACGAACAAAACCTCCACCTCCTCGTTGACATGCTCCTCGACGCCACGCCCCGCAGGGAAGCGTACCAGGTTGGCGTTCAGGTCTTCGCCTCGCCTCAACGCCCAGATCGTCCCCGTTTGCTCCCCAGCTTCGGCTATGACCTCGCGGAGCTCCACTCCTTCCGCGCCGGACACTAACATCCCCTTATCAGGATTCGTCCGAAAACTTTGCCCAAAGGCTTGCACATATACCTTGTGCATGCGAGTATAATATTACTAAATTAGTGATAGTAAATTTGTGGTCCGTTCGGGCCGACTGAGGAGAAGGAGGAAGAATGCTCTCCACCGAAACGACTGTAGGCCAGCTCGTCACCGAGCGCCCGAGTAGGGCCAAGGTCTTCGAGGTGCTCGGCATCGACTACTGCTGCAGCGGCAACCGGCCGCTCGGCGAGGTTTGCGTGGAGAAGGGTCTCGACGCTACCACGGTGCTCAGGATGCTCGATGCTCACGAGTCCGGGGCTGGTGCGGAGGATGACCGAACCGATTGGTCCGAGGCGACTATAACCGGGCTCACGGATCACATAGTCGAGGTTCACCACGGTTACCTGAACGAGGCCTTGCCGCGCCTGGAGGCCCTGGTCAACAAGGTCGCGGTCGTCCACGGAGGGAATCATCCCGAGTTGCGCGAGCTGCGCCGGGTCTACGGTTTGCTCAAGCCCGATCTGGAGGCGCACCTCCAGAAGGAGGAGGAGGTGCTCTTCCCGATGTGCCGCGAGCTCGAAGGCGCCGAGGTTCGCCCCGATTTCCACTGCAGTACGGTGGATAACCCGATAGGCGTCATGGTGCAAGAGCATGAGGAGGCCGGAAAAGCCCTGGCGACGATGCGCGAGTTGACCAGCGGTTTCGAGCCGCCGGAGGGCGCCTGCAACACTTACCGGACGATGCTGGACGGGCTGGCGGAATTGGAGAGAGACGTGCATCTCCACGTCCACAAAGAGAACAACATCCTCTTTCCCAAGGCCAGCGCCGCCGAGGCCGCACTGCCGGCGAGGCCGTAGTTGGAGAGATGTATCTTCGGGAGATTCGGGAGGCTCTATTGACTCCGCACGGGACGAAGCTCGGGGCATGGTCCAAAAAGGGCGATTTTCTCGGCCAGGTGGCGCGACTTGGCGACGAGGCTGGCGGAAAGGCGGGCGGGCATACCTACCTTTCCGCCGGCCGGGGCTCCGGGGAGCGTGGGGTGAACTTCACCCTGCATTCTTTCCCCGACGGCTACCGGGTTCTCGTGGAGGAGTGGGGACGCGGGGAAGGGGAGGACAGGGAGCTGTGGCTCGCGCCTATGCTGGAGGAAGAGGAGAGCTACATAGGACTCCTCTCCGAGGAGGAGGCCCGTGAGCTGTTTCCTTACCTCTTCGCGGCCCTGGAGCTGCCTCACGTCATAGAGATGGGTTGAGCTTTTGAGATCGGTAACGTGCGAGCGGGATGTTCTCCGAACCGAACCGGCCGGTTCACGACCCGGGTTCTTCTAAGAGCTTGCGCCAATAGGCTGGCAAGTTTTCATACTTGGCCGCTCTTAGAGTGATTCAACAGCCTTCTCAACATTTCTTGACACATACGCTACTCGCCTATTGACGCAAGCTCTAAGATGGGGGACCCCAAGGGTTTCCTGAAAATCGGGCGTAAGCCCATCCCGAAGCGACCAGTGGCCGAAAGGCTCAAGGATTACCGCCACGTCTACGAACCGATGCCCACGGAGGAGCTTAGGGGCCAGGCTTCTCGCTGCATGGACTGTGGCGTGCCGTTCTGCAACTCCGGCTGCCCGGTAAACAACCTCATCCCGGACTGGAACGATCTGGTCTACCGGGATCATTGGCGAGTGGCCATAGACCGGCTGCATGCGACAAACAACTTCCCGGAGTTCACGGGAATACTCTGCCCTGCGCCGTGCGAGCCAGCGTGCGTGCTCTCCATAAACGACAAGCCGGTGACCATAAAGGAGATCGAACGCTCGATCATAGAGAAGGCCTTTGGCGAGGGATGGGTAGTTCCCAAGCCCCCGCCGCCGGAGAGAAGGACCGGCAAGAAGGTCGCGGTCGTGGGGTCGGGGCCCGCGGGCCTGGCTGCGGCCCAGCAGCTCAACCGGGCCGGCCACGCGGTGGTCGTCTTCGAGAAGGACGATATGGTCGGAGGGCTTCTGCGCTACGGTATCCCGGACTACAAGATGGAGAAGTGGGTCATCGATAGGCGGATAAAGGTCCTCGAAGAGGAGGGGATCGAGTTCCGCACGAACGCCTACGTCGGCTATAACCCGACGACCGAAGAGCTCGGGCGCGAGTTCGGCGCGATAATCCTCGCCGTGGGGGCGCTCCAGGGCACGGATCTCGACCTGCCGGGCCGTGAGTTGGGCGGGATACACCTGGCGATGGAGTACCTGGTGCAGCAGAACCGGAGGGTCGCGGGGCTTCCGGTCATCGAGGAGCCGGAGATCACTGCGAAGGGCAAGAAGGTGATCGTCCTGGGTGGTGGCGACACCAGCGCCGACTGCCTCGGCAACGCCAATCGGGAGGGGGCTGAATCGATCCAAATCCTGACCCACGGATCGAAGCCGCCGGAGACCCCCGATCGTCTAACCTGGCCCGACTGGCCGCTCATACTCCGCACCTACCCCGTCCACGAGGAGGGTGGCGAGCTACACTGGGACGTAACAATAGTGGGCTTCTCGGGCGAGGATGGTCGGGGTAGAGAAGCTGCACGCAATAAGGGTGGAGAGGACTCCCGAGGGCCGGACAAACCCATTGCCAGGGACGGAGTTCGAGCTGGAGGCGGACCTGGTCTTGCTGGCCATCGGTTTCGCCGGCCCGGTTCGCGACAAATTTCTCGAAGATCTGAACCTGGGCTACAACGAGCGGGGCGCCATCCCAGCCAGGGACGGCTTCGCCACGAGCGAGCCCGGCGTCTTTGTCGCCGGCGACGCCAAAAGGGGGGCGTCCTTGATCGTCTGGGCCATAGCCGAGGGTCGCAAAGCCGCCCGACAGGCCGACCTCTACCTGATGGGCGAGAGCCTGCTCCCGCCCTAATTTCTCGCCTCAGTCCTGTGTATAGATCAAACACCGTCGAAAAAGCGAGGTTCTATGCCAACCAACGTCGAGATCTCCACGACCCTCAAAGCATGGTGTCCCTCGTGCGGGAACCTGTACGTCGGGACAAGCTTATTCTTCCTGTACGTCGACGAGCGGGGCTTCTATTGCTCGGATTGCGGAAGTGTCGTGATAGTTGGAGATGACGACGGTCATCAGGAGAAAGCTTCAACCCTCCACTGCCTGGTGCTCACCGAAAGCCTGGAAGGCTCCGATCTGCACAGGGAGTTGGTCGCGTTAGCCGAAGAGAAGGAGGGGATGCGCGTGCTGGTGGATCGTACGGGCGAAACCCGGACCGTCCGCCTGAAAACCTCGGTTTCGCCGGAGAACACGGACTTCGCGGTGGGAAATGGAAGGCGTTAACCGACTAGCGAAGGAGGAAAGATGGTTACCGAAGAACGCGTAACGGATCAATTAAGGACCGTCGTGGACCCGGAGATCGGGCTGGACCTCGTGGAGCTTGGCCTGATCTACGACGTCGGCGTTCACGATGAGGGCCGCCACGTCGACGTGGTCTTCAGCCTGACGAGCCCCATGTGCCCGGTTGCAGACCAGATCCAGGAACAGGTGGAGACCGAGACCCTGAGCATCGAAGGTGTCCAAACGGTCAACGCCCAGCTCTCCTTCGAGCCGATGTGGAGCCCGGAGATGATGAGCCCCGCAGCCAAGCTCTTCTTCGGACGCTAGACGACGAGGAGGGACCAGAATGGTACGGGACCACACGCGAGCGTGACCTCGGTCAACAGCCGGTTTCGGGCACTACGCGAACCGTGTATAGTAACTAATACAAAATTAGTGATAGTTTTGAGACGTTCGCGGAGAGGAGGTGAAGAATGACCTATGTAATTACGGAGCCGTGCATCGGTACCAAAGACCAGAGCTGCGTGGAGGTATGTCCCGTTGACTGCATCTACGACGCAGGGGATATGTTCATGATCAACCCCGAGGAGTGCATTGACTGCGGGGCCTGCGAGCCGGAGTGTCCGGTCGAGGCGATCTACCCCGAGGACGAGGTCCCCGAGGCTATGCAGAGCTACATCACCAAGGCGCAGGAGTTCTTCGAGTAGCGCAAATTGCGCGTGGGCGAGAACCCGCTATCGGAATAACGAACGAGGGAGCAGAACTTTGCTCCCTCGTCTCCACAGGACGAAGTGTTCCCCATTCCCGGAGGAAGCGTGGCTAAAACGCACAAAGTAACCTTCAAGAAGAGCGGCCTTACCATAGACGTGGCCGAGGACGAGTATATCCTTGAAGCCGCCGAGGAAGCCGGCCTCACCCTCCCCTACGACTGTCGTAGCGGGACTTGCACCACCTGCATACAGAAGTGCCTCGAAGGTGAGATTGACCAGGACCTAGCCTTCGCCATAGGCGACGAAGAGCTGGAGCAGGGCCTACGCCTCATCTGCATCGGCAGCCCGCTTTCGGACGTGGTGCTCGACGCCTAGAGAACGATCAAGCGCGCAGGCGTTTCCGTAAGAACCGATCTCGAAGGGAAGCTCCCGACACGCGAGGAGCAGCGGACCATGCTTGCAGCCGAAGCGCGGGAGAAGGGGTACGAAGTAGTCTCTTGCTACGAGGAGCTGGAAGCTTTGAGCCCCCTACTCTACCACCGCCCCGGCCTCGAAAAGGCGATAAACAACATCAAAGAAGAGGAGGATCGGGGCGCCTACTCGTCGCACATCCTGGCTGCGTCTCTGACAATGAGACGGCTTTGTACGAGCTTGTCCACAAGTTCTACCTCTACAACAATCGCCTGGAGTGCCCGACGCGAAGCTGGGAGGAGTTTCTTTCGGCGATGACGGTGTACCGGAGAGGGATGGCGCGGCGTTGAGCGTGAACGTGCTTCGGCCTGGTTCAGCCTGAGACACGGCGGACCCGGATCCACCACTCGTCGTCGTTGATTCGCTCGGCGAACCATTCCAGGTTGCCCATCTTCGTCCACACGTCGTAGAAGGGTTGAGGCTCCCACCGATGCTTGACCAGCAGCACCTCGCCGGGGGAGAGCGCTTTGATCTCCCGCATCACGGGCGGCATCGGGTCCGCGTCGAGGGCGTCGTCCAACGGCAGCAGGTCGACGATCCGCGCGTCCGCGGGGTCCGTTTCCATCACCCACGACGGCGCGCCCTTCGGGGACTGCGGTAGGGGCTGCTCGCGGTGTTCGTGTTTCACCGCGACGCCGCCTAATGTCGCAACACCTTCCAACAACTCGCTTACCGGCACCTCGGCCATCGCCGCTACCCGCGAGAGCGTGATGCGGGGGGCCATGAGCCTGCGCATCAGCGGGTTGCACAACCGTTTGAAGTCATGCGGGTTCAGCGAGACGACGTAATCCACCACCCGCGGGTCGAGATCCAACGCCTCCTTCAACCGCGTCTCGGGACCGATAATTGCCCTCACGATTTCACCTCCGCTTCCTCTTCCGTTTCTGTTTGCCAACATCAAGTGCAGCGTATGAACTCCGGTCAGTATACTATTACAAAGATAGTGATAGTATCTGTGTGGAGGAGGCATGGACGAACGTGAGCAGAGTGGGCCGATGTCGGTAGTGGATCCTTCGGGGGTTGTGGCGCAAAGGGAGCGTGCTGCGCCGGAGGAGGAAGGGTGTGGACGGCTGTTGGCTGCGTTGCGTGAGGTAGGGACGCCGCTTACGCACCGGCGCTACGGTCGTAGAGACACCATCTACCGCGGGGTCGAAGAGGGAGGAGCGCTCTACGTGCTCACCGAGGGTGTCGCGAGGCTTTTCGTGAGCTATCCTGGATACGCGGGCAGCAAGAACGGCACCTTCTTGTTGCTGAAGCCGCGAGAGGTCTTCGGGTATCCAGTGTCGGCCGGTGGGGGCTTGAGGCGGGTCTCGGCGGAGGCCGTGACCGAGTGCGAGGTCGTAAAGGTCCCCAAGGTGTTCGTGATGCGGGCGATCCGCCGGTGGCCGGAGGTGGCGTTGGAGATGGCGACGCTCCTGGATCTGAGGCTGGCCGAATACGAGGAACTGGTAGGGTGCCTCCTGCCCCGCAAGGTCGAGGTCAGACTGGCGAAGATACTGCTGATACTAGCCCGGAAGTTCGGCGAAGGAGCCGAGGGCGGCGGGGTCGCTATCAAGCTCCGGCTTACCCGTAGCGATCTCGCGGCGATGACCGCCTCCACCCGCGAGTCGATAACCGCAGCGGTGATCGGGCTGTGCCAAGCAGGTATCCTAACGATAAAGAGTGGGCGCATCCTTCTACTGGACCCCGAGAGGTTGACCAGAATCGGTCACCAGTGAGCCCGTGGCGCGTGCCTCGGAGACAATGTATACTTAAAAAGTAATAGTTAACGAGCACGGTGGGGAACCTGCGTGGAAGGAGCGTGAGGCGTGAGGCTAGAGTTGGGCAGCGAGGGGCGCTACGGTTTGCGGGCTCTGGTCTATCTGGCCCAGACTGACGGTCAGGTTACCGCCGACAGAATCTCCGCCGAGGCTCAGATACCTCGTCGCCTTCTCGCTCGCATCCTGGCCAAGCTGGCGAACGCCGGGTTGGTGGAGAGCCAGGAGGGGCGCGGTGGAGGTTCGCGCTTGGCGCGTCCGGCGAAAGAGATAACGCTCCGAGACGCCGTCGAGGCGACCGAGGGCCCCTTTGAGGCCACCCGGTGCATCCTGGAGCAGAGGGCGTGCGGGGAGGGGAGGCCTTGCGCGATGCACGAAGCCTGGGAAGAGGGGCAGGAAACCATCCTGGACTACCTCAAGTCCCAGACCCTCTCGGAGTTCATCGAGAGAACCGTACCGGGCGAGATTACTCCCGGTGTCGCCGGGCGTTCCGCTACGGGCTAAGACAACGCTGGTCATACATGGGGGCTGCTCGAGCATGGTCTGTATCACCGCGGTTAGCATCCTGGCCCCGAGAACGCACCAACCTTGCGAGTTTTCCGCCCGCTACTTTATCTCCAGGTCGCCTCCAGAACGCCGGTTGTGACCAAAGAGATGAAGACGGAGAGGGCCAGGAGCACCCCTCCGAGAGTTCGCCACAACGCCGACCCGCCTGGCGGCACGATCAGCGAAGAGAGACCGGGGCCGCCGAAGAGAGACAGGAAGATTTGGGGGAGATCCAGATAAACAAGGATCATGGTGGCGAGCACGCTCGCGGGAAAAGCCCAGATAAGCGTCGCCACACCCCGCTCGAAGTTCTTATACGGTCTTACCGACCGGAGCAAAACGCCTAATAGCACCACGAACATCACCGATGAGGTGATGAGCGCGAGGTTGAACGTCACCTGCAGGTAAGTCACTTCCGGGCTCCCTTCGACCTCTTACCCGTTCGCAAAATGTTTCTCCTTCGTGCGACTCGACATCCACTAACCGCCACATTATACTATTACAAGATTAGTAATATATTGAAGTCGGCGAGAAGCGATGATGTTCGGGAGGTTGTGTATTGGGCGCGGAGATCCATACGCTACACGTGATGTTGGCCGGGGTATGGCTCGGGGGGGTGGTCTTCACTACGGTGGTGGTCTCGCCGGCCTTCAAGGCGATGAAGTGGAGCGAGGCCGAGCGGGTGGGGGCGCGGTCGGTCGTTGGTAAGCACTACGCGCGGGTGGCCGGGGTGAACCTGGCCTTGCTCCTGCTCTTCGCCACGGTGGACGGACTGGTCAGAGGGTTCGGGGGCGTCTTCTTCGTGGAGTACGTGCTTTTGGCGGTGCTCTTCGGGTTGGCGGGGGCGCATGGAGCGTACTTCGGGCGGAAGCTTGCGGAGTTGGCCGGGGCCGAGCGGGAGGCTGGAAGCGCCGAAGAGGCCAGGTCCTTTGCCGAACAGCGGAGGGTGCTGGGGCGTATCTCCCTGCGGGTCTCCCAGCTAAACTTACTGGTCAGCGTGGCGATCATGGCCCTCGCGGTCAACGCTTAGGGAGGAGGAGCATGCCCATAGGCAATCTCGACGTACCTTTGATCGGCAAGAACGCCGTTATCGGCATTCTCGTCCAATCGCACATCCTCTTCGCCACGTTCATATTGGGAGCGGTCCTCATAGCGGCGACGAGCGAGTACCTCGGTATGGTTACCAAGCAGCCGCGCTACGAGCGCTTCGCGAGGAACCTTGCCCGCTTCGTGGTTCTGCTCTTTGCCTCCGGGGCGGCGCTTGCGATCACGTTCGTCCTGGCGCTCATCACACTCTTTCCGGTGTTCTTCTCTTACTTGCAAAACATCTTCTTCTGGGTGTTTCTGGTCGAGGCGTTCATGTTCCTGGGCCAGATCATCATCGTCTACGCCTGGTACAACGTGTGGGACAGGCTCGCTTACCGCAAGGTACTGCACGTCACCTTCGGTATGATCGCCGGCTTCTTCGGCCTCATAGCGATGACCATGATCGACGGGGTCGCATCGTATATGCTCACGCCCGCGGAGGCGCCGATAACTGATGTGGCTCGGACTTTCTTGAACCAGACGATGGTGCCGCTGAACATGCACCGCTTCGTCGGCAACTTCTCCTACGCCGGCTTTCTGATCGCCGGTTGGGGGGCGTGGCGGTACCTGCGCAGCGCGCGCGAGGAGGACCGGAGGTACTACGACTGGATGGGGCACTGGGGTCTGATATGGGGCTTCGGGTTTCTGATTATCCAGCCGGTGATCGGTTATGGGTATCTCAAGGGCATCCGGGAGAGTTCGCCGGAGGCGTTTGACACGATTATGCTCGGCGACAAGTCCTGGGTCTTTAACCTGCTCATGGTGTGGCTGGCGATCATGGGCATTGCCTCGACGGCGTACTTCGTGCATAAGCTGCGCTTCGCGGTAAAACCCGTGCCCACCCTGCGCAAGATGGCGATAGGCGCATTAGGCTTCACGGCACTCTTCACCGCGCTCAACCTCATCCCGTCCGACGCAAGCATCGTGCCCGGCATCGTGAGCTTCGCCGGGGGGGAGGACACGAAGATACCGCTCGGCAGCATGTACCCCTGGAAGTACATCGGCCTCATAGGGCTGATGATAGTCGGCTTCTTCGTGTTGGCCCTGTACCTCAAAGCCTCGGCAAACGGCTTCCGTTGGGGCCACGCGAGCCGCTGGAGCCAGTATGCGCTCATGGCCTGCGCCGTGGTGGTAGTGCTCACGATGATGACCATGGGCTACACGCGGGAGACGGCGAGGAGGGTGGACAACGACCCCGGTTACCTGATCTACAACTGCGTCACGCTGGAGCAGGAGCTAACGACCGAGACCTGCCCCGCCAGTGGTACCCCCGAAGAATAGCAACAGGGCCTTTGGGATCGACCTCGCGAACCGCCCCGATCGTGGTCTCCGCGCCGGGTCGAAAAGCTGAACTGCCGAGACGCCAAACCGCTAGCAAAGGAGAGAAAGTTGCCCAAGATAAAAGCCTACGCACCCGGCATCTACGCCCGGTCGGAGGAGCTCGTGCAGGCGACCCGCGACCTGGACCGGGGCCGCACGACCGAAGACGCTGTCGAGAAGCAGCGCGACGCGGACGTGAGGAGTTTCCTCGACGCCCAGCGTGAGACCGGGCTCGACTACCTCTCTGACGGCCTGTTGAGCTGGCAAGATATCTTCCGCCCGTTCGATGAGGCGGCGGAGGGCCTCAAGCCCGGTCCCTTGACGCGATTTCTGAACACCAACACCTTTTTCCGGGCACCGGCGGTCGAGGCGGAGAGGCTGCGGCTTGCGGAGCCTCTGGGCGAACCGTACTTCAGAATCTCCGACCTGCCGCGCGGCGGGTGGATGGCTACGCTGCCCTCGCCGCACGCTCTGGCGGTTGCCGCGGCGAGCGATGTCGATCCGCGAGCGGTCGCGGAGGGCGTTATCGGGCCGCAGATACGATGGCTCGCCGGGAACGGCTGTACGATGGTCGTCTTGCAGGAGACGGAGCTCTTCGGCGGAGAGATCGACATCTACCCCCTCCACGACGCGATACACGCCCTGAAGAGCCCGCTGCCGCTCGCGCTCCAGCTCCCGTTCGGGGACGCGGGGAACGTCCTGGGAGAACTCGTGGAGCTTGAAGTGGACGCTATCGGCGTGGACTTCTACGCGACGGATATCGCCGCTCTGCCGCGTCCGTTTCCGAAGACGCTGCTCGCGGGGGTCATGGACGCTCGCAACTCGTTGCTGGAGGAGCCCGAGGAGATCGCGGAGTTCGGGCGACGGCTCGCGGAGGAGCTTCAGGGTGAGTTGCATCTCGTGCCGAACGGCGACCTGCAGTTCGTGCCGGAGAAGATAGCCCGCGAGAAGGTGCTGCGCCTGGGCTCGGCGGCGAAAATTTTGAAGGAGGAACGATAGCATGACCGAAATAAGATTCGTAACACGGGAGATCGGGAGCCTCGCCAAGCCCGGCTGGCGCGTGAAGTCCATCGCCGGGCGTCCCGTCGAGAAGAACGACGTCGAAGATGCCCAGAAGTGGGGCAGCCAGCTAGGAATAGAGAACTACGATGAACTCGTAAACGACATTCTCGTAAAAGCCACGGGTTTCACGGATGAGGAGAAGGCTCGTATACAAGATTTCTCCGCCCTTTACGGTCTCCGGCTGCTGGAGAACGCCGGTCTCGACGTGATCTACGACGGCGAGCAGCGCCGCAGCGAGATGTACGACCACGCCGTCAAGCACGCACATGGCTTCGAGACCCGCGGCACCGTCCGCTCCTGGGACAACAAGTACTACACAAAGGCCGCCGTTACCGAGAAGCCGCTCGTGGAGACCGTCTACGATCTGCACGAGTTCGAGTTCATCCGGGATCACACGGACAAGGTTTTGAAGGTTCCGTTCACCGGCGCCTACACTATTGTGGATTGGTCTTACGACGAGCACTACGCCCGTAACGGCGGGCTTCTCGGCGCCACGGCCGAGCGGCGGTCGGAAGCCCGACGGCGCTTCGGGATAGACGCCGCCCGTGACGTGGTGCGTCCGAACCTGGTTGGCCTCGTCGAGGCCGGCGCGGAGTGGGTACAGATAGACGAGCCCGCCGCCACCACCCGCCCGGAGGAGGTCCCGCTCGTCGTCGAGACCTTCAACGCAACGCGCGAAGGTATAGAGGCCAGGGCGAGCATGCACATCTGCTTCTCGGACTACAACTGCCTCTTCCCGCACATCGAGAATCTCGACGACTGCTACGAACTCCAACTCGAGTTCTCCAACCGCGACTCGCGAGAGACCGGGACGAAGGCCGAGGATCGTCCTGGCTACGCGATCCTCGACAGGTTCCGCGAGAGCGACTGGGATGGCAAGATCGGGCTCGGCGTCATAGACATCCACACGGACTTCATCGAGCCCCCACAGCTGGTACGCGACCGTATCCTCTACGCCGCCGGCGTGCTCGGTCCGGAGCGCATCGAGGTCAACACCGACTGCGGCCTCAGGACCCGCACCTGGGAGGTCTCTCTGGAGAAGATGAAGAACATGGTCGAAGGCGCCCGACTCGCCGAAGCTGCACTCAACGGTTCCTGACGCTCAACTCTTGGGACGATACCCGCGGCGATTACGCGCCTCAGAAGGGGGCTGGATTTTTCTAGCCCCCTTCTGGCTCATAGTGCGCTTTCGCGACTCCTCGGGCAGGGTGAGCCCGGCGGCGGGCTTCACGCGCGGTCTTCCACAGGACCTCGTGGATCGCCGGTATCGGGTCGCCCGAGCGGATCGCTTCCTTTACGGGCACGTCGAGGTCGGTCAGGAGGCACGGATGGATCTTGCCGTCCGCCGTAAGGCGAAGCCTGGAGCACCGCGCGCAGAACGGCTCGCTGACGGGCGTAATAACGCCGAACGTCCCCGGCGCCCCCTCGAACTTGAACTCGTTCGCGGGCGCCGCCGGGTCTTCGGGCTCTATCTCGGTCAGGTCCCCGAGCTCCTCCTGGGCGCGCTGCAGTATCTCCTTGCCCGACACGAAGAGCGAGCGGAAGCGTGAGCCGTTGGTGTCGCCGTTCAGGGGCATCAGCTCTATAAAGCGGACATGCATCGAGTAGCGGAGCGTGAGATTCGCCATCGCCGAGATCTCATCGTCGTTCACCCCGCGCATGGCGACCGCGTTAAGCTTGACCGGCGAGAGCGGAGTTTATCTTTGCCAGCCAGTGTCCGGCCATGTTGTATCATCGCCCGGTGGCGGCCCTGGAGGTTCCTGAGGAAGCGTCGGCGTTCGTTCGGATAAATGGGAGGATAGCTATGGACTTGCGGCTTGGAGGGAAGCGGGCTTTGGTAACTGGTTCAACGGCCGGGATCGGGTTTGCGGCGGTGGCGCGGCTGGCTGAGGAGGGTGCCTCGGTGGTGGTGAACGGGCGGTCGGCGGAGCGGGTCGAGGAGGCCGTACGGCGCGTGCGGGAGAGTGCGCCGGACGCGGAGGTCTCGGGGGTGGCGGCTGACCTCGGTTCGGCGGAGGGCGTCGAAGAGTTGGTGCGGCAGGTCCCGGAGGTGGACGTTCTGGTCAACAGTCTCGGCATCTTCGAGCCCAAGGATTTTCAGGAGATCACAGACGATGACTGGTTCCGTTTCTTCGAGACCAACGTGATGAGCGGGGTGCGGCTGGCGCGTCATTACCTGCCCGGGATGAAAGAGCGGGACTGGGGCAGGGTCGTCTTTGTTTCCAGCGAGTCGGCGGTTCAGATACCGGCTGAGATGATCCACTATGGCATGACCAAGACGGCCCAACTCGCCGTCGCCCGCGGGCTGGCGGAGACCACCGTGGGGACCGGCGTGACGGTCAACTCGGTGCTGCCCGGCCCTACCGCCTCGGAAGGTGTAAAGGCTTTTGTCGGGCAGATGGCCCAGGAGCAGGACAAAGACGAGGCCGCCGTGGAGGAGGAGTTCTTCCAGATGGCCCGTCCCTCGTCCCTATTACAACGGTTCATTGATCCCGAAGAGGTGGCCGCGATGATTACCTTCGTCTGCAGCCCGGTCTCCTCTGCGACCAACGGCGCCTCTCTACGCGCCGACGGCGGTGTCGTACGCTCTATGGTCTGAGAGCCGTAACCCCTGGTGCGCTAAGATAAGCACGAAACCGCTAGCGAGAGGCCGGAGACAAAAATGATATCCGAAGAAGAGGTGCGTCACGTCGCTAACCTGGCCCGTCTGGGTTTGACGGACGAAGAGGTGGAGAAAATGAGTGGTCAGCTCGGAGCTATCCTCGATAGTATCGACCAGATCGGCGAACTCGACCTGGAAGACGTCCCGCCCACGGCCAACGCCCTGAACCTGACGAACGTCCTCCGCCCCGACGAACCGCACGCGGAGCTACCGTCGGAGACGGCCCTCTCTACTGCCCCCGACGCCGCCGGCGACCTCTTCGCCGTCCCGAGGATAGATTGATGGCAGAGGATTCGCGGAGCGAATTGCTGAGTCTCTCGGCCTACGAGCTTGCGAAGAAGATAGAGGTGCGCGAGGTCTCCGCCACGGAAGCCGCCCGTACCGCCAACGCCCGCGTCGAGGAGGTCGAGGGCGACGTCAACTCCTTCGTCACTACTACCCCGCAGCTTGCTTTGGAGCGGGCCGGGAGGGTGGATGCTCGGATGAAGAACGGCGGAATAAAGCTGTGGGAGGGCGTGCCCATAGCCGTCAAGGATGTGCTTTCGACGAAGGGCGTGCGCACGACTTGCGGGTCCAACATCCTCTACAACTTCGAGCCGCTGTATGATGCCTCGGCGTTGCTGAACTATGGCGAGGATATGGTCGTGGTCGGCAAGGCGAACTGTGACGAGTTTGCGATGGGCTCCTCGACGGAGAGTTCGGCGTATGGTCCGAGCCGCAATCCCTGGGACCTGGACCGCGTCCCGGGTGGCTCCTCCGGGGGGTCGGCGTCGGCGGTCGCCGCTGGAGAGGGGTGGTGGGCTCTGGGTACGGATACCGGGGGTTCCGTGAGGCAGCCCGCCGCGCTTTGCGGGATCGTGGGTTTGAAGCCGACTTATGGCCGGGTCTCGCGCTACGGACTCATAGCGTTCGCTTCGTCGCTGGATCAGATCGGACCCATGACCCGCGACGTGCGCGACTCGGCCCTCCTCCTGCAAGCCATCGCCGGTCATGACCCTCGCGACTCCACAAGCGCGAACGTCGAGGTCCCGGACTACCTCGCACAACTCGAAGGCGGTGTCTCCGGCCTTCGGGTTGGGGTGGTCACGGAGCTGATGGGCGAGGGAGTAGAATCCGGCACGCGCGAGATCGTGGAGAGGGTCGTCGGCGGGCTCGAAGGTGCCGGGGCGGAGGTGGGGGAGGTCAGCCTGCCGCACTCCCGCTACGGGTTGCCGGCCTACTACATCATCGCGCCAGCAGAGGTCTCCTCCAACCTGGCCCGCTTCGATGGGGTGCGCTACGGTCTGCGCGTCCCGGCCGCTGGCGTCCACGAGATGTACCGCAAGACGCGCGAGGAGGGCTTCGGGGACGAGGCGAAGCGGCGCATCATGCTTGGCACCTACGCCCTCTCCTCCGGTTACTACGACGCCTACTACGCTCAGGCCCAGAAAGTCCGCACGAAGATAATCGAGGACTTCCGCGACGCCTTCTCGCGCTACGACGTGCTCGTCTCCCCGACTTCACCGACGGTGGCTTTCGAGATCGGGGCGAAGATAGACGATCCGCTCGCTATGTACCTCTCGGACATCTGCGCCGTCCCCGTAAACCTGGCCGGCATCCCATCCATAAGCGTCCCCGGCGGCCTCTTCGAAGGGCTTCCGGTAGGCGTCCAATTCATGAGCGACCACTTCACCGAACCAATGCTCCTGCGCGCCGCCCGCGCCGCCGAACAGGTCGCGGACTTCGAGTTCACCCTGAAGCCCTGACCCAACCGCCAGTCGGCAACACCACAACTATATAACCGTGAATCTACAACCGAAGCGTCCTCGTGAACTATACGGGGACGCCCGTGTATGCAGAACCGCAGCCCAAAACGGGCTCGCTATTTACCCGGCGGAGAAACACGCGATTTAACCTGACGCAAAGAGAAACTTTAAGATCCGATTAAGTGCTGTTAAGCACTGCATTATAGGCTTTGACAGCGAACGTGGTAGCAGCTAGGGTGGTTCGGCACAATAGTATCATAGATACTATGGACCGGATACTTCATCCGGGGTAAAGGGGTAGATGAGTGGCGAACGTGATCGAGTGTGCCGAGGGGCGTTATGAGGTTCAGGACGTGGAGTTTGGCAAGGTCTACAAGTGGCGGCCGGAGCGGGTCGTGGTCGAATGCGATTGTGGCGAGAGGGCGACGCTGAGCGGCTCCGGGACTACCTGCAGTTGCGGGGCGGATCATACGGAGGTCGTTCGGGAGGAGTTGGCGGGCTCTTTGGAGGACGAGGTTCTTCACCCGTGGCGTTACGCCGGGGACCGTGAGGACGACGGTATACCGTACTAAGGATATAAGGGGACTTCGCTCGCAATGAGCGGGGGTGGCGATGAAAGTGGTCGCAATG
>Ga0136617_10002575_pt1 | contig 16117 bp, 15 predicted proteins | sample AntDrymUQ3222106_2_FD_129672 | JGI IMG/M metagenome (GOLD analysis project Ga0136617, IMG submission 129672) | Polar desert sand microbial communities from Dry Valleys, Antarctica - metaG UQ322 (21.06) | ecosystem: Environmental > Terrestrial > Soil > Desert | place: Antarctica: Dry Valley...
GCCGTGCGTGTCGAACCGCCGCGCTGTCCGCCGAACATATCGCCAAAACCGAATAGGTCGAAGATGTCTTCGATATTGGTAAAACCCGGATTAAAACCGCCGCCGCTGCCCGCGCCTGCGCCAACGCCCGCGTGTCCGAAACGATCATACGCCGCCCGCTTTTGTGCGTCCGACAAAACCGAATAGGCTTCCGCCGCCTCCTTGAATTTTTCTTCCGCCGTGTGGTCGTCAGGATTTTTGTCAGGATGATGTTGTATCGCCAACTTGCGGTAAGCCGCTTTTATTTCAACCTCGTTGGCGGTTCGGCTGACGCTTAAAATTTCGTAATAATCTCTTTTACTCATAATTGTTAGTCCTTCGTCCTCTGTCATTTGTCATTAGCTTTTTGAGTAACACACTCAACTTGCGAAGGACAAATAACGAAGAACTAAGAACAAAATAACGCCAGTCCAATTCTTTGAACTGACGTTTTTTAATTTTGCGATATTGCGAAGTTTTTCTCAAGCGCGGAAAGCTAAACCGTTGCCATCAGCGATTCAGTAAGTTGATTGGCGGATTCTTCGACTTTTGCTAAAGCCTCCTGAATTTTGCCGCTTTCGCCTGATTCGAGCGATTCGTCGGCATCGTTTAAAACGCCGTTAATCGCTTTTTGCTGTTCGAGCGGCAGAGATTTGCCAAATTCCGCCATCGCTTTGCGAGTGTTTTTGATAAGTGAATCAAGCCGATTGCGCTGCGAAATCAATTCTTTTGCTTCGCGGTCTTTTTCGACGGAAGTTTCCGCTTCCATAATCAGCAGGTCAATTTCGTCGGGCGCAAGTCCTGAAGAAGGCGTAACCTGCATCACTTGTTCGAGACCGGTCATTTTGTCTTTCGCCGAAACATTGACGATGCCGTTTGCGTCAACTTCAAATGTAACGTCAATCTGCGGAACGCCGCGCAGCGTGGGCGGAATGCCGACGAGTTCAAATTTGCCGAGACTGCGGTTCGCGCTCGATATTTCGCGCTCGCCCTGCATAATATGAATTTCAACCGATTGCTGATTATCCACGACGGTGGTAAATGTCATCGTGTTTTTAAGCGGAATCGTCGAGTTCCGCGAAATCAGTTTGACGAACAATCCGCCGCGAGTTTCCAATCCTAAACTCAAAGGCAAAACGTCGAGCAGAACAATATCTTTAACATCGCCCGTCAAAACGCCGCCTTGAATCGCCGCGCCCATCGCCACAACTTCATCTGGGTTGATTTCCGACGAAGGCTCTTTGCCGAAAACTTCCGTAACGGTGCGTAGAATAATCGGTGAACGAGTTTGCCCGCCGACGAGAATAACTTTATCAATATCCGACGGTTGGAGTTTCGCGTCCCACAAAGCTTTTTGACACGGCTCAACCGAAGATTCGACCAAATCCTGCACGATTTCTTCAAATTTGGTGCGCGTCAAAACCGTGTTGATGTGTTTTGGACCCGAAGCGTCAGCCGCGATAAACGGCAGATTGACGGTTGTTTCCGTAACCGAAGAAAGTTCGCATTTGGCGCGTTCCGCCGCTTCTTTTAATCTTTGCAAGGCAAGTCTGTCGCCTTTTAAATCAATCCCGTTTTCGAGTATAAAAGTTTCCACCAACCAATCAATGATGCGTTGGTCAAAATCTTCGCCGCCCAAAAATGTGTTGCCCGAAGTGGAAAGAACTTCAAAAACGCCGTCGTTAATCTCCAGAATTGAAATATCGAATGTTCCACCGCCGAGGTCATAGACGACGATTCTTTCGCTTTTGCTTTTGCCGAAACCATAAGCAAGCGCGGCGGCTGTCGGTTCGTTGATGATGCGTTCGACTTCTAAACCCGCGATTTTCCCCGCGTCGCGCGTCGCTTGGCGTTGCGCGTCGTCAAAATAAGCGGGAACGGTGATAATCGCTTCGGTAATTTTGTCGCCCAAAAATTCTTCAGCCGCAAGTTTCAGCCGCTGCAAAACAATCGCCGAAATTTCCGGCGGACTATAAACGCGCTCAAGCACACGAATATGCGCGTCGCCGTTCGGAGCTTCGGTTATCTCGAACGGCACGGTTTGGCGCATCTTTTCGACCTCCGGCGAATCGAACTTGCGCCCGATAAGCCGTTTGACGGCGTAGAGCGTGTTTGCCGCATTCGTTACGGCTTGCCGTTTGGCAATTTGCCCGACCAGACGCTCGTCTTTTTCCGTAAAACCGACCACCGAAGGCGTGGTTCTGCCGCCCTCTTTATTCGAGATAATTTGCACCGTGCCGCCTTCTAAAACGGAAATGCAGCAGTTGGTTGTGCCTAAATCTATACCGATTACTTTGCTCATAATTTTTTAATTAGTCGAGAGTTGGGAGTTGAGAGTCGAGAGTTTAGAATCAGAGGTCGATATCGAGCAGGTCGGCTGAATCTTCAGTTTCCGACTCTCGACTTTCGACTCTCAACTCTCGACTCTTTGAAACTTTAACCATTGAGGGACGAATAACTTTGTCGTCAATCCGATAACCGCGAAGGAGTTCCGCCGTTATCATTTGTGGAGGAACTTCTGAGGTTTCTTCAGTGGCAACGGCTTCGTGAAAATGCGGGTCGAAAGGCTCGCCGACTGAAGCAATCGGCTGAACGCCCATTCCCGCCAATACTTCGTTGAGTTGTTGATTAACCAGCACGATGCCGTCGAAAAATTGTTGGAAATCCTGCAAATTTTCGTTCGAAAAATGAGCAGCCGAATCCAAAGCCCGATTTAGATTATCAAGCACGGGCAGCATTTTCTCGGCTAGATTACCCAACTGTTTGCGAAAAGTTTCGCTTCTTTCACGCTCCGTTCGGTTTTTATAATTGTCAAAATCGGTCTGCCGTCGTCGCGAAATTTCAAATAATTCGACGCGCTGAGTTTCCAATTTGGAAATTTGGTCTTGCAGGGTCGAAATTTCATTTTCGAGGGTTTCGGTTTTATCTGAAACTTCATCATTCAGAGAAGTAGGCAAACGATTTTGACCGTTTTCGATTGGAGATGCGGGCTTGAGAAATTCGGTGATATTTTTATCATCGAAATCGCTGTCTTCAATTTCGATGACCAATTCGGAAGAAATATGCAAGTCTTTCTCTTTCGCCTCTAACTCCTTGATAAAATCATCAATCGAAAGCGAATCTTCAAACTCGAATTCCTTCATATTTTGTGAATCTTGATTGGGGTTCATTTTAATCGGTTTTGTGTAATTAAATTTTTGAGTTTTCCTGCATCACTAACTTTTCGAGGATTTTTGCCACATAGCTGACAATCGAAATCATTCTGGCATATTCAATTCTGGTTGGACCTAACACGCTCAAAGTTCCCATCGCTTCGCCGTTGCCGATGCGGTAAGGCGCGGTGATGAGCGTGCAGTTTTGTAAAGACGAAGCAGAGTTTTCGCTCCCGATAACGACCTGCACACTGCCTCTGAGGGAAGCGTCCCGCGCAATACATTCGGTCAGGATTTGCACGAGCCGCGATTTTTCTTCAATCGTGCGGATGAGTTGGCGCAAGCGTTCCATATCGGCAAAATCCCGCTTTATCAAAATATTCGACGTGCCGTCAACATAAACATCGCCAAGATTGTCCGCGTCGCTTTCGATACTTTGCGAACAAATAATCATTGCCGTTTGCAGTAATTTATCAAAAAGCGCAGTTTCTTCGTGCATCAATTTCAGAATCGCCGCCCGAATTTCCGCCAAACTCTTGCCGCCGAATTCCGCATTCAGATAACGCGCCGTGCGTTCGAGTTCGTCGTTGGTAAAAGTTTCTTTGAGCCGAATTATTTTGTTATGCACAATATTCGGGGCTGAAACCAAAACGACGAGAATGCGCTTTTCCGACAAATTGACAAATTCGATATGCTGCAAGCGGTCTTTTGCCAACGATGGCGAAACGACGATGCCGACATTATTTGAAAGAGCCGAAAGTAGATGCGAGGTTTTTTCCATCAATCGGTCAGGCGCGTCCGATGAATTTGATTCGCTAAGTCCGAGTTCTTCGTTTATCATCCGCAAATCTTCATTTGAAAGACTCAAAACGCCGAGCAGATTGTCAACAAAAAAACGATAGCCTTTATCGGTTGGAACTCGCCCGGCGGAAGTGTGCGGTTGTTCGAGCAAGCCGAAATCTTCCAATTCGCTCATCACATTGCGAATCGTTGCCGAACTAAGACCAGCAGCATTGGCAAACTTTTCCGCGATGATTTTCGAGCCGATAGGCTCACCTGTAACGAAATGCTCATTGATAATAGCTGAAAGAATTACTTGCCCGCGAGAATCGGGAACGTGAGATTTTTTCTCGCTCTTTTGATTTGAATCAAGGACAGACATCTTTCTTTGGCGTGAAGTTTGATGCACACCAACCGAAAGCGGTATGCTACTGCTTTAAATTGATAGCATTTTCGCGCTGTGTCTGTCAAGATTTTAAACTGTGCCAAACATTTTTTATGAACGAACATCTCCGACAAATCAAAACTTTTTATCAAGAAGCCTTTCAAACTTTAGACTCTAGACGCGATATGCCCGAAATTGAAGTTGAGTTTTATCCATATATTGGCATCAATCACACTATTCGCGTCCGCCACAGCAAAGTTTTTGTGCGTCTTGCCGAAGTTTGCCGTGATATACCGCTTAACGCGCAAAAGGCTTTGGCGTGTATTTTAGTTTCCAAACTGCTTCGCAAAAAAATCCCGCAACAGACTTTGGAAATGTATCGCGGATTTATCAAAAATCAGGAACTGCGAGAAAAAGTAACGGAAAATAAACGCGCCAAAGGACGAAAAATTATCACGACGGCAAAAGGCGAAGTTTATGATTTGGACGAGATTTTCGCGCAGTTGAATCAGTTTTATTTTGATGACAAAATCGCTAAACCGACTCTGACTTGGTCGGTGCGAAAAACTTACCGCATCTTAGGACATCACGATTCGACGCACGAAACAATCGCCGTCAGCCGTTCTTTGGACGACAAAAAAACGCCGAAATATGTGGTGGAATTTGTCGTCTTCCACGAAATGCTCCATATTTTTCACCCAACTGAGTATCGCAATGGCAGACGCTACAACCACACGCCGCAGTTTCGCCGCAACGAAAAACAATTCGCCCATTTCGACAAAGCCGAAAGTTGGATTGGGCGCAATGTGAAAAATTTCAAAGCAAAAAGTAAAAAGGCAAAAGTTTTCAAAGTAAAAAGTAAAAAGTAAAAAGGCAAAAGTTAAGAACTTTCTCGTGAATCGCTTTCACTATGCAAAAATTTTTCAATTTAGTTGACGAAATAGGTAGCATCGAAACTGATAATTCTTTTGCCCGATGGCTTGAGCGCGTCGCTTTTATTTTTTTATTTTTGATGGTTTTGTCCGCGCCGCATTCGATTGCCGCAACGCAAATCGCTTGGCTTTTGGGAATGTTTGTTTGGGTGATTCGTCTTTTCGTCAAACCGCGTCCAAAGTTTATCCGAACTCCGTTGGATATTGCGTTGTGGGCGTTTTTCGGTTGGACGGCGATTACTTCGATTTTTTCTTACGCGCCTGATATTTCGCTTGGCAAACTGCGCGGTGCGGCACTTTTTCTGATTTTTTATTTTGTCATTAACAATGTGCGGCATCTTCGCGCCGTCAAATTTTTGGCTTTTGCCTTGATTTTTTCGTGTATGGTGAGCGCGGTTTGGTCGCCGATTGAACGCATCATCGGGCGCGGTGTAGAAATTTCGGGCATATCCACGGAAAGCCTGTTCACCAAAGCCGTCTATTTCAACCACGATTCATATCTCGAAGCCGTCCAAACAAAGCGAAAAATACCTGACGATTTGAAGGCGGAAACCGAAAAGGAAGCAAGAGCAGATCCTCTCTTCACAGGAAACGTGATTGTCGAAGCCAACGGCAAGAAAATTAGAACTCCGAATGAATTGGCGGTGGAAATTGAAAAAGACGAAGTAACCTATCTCGAATGTTTTCGCTCTCAGCATTATTTTACGGTTTTAGTCAAGCGCGAAAATCTGCTGAACGGCTCAAACTCACTCGAAAAACTCGGCATTAGCAATTGGAAACGCGGACGCAATTGGCGATACGCCGGATTTTATGGGCAAATTATCACTTATGCAGAAGTTTTGCAGCTAATTACTTCGCTGGTTTTAGGGTTGTTTATTGCTTTAATTTCCAAGTATGGAATTTTTCAGCGAAAACGCGAAAACTATAATCATAATCCAAAAACAAATTCGCAATTCGCAATTCGCAATTCGCAATTGTTTTTAATAATTTGTCTTATCGTAATGATTGTCGCGCTTTCGTTGACTTTCACACGGGCGGCGCAACTCGCATTGATTGTTTCGGCAGTCAGCATAGTTTTTGCCAACGGAAACCGCAAGTTGATTCTGACCTTATTGGCAATAATTTTACCGCTTGGCTTAATCGGACTTTTCTTTCTACAGCAAAATCGGCAAGTTGGACTTTATGACGCAAAAGATAACTCCGTTATATACCGAAAGACGGTTTATCAGGAAGGTTTTGATTTATGGACGAGCAATCCACGCCATTTTTTTCTCGGTGTCGGAATGGATTCAGCCAAGCGTTATGCGGCAGATTGGCAATTATTCGACAACAGCAAACTACCGTCGGGACATTTTCATTCAACGCCTGTGCAACTTTTAGTTGAACGCGGTTTGCCCGCGCTTCTGTTGTGGCTTTGGAGTTTGTGGATTTATGCAAAAACGCTCTTGGGCAACCGCAAATCAGAAGATTGGCAAACGAGAGGAATTATTCTCGGTTGTTTCGGCGGTTTGATTGGATTTTTTACGAGTAGTTTAGTTAATTACAGTCTCGGCGATTCGGAGGTTTCGATGGTTTTTTATTTATTGATGGGATTAAGCATCTTTTTGTGCAGTTTGAAATCACCGACTTCAGATTTTAAAATTTGAAAAATGAAGAATAAATTTAGGTTTGGACATTTACTTTAAAAGGGAAACTGAAAAATAAACGAGGAATTTATAAAAAAATGGCAATTGTAGGCAACAAATTATACCGACAAGAACGCTCCAAACAGGACGATATTGCTGACATAGATCAGCAAATTGGGCGGCTCGAAGAAAATATTCGCAAATTAAAAATTGATTTTGATATTTACTTTAACGGCGGCGCAAAACGTCCGCCGCTCGAAGCGCGGGCGCGGCTCGAATCAAACATCAAACGCATCGCAGACGATAGAAGTCTGTCTTACGCGCAACGCTATCAATTTAACTCGCTCGTTTCGCGCTTTACGTCTTACCGCGAACTTTGGCGCAGGTTATTAAAAGCAAAAGGTGAAGAAATTGCTTGATTGACCAATTATTTTCGATAAAAAAAGCGACTTTTTGAAGGTCGCTTTTTTTTATTTCGTTGTCTAATTTTTAAAATAACCGTTAGTGGTTCGGATAATTTAAATATTTAGACTCGCAGCACGTTTTCCGCCTGCGGACCTTTTGGACCGTCTGTAACTTCATATTCTACGTCTTCTCCCTGCGCTAAGGTTTTATAACCGTCGCCCGTTATTGCGCTGTAATGCACAAAAATATCCTGTTCGCCGGGTTGTTCGATAAACCCGTAACCTTTTGCGTTATTAAACCATTTGACTTTACCAACTGCTTTTGACATTTTTTTCTAATTCCTCCTACAAACTTCAGTGAATTTAATTTTGTGAACATTTTTCAATGTTCGGGTTTAAGTTCTAAGCCGAGAGCGTTTTGAATAAAACACAGGCAAAAAAACAAAAATTCACGCCTCTCCAAGCCGATTGTTTTCGGCTTGACTAAACGTGAATCAATAGAAATAAAAGAAACTCATTTTCTAACGAGTAGAAAATCTTAAACTGCAAGATTTGGGGGCTAACTTCCGATGTTGTTTTTTGATAGAACGAAGGAAAATTTACCGAAAACTTTGCCGCTTGTCAAGAACTTTTTTTACTTTTTTCTAGTTTTCTCTAAAAATTGACATAAAACCTGCAATAAACGAAGATAATGCAAAGGTTCTAGAATAATTTATGAATATCAAAATTTTAGTTGAAAAAGGCGAAGACGGTTATTTCGTGGCAAGCGTTCCATCGCTCAAAGGTTGTTGGTCGCAGGGAAAAACCCGTGAAGAAGCATTGCGAAACATCCGCGAAGCAATTGATTTATATTTAGAACCCGAACCTTTTTCTTTTAAGAAAAGCGAAAATAAAGAACTTGTTGAAATTGCAATATGAAACTTCCGCTTCTTTCGGGAAAACAAGTTCTAGCGGCTTTTGTCAGATTGGGTTTTGTAGAAATTCATCGTAAAGGCAGTCATGTAAAAATGAAACACTCCGACGGAAGATTGATTGTCTTTCCTTTTCACGACGAAGTTGACCGCTATACGCTCAAAGGTGCGTTGCGCGATGCTGAAATTGAGGTCGAAGATTTTCTCAAGCAGATTAAAAAATGAGCAACTACGGCGGCAAGGCACCGCTTTCATACAATAAATATCTAAAGGTCGAGCAACTTATCGAATTGCAGGAACGGCTTGCTTTGCCCGAAAAGCACGACGAATTGCTTTTTATCATTATTCATCAGACTTACGAACTTTGGTTCAAGCAGATTTTGCACGAACTCGACGCGACCATTGAGTATGTCAAAGAAAGACGAATAATGCGGGCGATTCGCAACCTGCGGCGCGTCTGCGAGATTGAAAAAGTTTTAGTTCAGCAATTTAAGATTTTGGAGACGATGACACCACACGATTTTTTGCTCTTTCGTGATGAACTCAAACCGGCAAGCGGTTTTCAATCAACGCAATTTCGTGAAATCGAATTTCTGTCGGGATTAAAAGACGAAAAATTGATGCGGTTATTTGATGAAGAGTTTGCGATTGAAAGATTAAAAAAACGCTTCGGCGACGAAACTTTGCACGATGCGTATTTTGATTGGTTGAAAGAACGCGGATTTGCGGTTGATAATTTTGAAAACCGTGTCGAATCGGTTGTCAAAATTATCAAAGACATCGAACAACACACCGAAGAATTTGAACTCCAAGAGGTCTTAATCGAACACGATGAAATTGTTTCCCAATGGCGTTTTCATCATATTAAAATGGTCGAAAGAACTGTCGGTGGCAAAATGGGAACAGGCGGTTCGGAAGGTATCGGCTATTTGCAGACGACTTTAGTCAAGCGTTTTTATCCTGAATTTTGGGAAGCGCGAACTCGTTTGGAGATTGGATAAACGTAAAAGCAAAGTTAGAATTTCTCGAATATGTCAAAAAACTTTGATGAACTTGTAGCGGTAATGGCGCGTCTTCGTGCGCCCGGCGGTTGTCCTTGGGACAGAGAGCAAACTTACGCATCTTTGGCGCAGTATCTTTTAGAAGAAGCGCACGAAACTTTTGACGCGATTCAGGAAGCCGATGAAACGGGCGACACGAAAAATCTGCGCGAAGAACTTGGCGACGTGCTTTTGCAAGTCGTGTTTCATTCAACCATTGCGGCAGAACGCGGCGATTTTATGATTGATGAAGTGGTCAGCGGCGTTACTCAAAAACTCGTCCTTCGACATCCGCACGTTTTCGGTGACAAAAAACTCGAAACTGCCAACGATGTTCTGCAAAATTGGGACGAGTTGAAAAAAGATGAACGGAAAGCGTCGGGCAAAATCGAAAAAGAAAAAAATTCGATTTTAGACGATGTGCCGCTTAACTTTCCCGCGCTTTTAGAAGGTCAAAAACTCACGAAAAAAGCTGCGAAAGTCGGTTTTGATTGGGAGAATACAAAGCAGATTTTTGATAAATTAGATGAAGAAGTCAACGAATTAAACGAAGCGATTGAACAAAACAAGGCGAAACAAATCAGCGAAGAGGTCGGCGATATTTTATTTGTCGTCTTAAATTTGGCGCGAAAATTAGACGTTGATGCCGAAACCGCTTTGAAAAAGACCAATCGAAAATTTCGCCGGCGTTTCGCTTTTATTGAAGAAGAATTAAAGAAAAACGGGAAATCTTTAGAAGAATCAAATTTGGAAGAAATGGATGCGCTGTGGAATGTTGCAAAAGTGGAAAGTAAAAAATAAAGATTTTTTATTTCTCGATTGTTTGAGTTTGGCTGGATGCTGAATTTTTCAGTAAAAGCCGAGTTATGTTTGAATTGAGCATTTCAACTTTGTCGAATCCATCGGTTTTTAGTTCGATTTCGCCTTGTTGGTTGATGAGAAAATGTGTCGGATAACCCATATTTATATTGCCGTTTTCGTCTTTTTTCGCATATTTTAGCAATATGCCGAAACTATTTGGAAGCAGATTGAAAGCGAAAGGTTTTTTCTTGATGAAACTTTGAACTTTGGTTTCGTTGTCGGTTGTCAAACCGAGAAAGACTACATCTTTATCTTTATAACTGGCGGCTAATTTATTGAGCTGCGGAATTTCCTCCGCGCAAATCGCGCATCTCGTCGTCCAAAAAGTAATCATCACGATTTTGCCTTTTAGTTCAGCAAGGTCAATCATTGTACCGTCCAAAGCGGCGGCGGAAAAAGTTTCGGCAAGCGGTTTCGTTTTTGACGATTGACCGAAAGCCGCGAATGAACAGACTAAGATTAAAATTAGACCGATTGAAATTCTCATTGTATTTTGTAAATTTTTCTGAACCGAAAATGTTGGCTAGGTAAATATTACCCTTATTAAAAACAAACTGTCAATTGATTTTATTTCCAGAAAACCAGCCGGAAAGTTTTTGTTGCCGTTTATGCTAAAATAGTTGTATGTTGCTCGAAACCTTGGAAGCTGAGAATTTCCGTAATCTGAACGGAAAAATTCTGTGCGGAAACCATCTTAACATAATTTTCGGCGAAAACGGGCAAGGCAAAACCAATTGGCTGGAAGCGATTTATCTGCTGGCGACAACCAAATCTTTCAAAACCCCACGGCTTCAGGAAGCGATAAAATTCGATGAAAATTTGGCGATTGTGCGCGGGCGTGTGCATCAAGGCGAAGATATAAACCGCGTTCTGCAAGTCGCTCTCGAAGGCAGCACGAAAAATTTATCCGTCAACAACAAAAAAGAAACCGTCCAAAGATTTCTCGGACAGCTTCACGCCGTCAATTTTAATTCTGACGAACTCGAAATCGTGCGCGGCACGCCCGAATATCGGCGCAAATTTCTTGACGGCGGAATCGTTTCGATTTATCCGCCGTTTGTCCAGACTTTAGCAGATTATAACCGCGTCATTCGACAGAAAAATTCGCTTCTTCAATCAGCACAGACAAGCGAGTTTTCGCTCGAAAAAGTTTCCGAACTGCTCGAACCTTGGAACGAACAACTCATCGTTCACGCGACGCGCATTCACAAAGCGCGTCTGCGCTATGTCGAAAGATTACAGGAAGTTCTTGAAAAAAAACTTTTCGACAAAGAAGAAATCACGATTCGCTATGTTTCCTCCTTAGAAGGCAAAGGCGATTTGTCCGATTTTGCCGCGCTCTTGGAAGAACGCTTAAAACTTCGCGTTCAAGCCGAACTTCGCGCCGGTTACGCTCTTATCGGAACGCACCGCGACGATTTGGATATTTCATTCGACCTGCGCGATTTGCGAAAATACGGCTCATCCGGTCAACAACGAAGCGCACTTTTGATTTTGCAAATCGCCACGTTAACAGTTTATTTTTCGCAGCATCGAGAATATCCGCTTTTTCTGCTCGATGATATTGACGCGGAACTCGACTACAAACGCATCGGGCAGCTTTTGGAATTTTTACAAGATAAAACGCAGACTTTTGTAACGACTTCAAAGGAAAGTTTTGTTGAGCGGTTTCGAGAAAGCGCGGAAGTTTTTACAATTGAAAACGGCGCGGCAAAAACTCATTATAAATAAGACGTTTATTACATTTCGGCACTGTCTAAATTTGTAAAAAAATAGTAGAATAACAGTAACTTTTAAGAAAAATTTAACATTAGAGGAATAACAAAATTGGCTAAAGCAAAAACAGAATACGGAGCAGATTCAATTACGGTTTTAGAAGGGCGCGATGCAGTTCGCAAACGTCCGGCGATGTATATCGGTTCGACGGGCGACATCGGCTTGCATCATCTTGTTTACGAAGTTGTTGACAATTCGGTTGACGAAGCACTCGCGGGCTATTGCGACACGATTAATGTGGCAATTCATATGGATAATTCCGTAACCGTGATTGATAACGGGCGCGGGATTCCAACCGGCATCCACAAAGAAGAAGGACGTTCGGCGGCGGAAGTCGTGATGACGATTTTGCACGCGGGCGGAAAGTTTGACACAAATTCTTATAAAGTTTCGGGCGGTTTGCACGGTGTCGGCGTAAGCTGCGTCAATTTTTTGAGCGAATGGCTGCAACTTGAAATCTGGCGCGATGGCAAAACTCACGAACAGGAATATCGCGCCGGCATTCCGGTTGCGCCACTCAAGCAAACGGGAAAAACTGAGAAACGCGGGACGAAAATTACGTTTAAGCCGGATGGAACTATTTTTGACACGGAAATTTACAGTTTTGACAAACTCTCTGAACGCTTGCGCGAAAAGGCGTTTTTGAATAAAGGCATCCGCATTTTTATCAAAGACGAACGCGAAGAACCCGAGAAATCGCACGAATTTTATTACAAAGGCGGCATTGCCGAGTTCGTCAAGCATTTGAACAAAAACAAAAATCCGCTTCACGAAACGCCGGTTTATGTCGAACAAGTCAACGACACGCTTTCGATTGAAGTAGCGATGCAATACAACGACAGCTACGACGAGAAAGTTTTCAGTTTTGCCAACAACATCAATACGGTTGACGGCGGAACGCATCTGTCGGGTTTTCGCGGCGCGATTACGCGGACAATCAATGCTTACGCGCAAAGTTCGGGTTTAGCAAAGGACTTTAAAACTTCGCTGACCGGCGATGATGTGCGCGAAGGTCTGGTTGCTGTGATTTCAGTCAAACTACCGCAACCGCAGTTTGAAGGTCAGACCAAAGGCAAACTTAATTCGGATGTCAAAGGCGCGGTCGAATCGTTTTTGAACGAACATCTCGGCGAATTTTTCGAGCAAAATCCGGTGATAGCCAAGAAAATCGTCGGCAAAGCAATAGACGCGGCAAGAGCGCGTGAAGCGGCGCGAAAGGCGCGAGAAATCGTCCGCAAAAGTGCGCTCGGTTCATCAACTCTGCCGGGAAAACTCGCTGATTGCCAAGAAAAAGACCCCGCATTATCAGAGCTTTACTTGGTCGAAGGAGATTCAGCCGGCGGTTCAGCCAAGCAAGGACGCGATAGAAAAAACCAAGCTGTTTTGCCTCTCAAAGGTAAGATTTTGAACGTCGAAAAAGCGCGTTTCGACAAAATGCTCGGACACAGCGAAATCAAGGCGATGATTACCGCGCTTGGCACGGGAATTGGCAAAGAAGATTTTGCTTTGGAGAAATTACGCTATCACAAGTTAATTTTAATGACTGATGCTGACGTAGATGGGTCCCACATCAGAACTCTGCTTTTGACGTTTTTCTATCGGCAGATGCCCGAACTCGTCGAAAGCGGACATATTTATATCGCGCAACCGCCGCTTTTCAAAGTCAAACGCGGCAGAAAAGAAGAATATATAAAGGACGAAACTTCGATGTTGCGCTATATGATGCGACAGGCGACGAACGACATCGAACTCAAATCCATCGCCAACGGTAAAGTTTATGAAGGGCGCGAACTCTCGAAACTGCTTGAACAAGTTACGGAATATGGGCGTTACTTTTCACGTTTTACGCGGCGGGTGAACAATGACGAAAAACTTCTTGAAATTCTGCTCGAAGCCTTTAGCGGCAAAGACGGTATTTTGACCAATCAAAAAATGAAGATGCGGCAAGTTTTTGAACAGGAAGAATTGATAGCCGAAATAGAAGGCAAAATTGCCACCGCCGGTTACAAAACCGAACTGATGACGGACGAGGAACACGGACTCGCGGAAATCGAAATTACGTTTGCCAACGGGCAGACGCTGCTGTTTGATTGGAATATGGCGAGCTATGTCGAATTTCAAAAAGCCGTCGAACTCAAAGGCAAGTTGGAAGCCGAATTTCCCGCGCCGTTTATTTTGGGCGAAAACGGTAATTCCGAAGAAATCGCTTCGCGCCAAGATTTACTTGAAAAAGTTTTGAGCGCGGCGAAAAAAGATTTGACGATTCAGCGTTATAAAGGTTTGGGCGAGATGAACCCCGAACAACTTTGGGAAACGACAATGAATCCCGAAGGACGCACTCTGTTGCAAGTCCGTATCGAAGACGCAATTGAAACCGATGCTATCTTTACGGTTTTGATGGGCGACCAAGTTGAACCGCGTCGGAAATTTATCGAAGACAATGCGCTCGACGTGAAAAATTTGGACGTTTAAGGTTGTTCAGTTTGAGCATTAAAAATCAAAAAGGAAAGTTTTGTAACAAAACAAAACTTTCCTTTTTTCTAAATTTTATCGAGTTTATCTATTAAACCGATAGGTTGTAAATTGTGAATCCATTCTCGCATCTTGTCCGCCGCTAAATTGGAACATACACGCATCGTCCGTATAATCCATAAAATTTGTAATCGGGTCGAGACCTGGTTTGTTGCGGCAAGAATCTTGTCCCGACGGACAGCCGTAAGCCGGCGAGCGTTCGGCAGCGGTGTCGCTCACAAAATCGCCGTTGCCGTTACAGCCGCCTTGAAATGTGTGATACAAACCCATCCAATGTCCGACTTCGTGCGTTCCTGTATCGCCTTCGTTATACGGTGCGGCACTTCCGCCCGGCAAAGAACTGTGAAGCAAAACAACGCCGTCTTTAAGCGGTGCGCTCGTGTAGCTTGACGGAAAAGTTGCGTAACCCAAAATTCCGCTGCTCGGATTGCAGGTATAGATATTCAAATCGTCCGCCGAACCTTGATGTAAAGCATTTTTCATCGCCGTTTCGCTCGAACCGTAACAACCGTTAAACCAAGTCGCGTTTGATGTGCGGTCAACCGAAACGAGATTAAAAGACCAACCCCATTGAGCGTTTGCCGCGTTCAAAACATTCATCTGCGAATTTATCATTTGGTCGCTGATATTTCCGGTGCTGCCGTTGCTGACAACGTGGAAATAAACATTTATCACGCCGCTTGTAACATTTAACTCAGGTGTGTTTTTCAATTCATTCAAACGCAAAAAGAAATCGGTTTCCGCCGCCGCGATTTTTTGCGGGTCGTGGTCGGTTCCGCAAAGCCTTTCGCCTTTGATGGAAACCGGTTGTGCCGTTTCGTCTTGGTTGTCGTGTTGTGCATTGGTCGAATAGCCGATGCTGAAAACTGTAAAAGCAAATGCGGCAACGCCGAAAATAGCCGCAAATATCCGAAATTTATTCATTGGTTATGTGTCTCCTTAGAAATTTATTTTTGTATTTAGGAAAACGATTTGTAGATATAATATTAACCGATTAAATTCGGAGGACGAGAAAAACAATATCGTTTATAAACAAAAACGTCAACCGAATATGCAGCGCAAACAACCGTTTATCAAAAAAAAGTTGTCGCTCATTTAAATTTTTTGATAGAATTCGGTTGCAAGGACAATTGAAAATGATTTATTTAAACACAGCTATTCGCACTTTTTTAATTTTTCTGTCGGTGTTTGTTTTTGCTTGTCAGACAAATATCGGTACGTTTGGCGGGCAAGATTCGCCGGACTTGTTTCCTCAAGTTTCCGCGATTCAATCCGATGAAATCAAAAAGTTGTTGGAAAGCGCGGTCGAGCAGACAACTCTGACGAAAATTTATGACCCGGCATATATCGTAATTCCGTATCCGAACGGCGACATACCGATTGAAAAAGGCGTTTGCACCGATGTCATCATTCGCGCCTTTCGCAAAACGGGCGTTGATTTGCAAAGAGAAGTTCACGAAGATATGACGGCGAATTTTACGGTTTATCCGAAGAAGTGGAATTTGCCAAAACCCGACACAAACATTGACCACCGACGAGTGCCGAATCTGCAAACATTTTTTACGCGCAAAGGGAAATCTTTGACGATTACCGATAAAGCGGAAGATTACAAACCGGGCGATGTCGTCGCGTGGGATTTGGACGGCAAAGGAATGACGCACATCGGACTTGTTTCAAATATTTTCAGTAAAGAAACGAAAC
>Ga0136617_10002576_pt1 | contig 16114 bp, 15 predicted proteins | sample AntDrymUQ3222106_2_FD_129672 | JGI IMG/M metagenome (GOLD analysis project Ga0136617, IMG submission 129672) | Polar desert sand microbial communities from Dry Valleys, Antarctica - metaG UQ322 (21.06) | ecosystem: Environmental > Terrestrial > Soil > Desert | place: Antarctica: Dry Valley...
AAGGCGGAGGAGATTTTACAGACCGAGGCGGCGATAACGATCTTCAACGGCCAAGTGATCCACGAGCGCGACGCGACACCCAGCCGCACCGCCAGGCGGTGAGACCTTCGATGAACAAACGCGATCCACCCGCGCGACTATGACGAGGCATGGAAAGGATGAACTTGCCGCGAGGTCGCTGTGGCTGAAACGCAAGTGAAAGCGACATCCGGGTTGCCGCAATCGACAGAAGCACGTCAGCCCTCGGATGACGGTGTTCGTCACACGCCTTTGGCGCCGAGCATAATAACTTCGCCGTCGACCACGCGTGCGAGATACTCGCCGTCGCCGAGCGCCCAGGCGATGCGATGGCCTTGCCGCGCGAGGGCCGCCCACTCACTCTGCTTCTGCGGATTCTGTTCGACCAGCACCGCACCGCCGCCGAGGTCGACGTAGCGCAACCCCGAACGCGCGTAACGCCTGACGCCGCGCCCGCCGCCAAACAGTTTTTCGTAGGCCACCAGGATTCGTCCCGCGCTTAATTCATCAGTCCTGTCGTTCAGCCCGTCGTTTGGCACGTTACTTTGCCTGCGGTCAGTTTCGCCCACCTCTTGTTTACGTCCCGGTATGTCGTCGTACTCTCCGCTTGTGATGTGTTGCACCTTGCCGGCGTCAATCGCCGGCGGAAATCTTTTTGATGATTGAGTCGTCGGCTTTTAGGTCTTGATTGATAGACTGTCGACCAGCCGGTGGACGAGATCGAGTAGGTCTCTGGAGCGGAAGGGCTTGGCGAGGTAGGCGTCGAAGCCGGCGTCGAGCACGCGCTGGCGATCCTGGTCGGTGGCAAAGGCGGTGACGGCGACACAGCAGACGGCGCGTGTGCGCTCGTCGGCGCGCAGTTCTCGCAGCGTGTCCCAGCCGTCAAGCACCGGCATCGAAAGGTCGATCAAGGCAACGTCGGGGGGCTCCGCGCGGGCGACCGTCACACACTCGCGCCCATCGCGCGCTTCGCGGATAACGTAGCCGTCAGTCTCTAACATCAGCCGCAGTAACTCACGGTTGTCGTCGTAGTCGTCGGCGATGAGGATGCTGGTCGGCATGCGCGTTACATTATCAACGGCTGGTGATCGACCCGTTCCGCCGTGGGACTTCCGAGTCTCGCGCGGCGGGCGCGAGTGTGGTCGGGGCGCGGAGGCTCAATTAATTCAGAGAGCATAAGCATCCCGTCCGTGCGCGGTTATAGCGCGGCGGCGCGCGTCAAGTCAAACACGCCGGCGTTAAACCCCGGCGGACGAGATGCTTGACACGTTTCCGCATGCCCGCCATAATCCGCGCGACGCGGCAACTTCCAGCGCGTCGGTTCCAACACCACAACCCTAACCGGACGCAAACGCCTTCGCCTGCCGCGAACGGCCGCGAACGGATTGCCAACAAACACCAACCTGGACCTGAACGGAGGAGATAAACTGTGGGTAGCGAAGACCTTGATCAGAGCCTGCGCGCCTCGGTTGACGAGTACCTTAACGGGCGTCTGGGCGGCTTGCAAGAAGAGATTGCGCGCCTCCAAAGTCAGCTCAACGAGGCTTTGACGCGCCTCTCGGAGCGACTCGGCAGCGAGACCCAATCGGACGCCTCAGTAGTCGTCGCGATCTCCGAGCACTTGCGCGCCGCACGTAACGAAGGCATCGAAACCGCCGCGCACGATCACCAGCGAGCGCGCGCGTCGAGTGACGTGGCGATCCTGAAGGCCGCCGTCGACGACATTGATAACCAACGCGCGCAGGCCGACATCCTCAACGCGCTGGTCAATCGCACCGCCTCGTTTGCGCCGCGCGTCGCATTCTTTGTGGTCAAGAACAATCGCGTCACGGGTTGGCGCGCGCGCGGGCTGGAAGGCACGGTCGGCGACGATGCGGTGCGCGAAGTGTCTCTGCCGCTCGACTCCGATACGCTGCTTGCCGCTGCGGTCAAGTCGCGCGCGACGTGGAGTGGCGCCCCCGGCAGCCACGCCGAAGACCACGCTGTTTTCAGTCGCTTCGGCGGCGACGACCCACCGCAGCGCATTGTCGCGATCCCGCTCGTCGTCCGCGACCGGGCGGTGGCCGTGCTGTACGCCGACTGCGCCGACATGGACGCGGACGCAATCAACCTCGAAGCGCTGGAAACGCTGATGCGCGTTTCCGGCATGGCCGTCGAGCTTCTCGCCACGAAGCGCCCCGCCGCCAAAGAGTCGACGACCGCCGCGCCCGCACCGTCCTTTTCTTCACAGCCCGCGCCAGAGTCCGCGCCGCCGTCTGATTTGCATGCCGCGACCGACACCTTTGCGGACGCGGAGGTCGCGCCGCCGGCCAGCGAGGTACAGTTCAGCGATGTGTCGGCCAGTGAAATCCCGGATGACACAAGCTTCACGGGATTTGAAATCACCACGCCGCACATCGAGACTGATTTCGCCGAACCCGAAATCAGCGCCCCGCCGTTTGTTGACGAGCCGGTGATGGGAAACGCAAACAGCGCCGTCGCATCAGGCATCGAATCAGGCACCGCGCCGGGCGTCGAGTTAATCGGTGCCGTCGAAGCGCCGCCACAGACCGAGGCTCCCGCTCCGATTGCAGTTGGCAGTACAGCGCCGCTCGGCACGTCACGTCGCTATGGCGCGGACGCCGCCCTGCCAATCGAAGTGCGCGAGGAAGAAAAGCGTTTTCACAACGATGCGCGCCGCTTCGCGCGCCTGCTCGTCTCGGAGATCAAACTCTACAATGAGCACAAAGTGCGTGAAGGGCGCGTCGGAGGCGACCTCTACAACCGGCTCCGCGAAGACATCGACCGCTCGCGCCAAATGTACGACAAGCGCGTTGCGCCGGAAGTGGCCGGTCGCTATGACTATTTTCATCAGGAGTTAGTTAACACCCTCGCCGAAGGCGACCCCTCAAAGCTCGGCGAAGGCTACCCCGGAGCGGCCGTCTCTACCTGATTACTCAAGCGTGACAGGTGACAGGTGACAAGAAAGAATTAAGGCACGCGAGTGTTTCCGAGTAGAGTTAAAGTTTTTGGGTCAAGATGCTGGCTCTGAGGGACGATTTGGTGCGGCACAGAATCCATACTTTCCTGTCACCTGTCACGATTTACCTGTCACGGCTGAGAACTTATCATCCATCACTCAACGTTCAACATCATTCCCGTCGGCAATCTCGGCGCGTCCTCCGCCACATCTAAGCGGCGGAGGTCACGACTAACGAAGGGATCGGCGTCAGCACGATTCTTCGAAGAGCGTGTTTGAGAAATTTTCTTCGAAGGGAGTATTGTCACCAGACACCTTCGACCGAGTGATTCAGCAGACGCCCCAGTTGTCGGATTTTCTCGCCATGCCTCCTCACTTTTAAAGCGCGGCACAACCGTGTCTCTCCTGCGTCCGAAGCCGCGCGACCGGGCGTCCGCGAACGTCAATCAAAGTTACCGAGGTCATCAAAACAGTTTTGCGCACACACTTATTTCAGCGTCGCGTCACCCTCGTCGCGCTCACCATCACGGCGGTGGTCGCGGCAGCGCTGCTCCCGTTCATTACGGCCAGTTGCCGCTCGCAGCGCTCGGCGGCGGACGAAGCGGTGGCGCTCGATAGATTGCGCGCGATGACGCGCCGCGGCGTGCTGCCCGCCGAAAGCGTGATTGCTGGCATCGAGTCCGAGTACACAGGCACGAAGGCCGGCGCGCTCGCGCGTGTGCTGCGGGCGCGCGTCCGAATCGAGGCGCGTGATTTCACAAGTGCCGCATCGCTGCTCGAAGGCAAGGAGATCAATCGTCTGACCGCGCTCGGCGATTACGCTCTGCTACTGCGCGCGCAGGCACTCGAACAGGGCGGGCGGCGCGTCGAGGCGCGTGCGGCTTTTGAACAACTCGCGCGCGACTTTCCCGCTTCGCTGCGCGCCCGCGCCGCCGTGCTGCGCGGTGCCGATCTGTCGTTCGAGGACGGGCAGGCCGGGGCCGTGCCGCTACTCGTCAAGACACTGACCGCCGCCGACGACGCGGCGGCGCTGCTGCTGGCGGCGAAGGCTTCGGAACAGAGTGGCGACACGACACGCGCGCTCGGCCTCTACCGTCGGCTCTACTTTTATGCGCCCGCCGCGCCAGAGGCCGCTGGAGCGTCGGCGGCGCTCGCGCGCTTGAATTCGACGACCTCGCCCGCGACCGCCGACGAAGCGACTGCCCGCGCCGACAAACTTTTCGCCGCGAAGCGCTACGCGGAGGCCGCCGACGCTTATGCCGACGCCTTCGCGCGTTTCGCCGCGGCGGCGACGGTGGCGGCGCAGTTGCGGCGCAGCGTGGCGGCGGCGAATGCGCGGCGCATCCCGGACGCGGTGGCGGCGCTCAGCGCTCTATCGGTTTCCGCCGTCGACGAACGCTCCGAGGCGTTGCATCACCTCGCACTCGCTTATGCACGCGCGCGGCAATGGGACGCGGTACGCTCCACGCTCACCGTGATGACGAGCGCGCACACGCGGAGTCCGTGGACGATGCGCGCCCTCGTCGCCGCCGGCCAACTGGCGAAAGAGGCGAAGAACGCGGTCGACGCCGCCCAATTTTTCCGTGCCGCCGTCAACACATTTCCCGGTCAGTCGGAGGTCGCGTCGGCGCAATTTGAACTCGCGTGGCAAGCACACGAGGCGAAGAACTTTCAGGAGTCGTCGCGCCTCTTTGTCGAACACCTCGCCGAGTACGCCGGCAAGAACACAGACAACCGCGGGCGCGCCGGTTACTGGGCCTCGCGCGATAGCGAACGCGCCGGACGCCTGAGCGAAGCCCGCGCCCTCTACCGGGCGATGCTGGCGCGTTACGATGCCAATTGGTACGGCTATCTGGCGAAGCAGCGGCTCGACCAGATGGCGCGCGGCACCGGGGCTGAGAAGGAGTTCCCCGCAGATTCGCCGATTGGTCGCGCGGCTGCTAACCTCGCCCCCGTCACCATCGCCACTGAGACCGCTGGGCCGGAGGCGGACGAGCGCATTGCCAAAGCCGATCAACTGTCAATCGTCGGACTCGACGAATGGGCGCACGAAGAGTTAGATAAAACTTTGGAATCGACGCCGACCAGTCCGCGCCTCAATCTGGCAAAAGCGCGCATCTTTCGTTCGCGTGATGAGAACGTGCAGGCGTTCAACGTGCTGCGCCGCAGCTTCCCCGACTACTCGCAGATGAAGCCCGAAGAATTGACGAGCGACGAGTGGGACGTGTTCTACCCGCTCGCGCACTGGGAGATCATCACGCAAGAGGCACGCGCCCGGAACCTCGACCCGTACACGGTCGCCGGTCTGATCCGGCAGGAGTCGGTCTTTAACCCGCGCGCCGTCTCAAGCGCGAACGCTTACGGTCTGATGCAACTGCTGGTGCCGACCGGCAGGCTGATGGCGAAGCGCGCCGGCGTCGAACGTCCCGTCACCGCGACCGCGCTGTTCGAGCCTCGCCTCAACATTCAACTCGGCACCAGCTACATGCGTGACAACATCGATAAGTTCGGGCGCATTGAGTACGTCGCCGCCGCGTACAACGCCGGGCCGGGTCGGGTCGGGCCGTGGCGCGCGTCGCTGCCGCTTGAGATCGACGAGTGGGTGGAGGCGATTCCGTTCAAGGAGACACGCGGTTACGTGCAAGGGGTGGTGCGCAACATGTTGCAGTACCGGCGGCTCTATGACGAGCGTGGACGCTTCCGCGCTGAAGTCGGGACGCGCGCCACGCGCCGAACGTCGGCGACTAATCAAGCACCCGCGTCGACGATGCCCGCCGATCACAACGTTCGTCCGCGGCGCGCGACTGGCAATGATGAAGAGGATGAGTGATGCGCCCTTCTGTCCACACTTGTTCATTAGCGGTGCGGCTTTGCTTCGCCGTCCTAATCTTGAGCGAGGCGCTCGTTGTTCTTTCACTTCCCGTCCTTGCGCAACAGAAAAGCAAATCACGCCCCGCCACCGACATTGCCGCCGCGCCCCGCGCCGCCGCGAAATCAATCACCGTCCGCACCGAACCGAAGGCCGTCGTCTGGCTCGACGAGGTGCGGCGCGGCACGACCGACGAGGCGGGGCAATTCGTGCTCGACAATGTTTCCGCCGGACGCCACACGCTGCGCGTCCGTGCCGTCGGATTTCAAGAGCGCACGCGCGCCTTGCTCCCGACGCAACGCGGCGTGATCCCGGTTCGTCTGATGCGCACCACCGACGAAGCCGAACTCGCCTTTCAGCAGGCCGAGACGCTGAGCGAGAAGTCCGGTGAAGAAGCGCGTGCCGAAGCGGTCAAACTGTACCGCCGCGCGCTGGAACTGCGCCCAAAGTTCGCGGCGGCGCACGTCGGACTCGCGCGCACGCTGCTCGCAATGGATGACCACGACGCAGCGCTCGTCGCCATCGCCGCCGCCCGCCGCGCGCGTCCCGGCTACCCGGAAGCATCGGCGGTCGAAGGGCGCATCCATCGCGACACATCATTCAACGATCAGGCCATCGAGTCTTACCGGCGTGCGATTCGCGAAGCGCGTGGCTTTCAGCCGGAAGCCTATACGGGACTCGGAATTGTTTTGGAGGACAGAGGAGACCACGAAGGCGCAGTGAACGCTTTTCGCAAAGCCATCGAGCAACTCTCCGACACCGAGCCGGTGCTCTACAATTTAATCGGCGCGGCGTATGAGAAGTTGGAAAGGTACAAGGAAGCGCTCGCCGCTTACGAGAAGTATCTGCAACTCGCACCCGAAGGACGCAACGCCTCAGCGATCCGCTCGATCATCGACCAACTGCGCGTGCAGGCGGCGGAGCAGCAGCAACAGACTCAGCCCGATTGAAGAGTTTTGATTTGATGGCGAGATGCGTGAACAGTGTCAGGTCGTATGAGGCCGCAGTCAGATTTAACACAAGAGGCACAGAGTTGAAGACACAGAGGACACAGAGAAAACCACTCAACACTCTGGATTGAAGACAAAATAAATTCACCGCTCGCGAATGCCGAGGACGCCGAGCATACCCAGCTGTTGACCTGATTGATGATCCTGTCTTTCACATCTTCCGCGCCCTCTCGCGTCCTCAATGGTGAAATTCGGGGAAGTCATTTAATTCGTCATCCTCTGTGCTGTTCGGCGAATCCTCCGTATCCCTCTGTGTTAAATCCATCTGACCCTCATCACTCAAACACGAAGATGAACTGCAACTCGATTACAGCAGTCCGAACTTCTTCGACAGGAATACCAAAATCGCCGCGACCGCCAGAAAGGCCGCCAGCCAGGGGTAATTGCCCATCGGGCATTTGCTGTCATCACTCATGGTTCTAACGCCTCTCCCGCGCCCTTGGTCGTTGGTCGACTCGGAGACGCTTTTGCCACATCGGTTGCACCGCGCCCGCTCTCTATGAGAGCATCGCGCATCGCTCAACAGTCTTGCACCCTTTTCGTCTCAAGATCAACTTCGATGACATCACTCACGCCCACGACACGCAGCCACGTCTCGCGCAAAGCGAGTCGCTTCACCGAGTCGGTGATCCGCGAAATGACGCGCGAAGCACTTAAGCACGGGGCCGTCAATCTATCGCAAGGGTTCCCCGACTTTCCCGCCCCCGAAGCGATTAAGCGGGCCGCCGCCGAAGCAATTACCGGGGACATCAACCAGTACGCAATCACGTGGGGCGCGCGCGACTTTCGCGAAGCGATTGCGGAGAAGACCCTCTGGCACCTCGGTCTCGACGTTGATCCGGAGACGGAAATCACCGTCACGTGCGGCTCGACCGAAGGAATGATCGCGACGATGATGGCGACCGTCGACCCCGGCGAAGAGGTCGTCATCTTCGAGCCGTTCTACGAGAACTATGCGCCCGACGCCATCCTCTCCGACGCGCGCCCGCGCTACGTCCCCTTGCGCCCGCCCGACTGGTCGTTCGACCCCGACGAAGTGCGCGCTGCTTTCAACCACAACACCAAAGCAATCATCATCTGCAATCCGAATAACCCGACGGGCAAGGTCTTCACGCGCGCCGAACTGGAATTCATCGCCGCGCTCTGCGTCGAACACAACGCGCTCTGCTTCACCGACGAAATCTACGAGCACATCATCTATCCACGCGAAGGCAAACAGATCGAGCACGTTTCGATGGCGCAACTTGACGGGATGCGCGAGCGGACGGTGATTATCAATTCGATGTCAAAGACTTACTCCGTCACTGGTTGGCGCGTCGGCTACTGCATCGCGCCGCCCGCGATAACGGGGGCGATTCGCAAGGTTCACGACTTTCTGACGGTCGGCGCGGCGGCCCCGTTGCAAGCCGCCGGCGCGTTCGCGTTGCGCAGTCCGCGCCAGTATTACGAGCAACTGCAAAGCGAGTACGAAGCGCGCCGCGAACTGCTGCTGCCGGTGCTCACGGAATCAGGCTTCAAAGTGTTCCCGCCCGACGGCGCGTACTATGTGATGAGCGACATCGGCGCCTTCGGCTTCCGTGACGACGTCGAGTTCACGCGCTTTCTAGTGCGCGAAATCGGCGTCGCGTGTGTGCCCGGCTCGTCGTTCTATTCGACGCTCGGCGGCGGCGCGCAAATCGCCCGCTTCTGCTTCTGCAAAAAAAGCGAGACGCTCAACGCCGCCGCCGAGCGACTAATCAAACTCCGCTCGCGGATTTAACGGGCGATACATCGGGAAGGAGGTGCGGGCGATCTGGGATACCAAACGTCAAATCATTTGGCTCGCCGCCGGCCTCGCGCTCGGCACCCTTGTCATTTATCAGGAAGCTCTCGACGAAACGGGCGCCTTCGACCGGACGTACTTCATCCAACTCGAAATCCTCCTGCTGACCATCATCTCCGTGATGTTCTATGTCTACTCGAAGAATAAAGGTTAGAGATTGGCTCCGCACCTGCTCATCATTCAATACGGGATTGGCAATGTCATTTTGAGGTTTGGGTGGCGGGGATTAACGGACTCAACACAGAGATGAAGATACATGAGGACACGGAGCAGAGGTCGAGGTATATGTCAAAAGGCAAGAGTAAAAAAGGTAAAAGCGAGAACCGGGCAAACCAGCACTGTTATTTAATGCTGATAACGAAAAATGTTTGCTCCGATACTTTTGCCAACTGATTCGGCGTTAAAGCTGAACGACAACAGCAGCAGCATAACCGGCTTTCACGTTTGCCTGTTCCCTTTTTACCTTTGCCTTCCTGCTCTGTGTCTCTGTATTACGTTATCGGAGATTAGCGGAAAAAGTTTCCTGTTATCGGAACAATATTTTAGTTATTTTCACGACTGTCAATTTAGCTGCTGGAGCAGAAGCAATCACTGGCGCACGCTTGTCGATTGTTGCGGGAAAGCGGCGAATTTCCCTGCCGGTCGCAACTTTCGGAGTACACATTGATGCTGACTAAACTCTATCTTCTTCTTGGCGCTGGCATCCTTGCGCTCTACGCGGTCGCGGCGTGGAACGGTTGGGAGATCAGCACCGCGCCGCGGCAGACGCTGGCGGCGGACGTGCGTAACTCGCCGGGCGGCTACCGCTCGTTTCATTTTTGGCACTCTGGATACCGTGGAGGAAAGTGATGCTCATTGAAACACTCTCGACGCGCGCCGGCTTTCTGATTCCAATCGCGCAACTGCCCGAACTGGTCATCTCGTCGCTCGTGTTCTCCGCCATCGGGATCATCCTGTTCGCGCTGGCGTATTACACCATCGTCAAGGCGTCGCCGTTCTCGATTCGCAAGGAGATCGAAGAAGATCAGAACGTGGCGCTGGCGATTGTCATCGCGTCGGTCATCATCGGCATGGCGCTGATCGTATCGGCGGCGATCCACGGATGATTCAATTGCGGAATGCGGAATGCGGATTGAAAGCATGAGTGCTTATGAATTCGTAATCCGCATTCCGCATTCCGCAATGCCCATGAACCGCACTCCGATCCTGTTCCTCAATGTCTTAGTCATCGCGACCTGCGGGCTGATTTACGAGTTGCTCGCCGGGACGCTCGCAAGCTACGTGCTCGGCGATTCGGTGACGCAGTTCTCGCTTATCATCGGCATCTATCTGTTCGCGCTTGGCGCCGGCGCGTGGCTCTCAGGCTTTATCGAGACGGAACTGGCGCGCAAGTTTATTGATGTCGAACTCGGCGTCGCCATTCTCGGTGGATTGAGCGCGCCGCTGTTGTTTTTGAGCTTCGCGCACCTCAGTTACTTTCAAGTCATTTTGTACGGGCTGGTCTTCGCCATCGGTACGCTCGTCGGCTTAGAGATTCCGCTGTTGATGCGACTCCTGAAGGACCATCTCGACTTCAAAGAGTTGGTCTCGCGCGTGCTCGCCTTCGACTACGTCGGGGCGCTCGCCGCGTCGCTGTTGTTCCCGCTCTTTCTGGTGCCGAAACTTGGATTGGTGCGCACGTCGCTCGTCTTCGGAATCCTGAACGCGGGCGTCGGTTTGTGGAGCACATGGCTGATGCGCCCGCTCATCAGGGGCAGCGTGACGGGGATGCGGGTGCGTGCGGTAATCGTCATCGCGCTACTTGCTATCGGCGTCATCAAGGCCGACACACTGACCTCGCTCGCCGAAGACGCGATGTTCGCCGACGACATTGTGTACGCGCGCACCACGCATTACCAGCGCATCATCGTGACGCGCGGGCGCGCGGGCTTCCAACTCTTCCTCAACGGCAATCTTCAATTCAGTTCCGCTGACGAGTACCGTTACCACGAAGCGCTGGTGCATCCAGCGATGACGCTCGCGGGCAGAGCGCCACGTCGCGTGCTCGTTCTCGGCGGCGGCGACGGCCTCGCGGTGCGCGAGATTTTGAAGTATCCATCAATCGAATCGGTGACGCTCGTTGATTTAGATGAAGAGATGACGAATCTCTCTCGCCGCTTCCCGCCGCTCGCGGAGTTGAATGGCCGCGCCCTCGAAGACCCGCGCGTGCGCGTCGTCAACCGGGACGCGATGATCTGGCTCGAAGAACCGTCGGAGCCTTACGACGCCGCGATCATTGATTTTCCCGACCCCAATACCTTCGCGCTCGGCAAACTCTACACGACCCGCTTCTACCGTCTGTTGAAAGCGCGCCTCGCGCCCGGCGCCGGCGTCAGTATTCAATGCACGTCGCCGCTGTTCGCGCGCACGGCTTTCTGGTGCATCATCAGAACCATCGAGGCCGCGGGCTTTTCCGTCAGGCCATATCAAACTGCCGTCCCGTCATTCGGCGTGTGGGGCTTCGCGCTCGCCCGCGTCGCGCCGTTCGATGTCCCGTCGCGCGCACCGTCCAACATGCATTTGCGCTTTCTTGACGATCAAGCCATGAGCGCACTGTTCGTACTCTCTGTCGACCTCGGCCCCGTGCCTGTCGAGATCAATCGTTTAGATAATCAAGCGCTGGTTCGCTACTACGAAGCGGAGTGGCGGCGGTATGAATGACAATCAAGGCAAAAGTAAAAAGGCAAAGGTGAAAGCAAGCAGCCTCTCAAGACGTGAACTGCTGGCCGCTTTCCTGGGCGTTCCCGTGGCGCTCGCCGCGTGCCGGTCGAGTGCCGCGCCGCGTTTTCCCGAAGGCCGAATCGTCGGCGCGTCGGACGCATTCGGTCACAGGTTACGTGACGGCCAGAGAGTCGAGCCGCCGGCTGACGCCTGGCAGCATGTCAACGTCGTCATCGTCGGCGGAGGCATCGCGGGGTTGACGGCGGCGTGGCGTCTGTTGAAGGCGGGCGAAGAAGATTTCATCGTGCTCGAACTCGAACCTGTGCCGGGCGGCACGTCGCAGAGCGGCAGCGATTCGTCAATCGTACCGTACCCGTGGGGGGCGCATTACCTTCCGGCGCCGATGAAAGAGAATGCCGCGCTCGTCGAGCTACTCGATGAAATGAATGTGCTCGAAGGCCGCGATGCCGACGGCGAACCAATCGTCGCCGAACAGTTTCTGTGTCGCGACCCGGAGGAGCGAGTTTTCTACAAAGGCCGCTGGTACGAAGGTCTCTATTTGCACGCCGGTCAGAACGCCGTTGACGTGGCGCAACTCGCCGCCTTCAACCGCGAGGTTGACGGTTGGGCCGCGTGGCGCGACCGACGCGGGCGACGCGCGTTCTCGATCCCAATCGTGACCGGCTCCGACGACGCGGAAGTGACGGCACTCGACCGCATCACAATGGACGAATGGATGAAGGAGCGCGGCTTCAACTCGCCGCGCCTGCGTTGGCTGGTTGATTATGCGTGCCGCGATGATTACGGACTGACGGTTGAGCAGACGAGCGCGTGGGCCGGACTCTTCTATTTCGCGTCGCGGATGCGCGTGCCGGGCGACGAGGCGCAGTCACTCATCACGTGGCCGGAAGGGAACGGGCACTTGGTCGCGCACCTCTATCACAAAGCACGCACGAAGGTGCGGCTCGGACTCGCCGCCTCAGAAATCATTCCGACGGGTGAAGGGAATGGTGCGAGTGTTGATGTCGTCGCGCTTTCGAGTGACGGGCGCAACGCGGTCGGCTTTCATGCTCAAAAAGTAATCTTCGCCGCGCCGCACTTTCTGACGAAGTATCTGATTCGCCCGTACCGCGAGAGCGCGCCGCCCGACGTCGCGGAGTTTCAATATGGTGCGTGGATGGTCGCGAACCTGTTCCTCAAAGACCGCCCGGCGAGCGTCGGCTTCCCGCTCGCGTGGGACAACGTTCTATATGAAAGCCCCTCGCTCGGCTATGTCGCCGCGACGCATCAGCGCGGACTGGACCGCGGCCCGACCGTCTTCACATATTACTACCCGCTGTGTGACGACGACCCGCGCGCCGCGCGACAGAGGCTGCTCGAAGCGGATTGGAAGTCGTGGGCCGACGTGGCGCTGACTGACCTTTCGCGTGCGCACCGCGAGATTCGCTCGCTCACAGAACGGCTCGACGTGATGCGCTGGGGACACGCGATGATTCGTCCGCGCCCCAACTTCATCTGGAGTGGCGCGCGCCGTCGAGCCGTCGAGCCATTTCGCTCAATCCACTTCGCACACACCGACTTAAGCGGCATCGCGCTGTTTGAAGAAGCGTTCGATCACGGCATCAGGGCAGCGGAAGAAGTGTCGGCGGCGATGGCTAAGAACTGAAAAGATACTATCACCGCCGAGCACGCACAGAACTTTCCGCCTTGCTGTCAGTCAGCCGTCATTTATGGATCTGTGCTTCGAGCGAGCGGAGCGCGCGCTCCAGCATCGTGCGGTGGGTCGGGTTGGTGGCACGCTGGAGTTGCTCAACTGTGCGCGCGTGCGAAAGCCGCAGCGACTCTTCTCCGACCCGCCGGGCGCTTTCGGTGGAGGTCAGGTTCTCTCGCTCGGCGCGCTCTTCGGCGAACGTCTGCTCGCGCTCAACTGTGTCTTCCATCTGTCCGGCGAGGTCGTCGCCGTCCCATCCTGGTGGAGCCATCTTGGTTTACCTCTCATCCTTTCTGCTGTTCGTGAAAAGCCGTGACCGCCGCCACCGCGCCATCGTGCATCCGCTCCGGGCGGACGTACGGCCAGTGCTTTTCAAAATCCCCCTCGGTCGCGCCGGGCGTTGCCATGAAATCGATTCGCTCCCGACTTTTGAGCCACTGCTCGGCCCACTGCCGCAACTGCGGATCGCGATTCAGCGCCGTCCGTGCGGTGTGTACGCTGATTGTTTGTTTTTCGGAACTCATGTGGTGCGCCTCCCCTGATGCCCGCCTATTGTACTCGCGTTCGCCGCCTAACGTTTGTGCGGGCTGAGTTGGAGCGACAACAGCCACGTCATAAACTTCGGCTCGGCGTAAGCCTTGTCCAACGAATTGTGCCCGACGCCTTTGTCCTCGCTGTCCTTCACGTAGCCATGGAAAAGATGGCGATCAGCAGCAGACGTGAAAAATTAAAGCGCGCTCTCTGCATGATCGGCCCCTTGGCAATTGAAGATGATGGCGATTTCGATTTCCTGAATGGGAGATTGGTAGTCACTTAACTTCGCCCCGAAGCAGTTACCCAAGCGTGAGGGTTGATTTGAATTTCTATGCCATATCCATCGCGGAGTCAAGAGAGTTGAGCGTTCGGAGCAACTGAAGCCCTGCTTGACACAGGAGCGTCCCGCTTGCTGTAATCGCTTTTCCCCTCAGAGCATTTTAAGCGCGTGCGTTTTTCCGGGCGACGGAGGTTAGGTCGAAGTGCCTGCAAACGAACTCATCTATGATTGGAACACGGTCGAGCCGACCGCCGTCGCGCCGTCGCGGCGTATCAGCTTTGACGACGAGACGCTACGCGACGGCCTGCAATCGCCGTCGGTGTGCGAGCCTTCGGTCGAGCAGAAAATCGAGTTGCTGCACTTAATGAACGCGCTCGGCATTGATACGGCGGACATCGGGTTGCCGGGCGCGGGCGGCACCCACGCGGCGGGCGTCGAGCGGCTCGCGCGCGAGATCGTCGAACAGAAACTCGCCATCCGCCCGAACTGCGCGGCGCGCACGCACCGCAACGACATCACGCCGATTGTTGAAATCTCGCAGCGCGCCGGAATCGCGATTGAAGCCTGCACCTTCATTGGCTCGTCGCCGGTGCGCTTCTACGCAGAGGACTGGACGCTCGACCGTCTGCTGCACTTGACCGAGGACGCGGTGACATTCGCCGTCGGTCAGGGGCTGCCGGTGATGTTTGTGACGGAGGACACGACGCGCGCCGACCCGGAGACGCTCCGCGCGCTCTACACGACGGCGATCAGATGCGGCGCGCGTGCGGTGTGCGTCTGCGACACGGTCGGGCATGCGACGCCGGACGGGGCGCGCAGCGTTGTGCGCTTCGTCAAAAAGATCATCGCGGAACAGGGCGAGCCGGTGCGCCTCGATTGGCACGGGCATCAGGACCGCGGCCTCGGCGTCATCAACTCGATTGCGGCGCTCGAAGGCGGCGCGGATCAGGTGCATGGCTCGGCCATCGGCGTCGGCGAGCGCGTCGGCAACACGCCGATGGATCAACTACTCGTCAACCTCAAGTTGATGGGTTGGATCGACAATGATCTGCGACGCCTGCCGGACTACTGCCGCGTGGCGGAGTCGGCCTGCGGGTGGACGATCCCTGTCAACTATCCGGTCTTCGGGCGCGACGCCTTCCGCACCGCAACCGGCGTCCACGCGGCGGCGGTCATCAAGAGCTATCGCAAGGGAGACACCGAACTCGCTGACCTTATTTATTCGGGCGTCCCCGCCGGACTCTTCGGCTTGCGCCAAATCATTGAGGTCGGCCCGATGAGCGGCCGGTCGAACGTCATCTACTGGCTGGAGACGCGCGATATCGAGGCGACCGAAGAGCGCGTCGCGCGCATCTTCGATCACGCCAAGAAAGCTTCGGCGGTGCTCACCGAAGACGAAATGATGCGGCTGGTCTAATCACCAGGGGTGGGCGTGAAGGGCGGGGATGAAGCGTTGCTTTCATCTCATCGCAATCAGTCCTCAGCACTCATCGTTCATCCCTCATCGCTATGTTCATTCCTTCCATCGCGCCCGTCTTCGCGCCCGATCGAACGGTGCATCAACTGCTCGCGGACATACGGGTACAGCGCGCGTTCCGGTTCTTCGAAGAGCACGCCGACGATATTACCGAAGAGCACGCCGCGATCTGCGCGATTCCGGCGCCGCCATTCGGCGAGGCAGCGCGCGCCGCGTATCTCGTCGAAAAATTCCGCCAACATGAACTCACCGAAGCACACACCGACGCCGAAGGAAACTGCGTGGCGCTGCGGCGTGGGCGCGACGCCGGCCCGCTCCTCGTGGTCAGCGCACATCTCGACACGGTCTTCCCGCCGGAGACCGACTTCGCCGTGCGCCGCGCCGAAGGAAAGTTGTTCGCGCCAGGGATCGCCGACGACGGCTGTGGGCTGGCGGCGCTCGTCGCGTTGCTGCGCGCCATGGAAGAGTGCGCGGTCGTCACGGAATGGCCGCTGCTGTTTGTCGGAACGGTCGGCGAAGAGGGCGAGGGGAATTTACGCGGCGCGCGTCACCTGCTGACCGATGGCCGTTGGGCGAAGAAGGTTGACACCTTTCTCAGTCTCGACGGGCCAGGCGTCGAGCGCATCACGAACTGCGCGCTCGGCTCGCGCCGTTACCGTGTGCGCTTCAGCGGCACGGGCGGCCATTCATGGGGCGACTTCGGCGCGGCCAATCCGGTGCATGCGCTGGGGCGC
>Ga0136617_10002577_pt1 | contig 16111 bp, 11 predicted proteins | sample AntDrymUQ3222106_2_FD_129672 | JGI IMG/M metagenome (GOLD analysis project Ga0136617, IMG submission 129672) | Polar desert sand microbial communities from Dry Valleys, Antarctica - metaG UQ322 (21.06) | ecosystem: Environmental > Terrestrial > Soil > Desert | place: Antarctica: Dry Valley...
CACGTTTTCGTTTTCCAACAGAAGAGCTTTCTCTACAGCCTCGGCGGACTGCTTGTCATCTTTGATCCTTAGGACCTTACCTTCGTAACGGCGTGGAACGTCCGCCCGACTCAAGACCAGTATGTTGGTCAAGACGTTGGCGGTAGGGAAAACCTGAAAGTTTCGGAAGTCAACCAGCTTCTTGAGTTGACTCTTTCTCAAGATGTATGTCCTCAACCCCTCCGCAAAACGAGCTTCAGCGTAATACCGTGCCAGAATGTAGCCTAGGTTTCCCTGTCCTCTGAGTCCTTCCACGCCTCGTCCGACGAAGTAGTACAAGATGTCGCTGTTGCCTGCGTATATCTGAGGATAAGCTGACTTAAGGTAGCGTTTCTCGGATGAGGAGAGACCGGAGATGCTGAAGTATGGCGGGTTCCCAACCACCGCGTCGAATCCAGGGTTCTCCCGTTCTCTGGTCCCCTCGTAGAACACCTCGGGGAACTCCAGCTCCCAGTGGAAGAAATGTTTGTCGTCGGACAGCTCTATGGCAGTGTCTATTGTCTCTTTGTCCCGCCCAGTGAAGCGATCATAGTCGCCCTTGGTAAGGTGATCCACGTCTCCGGTAGATGAGGTCATAGAGAGGAACCTCTCGGCTCCGCTGTTACCGAATGCTGGCTGGTCCAGATGTCCAGCATGCGCTTGTAGGGGGTGAGGACCTTGTCGGCTCTCGCGTAGGCGTCGATGGACTCCTTCACTTCGCCCTCGGTGGCGTCGGGGATCTCACCGACGTGCTGCATGAGCTCCGTGCCCTGTATGAGGGTGGCTGTGAATTGGTTGCCGAGCAGACTGGCGGAGGTCTCTACCTCTCTGCGAACCTCGCGAACGGAGGAGCCGATCAGGCTGTTGCCATGTTTGAGGTGGTGATCGAGGAAGGAGAGCGGGGCACCGACGGTGAAGGCGTCGAGCCACAGGCTGAGCTTGGCGAGCTCCACGGCCATCTCGTTCAGGTCCACCCCGTAGACGCACCGCTTGAGGACCATGCGCTTCAGCAGGTTCGCGTCCGAGAGCTGCTCGTCGGTGGCCGAGGCCCCGTAGGCTTCGAGGCTCGCCTGGATCTCTGCGCGCAGATCGGCGAGCTCCTCCACGACCGGCTCCGCGTCGAGCTCCGCGATGATCCTGCTGAACTCGTCGGTCAGGTAGTCAACCGCCGCGACGAGGAAGTGCCCGCTCCCCATCGCCGGGTCGAGCACCTTCACGTCCAGCAGCGTCTTCAACGGCTCCAGCTTCCGCACTTCGCTTGCGATGTAGTCGTCGTTCTTCCGCATCCGGCGGAGGTCGGTCCCCAGTTTCTCTATCTCTGCAAGCCGGGTCTCCAGCGCGTCCCGCCGCTCCTGAACCAGCGGTCCCAGCGTGTTCTCTACTATGTAGTCCACGATGTAGCGCGGCGTGTAGTAGGTCCCCGTCGCCTTGCGCTCCTTCTTGTCGTTGACGAGGTAGGGCTCGCCCTTCTTCACGCTCGCGAGCACCCGCTTCCTACCCTGGGAGCCCTTGGGCGCGTAGACTTCTTTGCCCTTCTCCTTCACGACGACCAGGTCGCGCTCGGCGATCCTGAGCGAGAACTCCAGCAGGCCCTCGTAGACGCTCCCGAGCTCCCGCACCCCGATAAAGGCGTAGTCCACGAAGCGCTTCTTGCCGCTCTCGTCAGGCTGGCGGGAGAGCTCGTCAAGTGCCGGGGCCAGGTGGCGGTCGGAGACGCGGTGAGTGCCGAGGAACTCGTGGCTACCCGCGTCCTTGAAGAGCCCGCCGTTGTACGGCGGCACGTTCAGCTCCGTGCTCCCGTCGTCCACGATGCGGAACAGGCTCTCCAGGCGCTCCCATATGACGTAGGCGTTCCCGGCGAACCTCTCACCCTCGTCCATGCCCGCTGCCACGTCCTTCTTCAGGCGCGTGATGCTGTGGCGCCCGTAGCCCAACCGGTCTCTGTGGGGCAGCAGATCCCTGGCCTCGGCGTAGAGAAGGAACAGGAGCCGGTAGAGCAGCGCCAGGGTTCCGCGGTAGGTCTTATTGAGGGTTTCCTCGTCCGCGGGCTGACCGTCCCGGCGCGTGTGATCTTCGAGAAACCCCGCCGCGAGCCGGGCGAAGAGCCTCTCGAAGACGACCTTCTTGAGATTGTTGCCGACCCGGACCGCGTAGTCCTCCGATCCAGAGAGCACCCTGTCGAGGAAGTTCTTGCCCTCGGCGCCCTTCAGGATGAAGGCGTCGCTCCGGAAGAAGAGGTAGAAGCGGCGGAAGTCGTCCTCGTTCTGCAGCGCGCGCACGAGGTCCACGGCGTAGTAGCGCTCCGTCTTGCCTGGAGCGCCGCCGTAGTAGAGGCGCCATTCCGAGCCGTTCGTCAGGACGCCCCAGGGGAGATCCGTCTCCTGCAGGTAGCGGGAGATCTGCATCCCCGGAGCCGACTTCTGGCTTGCGGTCGCCTCGTGTTGTCCCTGTCGTCCCTCTTCGTGTACACGTCCAGGTTCCGGCCCCAGTACTTGCCCTCGGCCACCGCCAGTGACGCGGCGTAGAGACGAACCGGGTCATCCTTGACACGCAGCGCCTCATCCTTCGTCCTCGTATCGGCGAACAGGGCGTAGTCAGGCCTTGACCCATCCCTTGCCCTCGTCTGCTTGATAAACGAGTACCCGAGAACTTCGAGCGCCTCATCGAGAAACTCGCTCTCGGTCTGGGCCTCGTTCAAGCCGTCGAGGAGTTGTTTCTTGGACTCGTAGAGGTCATGCAATTTCGCATAGGCGCGGGAGATGTCTTCTCGCCACTCGGGGTACTGGAGGGGGTCCGTGAGCCTGTAGTCGAGGTAGTCTTCGGAGAAGAGGCCGCGGTTCAGGTAGGGCTTGCGTTCTTCCTCGGGGTGGAGGATCAGGTCTCGCACCCGCTCGCTGACCTCGTAGGCATCTTCGCCCTCCCCGGCCCGGACGTTGGGCAGCAGCCGGATGACCTCGGCACCGCTCAACTCAACCTGGGCGTCCTCCCCTTCCGCCGTGGTGTGCAGCACGACGAAGCGCTCGCCACCGCGATCCAGGATGAGCAATGCCTCGTCGCGAGCCGCCTTTAATGCGCCCTTGACCTTGGCAATGGGAAGGGTAGAAGGGAGGTTCTCGGCGCAGTAGACGTGGAAGAGACCTTCATGGTCGACGAGGAGCCGCACGCGTGCGCTGTCCGGCAATCCGAGCGCGCTCGGAAGAACCGGCTGATTCATTACCTGCACGCCCGTGTCACGTAGCGCCCTGACCATGTCTTCACAACTCATGCGCGCTCCTCTCCCGATACTACGCACATATCACTCTATCTCTGCGACAGCCGGTTTCGTCTACGAACAACCATCTCCCCACCGATGTCTCCAAGGATACGCTACAGGATCCACTGCACGCCAGATCGCCCGTTCTCTCGATTAAGGAGGCTGGACCGGTTGGCGGCATTCACAGCTCCCTGAGCCGCGGGTGTCCGGCGGGGGCCCGGATCTCCGGCCGGTCTACCACGGCGTCCACGTACTCTAGGAACTTCCTGGCCGAGCCCTCCCCTACCGGCTTCAACCCGTGGGCGAGGATGGAGTTGTTCCGTTGCTGGCGCAGGTCCCGGAGCACATTATCGCCCTCATGTGCCTCGTCTCTCAGGATACCGTCCAGCGTCCGGGCGCGCACGAGGTCCAGCGTCTCCGGCAGCCGGGCCGCCCCCGTCGCTTCGCGAAACCGCTGCCGCGCGCTCTCATCCACATGCTCCCAATCAACCTGCTTGGTAGAGATGGAGTACAGGTCCTGTAGCCTCCACTGATGCCACATCTCCACCGCCCGGTACAGGCGCGCCACGCCGTCGTCGTAGCGGCCCTGGTCGGCTATGCGCCGGCGGGCGTTCTCCAGCATGTCCACGACGTTCTCGACGGAGAGCTTCTTGCCCCGCAGCTTGCCGAGGAAGGAGAGATTGGCCTTCGCGTGCTCCGCGAGGGCGGTGGCTCTGTCAGCGAATGCCGGCTCCGTGAAACCCACGCCCAGCTCTTCCCGTGCGGCGCGCAGCTTGTCGAGGGCGGTAGCGTAATCGGCGACGTCCCAGGCTCCGTAGCCCTCGGAGAGGAGCAAGAGTCCTTTGTAGTAGTGGCCCCGTTCTACTCCACTGACTTTCCTCGCCACGTCCTCGAAGACCAGGGCCGCGGCCGCGTAGTCCCGCCTGTTGAAGAGCTCGACCGCCTGGCCCTCGCGTAGCAGTCCTGTGGATTCGAGCGGGTTGTCCATGGGGACGATCTCGCGTTGCCTTGAGGTGTCCAATATCCACTCGCCGTCCACGAAGCGCTGCGGCACCCTCTGGTGGACCATCCTCATGCCCCTGGTCATCGCCGCGAGCGCTGCGCCGAAGCGCATCGGGGTCGTGCCTCCGGTGACGTCCAGGACCACGTCCTCTGGGGCGTAGCCGAGGCCTTCGATCTCCGAGAGCAGGTGCTCGAAGCGTCCGAAGGAATCACCGATCTCCATCGGCGAGTCCACAATACGATATCGGAACAGCGCCCGGGACTCCAGCTCCGCGCACTTCATGACGATCGGCCCGAGGATGTCCTGAGACAGGATGACGCCCACCGCCTCGGGCTTGAGCTCCTCTACCGCCGTGTCGATGGCCTCGGTCCTGGAGACCACCGTGATGAGCGCCTTGCACGAAATCTCCGTCACTCGGCTGGAACCTCCGTCGGGCAACCCGTTATGCCCACGCCCATTACCGGGCAATGCGAGCAGCCATATTTCGATGGTATGGGCTCGAAGCTGCCACCCCTGATCCGTTCCACAGCGTCGAGCACCCGCTTCTCGGCACGCTCGAGGAAGCCTGTTCCGTTATCCACTGCCACGATCGAGCCGTCGTGGGTGAAGACGTAGACGAGGCGCATCTTCTCAGGCTGTACGCCCCAGAGCCGGTTGGCGGCGAGGGCGTAGAGCGGGAGTTGCAGGCGCTCTGCGTAGCTCTGCCTCGGGCGTCCGCTCTTCCAGTCCACGAGGTGGAAAGTGTCGTCCTCGTCCACGAAGACGGCGTCTATGCGGCCCCGGATCTCGGTACCGTCCAAGGGTAGCGTGAACGGTACCTCGACCATCCTGGCCGGCCCGCTCGGGGGTGGCTGATCACCCTCGAAGAGCGGGTACCTGGCGGCGCGGCGGCCGTAGTACGTATCTCTGAGGTCGACCGCTGGAGGTCCGTCCGAGGGCTTCCCTCCTCCCCGGCCCTTCGGAGGCTCGCCTGTCATTCCGCCTTCGATCCAGGCGTGCATCTCACTGCCGTAGTCCTGGACGTCTTGGAGATCGCCAGCTACGGAGGGCACGGTGAAGATGTGCTCATGGTAGTAGCGCCTCGGGCAGGTCTCGAAGGTCATGAGCGAACTGGGCGAGTGGGTCTCGGGTGGCGGTAGGAGGTGCTCCGCTCGCGGCAGTCTGGGTATCGCCTGTACGTCGCGGCGCAGCTCTCCCAACTCGTCTTCCCAGCCTTCGACGCCGAGCCCGGCTGCAATCTCGACATCGTTGCCTGTGGAGGCGGCTTCGAGTGGCCACGGATCGACGGGCGTGGGTTCCCGTTCTGAGTCGGCTTGGATGTTGGGGTTGCTCTCCGGAACCTCGGGCTCCGGGGGTAGAGCGAGGGCGACTTCGGGTGGCGCGTCCTGGAGCATCTCCCAGAAGCGGCCGGGCTTCTTCGGGCTCTTGTTGCGGCGGTAGAAGTGGGCGCGGCTGAGGGCGAGACTCTGGCGGGCGCGGGTAGTGGCGACGTAGAAGAGGCGGCCCTCTTCCTCCTGGGCCTCGCGCTTCATGGCACCTTTGAGCGCGGCTGCATCCATCGCATCGTAGGCGTCACGGGCGTCGGGGTCGGGGTTGAGCTCGAGGGGCGGTGGGAGCGCGTGGGCCTTCTCGAGAGGAGAGTCCAAGCGGCTGCGGCTGTTGGGGAAGAGCTCGTGCGAGAGGCCGGGTACGAAGACGTGGTCGAACTCGAGACCCTTGGCCCTGTGGACGGTCATCACCCTGACCGCGTCGGTAAACTCGGTGGGCGGGGCGACCCGTTCGGGGGAGGTGGAGTCGTCCATGATCTCCAGGTAGCGGATTAGCTCTTCGATGTACTGCACGTCCCCGAACTCCCGCGCGACGTCCCTGAAGAGGTCAAGGAACTGGAGCGCCAGGCGGGCCCCTGGCGTCGGCGTCGAACGAAGCTCCCCCCCGAGGCCCGTAACCTCTATCGTCCGCTCGACGAACGTGCCCAATGAGTCGGCCGCTGCGAGCTCTCCCTCGAGCTCATCGAGGATGCAACGCAGCGCGTGCAGGCGTTCGCTGGCTTCCGCGGAGAGGCCGTCGACAGAGTCGGGATCGGCGAGGGCCGCGTTGGGCCCCTCTTCCGCTCCGAAAACGAATTCAAGATCCGCCGGGGAGAGGAGGAAGGGACCACGGGAGAGAATACGGAGGAGGGCTTCGCCAGACTTCGTGGGGCTCGCGACGAGGCGGAGGTAGTCGGAGAGCAGGATCACCTCGGGACGGGCGAGGAGGTCGCCGCTCTCGGCGACCTCGCAGGGGATCCCTGCCTCAGAGAGGGAGTCGAGGATGGCGGCTGCCTGGTCCCAGCGCCGGATCAGGACGGCGCACGAGCCCGGGGATGCGCCACCTCCGACGAGTTCACTTATTCGGCTTGCTATCTCGTGCCCCTCGTCCGTATCCGAAGGCTCGATGAAGCCTCGTACCTCTCCTTCGGGGGCGTCGTCACGCGGGGTGAGAATCTTGGGTTCGTCCGGGCTGGTCGCCGGGTGGACTTCGCGGGCGATGTGGTTTGCGAGGTCGAGGATGCGCTCACCGGAGCGGAAGTTGACGGAGAGCGGGAACGTGTGGCTCCCGGAGGGGACACCGGCCAGATCCTCGAAGGTCTGGATGTTTCGAATGGAGGCTCCGGTGAAGTTGTAGATGCTCTGGAGATCGTCCCCTATTACGATGACGCGAGAGAGATCTTCTTCTGCAAGGAGCTCCACCAGCCTGAGCTGGGCCGGGTTGGTGTCCTGAAACTCGTCTACAACGACGAGGTCGTAGCGGTCACGGTAGGGCGCGCCCTTCTCGGGGTTGGAGAGCACGCGGGCTGCCAAGGAGATCATGTCCTCATAGCGGAGAAGACCGCGCCGCTCTCTTCGCGTCTCGAACCTCTCCGCCAGATCCAGGAGGTCAAGCCGCTCCTGGAAGCAGATCTTCATCTCTTCGGTCGCAAGCGGGTTCAGGAGGTCATCTTCCGTGCGCTCACGGAGGGTCCCTAGCTCGACAAGGTCGTTCTTGGCGGCGGAGAGCAGGGTGAGCACCCTGTCGGCAGCCGTTGCCGGATCGGAGAGATCACAAGGGCTCGCAGCGAGAGGTCCTCCGCGGAGAGCTCTTCGAGGACCATGAGCCAGGCTCTGCCGCTCCGCAGCACGGGGGCCTCGGCTTCGACGCCCAGGAATGCGGCGTTCTCGCGCACGACATCGAGGGCGTAGGAGTGGAAGTTGGCGACGGTGAGCTTGAGAGCTTCGTTGCCGAGGGCGCCGAGCAGGCGCTTTCGCATCTCCTCTGCCGCCTTGACGGTGAAGGTCAGGGCGAGGATACGTTCTGGGGCCGTGCCCCTCCCCCACTGCTTGCCGTGCTCGAAGACGTGGCGCTCGACGAGCCGGGTCATCGTTGCGGTCTTGCCAGAGCCGGCTCCAGCCAGGACGCGTGCCGGTCCCTTCTCGAGGTCCATCACCCGGAGCTGCTCCGGGGTCGGCTTCTGCCTCGCTGCGTGCCTTACCCGAGCCACGGCTCGTCCTCCGCATGCAGCGGGCAGATGGAGATGAACGCGCAGTTGTCGCACTGTTTCTCGGTCCGCGGCCTGGGTGGTATCTCCCGGTTCGCGATCTCGGCGAAAGCCCGCTCAGTCTCCTCGCGCCAGCGCTCCCGCCATCCCTCTGAGGTGGAGAGAGTGCGCCTGGCCGGCTTACGGTAGGCGAAGTGCCTCGGGTATTCGAGCCTGGCTTCATCGGCTTCCGCGCCGAGGGCCGCGAGAGCGAGCTCGGGGTCCGCGGCGGCATCCGCCCCGGAGGCAGCCGTCTTGCTACTCTTCACACGCACGAGAACCCGTGCGCCGGACTCCTCGAAAACAGTATCGTGGTGGCCGCGCATGATGTGGTCTCCGAAGGCGAGTTCGTATGTGCCGCCCGTCGACAAGAGCTTCTCGCGCAGGTCGCGGGCCCAAGTCTCACAAGAGGCGGCGGTTTGGATGGCCTGACGCCGCCAGTACTCGGTGATGGCTGGTCCACCGAAACGGCCTGACTCGACGGCGGCGATCATGGCCTCTTCGAGGGACTCGTACTCACCTTGCAGGTAGCGGCGGAAGCCTCTCTTGAAAGCGGAACCGAAGCGCATCTTGCCCCGCATTCCTTGCCGCGCCACTGCCGCTGGAGCCAGGTTCTGCATGAAGGCTCGGCGCGGACAATTCATGTGTGCGACGATCTCACCGGCGTCGAGTTCGAGGGCTGAGGGTTCCGGAGAGCTCCCGGGGGTAGGATCTGCATAGCGCCACCACGTGCGGGGATCCTCCCCCATACCGGCGAGCGCCCGGCAGGCGGCGAAGCGCGACCCGACGGGTAGCGCCGTATCGCAGGCGGTCCGGCGGAGCTCCTCGACGGCCTCCTCGCGTGAGGTCCAGAAGCGTCTGGCCCTGCTCCTCTCTTCGAGCTCGATGAGCCGGTCTTCCAACTCCCGCAGGAAGGAAGAGGCTTTCGCGCCATCCTCGGCGCTCTCCTCAACACCGGTAAGATAGAGGTAGATCTTCGCGCGGGTGATGGCGACGTAGAGGAGTCTTCGCTCCTCGCTCAGGTGGCGGCTCTCCAGATCCGCACGGGCTGTGGGTCCGTTTCCGGAGAGCAGTCCCTGGTCGACGAGCTGCACGCCGCGGGCGCGGACGGGGAACCGGTCCTCGGTCAAGCCGCTCACGAATACGGCCTCGAACTCGAGACCCTTCGAGCCGTGTACCGTGAGCACCCTCACGGCGCCCTCGGCAGGCGGGGCCACCGGCGCCCAGGTATCCGAGTCTTCATGCAGCATCTTACCCGCCCGTAGGAAGCCCTCGATCGTCGGCCTCTGGCTAACCGAGGCGTACGCCCGGGCGGATCGCAGGAAGGCCATCGCATCCATGAGCTCGCGGGCGGCCTCCGCGTCCTCCGCGTGGCGCTCGAAGAGCTCCCGCGTGCCCGGGAGAGCCTTCCAGAGTGTCTCGACCTTCTCCGTGAAGCTTTCCTGCTCGCCGGCCTCTCTCACGGCACGCACCACGTCGCGGGCGCGCTGCATCTCGTCCTCGGACACTCCGCCTACGGAGTCGCCGGAGGAGAGAAGCTCGAAGACGGAACGGCCGGAGGCCTCGGCGGAGGCGCGCAGCGAGCGGGCAGCGGCGGGAGAGACGCCGGCTAGCGGAGTTGTCAGGGCCATGGAGGCGATCTTCGTGTCTGGCTCCTCACTGGCTGCGCCGGTAGTTGAGAGCAAGACGGCGAGGTGTCTCGCTGTGGAGCCCCTGGCGGCAGCCGGGAGGTCCACGGGTATGCTGCGTGCGGCGAGAGCGTCGACGAGGGGGTCGGCGTCGAGGAGGCTGCGGCGCAGGATCGCTATCTCCTCGAACGGGACGCCGTGTGCGCGGTTGAGCTCCACGATGCGGTCGGCGATCCACTCCCCCTCTTCGCGCGAACTGCCCGCCACCCTGTAGAGCACCGTGCCCGACTTCTCCGAGTGAACCACCTGCTTGTCGCGTCCCTCGCGCTCCTCGTCGGCCCTGATGGCGGCCTCGGCGAGCGAAACGATCCCGTCGGCAGAGCGGTAGTTCGTCCTGAGGTGCACCTCCCTGGCCTGGTCGAAGTGCTTCCTGAAATCCCTGACGTTTTCGATCCGCGCCCCGCGGAAGCCGTAGATGCTCTGGGCGTCGTCCCCGACGCAGAACACGTCCGGTCCCTCGCCCGGCATGAGGCGTCGGATGAGCTCGAGCTGGCTGCGGTTGGTGTCCTGGAATTCGTCGACGAGGACGTGATCGTAGCGGCTCGAGAGCTCCTTGCGCGCAGGACACCCTTCCGCGAGCAGATCCAGGGCGAGGCGAACTACCCCCTCGTAATCTACCCTGGCGGCCCTGGAGAGCTGGTCGCGGAAAAGCTCGAGGATAGTTCCGGCGCGCTCGAGGTAAGGGAGATCGAACTCGCCAGCGAGAGCCGAGAGGTCTTCCGGGCCGTGTAGATGCTCCTGGGCGCGGAGCAGAAGGTCGTAGACCTCCCTGACTGTGGCCGGACGGTCGAAAGCATTCTGGGCAAGACCCCATCTGGCAGGATCCTCATCCAGCAGGATGTCGGAGACGAGCGCCCATTGCTCTCCCGTCGGGATGATCTCCGGAGCCCTGCGGAGGCCGAGCACCGCTGCGTGACGGCGGACCACCGAGAGGGCGAAGGAGTGAAAGGTGCGCATCTCGATAAAGGCTGCCTCCGGCACCCGGTCCTTCACCCGGGAGTGCATCTCTTCCGCTGCCCTGCGCGAGAAGGTAAGCGCGAGGATGCGACCTGGACTCACACCTCTGTCGGCGACCAGGTGCGCGATCCTGGCGACGAGCACGCCCGTCTTGCCGGTGCCTGGTCCCGCGAGCACGAGCAGCGGGCCGCCAGAATGCTCGACGGCCTGGCGCTGCTTGTCGTTGAGATCCTGGCCAGCCATCATTCTCCCTCGTAGTTCCGGAGCAAGGATTCCGCCTGCTGATGAACCTCTTGCCTGAGTTCCTCCGGCTCCACGACCACGGCCTCGCCGAGGTACTGCATTACTCTCCTCGCCGCCCAGGCGGGGTCCGTGTAGTAGAGGGCGTAGTCGGCGGATCCGTCCTCATGCTCATCTATGAGGTCGAGCTCGGGACGTTCCTCCATCCACCGTGCTACTCCGGGGGAGAAGCGCACCACCGCGCGCCTGGCCGCGTAGGTGCGCGGGTCGATGTCCTCGTAGTCGGTCTTGAGTTCAAGACCCTTGCGGTCCTCGAAGTGTTCGCCGGTCAGCGTGGCTGCGAGGATGCGGTCGAGACGGAAGAGGCGCGGGCCGTCGACGCGGCGGCAGTAGGCGTTCAGGTACCAGACGCCACCTATGCTGGACATCAAGAGAGGCTCGACGGCCCGGGCTCTTATCTGGCCGGCTGAGGGGTAGAGGATCTCGAGTACTCTCTTGTCCTGCCTGGCCTTATCTATTGTCTCGGAGATTCCGGTGTCCCCTGCGCCCTTATCTGCCTCGACCTGGGAGATATTCCGTCCGACTGCCGCGAGCACCTTGGCGCGGAGCTCGTCAAGGATGCCAGGGTCCACGGCTTTGGAGACGAGGTCTAGGGCCAGGAGGGCGGCCCTGCCCTGTACGGGCGAGAGCCGCACAGGCTTGCGGAAGTCTCTCCCGTAGCCGCCGTGCAGGTACTTGACGAGCCGTCCGTCCTCGATGAGGACTCCTGAGATGATGGTGAGATCTCTATCTTCAACCTCGATGACCGATTCGAGGGCGCGGCGCAGGTCGTCTACGGAGCACCCGAGCTCCCGCGCCAGTTCTTCCAGGGCTACGCTCTTTCCCTCTGGCAGTGAGGCGACGTAGTGGGCGAGGGCCACCTCGAGGGCCAGGGGTTCGGGTCTTACCGTGCTCATGACGGGTTCCCCTCATGCGCCACCACGAGGCGCTCGAGACTCTCGACGGTCCGGTCCGCAAGGGAGTCGGGAGACAGGACCTCCGCGTCTTCCCCTAGGGAGAGGATCCAGCCGGCCAGCTGGCGCTCGCCAGTGTAGCGCGTCACGAGGACCGCCGACCCGTTTTCCTCCTGGAGGGACACGGCCTCCCCGTAGGATGCTCGCGCCGCGTCGAAGACGTGCCTTGGCACTCTGATGCGCGCGGTCTGGTCGGGCTCCCCGAGCTGCCACGGGGCGCGTGGGCCGGCGAGGCGGCGTTCGAAGTCTTCTGGTGCCTCGAAGTCCCCGCCTTCGCGCTCTGTGGCGAAGACGATGCGGTTCTGGATCCGGGAGAGCCTGAACTGCCTGAGATCTTCCCTTTCTACGTCCCGTCCGGTCAGGTACCAGGAGCCGTCGAGCAACGAGAGCGTGTAGGGCTCGACCTCTCGCCTCAAGGTCTCATCGCGCGAGATGGCGTAGTAGTCGAAGCGCACCCGCTTGCGCCTGGAGACGGATCTCTCGAGCGTGGCCACGCGCGCTGCCACCGCCTCATCGTCCCTGGTGGCGACGGCGGCGAAGGTTACGCTGCCCTCTTCGTCCTCGTATCCTCCTTGCAGGGTACCCGCGGACGCGGCGCCGATGAGGTTGGCTAGGGCCAGGCGCAAGGGTCCCGCGTAGGGGAAATCTCTTCTGAGGGCCCTGAGGGCGCCGACGAGGACCGCGCGCTCTTCGTCAGACAGGTCTACTTCGACGGGAGAGAAGCCACTCGGCGGGAGAATGTAGAGACGGCCCTCGCGGGCGCCCTCGATGTGGACGGTTATGCCCGCCCCGGCGAGCGCCTCCACGTCCCTGTGGAGCTGCTTGCGCAAGGCGTCTGCGGCGTGATCCCGGTCGCCGCGCTGCGCGAGCGAGGTGTCGTAGATCTCCGCGTAGGGCGGCAGGTACTCCCTGATGGAGGTCTCATCCTTCGCCCGGCCATCGCTAGAGAGCAGGTAAGCTGCCAGCGAGAGCTGGCGCGCTGTCGCTTTCTGATTCCTGTTCAGTAGTCTTGTCCCTCCCTCAAGGGGTTAGAGGACCCCTGCCACCCCAGGCTCCGCTCGCATCGCCTACATGATATACGATACAAACGCTCCGGCTCTACCCTGCGAAGGCCACGGCATGCAGCACGCCTTCTTCATCGATGAGCGCGTAGCCCGAGATCCCGTCTTCTTCGAACCTCACATCCCGCCCGGATCCTACCGCCCGGTGTTCCTCGTGCGCGGCTTTGGCTGTGGCATGTATGAACTCCTTCACTGCCGAGGTGTCCGGGACGCCACCATTCTCCTTGTCATCAACGGCTTCGAACGCGTAGCCGGAGAGTAGCTTGCGGGAGGCTTTATCGAAGGTGCGCGGGCCGGCGAACACCTCCAGCAGCACCGGACGCTCGCCGAGCGCGACCACCACCCCGCGGGTGCCTTCCGGGAACTCCTCCGCCAGCTTCTCGAAGGCGTCGAGCTTTTCGGAGAGTTGGGAGCGCGAGTCCTGCAGCGCGTGGGTGGGCGACGCGGCTTCGTGGAGGCGGGCCTTGCGATCCACCTCCCTCCATACGGCGCCCTGGTCGCTCCTGTGGCCCCGGCCGCGCTTCAGGGAGTCGTGTACGGCTCGCGATTTGAGATGCCGCAGCGTGACGTGCGGGCTGCCGTTCCCCGAGCAGAATGCTCGCGAGCGGTAGCTCCACCGCCCACGCTCGACGCACGAGACGGGCAAGGCGAGCTCGGATTCGGCGGCGACCAGAACGCTGGAGTTCACCACGCGGTTCTGTTTGGCTCCGAGGAGCTCGTCGCCCTCGAGGATCAAAACCGGCAGGGTTCCCTCGTTCACGACGCGCAGTTCCGGCACGCTGCCGGCCTCGTTCAGCTCCTCTATCCGGAGCGTTCTTGCCCGGAGAGCTTCTTCGAGGAGGGAGAGGTCCTGCTCCACAAGAGTGCCACCCCATAGCGGGAAAATGTGCAGGGGCCCGTGGGATACAGGGGCTTCGATCCAGAGGCTATCCAGCGTCTTCGCCAGGGTTTCATCCATCTTCTGCTCCTTCTATCAAGGTGTCAGGCTACAGGCAGCAGGTTTCAGGTCGTGCTGGCGGCAGTTGGGGAGCCCGTCCAGAGGTTTACAGGAGGCGAAGAAGAGTTCGCGCCATCTGGTCCAAATCTGTGCCCAGCGAGGCCCTGATGCCCGAAACCTGAAGCCTGAAGCCTGAAGCCGCGGTTTGCGAAGCAAATCGCATTCAAATACCCAGTGGCACGGTACCGTGGTCGTCGCTCAGGAGGTCGGCGTCGCCCAACTCGAGCTCGAAGCCCGTCGCGTCGGGCGCCACGGTAAAGATCGCCTGTCCCTGGTCGGTCACGCCGGGGTTGACGTTCTCGAGGAAGATGTTGCGGTCGTCCGGGATGTAGCCGAACTTGTCCGAGTCGGCTTCGCTCTTGCGGCCCTCGCTGTCGATGAGGGTCATGGAGGCCGTATCCAGGGTCGCGGCATCTTTGCCTTCGTTGGTGAACGTGAAGTTGACGACTACGAAATTTCCCTGTATCGGCTTCTCGTAACTGGAGGTCAGTTCCGTGACCATCTTGGCGTCCTCGACGACCCACGTGACGTCGCCCACCCGAAGCGGCTCTCCGATCTTGGCCGTCGGGGTGTTCTTGGAAGGGTTATCGGATGCCTGGTTTACGCCACCGCTGAAGGCCGCGAGGCAGCCGGCAAATCCGATGAGCACCAGCACGACGAGCATCAGGCATCCACCGCCTCCTATGAGTAGCCAGCGCATCCAGGAGCGGCCGCTCCGGGGTGGTGGGGGTGGAACATTCACGTTTGGTGAAGCCGGGGGTGGTTGATCGGTCATGTCTAGCGCCTTTCAGTTCCTGGTGGTCTGACTCCTCCACTGTATGGGCTGGGGTGGACGGAACTTCTGGCGGTGGCGACCGGCATCTTCACGCACCTTCAATGATGCCCAGAGAGCGGGTCAAACCGTAATGTCGCTGTCGAAGCCGCTTTTCGATTGGATTTGCGTGTAGGGTCTGTTCGCTGAGCGACTCTCTAGCAGGCCGCGGCTACTCGTTTTCCAGGGGCCCCTGCAGCACCTCTACGATCTCGCGGGCGGCGTACACCCGGTTGCGACGCCGGCCGGTGATCTCCTCGAGGACGCCCCGCTCTTCGAGGGAACCGACCAGCCTACGGGCTGCCTCGAAGGAGACGCCCAAGACCTCGGCCAGCTCGCGAATGGAGGTCACTGGGTTCGCGAAGAGATGGTTTATGGCTGTGAGCAGGTTGCCCCTGGCGCCCTCCCTCTGGAAACGCTCCCTGTAAGTCTCGCGCAGGTCGAAGAGCACACCGGCGCGGCGGGAGGCGTCGCGGGCCTCCGCGCTCACGCCGCTCAAGAAAAAGCGCAGCCAGCTTTCCCACTCTCCCTTCTGGCTGACGGCGAGCAGGTGATCGTAGTACGCTCCGCGATGCCGCTCGAAGTAGGCGCTCAAGTACAGGAGTGGCTCGGGAAGCAGGTCGCGCTCGATGAGCATGAGGGTGATGAGCAGGCGCCCTATGCGGCCGTGGCCGTCGAGGAAGGGATGGATAGCCTCGAACTGGTAGTGGACGAGGGCGATATCCAGTAGCGGCGGCAGCCCGGTGTCCCTGTGTATGTAGTGCTCTAACTCGCTCAAGGCGTTGGGGATCTCCGCCGGCGGCGGGGGCACGTACGTGGCTTCTTCCAAGCGTGCTCCGGGCGGGCCGATCCAGTTCGGTATCCGGCGGAACTCTCCGGGGTCGCGCTGCTGCCCTCGGACCCTCTCCATAAGGACGGCGTGCATCTCCCGCAAGAGACGCTGGGAGATCGGCAGGTCCTCGAGGCGCGCCATACCGTGCTCCAGCGCCCGCACGTAGTTTTGGACTTCCTGCACATCATCTCTTCGCTCCGACTCGCCGAAGAGCGGGGGCTCGGCCTCGAAGGCGAAGAGGTCGACCAAGGAGGCTCTGGCGCCCTCTATGCGCGAGGAGAGGACCGCCTCGCGTCTGAGGAAGGGACGGGCGAGCAGGTAGGGGTTCGGCAGGGTGCGAGCGAGGCCCGAGAGCTCGCCCAAAGCCCGGTCGGCCTCCGAGAGCGCGGCGACGAGGGGTGGCCCATAATCCAGTTTCGGTGGAAGGGGGGCGGGCACGAACGCCCAGCGTCCCTCCCCCACGGAGACCAGCCTCCCCGGCGCCTCGGATGAGAAATCGTCTCTTCGCACCTCGGGGCTTATTCTACATTAGTGAGTCTAAGTTGAATAACTCTGGGATTGTTCAACCCGCGTTGCGTAACTAACCCAAGTTGCCCCCTATCCCGGTAAACAATATCCTCCCGATCCGAAGGCCGCCTAAAACCTTCTCTAGATCGGGAGGACACTTTGGAAGATACCATAATAA
>Ga0136617_10002578_pt1 | contig 16110 bp, 11 predicted proteins | sample AntDrymUQ3222106_2_FD_129672 | JGI IMG/M metagenome (GOLD analysis project Ga0136617, IMG submission 129672) | Polar desert sand microbial communities from Dry Valleys, Antarctica - metaG UQ322 (21.06) | ecosystem: Environmental > Terrestrial > Soil > Desert | place: Antarctica: Dry Valley...
CAACAACGTGCTCGCCTTTCCCGGGGTGTTCCGCGGGCTGCTGGACGCGGGCGCGCACGAGATCACCGACGACATGCTGCTGGCCGCCTCGACCGCGATCGCCGACGTGGTCTCCGCCGACCGACTGAACGAGTCGTTCATCGTGCCCAGCGTGTTCGACACCGCCGTCGCGCCCGCCGTGGCCGAGGCCGTACGCCGGGCCGCGGAGGGGGGCCTCGCTCCCGCAGCAGCGACCGCCGCGGTCGCGGAGCGGGAGAAGCCGCCGGTTCCGGTGCGGAACGAGGGTCCGGGGTCACCTTGAATGTCGGACCCGACTGTCACACTGACATCAGAATGCCGTCTGATGATCGTCGGTCCGCCACTGAAGGGTGACACGTAGCGCCATCATGCACGACCTCGAGGGGCCCCTTGAGCTGCGAGAAGTGGCCCACAGGCCGCACAGCAGCTCGCACCCGCACCCCATGGAACAGCAGGAGAGCTAACGATCAACCCTCTCAGGACGATCCAAGTGCGTGAACCGTTAGATGCTGACTACGAGGCTCATCCCACCGCCTGTCAGGAGAACTCGATGCCCGAAGGCTCCAGCCGCGACGCTACTGGCCGGTCTCGGCCGGTCAACTCTGGGAACCCGGCGGGGCGCCCGACTTCGGAGCGGCGAGAAAATCTGTGCCAGGCGGATGACAATCCTGCCGCAGCTCGTGCTGGGTGGCGTGTCGCGGACGCCGCCAAGCAGGACGACGCTCCCGTGTCGTCTGTAGCGCAGGGTCCAGAGGGGACTCGATTGATCACAGCGGCCGCCCCGTTGGACGATGGCACCCCGCCGGTCGAGGCAGACGATTGGGCGAACTCTCTGCTCGAACGCCTAGCGATTATTGAGGTCAAGCTGGACGCTGCGGTGAGCAAAGTGGACGCCGAGAACGATCGAGCAGCGGCACGGGAGCGTGTAATCGACCACCTGCATGGCGAGCTGGAGCGGCTGCGGAGCAATGAGCGCAACGGCCAGCTTCGCTCCGTGATCACAGACCTCCGGCGGTTGCGCACGGGCCTGCTCCGGCAGGCGAAAACGCTTTCTGACGGGCTGAGCCGAGAGCAGGCGAGCACCTTGCTGGAGTCCTTCGCATTGGATGTCGAATTGGCACTCGAGCGTTGCGGTGTGACGGTCCTGCCGGTTGAGACGGGAGAGCAGTTCTCAGCCGAGCGACACCAGGCGATGAAGGTCGAGACCACCGACGACGCTAGCCTGGATGGTGCCGTGGCTGGTGTAGCCGAGGACGGTTACCGGGATGTCAACTCCGGAAAGATCGTCGCCCCGGCGAAGGTCGTGGTCAACCGTTTCAGCGAACGTGAGGAGGAGAACACCAATGACTGATGGCGCTGGTAGAGTCTTCGGAATCGACCTGGGCACTACCTATTCGGTTGTTGCTTACGTTGACGAGACAGGACGGCCGACGGTGTGCCGCAACAGTGTAGGCGCCGAGACCACGCCGTCGGTGGTGTTCTTCGAGAACCCCACCAACATCATCGTGGGCGAGACCGCCAAACGCTCTGCAATGGTGCAGGCTGACCGTGTCGTCGATTTGATCAAGCGGCAGATGGGACGCGAGGAAGGGTACGAGTTCGACGGTAACGACTATACCCCGGAATCAATCTCTGCTTTGATCCTCAAGCAACTTGCACAGGATGCCGCTGTCTACACTAACAGTGACGTGCAACAGGTCGTGATCACCGTTCCTGCCTACTTCGGTATGCAGGAACGCAAGGCCACGAAACAGGCAGGCGAGATCGCCGGCCTCGACGTACTCAGCATCGTGTCTGAACCGGTGGCCGCCGCCGTGCACTACGAGCTGATGAACACCGCCGACGGAAAGACAGTGCTGGTTTACGACCTGGGTGGGGGCACCTTCGACACCAGCGTCATCCGCGTCGACGACAACGAGATCACCGTCGTCTGCACGGACGGTGACAGCTCGCTCGGTGGCGCGGACTGGGACGCTCGGCTACGGACCCACCTGCTTGAACGATTCGTCGAAGAGGCGAGTCCAGGCGAGCCGCCGGAGGACGACGAGGAGTTCCTGTAGGAGCTGGCGAACACTGCGGAGGAGGTCAAGAAGCAGCTCACGTTGCAGGAAAAACGTCCGATACCCCTGAGATTCGCCGGTGCTTCCGCCCGGATCGACATCGAACGCGACAAGTTCGAAGCACTCACGGGGGACTTGCTCGACCGAACCATCGAGATCGTCCGACGGACGCTGGCCACCTTGGAGCAGAAATCCCCCGGTGCCACCGTGGACGAGGTACTGCTCGTCGGAGGCGCCACCCGGATGCCCGCGGTGAAGGCACGGTTGGCCAAGGAGTTCGGGTGGGACCCGAAGCTGCATGATCCTGACCTCGCGGTGGCCAAGGGCGCCGCCGTCTACGCGCTCGGCCGGGTCGTGCACAGGGAAATCGAGCAGGCCGTCCAGGCGGAGGACTCCGCGAACGATGCTGCGGCCAAGTCCGTAGAGATCATAAACTACGTGGCGGGTCAGACCAGCATTCCCGAGGCCGCGCTGACGAAGCTGGTGGCGAAGAAGACACACGCCGTGCTGCCCAAGGCATTCGGTGTCAAGCTGGTCGACAGTCGCGACCCGGACTGGCGCAACAAGCCCCGGCGGTTCCGCGTCGAGCATCTGGTACAGGCCAACGACCAGTTACCCACTGGGGACAAGCACCTGAGGGCTCACACTGTTGATGACGGTCAAACGGGGGTCGAGATCGAGCTCTACGAACAGGCCGGCACGACGGCGGGCGAGGAGATCGGAGACAACAAGCCGGTCAATCAGGGCCGCGGCCTCATCACAGGAATTCCCGCGCTGCCTGCCGAGTCGCCGATCGATATCCGGATATCCGTCGATGACGAGGGCCTGCTGCAATTGCGCGCCACCGATCCCTCCTCAGCCAAGAGTCTCGACATCCAGGTCAGCGTGGGCGTGCTGTCGGATGCGGAGGTGGCGGAAGCGACCGAGGTCGTTGCCGGCTTGACGGTGTCTGGCTGATGACCAGGTTTGATCCCGCCGACTACGAAGCACGCGTGGTTCGGCCGCTCCGTGGTTTGGCGCAGCTGCCTGACGACCTGATCACTCGGTACGCGATCGACCTCCGGATGAACGACGGGCAGGTCGCCGATCGGGTGCGTCAGGTTCGTGCCTATTGGGCGAAGAAGGCTCGCTTCGATACCAACGTCGGTATGGTGTGCAAGGCATTCATCCGGGTGCATGACGAGCTTGAAGCCGAACACGGAGACCTCCTCAGCACCATCCATTGGTGGCAGCAGCGGGAGGAGCAGCGGTCCACCGCACACCGTCCTGAAATTGACCAGCTCGCCGCGACGCTCCGCGCCGCCTTCGGTGACATCGGGATGATCACATCCAACCAGTTGAGAGCCGAAGCCACCGCCCACCCTGATCTTGTTGGCTCCGAGTGCGAGGAGGCGGCTCGGGCCGCCGGCCTGGCCGTGATCGAGTCGGACCAGCTACCCGAGCTGCCGCGTCGCTCTGGCCTACCCCACAACTCCTACGCGACTTTGCGCCAACGCATCATCGACGCCAGGCTCCGGACGGTGCCGGCTTTGCTCATCGACAATCTGGAGAGTTTTCGAATCATCGGTCAGTTCTCGGCGACACCGCCGAACCCCGACGGATTGTCTGCGAAGTCGATCGCGGCCGCCCGGGAGAGGATCAACCGGGCGGCCGACACACCCACGAACCGGTTGATCAAGGAAGCTATCGGTTTGCTGGAAACCGCGGCGGCCCAGGGCGTCGACCTCCACACGCTCGCCTTGTTCCATCTGCTCGACCAGGTCCGGGCCAGTCGTGCCCAGGGTGTACAGCCGTCCAGCCTGCTGCGGCAGCTACTGCACGCCGGGCTTGAACGCAATGAGGCTGGCAAGATTGTCACCAGCCTGCTGGCGGACGGCCCGACGACCACGGTTGATCCGCTGGAGGGCGTCAAGCAGCTCCTTACCGACGGGCAGCTGATGGCCGCGCAGAAGGCGAGTGCCGCACTCACCGGCGAGGGCGCGGACGCGGTACGGGACCTCGTGCAACAGCAGACCGAGCGGGTGGAGCAACTACGGACGGCGGCGAGCGCGGACCTGGCCGCCGGCCGTGAGGAGCAGGCGGCGCTGCGATTACGGCAGGCGGTGGGGTTGGCCAGCGATTTGCCGGAGCTGGTTGCCGACCTTGCGCGGCTGCCGCTGCCGCCGGTGCTCGAGATGAGCGTGCAACCCGAGGGGGCGGGGGTACGGCTCGGCTGGCGCGCGGCGCCGAGCCATGACGAGTCGACTCAGTACCGCGTCGTGCGCAAGGTCGGGTGGGCCCCGGCGAGCCCAGCGGACGGGCAGTTAATCGCCTCAGCCTCGAGACTGGCGACGGACGACCCGGCCCCACCGGTGGGCCGCACCGTATTCTACGCAGTGTTCGCTGGCCACGGCACTGACGTCTGGTCACGTCCGGTGGTCGAGACGATCCGGGTCGTTCCGCCGGTCTCCCACGTGCAGGCTACCGGTGAGCGCGACGCGATCACCGTGCACTGGCGCGCGCATCCCGAGGTCGTGGCGGTCCGCGCCGATCGGAAGGCCGGCACCGCAGCGCAGGCGCCCGCTAAGTCGCTTCCCGTCGCGACCAGCTCGATCCGCGACACTGATGTCGAGGACGGGGTCGAGTACGTGTACTCGATCGTGGCGGTCTACCGCTCCACGGACCGGGACGACGAGATCACCGCAGCTCCCATGCTGGTCCGTGCCGCGACCCGCCCGGACCTCGCCCCTGTGACGGAGCTTCGCGTCCAACCGGTTGGCACTGACGCTGACCTGCGGGTGCAGGTCGCCTGGCGGCAACCAGTGGGTGCCCAGGTGGTGCTCCGTCGCAGTGCCGTCGCACCGCCGTGGGTGTTGGGTGAGCGCGTATCCACCGCGGAGATCGCGAGCTATGGGCAGGAGCTGACCAGTGCGCCGACTCTGCGGGACGGTTGGATGACGCTGACCGTGGCTGTCCCGCTCGGGCACTCGATCTACGTGCCCTTCACCATCGACCAGCGGAATGGAATCCGCGGCACGGAGGCAACCTTCGGGCTCACTCAGCCGGTGCGCCAGCTGCACGGCGAGCGGTTCGGGACCGAACTACTGCTGGCATGGGTATGGCCCGACGAGGTCGCTGCCGCCGAGGTCAGCTGGGCGGGCAGTGCGCGGCGGATCACCCGCCAGCAGTACCGCGACGAGGGCGGCTGTCGCATTCCGCTCGGCCCGCAGGCAGCCGTCATCAAGGTGAGCACGGTAGTGCTCTCCGGCAGGGAGATTTGCCGCTCAATGCCGGCCACGATCCAGATCAGTGGCGAGCGTCCGCGCCTGTCCTACACCCTCGAACGGCGAGGATCACGATTAACCGGGGGTGTGCGATGCCTCGTGCGGTTCTCCAGCAGCCAACGGGTCCAGTGCACAGTGTTGGTGGTCGCCGCCGAGGGTCACAGCATACCGCTCAAGCCGGAGACCGACCAGGTGCTGCTCCGTCGGGAGGAAACTATCTCTCCCGGTATGGAAAACCTGCTCGAAGTGGGTTTACCTCGGCTCCGTCGCCCGTACTGGGTGCGTTGTTTTGTCGCGGACGATGACCAGGTCCTGCTCGTGGACCCCCCGCTAAGTCAGCTGAAGGTGTCCTAATGGCTACCGTTGCCTGTCCCTACTGCTATCACCGGATTAACCAATCTAGGTTGCATTTCCAGTGTACTGGTTTTGGCATACCAGGCCGAGATCCCTGTATCAAGCAAGCCGACAAGGACCGGGAAAACCTGACCGGCTACACAACAGACGTGTTTCCCACCTTCGCCGTCGAATCCCGCAGGCTGACTAGTCCGCGCCGGGCACCGTGTCCCCACTGCGGTGGAGTGAGCGGTGTGCGGGCATGTCCCGTCTGTCACACCCCGCTGACCGCGAGCTTCGCCGAGAGCAGCAGCCCGCTGATCGGCATGGTGGGCGGCAAGGGCGCTGGAAAGACCGTCTACCTCACGGTGCTCAACCACGAGCTGCGCCACAACGTACGACGACGGTTCGCCGCCGACATCCGACTCACCGGTGACCAGCAGGGCGGCGCGGGGTCGCCGCAGGCGTGGTTGGACGGTTTCGAGCGGACCTTGTTCACCGAGAAAACGCTCCTGGGCGGCACCGAGCCCGCAGCCGACGGCCGTCAGGTACCGGTGGTACTCGAGTGGCGGCAACCGCAGCGGCGCCTTGGCCGGGAAACCTACGGCACGACCGTGCTGTCGTTTTACGACGCGGCCGGCGAAGACCTGACTAGCCAGGAACGCGTGCACACCCAAAGCTACCTGGGGGTGGCTGACGGTCTCATCCTGCTGCTGGACCCGTGGCAGCTGCCCGGGGCGCGGGATCACATCGACGTGCCGGCCAACGTGGTAGGAGAGTCCGAGCCGCCACTGAGTGTGCTCAGCCGGATCACCGAGCTCCTTCGCGCCACCAGCGGTACCCGTTCCCGGAGCAAGATCGCCACCCCGCTCGCCGTGGTCTTCGCCAAGATCGATGCGCTCTTTCCGAGGCTCGGCGAAGGACATCCGCTGCGGAACACGCCCGCCGCCCATGCCTGCTACGACGATCAGGCCGGCAACGACGCCCATGAGCATGTACGGTCGCTGCTCTACGAGTTCGACGCCGACGACATCGACACACACCTGCGGTCGAACTACAAACGCTTCCGGTACTTCGCGGTCTCTGCGCTGGGAGCGTCGCCGGACTACGCGGGGGGCCGCGTCGACAGCCACGGAGTCGTCCCCTTCCGGGTCGACGAACCGCTGCTGTGGCTACTCAGCCTGTTCGGTGTGATCGAGAAGAGCCGGTCATGACCGAGTTCGGCTCGCTTTACTACACCGACTGCCGGCCCGGTCAGGGGCTGCTCGGCGGCGCCGGATTCCAGTTCCAGGCCACCTCGGTCGGTGTAGCACCTGATGTGCGTGAGCTGGCGCAACGCACAGTGCTGTACGAGCCACCGAGTGTTTGGATGCGCGAGCGCCGACCGGTCGGGCAGTACCCGCGGTCGCTGGCGCATGTCGTCGATGGGTGCCGTTATGTCACCGCCGTCGGCTCCTACCTCGGCACAGAGATGAACGGCATGCGGGAAGGCAACCAGTTCACCCATGCGATTGTCACCGAGGACCCGGCTAGCTACGGGCTGGCCCGTCCGGCGCAGCTGTGGGGCGCAACCTGGTGGGCAGGTGAGCCGGCTCCGACCACGGTGTGCGAGCCGGTTCCTGCGGAGCCACCACCGGGTCCATGGCACGCGCAGGCCGTTCGCGACCGGATCGCCGAGAACCCTAAGGCCGAGAACTGGATGATCGCTTTGCTCTCCGCACTGCACGGGCTGTCGGAGCCTGACCGGGTGCGGATCTTGATCGTCAGTGATGATGCCGAGACCGCAGCTGTGTGGATTGCGGCGGCTACCTTATTGTTGCCCAGAAAAGATGCGCTAGGCATCGGGTTCAAGGTGTATGCGACGAACCCACATTACAGTCCGCACGAGATCCTTGTGGTGCACCCGGACTGGGCGGGACCGCTGATGACCAGCAGCGGCTTCGCGGTGTTCGACCTGACACAAGACCGACATGCATCGATTGTGCCGACCGAGAGGGCGAAGTTCTGGGTTTCACGTTTTCTGCAGTGCGACCCGTACGACGTGGTCGACGCTGTGGAGTTCGCCGGAACGTCCGGTCGGGCGGGTGCGTCGAGCCGCCCGGAGAGCGATGCCGACCGGCGCGCGGCGGCGGCGGTTGCGCTGGGGGAGCGATCGACCACGACGGCGCATGCCACATTGCTCGCCGACTGGCTGGGGGCGGCGACTCCGGACGCAGCTCAACTGTCGGCGGAAGCCGTGGTGGAGGCAGTGCTGGCCGGCGTGCACGATGCATCCTCGCTGCGGAGGCTCGATGCCGCCGTACACGGTCGAGGCATCTCCGCGCTCGCGGCGGCGGTTCGGCAGGCGCTCGCCGAGGCTGAGGTGCAAGAGACGTACTGGACGCCTGGCCAGCGCACCACGAACCAGGCCGCACTCGCGCCTGCTGAGGGGTTGCCAGCCGATTGTGCACTTGTCGTCTGCATCATCGAGCGCGGCCTGGCTGGCGCCCGGCCCGAGCAGATGCCTTCCCTGTTGGCTCTGGCGAACCGCTTCCACGTCACCCCGCAGATCGCGACCTTCCTCGACTCCGCACAGGCATTCGTACGTTGGTGGGCCGACAATCCGGACTCTGCCATAGACCCGAGTAGCTGGAGTTCCGGAGCGGAGCTGGTAGACCTGCTGCGTGACGAGCTGAGGCAGCGATTGCGCGACTCCCGGCGCCGCGACACCGAACGGGCTATTCACTCCCACTGGTGGCGACTCCTGTGGCCCACCGTCATGGATCCGGCCGACGCGCTGGATGCGTCCCTGATCGAAGCCGGCAGTAGGCAAACAGACGCCGCAGCCCGCCGAAAGGCACAGTTCGCCGCGTTGCGTCAAGATCGCCCCGATCCCGGCGTGTTCGCCTGGCGAGTGGTGTTCGGCGAACGCCGGCCCGACCCGGCTGCCGTGCTCCACTTCCTTCGAGGAATACGACCCGACACAGTCTCCAACGAGCTTGTCGACCGCGCCTATCGGGTCATCGATGCTGCCCCTGAGCCGTCATGGGACGTTCTGGAGGTGTTACGCGTCTTGCGGTCGATGCGGGCGCCGGCTCCTGCGTACCGTCGAGCCAGAGCCTGGGCAGAAGAGGACGCGGCGCTCTCTCGGGTGATCTCCGTACTGGACCGGCTTTCCACTGAAATCATCGCGATCACCGCTCGGGAGAATGGGCGACAGCTGCATCAGATTTCCCCAGAGTTGCTGGCCGCCCGGCTCGGGGCACTGGTCGATGCGCTGCTGCGCGGCGAGCCGGCTATCTCGGAACTGGTCATGCTCAGCGCCGGTGCGTGGGTGCGTCGGTTGCTCATCCCTGAATTGGAACGACGCTGGAAGCAATCGGGAACCATCCCGGAGATCGGCTCGCCCGACGGAAATCGCGCCGCAGCTGTGGCTTTCCTGCTTACTGGCCGCGGGGAACTTGGTGACGATGAGGCCGACGATCTTAGTAAGAGACTTGCCGCGGCAGTTCCCAACATGGTCAAGCGTCAGCGAGGGAACATCGCTCGACTGCTGCCCGTGGCCGACCAGAAAGAGTGGTTGACCTGGGCCGCGAAGAAGACGCCTAACTCCCGAGGCGGTGTGTGGACGAGGCGCGCAACGCCCACGGCTTCGAAGAAGCGAGGTAACGCCGCAGCCGACGAAACCGACAATGCTGGCAAGGGTTCGTGGTGGCGCTCCGGACGGAGGAGGTAGCAAATGCCGCTGATCATCTTCGCTGCTATGGTGCTTGCTCTCGCCGGCTACCTGACCCTTTGCTTTCTGGCGGTCAAGTACGTGATCATGCCAGGGCTTGTCTGGGTGATCGCGGCCGGTGCTGTGATCGGCGCGGTGATGGTGGCCAGTTCGCTGCTCGCCACCCTGGCCGGAGCGGGGCGGTCGGCGGCTCGCACGGTCGGGCCGGGCGACGTCAATGACCCGAGGTGGTTCTCGAAGGCACACTCGCCGTTCGAGCGCGATCGGGCCTGGCCGCAGTACCTGGTGGCGCAGGCCCGTGAGGACGTGGAGACCGCTGTCCGGCACATCTGGGCTCGGCACACCAAAGTGTGGATCCCGGCGCACGAATGGGTCCGTAGGGAGCTACCGTACCCTGCGGCGTGGTGGCCGTTGCTGATCGTGCTCTACGGCGGCCTCGTGGCCTACACGGCTGGCGTGGTCACCACGGGGCTCGGACTCGTCAGCCTCATCGCCGTCGTTGTGTCGGTGACGTGGCTGGTGTGGCTTGCTGCCGCTGGGGCGGCCCGCGGGACCGACACGCTCGTGCGTCGAATCCGGCGCGCGAGCGGTAGCTGCCCGCACTGCTATCACGTCACGTCATTGCCCACTTACCGCTGCCGGTGCGGTCAGATGCACCGGGATATCCGGCCCGGTCGGCTAGGAGCGGTCTTCCGTCGCTGCGGCTGCGAGCGGCTGCTGCCGACCACCGTGCTGCGGGCAGCCGCCGTAATGGATGGGCTGTGCCCGAGGTGCGGCGAACCGCTGCGGCCAGGTGCCGCGGTCCTCACCGACGTCCGGCTGCCAGTCTTCGGGCCGGTGTCTGCCGGCAAGACCAGGCTGGTCTTCGCCGGGCTCGAGGCGCTGCGCCAGCACGTCACCGCGGCCGGCGGCGAGTTCAAGCCGACCGACGACCACAGCAGGCGGGAATACGACATGGGCACGGAGGTCGTGACGTCGAATGAGGACACCACCAAGACACCGGCAGGACAGGAGCCGGTCGCGATCACCGTACGGATCTTGAGTGGGAAGCGTAAAGGCCTACTGCATGTGTTTGACGCGGCTGGCGAGTCCTTCGCCGACCGTGAGGCCAATGCGCGGATGCGTTTCCTCGACCAGGCACAGGGACTGGTGCTCGTCATCGACCCGTTCTCGATCTCTCGCGTAGCCGATGAACTGTCCACGACCGTGCTTGATGCTGCCCGTCCCGCCAAGGACGACCCGGAGACGGCCTACAACCTCACCGCTCAGCGGCTGCGCGACCACGGCGCCCGGTTGCGGTCGCTTGCGGTCACGGTGGTGAAGGCCGACCTGCTGCTCGACCTGCCACCCGCAACCGGATTGGTCGCCGAGTCCGACGTGGTGCGGACGTGGTTGGTCGACAAGGGCTTGGAGAACATGACATTGGCGGCCGAGCGCGATTTCGCCGAGGTCCGTTACTTCCTAGTCTCCTCCTGGACCGGCTGGCGGGCGACCGACGCGCTGACGGCGGCAGCGCCGCTGCTTTGGCTCGCGGGTCGGGCGGGACTGCCGATAACCGAGCCGGAGTCGATTGGCAGGTCATCATGATCGAGGTGCCCATTCACTATTGGATCCTCCGCGGGCTCCTCATCGGAGTCGTCGTGGTGACGATCGGCACGGCAGTGGTGCTGGTCCCGTGGAAGGAGCTGTTCCTGCAACTTGACGCTGTCGTAAGCCAATGGCCGGCCGACTTGGTGCGAAGGGTGGAGGAGGGCTCGTGATTCTCGGCATCGATCTGGGCACGACGTTCTGCGCCGTGGCCACAACGGAACCAGACGGCCGAGCGCGCGTGCTCCCCAATGCGCTCGGCGAGGTCACGACGCCCTCTTGCGTGTATTTCGAGTCGGCATCCGATGCCATCGTGGGCGTACTTGCCAGGTCTAGCGCCGCGCATGACCCGGACAATGCCGTCACACTCATCAAGCGCCGCATGGGTACCGAATACCCGCTGGAGTTCCACGGCGTGGCCCACACTCCGGAATCGGTCTCCGGAGTGTTGCTGCGTTCGTTGGTCGCCGACGCCGGGGTTGCGCTGCGAGCACCCAGGGACGAGCGGGCGCGGGCAGTCATCACGGTGCCAGCCTACTTCGGGCTGCGGGAGCGGGAAGCCACCCAGCAGGCAGCGCTGCTGGCCGGTATCGAGGTCTTGGAGCTGGTCAGTGAACCGGTGGCCGCCGCCCTGCACTACGGCATTTCCGACGGCACCAGCCGCCGTGTGCTGGTCTACGACCTCGGCGGCGGCACTTTTGATTGCACCGTGTTGCGGGTCGGTCCGGACGGGGTGCACGTCGTCGCGACCGACGGAGACAGCCAACTCGGCGGCGCGGACGTTGACCAACGAGTCGCCGACCTGATGCTCTCTGCACTGACCGATGTCACGCCGCCAGAGGTCGATCCCCGTGAGGACGAGGGCTTGGTACAGGAGGTGCTGGCCACTGCGGAGGCGTTCAAGCGGGCGTTGAGCAGCCGGACATCGCACGCAGTGACCCTGCGATACTGTGGCGCCTCGACGACGGTCACACTGGACCGTGCTCGCCTGGACGAGCTGACCGAGGATCTCGTGCAGCGGACCGTGGTCATCCTCGACCGGCTGCTGACTGCGGCCAGCCCGCACGCCATCACTGAGGTTGTGCTCGTCGGCGGCTCCAGCCGAATGCCCGTGGTGGCCGAGACGTTGCACCGGCGGCTCGGGTTGACGCCGCGGCTGGTCGAACCTGAGCTGGCGGTTGCCCTGGGCGCGGCGGTACGGGCCGACCAGCTCACTCGCGAACCTGCTCCGCCCGCGATCGGAGGATCTTCGGATCTGACGATCGGCAGTCAGGCAGTCTCGGTTCTGCCGCGCAGCGTGGGGGTACTGGTCCGGGACAGCGCAGATCCAGCAGGTCTCCGCGAGTTCGTGCATCACGTGCTTTCGCGCAACACTTCGCTCCCCGCGTCCGCCACCGTGCCGTTCGCCACGATCCTCGACGGTCAGCGGCGGGTGCGGATCCAAGTCTTCGAGCAGGCCGGCGCAGTGCCGTCGGAAGAGCTTCCCCACAACCGCCGGGTGCTGGATGGCGAACTGACCGGTTTGCCCGAGCTGCGCGCCGGGTCGCGGATCGACGTGACCTTGCACGTCGGGGGGGATGGTCGGCTCGCGGTGACCGCCCGGGAACCGGGCAGCGGTCGCTCGTTGGAGCTCGAGGCCTACATCGAGGGCGTGATCGATGCCGACCTCGGCGAGCAGCTGGCCACCGGGGCCGGCGGCTTGACGATCAGGCACTGACTGACTGGCTGGCTGGGCCACGGGCGAGGGAGCGGGCGGTGACACCGGACATGCGACGGCGACGACGAAGCGTAGTTCAACGCGTCGTCACATATCGGTCGATAATTCGCGCACGCGACGCAGCCACCGAGGCCGAGGCCGGTCGGACCCTCCTGGTGATGACTCGGGACAGCTGGCAGCGTCTGGCCGTTGTGCCGTCCGTTGGCTCTATACCACTGCTGCTGCCTGCCGCGGAGCTGACGACGGCCGTCCCGATCGCCAGCGGCATCATGATGGTCACTGCGCTGACAGCCAACTGGTTCCTCCCGCGTGCCGAGATCGGCAAGATAAAGCTGAAAGATATAAAACCAGACTACTGGTTCGTCCTCCGGCGTGGGCCGACCACGATCACCGTGACCGAGGTTATCGCCTCGATCCACCCTTACCCAGCGTCGCAGGTCACGCTCGCACTGCGGACCGGTTGGACCCGCTATGGCCAACCAGACGAAGAGGTGGAGATTGCCGACCTGAAGGATCCGTTTCAGCGCTGGCGCCGCCCCCGCCGGGCATTTGCTGAATCGCGCGACCTCAGCGCGATTCAGCAAATCGTCACTCTCGTTGAAGCACATCAGGCTCCTCGCCGAGAGGAGCTTACGGACTTAGCTACCAAAGAGGGGGTGAACCATCCTGACGCGAACATCGACGGTGCGATTGTTGTCGGGTTTATTCGAGAGGAGTATAATCAGCTCCGGCCAACACCCGCCGGTCACGCGTGGTTGACCGGCACAACACAGGACAAGCAGAATGTGCGGAAATTTCTCGACGCCATCGGAGCCAACGTCGAGGTCCTGCGGCGGCAACTTCCCGAGATCGAAATTCAGCAGGTTGAAGCGCAGATCAAGTTCCTAAATGCCAAGGTTTCCAGCGGTCAGTTGCACACATCGGAGGCGAAACGTGCATTGGGCAAGGTACTGAAGATCGCTGGCCATCTAATTCTCGGGGCGTCTGGCAACGCCCTTTACGAAGCGCTGGCGCACTTTGCCGGACTGGGTTGAGGCAGGGAGAACGAAAGTGGTCGCAGGATGGGTCCGCCGCAACTATGATGGTGTCGGCGTTACACAGCATCCACCGGGCCGACATCTACCCGAGGTACAAGATCACTATCTGGGCAAAGTGCTGCTCTGCATCGATGTCAGCGGCTCCATGTCGGGAGAGCCTCTCCGGGAAGCGGTAGCGGGCGGCCTCGAATTTGTCCAGGAAGCCCTGGACGCGCACTACCGCTGCGGCTTGCTGCTGTGGTCGGACAAGGTCGATGTCCATGTACCGCTGACGGCTCGGGAGGGAAAAGTTCGCGCCGCGCTGCGTAACGCGTCGATCTGCGGCGGCACTGCTCTTGCGCCGGCCCTGCAGCTCGTCATAGACGAGCTCACACCGTTAGCTGGCGATCGGGTCTGCTGCATTTTCAGCGATGGCGGCATCGGTGACACACAAGCGGCGGCGCAGCTCGCCGAGCGGGCGCGATCGGCCGGGATCCGGTTCGTCGTCCGAGGCCTTGGCGCGGGTACCGCGCTGGGGCTGAGCGACGTGGTCGGCGCTGAAGGGGACAGAACTGAGCAGGTGGTCGCCGACGCTGGCCAGCTCCGCAGTGGTATCGCCTCGATGGCTCGTTCGTTGCGCGGGCGATCCGGCGGGCTGACCTCCGGTGACTGACATGGGATCTGATAGAGGGTCCGGCGCGGGCACGCGCGTCGGTCTGGTGGTGGTGCACGGCATCGGTGACCAGCAGCATGGTGACACCGCCCGCGAGGTACTCAATGGGCTGGACCGCGTCACCACCAGGCCCGCTGGTTGCGACCCACCATGGACCCAGGAGGATCCGGCTCGCGACCACATCGTGGTCCGGCGGCAGCTCGTGCCGGGTGGGCCGTTCGTCGAACTGCTCGTGGTGGATGCATGGTGGGACGACGTGGTAAAGATCGAGAGCGGACTGCGTCGTCGGCTTCGCACCTGGCTGTGGGGACTTCGGGTCGTTCCACTGATGCTTCTGTTGTCGGCCGCCGCGGGGATGGCAGCTGCGATGGAGCGATCAGATCGCCGCGTGGCGGCGACGCCTCAGCCCGCCTGGGCTCCCTACGCATCCGTACTGACCGGCACACCGCGGGGCACTTGGGGGTGGCTGTTACGTGGGCTGCACTCGGCGCTGTTGCGGTTCCTGGTGTTTCCGCCGTTCTTGTTCGTCGCTCTGCTCGTCTGCCTTCCACTGCTACAACTTGCCGACGTGGTGTGGCGGATGTTGACGCGATCGGGTACCAGTCCTCCGGGGCGGCTGCTTGATCTGGTATTGCTGCTCACGTGTGGCGACGCATGGGCTTTCGTTGGTGACCCGGATCGGCGGGAACGCATTCTGCAACGCGTGCGGAACACGTTTGAATGGACGCGCGCCCGCTGCGACTCGGTCGTGCTGGTTGGCCATTCCCAAGGTGGGGCGATCAGCCGGGCGCTGATCAGCACGGGTGCAAAGGCAGATCAGCTGGTCACGGTCGGCTCGGGCGCCAACCTGCTCGGCGTGTTATTCAACACCGCGCGCAAGCCACAGGTCAGTATTATTGCCTGGGTGATCCTCCTCGGCTACCCGGCGTTCGTAGCGACCCTGTTCACACTGTTTGTGCAAGACGTAGCCACTTACACGAGCAGCATCTTCAGTGGTTTTCGCGACGCGCTCGCGGGCCGCGACGGTGCTGGTAGCTTCCTGGAAGAGGCGCTACAAATCGAGACCCGTAATATTCTCATACTGATCGGTTTTGCCGTTCTATTCGGTGTGGCGCGGCTACTGATCGGACGGATGCAGTTCGATCCATCGACGCTGCGACCGCCGATCTCATCATGGTGGGACGTCTCCTCGCGGTACGACCCGGTCTGTGTCGGCGGTCACGTGATCGAGGACGGCGTGCATGGCGTCGATGTCGTCAATGTAACCAAGCCGTGGCAGCTACCAAGGGAACACGTGGCTTACTTCGACAACCCGGCGGTGGCGGAGGTGGTCGCTGCGGCTCTGGCTTCAGCTGAATGTGGCTGCTACATCGAGCCAACGATACGGGTGCCTGCTGAAAACGCCCGCTGGCACCGCGCATTGACCCGATACTGGTGCTGGGGTCTCCCAATCACTCTCGGTGCGGCTTTTCTCGTGCTGCGGTTCTACCAATGGCTCGCAAGCCTCGTCACCTGATCCGGCCGGGCGGGAACCGCCTCAGCGGGGTCAGCCGTCGGCGAAGGGGGGCAGCACGTCGAGCTCGGCGCCCGCGGGCAGCGGTGCGGCGCGGTCGTGCACCGCGACGGAGTCGAGCAGGAAGCTGCACCGGGCCAGCACCCGGGCGAGCTCGGCGCCGTGCCGGCGGGTCACCTCGTCCAGCGCGTCGGCCACGCCGGCCCCGTCGCGCA
>Ga0136617_10002579_pt1 | contig 16108 bp, 9 predicted proteins | sample AntDrymUQ3222106_2_FD_129672 | JGI IMG/M metagenome (GOLD analysis project Ga0136617, IMG submission 129672) | Polar desert sand microbial communities from Dry Valleys, Antarctica - metaG UQ322 (21.06) | ecosystem: Environmental > Terrestrial > Soil > Desert | place: Antarctica: Dry Valley...
AGCGCCGCAACCGCGATGATTCGGCTGCCCCGCCCCTGCAACATGGCCCAGGCTGCCGCCGCCGGGATCGCCATCCACGGAAGGACCGGCATAAAGAAACGCGCGGGCGCGCTCGAGCCGCCCCACCACATCGCGACGTACGTGACGAGCAGCAAGTACGGCAGCACGACGAAGAGAAGTTCCGCGGCGTGACGACGCCACTCGCGACGCGACAGCATCAGCCCGATCCCGGCAAAGGCCACGAGGATGACGGGCGCGTATGCCGCCAGACCGAACCGCTGATCGAACAGCAAGCCGGCAAGGCCGTCCGGCACGAACGCAAATGCTCCCGGCTCCCCGCCGTACGGCGCGGCCGGGTCCGGGGTCCCGTAGATCTTCAGGAAATAGCCGATCCAGCACAGCGCGCTGACCACGGGGATCGCGATCAGTGCGCCCGCCTTCGCGAGCGCGTTGGGCGCCCGGCCGAGCCGCAGCAGGATCAGCGCCGCGAGCCCCCCGGCGAGGACGGCAAAACGCGTGTGCATCCACGGCAACGTCGCCAGCGCCGCCCCGTGCAGGAACCAGGGTGTTACGGAATCGCTCCGCTCCTCCGCTTCCCATTCCGTCCGCAGAAGCGCCCACACGCCTGTCAGCACGGCCAGCGCCCCAGGGCCATCCGGATACACGGTGAACGTATGGAAGACAAACGTCGCGGAGAACGCGATCGCCGCCCATCCGAACCACGCGGCACCGGTCCGTTTCGTCACCAGAAACGCGAGATGCCAGGCCAGCGCCGACGTGATGCCGGACAGAAGCAGAATGAAGAGGACGACGGCGTAGTAGCCGCCGGCAGCGAAGGCCGGTGCGACGAGCGCCGGGATGCCGGGCGCATGGATCGAATAGATGTCGCCATTGCGGCCGCGGACACGGAAGTCGGGAGGGATATCGCCATCGAGATAGGCGCGATAGTCGCGCTGCCGGTGGTTGTTCTCGATGCGCAGGTCGCCGTCTTTGAGAAGGCTCTGCGTGATCACCAGGTAGTGCGGTTCATCGCCGGCAGGCACCGAGGGGGCTACCTGCCACCCGGCGAACGCACCGAGCAGCACCGTGCTGAGGCCTGCGGCAAGCGCCTGCCTGTCGCGCAAAAAGGGGACAGCCACCTTTTCCGGTGTATTGGTTGCGGAAAAGGTGGCTGTCCCCTTTTTGCGGCCCGCCACCATGCAGAGCGCAACGGCCAGCCAGACGAGCAGCGCCATCGGCCCCGTCCAGAGCAGGAACGCGGCTGGCAGCGGACCAGGCAACCAGGCGGCGGCGATGAGCGCCAGCAGCCAGAGGGGCGATGCGCTGGCACCGGAGCGCACCGCCCCGAAGATCACGACGCCAGCAAGGGTCGACAGCGCGATTGCCATCGGTGAGACCGGCAGGAGCGCGATCCTGGTCGCCCCTTCACCCGAATAGATGACAGTGCCCTGTGAGAGCCATGCGGCAATCGCTGCAGCCACCGCAGCGAGAAGCGGGAGTACACCGGAGGCACGCGCCGTGCGGACGATCTTTGACGATAGAATGCGAAGCATTCTACATGCGGTTCAACGAGTCACCGCCGTGAGGGCGTGGCGATCCGCTCTCCCGGCGATAGCCGCGCTCCTGCTCGCGGTCGTGATGACGTGGCCCCTGGCGTCGAACATCGGGTCGCTCGGACGCACCGGCGTCGGACCGAACGCCGACCCGCACTTCGGCACCAACGGCGACGGAATGTTCTGCCTGTGGAACGTCGCCTGGGTGGCGCGCACCATCGTGGCGGATCCAGCCACCCTGTTCCAGGCCAACATATTTCATCCACACCTTAACGCTCTGGCGTTCTCCGAGGCGAACATCGTCGCCGGAGTTGTCGGCGCGCCGGTCTGGTGGGCGACGAAGAATCCCTACGCCACACTGAACGTGGTCATCCTGCTCGCATTCGCGTCCGCATGGTTCTTCATGTGGAAGCTGGTGCGCTACCTGACAGGTGACTCGATCGTCGCCGCAACGGCGGCGTCGTTCTTCGCATTCTGCCCTTACGTGTTCGCGCACACGGCGCACATCCAGCTGATGATCACCGGAGGAATTCCGCTGGCCATGCTGCTGATGCATCAGCTCGCGGACCGGCCGACGGCGCCGCGCGGCGCGGCGCTCGGCGTCGCGCTCATGGTCCAGGCACTGGCGTGCGCGTACTACGGGATCTTCGCCGCGCTGATGGTTGGCTTTGCCGTCCTCTTCTTTACGGTCAGCCGCTCGCTTCTGGTGAACCGCGCGTGGTGGGGCGCGATCATGCTCGCGGCATTCGTGTCGATCGCTGGCGTTGCCCCGTTCCTGCTGCCGTATTACGAGCTCCGTCAGGAGCAGGGATTCGCCCGCAGTCTCGACGACTCCATTCGCTATTCAGCCAATCTCTCCAGCTATCTCGCGTCCTCTGCATACGCGCATCGATGGCTGGTGCAGTGGATCGCCGACTGGCCCAGATGGACCGAAGTGATGTTTCCGGGGCTGCTTCCGATCGTGTTCGGCGCCGCAGGCCTCGTCCTCGCCGTAACGCCACGCGGCTCAAAGGCAATGCCCCGCGAACGAGAAATCGTGCTGCTGTACGGATCGCTGGGGATCCTTGCCCTGTGGTCGTCATTCGGCCCTGCCGCCGGCCTGTACACGCTCCTCTATGACACCCTGCCGGTGTTCTCTTTTCTCCGCGCCCCGACCCGCATAGCCATCGTCGTCGTGCTGTGTCTCGGTGTGATCGCCGCGCTCGGGATGCGACGCCTCGTGGTGGTAATGGGCAGCCGCGGACGGCTGGCGGCCCTTGCAGTCAGTGTGGCTGCGCTCGCCGAGCTCGCCACGCGTATGCCGTGGGAGCGCGCCGTCGTGGTTCCGGACGGTTACAGCGTCGTCCGCAACCTGCGGAAGGCGCCGATGGCGGAGTTCCCGTTCTACGGTGGCAGATCCGCCTGGCATCTCCACACGCAATACATGCTGTTTTCCACGACGCACTGGCTGCCGATGATGAACGGGTACAGCGATCACACACCGCAGCAGTTCCGCCAGGACGCGCTGGTACTCGACGGCTTCCCGTCCCACGATAGCTTCGCCGTGCTTCAGAAGGCGCGGGTCCGCTACATCGCGATCCACTGGGACATGTTCGGCCCGCGCGCAGAGGAAATCCGTACGCGCCTCCAGCCGTTCAGCGAGCATCTACGCCCGCTCGCAACCGACGAGCGGATGTCGGTGTTTGAAATCGTGTCGTTTCCCTAGCGGCGCGGCGGCGTCCGTTTCGGGCCGGGCTTCTTGACGGCGGGCTTCTTCGCCCCAGCCTTCTTGACGGCGGGTTTTTTTGCGGCCGGTTTCTGTGCCGGACTCTTCGCGATGACGGGCGCAGAAACCACCCTCCGACTGGGCGCTACCTCGCCGTTCCCGTAGAGCATGCGATAGTCCTCGGCCGTACCGAGGATCCTCTTCACGTAGTTCTGTGTCTCGGGGAACGGGATGTCGTCGATGAACTCGTCGTCGTCGAGACCGGGGCGTTCCGCCTTCCAGCGGACGACGCGATTCTCACCGGCGTTGTAGCTCGCCAGCGCGAAGTGCGTGCCTCCGAACTGTTGCACCAGCCGGTAGAAGTAGTAGGTCCCGAGACGGACGTTCAACTCCGGGTCGGTGAGACGTTCAGTCGAGAATTTTCCGACGCCCAGGTTCTGCGCGAGGCGCCTCCCGGTGGCGGGAACGATCTGCATCAAGCCCCACGCATTCGCCACCGACTTGATCTCCGGATCGAACGTCGACTCCTGGCCGATGAGCGCCGCGATCAGGTAGGGATCGAGCCCGCGTGCCGCCGACTCACGGCGGATCGTCCCCCAGTACTCGAGGGGATAAATCACCTGCAGGATATCGGCGGGCAGCCGCTGCCCATCGGCGGTGAGAAACTGCGGATACGCGCGGCGCATCAGGGTGATGGCGCGGCGCAGCTCCCCTTTCTGGTTGTAGGCCCACGCGATCGTTGCGTCGATGGCCGGCGAGGATCCCCAGACGCGTTGCGCGTGTCGCAACTCATTGAGCGCATCGTCGAAGAGCCCGCTCGCGAGCAATCGCCGGATTGTCGTTTCGGTCGGCAGCACGGGGGCGACAGCGGGAATCGGTGCGGCGGCGTTTCGCACGGTGTCGCGCGCCGGCAACTGCCCCGCGCGCCGCAGGTGGCCCTCGGCCAGACGCCCGTAATACGAGTTGCCGTAGTCGGCGTGCACGAGGCGCATCCGCGTCGACGACGTCGAAGGATCACCGTTTTTCGTATGGGCTCGCGCCGCCCAGTAAATGTAGGACGGCCGGTAATTGGAGCGCGGGAACGTGGAGGCCGCGCTCTCGAACACGCGGATGGCTTCGGGGTACTCGCCGGTCTTGTAGCTCCGCCACCCGTACTTCCATGCGGCGCGTTCGGCGTACCGTCCGGCGGGGAACTTTGCGTAGAGCTCGCGGAAAACGCCGATCGCAGCCTCGTCGTCATTCTGACGGATGTAGTGCGTCGCGAGATTGTCGAGCGCTTCTTCGGCCCAGGAGTTCTCCGGAAAATCCGTGATGAGGGCACGCGCCAGCGCCAGATACTGCGTGTGATCACTCAGCTCGCGAGTGGCGCTCAGATAGAAATAGCGCGCCTCGGCGACACGCGGCCCCTTCTGCAGGTGCGCGCTGACACCGTCACGGGCGGCCGCGTAGTTGCGCAGGAAAAAATCAGACTCGGCGATTCTCAGGTCCGCGAGGTCCCTGGCATCTGCGCCGAGGGACCCCCGGATCGCCTGGAACGCGTTCTTCGCTTCAGCGTATCGGCGTGCGCCGAACAGCATCTGCGCACGGCCGATGTCGTGGTCGTAGCCGGTGCGGGTGATCAGATCCTTGAGTGACAAGAGCGGGGATGCCGCGGCGACCCCAGGGGCGGTGAGCGGGAACTCGTAGTAGAGCCGAACGTAGGCCTTTGCGGCCTGCTCTCGCTGCCCTGCCGCGAGGGACGCCCGGCCGAGGCGGTCGAGGACATCGTCTGAGACCGAGAGCTTGTCGTCGGCGAGCTTCTGGTACACCCGGGCGGCCGCACTGTGATCGCCGGCGGCCTCTGCGGCCTCGCCGGCCGCGAGCATCGCCGCGACCGCGAGGTACCCGGGGGGTTTGGAGTCGAGCAGCGTCTCGAAGGTGCGTCGCGCCTCCGGAATCTTCGCGAGGCGCAACTGCGCCAGACCCTGGTAATACAGCGCGTAGGGTGCCAGAGGAGCCGTTCGGAGGGACGGCGCAGAAACAAACTGCAGCGCGGCGTCGAAGTCACCTGCCTGGTAGCGGCTGACCGCAGCGTGCAGCGACTCGTGCTGCGTTGACGCGCGCGCGGAGCCGTCGCGTTCGGACGGAACGAGCCAGAGCTCGCTCGCATCCGCAGGGAGTTCGGGGTGGGCCGTCTGGACGAGCTGCTGCCGCGCCACGCTCCGCACCCCGGCCGGGGCGACGACGATGCCCAGGGTCAACGCCGCGGCGGCGGCGAGGACGATTCGCGTACTAACCGTTTTTGCCTGGCCCAGCATTACTGTTTGAAAAATGCGGATGATTCGATTATCGACGCCGCGCAGCAGAGAGTCAAGGCTGGAAAAATGCCGCAACTTCAAGCCCGACAGCAACTTGACGGCGCCAGCAGAGGTGGTAAAATACGAATTCGGCGCTCGGAGTTCATCGTTCGTAGTTTCCTCGGGGGCGACCTAGATTCGACGGAGGTACGGTTTCGCAGGATGCGTGCCGAGGACCATTAACCTCGACAAAAAATGGAAACAACGTTAACTGCCAACACGCAGTACGCACTCGCAGCTTAAACACCTGTGAGCGTCCACCCCGGCAAGCCTGCGGGCCGGGGACCGGATGTCATTTAAGCAGGCTGGCTACTGACGGCTACCTCGGACGTCAATAGCGAGATTTTCCGGGGCTGGTGCTCGGCGGTTTTGCCGTTTCTTCACGCCGGGCACGAGACAACAGAGGCGGATACGCATCGTAGATTCCTGCGGAGATGTATTTTCGGACGGGGGTGCGAATCCCCCCGCCTCCATCTATTAACTTCGCTCGGTGGGGCCCCTTTCACATTCCCCACCTCGCTGCGCGGTCGCCTTCGGCGACTTCCCTCCGGCGCTCGCTTGCCATTCGAGGCGAATGGTGTCCAGGCACTAGATTCATGAAGCCTCAATGTCGTGTGGTCGTGACGTCGTGCGAGCCGAAGGCACTCGATTTGACGCGGTCTGTGCTGCCTGCTGGCCGATAGGAGCAGATAGAATCAGTTCTGTTGTCGAATCTCTCCAGGTATGCCTTCGGCATCGCGTTAACCGCGGGCCTCCTCATCATCACGGGAGCTTTTTCAGCGGCGCAGGCGCCATCCCCCTACACGGTCCTCTCGCGCGAAGGCCGGCGGCCACTCGCCGTCCGCTCGATCAACGGGCAGGAAATGTTCGCCGTCGAAGACCTGGCGCGCCTCTTTGGCTTCACCACCCGCGAAGACACCATTGCCGGCGGCCTGACGATCACTTTCCGCGGACAGACGATCGTGCTCTCGCCCGGGCAGGAGCTCGCGTCGGTCGCGGGGCGCCTCGTGTCGCTGTCGGCGCCGCCGGCGCGTGACGGGCGGGAGTGGTTCGTCCCCGCGGACTTCGTGAACCGCGCCCTTGCGCCTGTCGCTGGCACACGCATCGATCTGCGGAGACCCTCGCGGCTCATCGTTGTCGGCGACATTCGCGCGCCGCGCATTGCCGGACGCCTCGATGTGCAGGGTTCCTTGGCGCGCCTGACGCTGGATGTTGCGCCGACGACGGCGCATACCGTTACGGTGGAAGGGGGGCGTCTCATGATTCGATTCGAGGCGGACGCGCTGGACGTAATCTTCCCCGCCCCCGCCGGCCCGGACTTGGTTCAGAACATCCGCCTCGACGGTAACAACGCGATCGCCGTCGATCTCGGGCCGCGCTTCGCCTCGTTCAAGTCGTCGGATCTGCCTGGAGAACGTGGCGGCAGCCGCATCGTGATCGAGATCGTTGCGACGACGACCGAACCCGCGCAGCCGGGGCAGACGGCCCCTCCGCCGCAGGAGGCGCCGTCGCTGCTCGAACTGTCTCCGACCGGCGGCCTGCGGTCCGTCGTCGTCGACGCCGGCCATGGCGGCGGGGAGGAAGGTGCGCGCGGCCCCGGGGGAGCCGTCGAGAAGAACGTAACGCTTGGCGTCGCGCGGCGGCTGAAGGCGGCGCTCGAAGGACGGCTGGGCGTGCGGGTCATCCTGACGCGTGACGGCGACGCCACGGTGGGCCTCGATCAGCGTGCCGCGGTCGCGAACAACAACAAGGCTGACCTGTTCATCTCCCTGCACGCGAACGCCTCGGTGCGGTCGTCGGCGTCTGGCGCCGAAGTGTTCTACCTCAGCCTGGACGAGTACGGCGAGGAAGCGGCCCGGGCTGCCGCGGCTCCGGGTGAAACGCTGCCGGTGTTCGGGGGAGGGACGCGTGACATCGAAGTCGTCCCGTGGAGGCTGGCTCAGGCGCGCCACACGCAGAACTCCGCCGCGCTTGCACGGGCGATCGAAGCATCGCTTCGTGCCCGCATCGCGATGAGTCCACGCGCGCTGCAACAGGCGCCGTTCCGCGTGCTCGTCGGCGCGAACATGCCGGCCGTGCTCGTCGAGATGGGGTTCATGACCAATCCCGCGCAGGAGAAACAACTGTCGTCTGAGGACTATCAGAACGCAGTGACGCAGAGTTTGTTCGACGCGATCGTCCAGTTCCGCGATTCGCGCCTGCCCGCGGGGGCACGATGAACCGCCGCAGGCTGATCATCGCCGGTGCTGCCGCGGCCGCCATCATCGTTGCGCTCGTCGTCGTACTGGCGCGGCGCGGCGGTGAGCAACCGGTCACGGCCGGCGGGACGCCGGCGGCATCGCCCCAAGGACCGGCATCCGCGGAGCGCAAGATCACTGCGACCCTGTTCTTCATCTCCGAGGACGGCCTGTCGCTGCAGCCGAGCCAGCGCGAAGTGGCGTTCGGGGATCCGATCACCGAGCAGGCGCGCCGCATCATCGAGGCCCAGCTTGGCGCCGCGCCCGCTCCGCTCGCGTCGGCCATCCCCGAGGGGACGAAGCTTCGCGCGCTGTACGTGACCGAACGCGGCGACGCCTTCGTGGATCTGACCCGCGAGGTCACGGCCAGGCACACGGGCGGGTCGCTCGACGAGCTGTTCACCGTCTACTCCATCGTGAATGCGCTGACAGTGAACCTGCCGGCGATCGTTCGAGTGCAGATATTGATCGACGGCAAAGAGGCGGATACGCTGGCAGGTCATGTCGACCTCCGGCATCCGTTGACGAAGAGCCTCAAGTGGATAAAGACCGACAACCCATCATGACCACCAGAATCGACGGCCGCGCCCCGGCAAAGCTTCGCGACACACGCATCACACCCTCGTTCACGATGCACGCAGAGGGGTCGGTGCTGATCGAAGCCGGCCAGACGCGCGTGATCTGCACGGCGAGCGTCGAAGAGCGTGTCCCCCAGTTTCTTCGCAATACGGGGAAAGGATGGGTGACGGCCGAATACGGGATGCTGCCCCGCGCGACGTCCACCCGCACGCAGCGTGAGGCGACCGCCGGGAAGGTCGGCGGCCGCACGCAGGAGATTCAGCGCCTGATCGGCCGCTCGCTGCGATCGGTGATGCGGCTTCCCGAACTCGGCGAACGCACGGTGTGGATCGATTGCGACGTCATCCAGGCTGACGGCGGCACGCGTACCGCCTCGATCACCGGCGGGTTTGTGGCCCTCGTGCTCGCGCTCCAGCAGATGCGTCAGAAAGGCATGATTCGGACGATCCCGGTCGCCGACTACGTCGCCGCCATCAGCGTGGGCGTCGTCGCGGGCACACCGATGCTCGACCTCGCGTACGACGAAGACTCGCGCGCCGACGTCGACATGAACGTCGTCAAAACCGGCGACGGTCGCTTCATCGAGGTACAGGGCACTGCCGAGGGTTCTCCGTTCGAGCGCGGCGCGCTCGACTCCCTGCTCCGGCTGGCCGACGACGGGATTCGTGACCTGGTGACTCTCCAGCGGTCGATCGTCGGCGACCTGCGGTGAGTCGGCCCCTGGTCATTGCGACAACGAACCAGGGCAAGCTGCGCGAGATCGAAGCAATCCTCGCGGGGATCCCGTTCGCGCTCCAGACCCTGAAGGATTATCCGGAGACCACCGAACCGACTGAAACGGGCCAGACGTTCGGCGAGAACGCGCGGCTCAAAGCGCTGTACTACGCGGCGGCCACCGGTGAGTTGACCGTCGCCGACGACTCCGGGCTCGAGATCGATGCGCTGGACCGCGCGCCGGGCATCCATTCGGCACGCTGGCACGGCAGCGACTACGCCGTGAAGTTCCGCAAGATCAGGCAGCTGCTCGAAGCGCGGGGGCTGGACACGAGTCCCGCGCGGTTCGTCTGCCATCTCACGCTCGCACGAGGCCGCCAGGTCCTCTACGAAACCGAACACACCGTCAAAGGCCGGATCGCTGAGACGCCCGCCGGTCACCAGGGCTTCGGCTACGACCCGATCTTCTTCTTCCCTCCCCTCGGCGTCACGCTGGCGCAGATCCCCCGCGACGAGAAATCGCGGATCAGCCACCGCGGCAAAGCCTTCTTCGCCTTGCGCGAGTTCCTCATAGGTAGTCCAGCCCTTTAGGGCTGCGTCGCCTTCCAACCATCCGCACCATCAATCCGTCCAAGCCCTCCGAAAGGACGGTTCATGAAGACTCTCGTACTCGCAGCAGCCTTGCTTTCCTAGGCGCTCCCGCGCGGCTGCACGCCCAGGTCACGCGGACGGGTGAATGGACGGCTCGTCTCTCCGACAACTGGACCCGGAACAGCGAGCGTTGGCTCTTTTGCCTGAGCGCGCGCCGGGATCAAGGATATCGACGAAGAGGACCTCGTCGACTTGAGCATCCACGGGAGAGAGTGGTTGACGAAGCGTCGCGGTTGAACACGAGTGGGCTCACCACAGAGGCGCAGAGACACAGAATTCTCTAGTTTTCTTAACCCAAAAAGCTCTGTGATCTCTGTGACTCTGTGGTGATCACCCAAACAGAAACTCCAACGCGTCGGGGAGCCGCGCGGCCCAGGCTGATTCGGAATGGGCGGCGCCTTCTTCGACTCTCACCCGCAAGCGGCGAGGCCCGAGGCGGGCGCGGCGGAGGATCCGCTCGAGCAGCAGGACATTGCGCACGGTCTCGTCGTTCCAGTCCTGCCGCCGCGTCTCCATCGTCCCGACACCGAGATAGACGCGCGCGGGCCAGCGTTTGGCGGTCCGCGCCATGCGGAGCAGAAATCCGCGGCTCACATACAGCGACGGGCTCTCGATCAGCAACCGTCCGAAAATCCCGGGCTTGACGAGCGCCGTATACAACGCCGCCATCGCCCCGTACGACGATCCCCCGAAGCCACTGGCCGCCGCACCTGGCGCGATGGGATACGTGCGGACCATGAACGGCATGAGCTCCCGCGTCACGAACTCCGCGTACTCGCGACCGAGCGGACGACGAGCGAATGGATTGCGCTCGTCCTCGACCGGCAGGTACTCCCGCGCACGCCGGACCTCCCCGTGGTCGATCCCGACGATGAGGATGGGAGGGATGCGGCGGCGGCGGACGAGGTACTCGGCGACTTCGGCGACGTGCCAGGTACTGCCGCCAAACGCGCGCTCCGGTTCAAACAGGTTCTGCCCGTCGTTCAGGTACAGAACGGGATAGCGCTGCCGATGGATGCGCCGCCTGAAGCCAGGCGGGAGCCAGACGGTGATTCGGCGGCTGGACCCGAGATAGAGACTGGGAATGTCGTGACGGACCAGTAAGGGCAAACGAGGCCCGTGAGCGTCAGAACCCGGGCCGCAGCGCAAACTGCCAGATCCACCCGCGTTCGCGGTCGAGCGGCCGCACGTAGTTCACTTCGCCGATGGCGAATCCGAACAGGTTCATGCGCGCGGCAATGCCGACGCTCCGCACCCAGCGCTCGTCGCTCAAGGCCGTCCGGAAGGGTGTACTGGTCCCCCACGCGACGCCGGCGTCGGTGAAGAGCGCCATCTCGATCGGCAACGGCCCGTAGAAGTTCTTGGCGCCGAAGAGACCGAGCAACGGGAAACGGAGTTCGGCGTTCCCGATGACGACGCGGCTGCCGATCAGACGATCGAACGCCGGGCACGATCCGTCAGCCTGCACGCCGCATTCGCCGGCCTCGAACGATCCTGGATCGTACCCACGCACCAGGCCCGGGTAACCCAGGAACATCGTCGGCAACCGCTGGTCTTCACCGTCGCGCCCATAACGGCCGTAGTAGAGGCCGCGGAATGCGAATGTAAAGGGGCGCACCGGCATGAAGTAGGCGCGGCCGTCGCCCAGGAGGCCGGTGTACTGCAAGGTGCCCATGCTCTGCGACACTTCGAAGCGTCCGCGGCTGCCGCGGATCGGGCTCGTCGCGCCGAAGATCGATGTGTCATGCACTAGTGCGGCCGACGCCTCACCAAGGTTGAGTGACGGGAACGACGACAGCTCCTGCCGCTGCTCGTCGATCAGTTGCCCCGTCGACATCGAGTACAGGCGGCTGGTTACGTCTTCGGTGAGGCTGATCTGCCGGTAGCCCCCGGTGACTTCGAGTCGACGGGCCCGGTCCAGCGGATACGAGAGGATGCCCTGGACCGAGCGGTCAACCTGCAGAAAGCGGTACTCGTCTTCCTGATACACCTGGCCGTCGCTGCCGGTGGCGAAGCCGCGCGAGACGTAGGGTGTCTGGGCAAGCGCCACGCCCCAGTTCCAGCGGTTGGTACGATTGAGATACATCGCACCGCCGCCGAATTCGTCGAACCGGCTCGTGACCTGTGCGGAGGTGGCGAGCACGTGATTACCGAGCATGTCGCTGAAGAGAAACGAGACGCCTCCGGATGCATACGCCCCGAACGGATCCGCGCCTACACCGATGGTCGGCTGCCCGGCGAAATCGAGCGACAGCTTCGGACGGTAGGGTTCCTCGGGCAGCGGCTGATTCGCAGGGGGCAGCGACAGCGTCATATTCTCGAGCGACGCTGCCACCAGGCCCTCGGCGGTCGTGCGTGGCGGCAGGATCCCGGCGTTGCGCGGCAGCTGCACGGGCGGGGTGCCCGTCATCTGGGCTTCGGTCTCGAGCGCGTAGATGCTGTAGCCGTCCTCTTCATAGGCGCTGAAGATCACGCGCCCGCCGGCCGCGGACATGGCCGGGCTCAGCGCCGTGATCCCACTGACGCCCGTGACAAGGTTCGTGAGCTGCACCGGCTCGCCACCGCCCAGCGCGACCCGGTACAGGTTGGTGATGCCCTGCCTGTCGGACAGGAAATAGAGACCGGCTCCGTCGCGCGTCCATTGCGGCCCGATGTTTTTCGCGTCGGGGAAGCCGGCCGCGCTGCGAATGTCGCCGGACGCGACGTCCATGATGGCGATGCGAAGATCACCCGACTCCAGCCGCTCGAGGTTCGCCGTAAACCGGTCGGTCGCGAACGCCAGCTGCCGGCCGTCCGGCGACCAGGCGGGGTCGAGCTCCGCAAACGCGTCGTTCGTCAGGCGCTTCAAGGCGCTGGCGCCGAGGTCGTAGACGAAGAGGTCGTTGAGACCACCGACGAGACCCGAGAATGCGATGCGCTGGCCATCGGCCGACCAGGTCGGGTTGAGGATCTCGTCCACTTCGCGAATGCGCACCTCGCGCTCGTGGTTGCCGTTGCTGACGTTCACGATCGTCAGTACGGAATCACCCTTGCTCACGCCGGGAAAAACGAACCGGTTTCCGCTGGAATCCCAGGCGCCTGCCGAGCCGAGGAACTGCAGACTCTCGAAATGCGCATCGGTCGCCGTATCGGTGACTTTCCGGATGATCTTTCCGGTGGCCGCATCGGCCAGGAACAGGTCGATGGAAAACAAATCGCGCTCTGAGAAGAACATGAACTTCGAACCGTCGGGACTCAGCTCAGGGCTGACGTTGATCTCACCCCCGCCTTCCTTGTGGATGACGGGGCGCGCGATCATGCCTGGCGACTTGGTGGCTTCGGCGATGGGCCGATAGGCGGCAAACTCCGCGTCGTGCCACAGCGTCGAGAGCTCCTTCGCGTCGACGCCGAGCACGGCCTTGAACGCTTCCTCGTATCCGCGCGCTGCGGCGGCCGCCCGGAGCAGCGACCCGACCGCCCGGTCGCCGTACTTGCCGCCGATGAACGCCCAGAGCGCCTGCCCGTAGCGGTACGGGAAGTACCGCGGGTCGTCGAGGTCCTTGATCTGCGGCAGCTTCTCGCGGCGTGCCGCTTCACGCATCCACATGGCGGTGTGCGGATCTTCCGGGCCGATCGAGAGGTATTCCGCCATCCCTTCGATGAACCACAGCGGCATCGCGAGGGCACCGGCCGTGTTCGAACTGACGTTCGTCCCGGTGATGTCGTACTGGAACGCGTGAATCAGCTCGTGGCCGAGCACGTGATCGGTCGCCTCGAGCGGCCCGGCGAAAGGAAGGATAATCCGCCTCTTGTAGGCCTCGGTGACGCCGCCCGTCCCCTCCCCGATCTCCCCTTCAATGGCATTCGTCTGTCGAAAATGTGAACCGCTGGCGTAAAGAATCAGGGGTTGGCGCCCTCGGAGCTCGTGCGTGAGCAGTCGCGACAGGCGGCCGTACCATCGCTCCGCCATCCGCGCCGCCATCCGGGCGGAGGCTTCTTCTTCGGGGTAGTAGTAGATGTCGAAATGGTCGGTCTTGAGCACCTTGAAGTCGAACTTGCGGTACTGGACCTTGTTCTGGCCGAAGTAGCCCCCCTGGGCGGTTGCGACCGGGGGGGAGGCGATGGCGAGGGCGGCACAGCAGAGAGCGATCCGAACAAATGCCTTCATAACTAGTCCTACGTCCTGTCAGCCGCCCCGGATGTCTCATTCAGCTGACAATTTTCAGCACATGCGTGCGGGGGCGCTACCGAGACTGCAACGGACGTACCCGGGCTTTTCCCCTATTTTGCTAGACTCTGCCCAGCATGCGCGCGCTGTATGTCATCCTTCCTGTACTCGGACTCCTCGCGATCTCGTACCGGTACTACTCCGCGTTCATCGCCGCCCGTGTCATGGTGCTGGACGACTCGAGAACGACCCCGGCCCACATCCGGAACGACGGCCACAATTACCACCCAACGAACCGGTTCGTCCTGTTCGGGCACCACTTCGCGGCCATTACGGGCGCCGGGCCACTCATCGGGCCCGTGCTGGCGGCTCAGTTCGGGTTCGCGCCGGGCCTGATCTGGCTGGTGGCTGGCGTCTGCCTCGCGGGTGCGGTCCACGATTCCATGATTCTCTGGGCGTCGACCCGGCGCGGGGGCCGCTCGCTTGCCGAGATCGCGCGGTCCGAAATTGGCCCGGTCGCCGGCGTAACGGCCGCCGTCGCCATCCTCTTCATCATCGTCATCGCCCTCGCCGGGCTGGGACTGGCGGTCGTCAACGCTTTGCAGGAGAGCGCCTGGGGCACCTTTACCATCGCGGTATCGATTCCTCTCGCGCTCTTCATGGGCCTCTACATGTACCGGTTCCGCGTCGGGCGGATCGGCGAGGCCACGGTGATCGGCGTCGCGGGGCTGTTTCTTGCCGTCATTCTCGGCAAGCCGATCGCCGCGTCCGCGTTCGGCCAGTGGTTCCACCTCTCGCGCGAGCAGCTGATCGTCGCGATGGCGGCCTATGGATTCATCGCGTCGGTCCTGCCGGTGTGGCTGCTGCTGTGCCCGCGCGACTACCTCAGCTCCTTCATGAAGATCGGCACGATCGGGTTCCTCGTGATCGCCGTCATCGTGGTCAACCCGGAATTGAAGATGCCGGCGTTCAGCCAGTTCACTGGGGGAGGCGGGCCGATCATTCCCGGCCCGCTCTTCCCCTTTGCGTTCATCACCATCGCGTGCGGCGCCATCTCGGGGTTCCATGCGCTCATATCGTCGGGTACGACGCCGAAGATGATCGACCGGGAATCCGATATCCGGCCAATCGGGTACGGCGCCATGCTGATCGAGGGGCTCGTCGGCGTTGTCTCGCTGATTGCCGCGACGGCGATGTTCCCCGGGGATTACTTCGCCATCAACACCTCCCCGGCCACGTTTGCTACGCTCGGGATCCCCACGGTCAATCTCCCGCAGCTCGAAGCGGCGGTTGGAGAGTCAGTGGCCGGACGTCCCGGCGGCGCCGTGTCGCTTGCCGTCGGTATCGCACAGATCTTCAGCGGTCTGCCCGGGATGCGCGGCCTGATGGATTACTGGTACCACTTCGCCATCATGTTCGAGGCGCTCTTCATCCTGACGACGATCGACACCGGCACGCGCGTGGCGCGCTTTCTCGTACAGGAGTTCCTCGGGCGCTTCTACGCGCCGATGGGACGGCAGGAATGGATGCCCGGCGCCATCATCTCGACGCTGATGGTCGTGTGCGCGTGGGCGTACTTCATCTGGACCGGCAGCATCGGCACGATCTGGCCGATGTTCGGCATCGCGAACCAGCTGCTGGCAGCGGTCGCTCTGGCCGTCGCGACGACCATCATCATCAATACTGGCAAGGCGCGTTACGCATGGGTGACGCTCGCACCGCTCGCATTCGTCTCGATCACGACGCTTACGGCGGGCGTGCTGAGCGTTCGCGACAACTTCTGGCCGATGGCGATCGGACCGAATGCGGCGCGGCATTTCCAGGGCTACATGAACACCGGCCTCACCGTGATTATGATGGTCTGCGTGATTGTGATTCTCGCCAATGCTATGTGGAGGTGGATGCAGGTACTCAGCGGGCGCGTGGAGCCTATGCCTGAGCCCCGGCCGAGCTGAGCCATACCTGCGGCTGACGCACCGCGAATTGCAACACCCAAGGCTTCAGATGCCTGGGAGGGAAAACAGTGCAGTCGGGTTCACACCCGGCGTCAGGATTAGAGGATCAGATGGACAGGCCGAACGCCGCCAGCGGGACCGGCGCTGGACGAGTCGGTTCGGGAGCGAACGCCGGGGCAATGACAGGCGCAAGCGGACCCTGCGGACGCTGGTGCTCGCCGCGGCGGCCAT
>Ga0136617_10002580_pt1 | contig 16106 bp, 16 predicted proteins | sample AntDrymUQ3222106_2_FD_129672 | JGI IMG/M metagenome (GOLD analysis project Ga0136617, IMG submission 129672) | Polar desert sand microbial communities from Dry Valleys, Antarctica - metaG UQ322 (21.06) | ecosystem: Environmental > Terrestrial > Soil > Desert | place: Antarctica: Dry Valley...
CAGCCGTACGGCCTCGGCGCGGAACTCCGGACTGAACTTCCGATACTTTCGAGACATTCTCGCTGTCACCCTTCGGATCCGACCCTACTCGGGTCGTGGTCCGCGAACAACGGGGCACCTCAGAGGGCGACTTGGCGGCCGAGTGTGCTGTGTGCGGTGGCGTCGGGGGTGCGGTGTAGTTGGTGTGGGTGTTGGCGGTAGAGCCAGGTGACGGTCGGTTCGTGGTAGCCCTGGGTGACTTCGGAGAAGCCGGCGAACATGGCGATGTCGTCGTCACCCCAGGAGGCTACCCAGCCGCCGAGTGCGCGTAGTACCTCGGTGCGGAGCATGAGGCCTGCGCAGTGGATGGCCCAGTTGCCGCCGTGGTCGAGGGCGTCTGAGTTGACGACACCGGGCTGGAGGGGGCCGAAGGGTAGCTGAGGCTGCCACGGTGTGCGGGTGCCGTCGTCGTGGAGGTCGTCGGCTTGGCCGACGGCCCAGTGGGTGGCGGGGTCGTCGAAGTGCGGGAGCAGGGTGGCCAGGGCGTGCGGGAGGAGATAGTCGTCGTGATCGAGGACCTGCACGAGCCGGCCTCGTGCGCGGGACAGGGCGATGTTCCGGGTGGCCGCGACGCCCAGGTGGGAGCCGTTGGCCTGATACGAAGCGCCACTGCCGGCCAGGATGTCCGCGTGGGTGGGGTCGGCGAACCCGTCCTCTTGGACGATCCATTCGGCAGACCAGCCGGGCGGCAGTTGCTGGTCGGTGACGCTGCGAACGGTCTGGTGCAGATGGGCGAGGATCGGTTGGTGCAGCGGTGTGAGGATGGAGACGAGGGGCATCGGGGTCAGGTCGCTTTCCAGGGTGTGAGCGGGGTGACGAAGTCCAGGCGGGTCCGGTCGGCGGGGTACTCGGCGTCGGAGATCTCGACCCGGCGTCGGTGCTGGTCGATGGAGATCCGGCGGCAGTGCAGCATCGGGACGCCGGGGTGGAGGTCCCACAGCTGTGCGTCGGCTGTGGTGGGCCTGTGGGCGGTCACCTCGTCGATGATGGTCATGATCTCGATACCGACGGTGGAGAGCTGGTGTTGGGTCCCGCCGGGCCAGGGCTCGTTGGCCGGGTCGAACAGGGCAGGGTTCGCCCGCACGTAGGCCTCGGGGATGTGGGAGACGCTCCACGCTTCCCGGCGCCCGGTCCGAGGATCTGTCAGCTCCCACGCCCTGCGCAGGACGCGGTCGCCGGTCTCGATCTCCAGGGCTGCTCCGACGTCGGCGTCGGCGAGGACCACGTCGTTCACCGAGCGCTCAATCGCAGGTCACACACCAGGCTGAATGTATACGTGCGAACATACCCACACGACTCCTTAGCGTTAAGGCGTCGTACAGACGGGTGACGTATGGCTAGTCTCCTCTACCGATGTAACAGTTCGGCGGTAGTGATGAGTTGCTTGTGGCCGACGAATCTTCCGGTGACCAGTAGTCCGGCCGCGTGAGCTTCCTGTCCGGCGTGGCTGGCGCAGGCGTCGGTGACGACCCATGGCGTGAGGTTGCGCTCGAACGCGTCGACGGCGGTCTTGCAGACGCAGGATTCGGTCGCGATGCCACAGATCACCAGATCGGTCCAGCCGTGGTGCTTGACGAGCGCCGCGCCGTCCTCGGTGAAGAGGGTGTAGATGGTCTTGTCGAGGATCGTCGAGCCGGCCGTGTAGGGCGCAAGTTCGGGGATGAGGTCCGTCTCAGGAACCTCACGCATCCGCTTCCAGCCGATGATCCGCTCATAGGGGCTGTTCTCGTAGTTCAGGAATCGGGTGAACACCGTGTCACCACCGGATTTCTGCCACTCCTGCACCAGGCGCACTATCGCGGGAACGACGTGCCGCGAGTGGGAACGAACGAAGCCGTTCTGTACGTCGACGACGATCAGTACGCTGTTGGAGAGATCCATCCGAGTTATCGCCGTCCTGCGAGTGGGGCCATGTCGCGCAGGATCGTGTGCGCGTCGACCAGTTGGGTGGTGAGCCTGCTGGTGTTGAGGATCGCGTCCTTCATCATGCGCTGCTGCCCGGTCTCACGGGGCCGCGCGGCGGTGAGCCGGGATAAGCAGGCCCGCAGGAACCGCCAGCCGTAGGACTCGGGCACGATCGGATCATCGCCGTTCTCGATAACTTCGGAGATCATATTCGTGTAGCACCAGAGGGCCTGCACGACGGTTTCGAACGACGCGATCTCCTCCGGCGGGACGGCCCGGGCGGGGCACAGGGGCAGGTAGGAGACTCCGGACCAGCTGGCGTAGCCGATCGCCACCCCGTCAACGCCGAAGGTCTCGACGTCGGGACGGGAGAACCCATCGCGAAAGCAGGCGCGCTCGGCGACTTCGGCCTTGGCCACGATGTGTGCTGACGGATCGCCGTCGTGACGGTCCAGCAACACCCCCGGGGCGCACAGTAGCCGCATGGCGGTGTGAAGGTCGTCCTCGCACGGCCAGTGGGAGTCGTGCAGACAGTAGGTCGACAGCACGTAGGCCGGCGCCGGCCGGCCGAGCGTGGTCCAGCGTTCGGCGACGAGCGCGGCGACGGTCTCACGCGCGGCGCGATAGCTGGTCTTGCGCCAGACGGCCAACTCGGAGATCGAGTGGAATGTGCGCTCCTCGACGATCTCGGCGACCAGCACCCCGAACTCGAACAGCGACAGGGTGCACATGCCTGCGGGGTAGGGGACGGAGACGACACGGGTCGGCAACCATTCACACATGTGGTCGGTGAAGCTGGAGTCGAAGGTGAGAGCCTCGACCGCGCCGCAGCCCAGGTACATCGGGACATATTTGCGGCTGGTTACCCGCCAGCCACGGCCGCGATCGGCGACCGGCAGACGGTGCGCCAAGCTCGAATCAACGATCGACGCACGTAAGTCAGTGAGGGTACCGTTGACGTGCAATGCCTCATCGCACGCTCTCGCGAGGTCGAGACTGGGTGGCCGGATCGCGTTCTCCGCCTTGGAGACGGTCGACGGATCGTAGTTGACCAGCTTCGCGAACCCCCGGCAGGAAAGTCCACTCTGCTCACGCAGGCAACGTAGTTCTGCCCCCCAGAGATGCCAGCCGCCCTTCTGAGGAGATAGATCGTTAGACCGGTGAGCCATGGCACCCCTGTGTGGACATGTGGCCAAACGAGCCGTCTACATGCCACATGTTCCGCGCACGGGCAAGGATCGGTGACACTTGTCTCGTGGTCATCTCAGGCACCCGAACCGTTCGGATTCTTCGCGAACCACCAGGTCCCCGGATCCGATCTCTGAGAGCTGTCCGATGCCCCAACGGCTCAGCCCGACACCCTTCGCAGTCTCGGAGGTGGTAACCAGCTTATCGGTCATGACGCGATCGTCTCACAAGACCCCACCACTCAGATCACTCACAAGCATGGCTGGCTCGGCTAGACGACCACCTCACGACCGAGGGAGGTGGAACATGATGACGTCCCAGCCTGATCACCCTGGCCCAATACAACCACACGTGGATCAGCCACGGTGGGCATGCTGCCGAGGCGATGGCCACCACAACAGTGGGCGCCCTCATGTCGCCGTGACCAGCGGGACCATGCCGAAGCGCTGTGCAGCCAGGCTGCTTCTCGCAGAAGGCCTCACCTTGCTCAGCTCTGCGGACGCGGTCCCTGACCTGCATCGGCGGCATCACGTCCTTCATCAACGACCTCAATCCCGGGAACACCGACCGGGATGCCGCCGGAGAGGACTCCCACCGCCGGGCAGCCGGTCGGTCACCAGCTCGCCCCGAGGAGACCCACATCATGCCGGCTCAGTCCTACGACCCGTGGCGCGACGCCGACGGCGCCCCGATTCCCCCGCAGTGCCGCGTCGTGCAGATCGCGGTCGACAAACAGTACGGGGCGCTGCCGTCCCGCCTGCACCACCACGGCCAGGTCCTCGGCCACGGCATCAACCGCCTGACCGTCCGGTTCGACGACACCACGACCCTCAACATCCGACCCCACCTGGTGCGCGTACTCACGACACCGGGCAGTCGCTGATCCCCACCACCGTGATGGCTCCCCCCGACGAATCGACCCGGCGACGCTGTGTGATCGATCATCCCTGCCCACGCGAAGGACATAGACCATCGTGACCACGTCGAACACCGCACACCCAGCGACACACCCGGACACCACTCCCGAGCAACGGTGCCTGCGCTACCGCCGCGACCACCACCTGCCCGCCACCGTCGACCCCGCGTCCCGACGGATCCTCCTCCCCATCGGCGGCCTGATCGGCGCCATCACCATGCCCACCGCCCTCGGCCACCGCGTCCTCGCCGGTCTCCGCGTACGGATGCTGACCGGACCGGTCATCGCACACCCCCACACCCACCGCTGGACCTTCCTCACCGGACCCGGCCACACCCTCACCGAGTCCGTGCACGCCGACCTGCTCCAGTTACAGACCTCGGTCGCCCATCCCGGAGACGACGTCGTCCTGCCCTCCCCCGACGACGAACACCTCGGACGCTGGCACTGGATAGCCAGCCCCGACGCGCGCAGCAACCTCCCTCCCCAGTCCGCGGTCATCGCGACCACCACGGCCATGGCGCCACCAGCATGACACCACGCCCCTCTTCCGTAGCGACGAAAGACGACCACACGATGCCGGCCGAGAATCCGCCCTCCGCGCCGGAGCCTGCCTACCGCGCCACCATCACGGCCTCGACGCTCGACGACAACCGGCCACGCGGGCAGATCGTCGTCACGACCACACCCGTGTTCAGTGAGCATCTCGCCGCACGGAGTGCCCTACCCGGCGAGACGGAGTACGCCGATCACGTCGACTACCAGCGCATCATCCGCACCTGCCCAGACGGGACCGACTGCAGCCGAGCCGACGCCACCCGCCTCGCAGCCGCGCTGATACTCGCCGTCATCGACTCACTCGACCGCGGAACGCTGCGGCACGACGACGCGCTCACCCTCCTCCGCGAGATCAACGACCTTCTTCCCGCGCTCAACCGGCTGCGCACCCAGGCCATCGCCTCCGCACGACAGGCCACGCCGGCCACCGACGACCCCCCGGCCGCGTCATGACCGCCACCGACCCGACGATGCCGGTCTGCGTGCTGCTCACCGAACGCGGACACGGCGACCTCAGCATCGGACACCCCTACGACATCTTCTGGCGCATCCCCCGCGACCACACCGGCAGCCTGCGCCGCGCCCTCACCGACGCCCTCACCGGCTGCGGTCTCCACCAGCACACAGGTGCACCCGGCCACTGGGACGGCTCACCCGACCTGCCGAAGCTGCCCGGAAACATCACCGTCTGGCGCGACGACGACACCACCCTGACCATCGGCCACGCCGCACAAGCCCACCACCGCGTCCAGGCCGAGCACACCGAGGCGCTCCGCGACGCGATCCTCGCCGCCCTCCACGACCGCGCCACCGACCCAGGACGAGACCCCGCACCACCCTGGCCGACCACAGAACCAGCACCGAGCAGCACCGCACCGACCACCGACCCGCCTCCGGCCGACACGAGTTGCCGGCTTGGGCAGCACAGCAGCTGACTCCCGATCGACCGATACAGCGCCGACGAACAAGACCGCGTCCGTGGTGGCTGCCCAGGTCGACCAAAGCCGTCACGATCAACGAATTCCAGTCGACGCTGTTACCCGGCCTGCTGCAGATCGGTGACTACGCACGTGCCGTGATCAGCCGCATCGTCAACGTCCCGGCGGATGAGGTCGACACTCGGGTGGCCGCCCGGCTGGCCCGCCAGAGCCTGTTCAGTTGGGACCGTCCGGTACGTTTGACCTTCTATCTGCACGAGTTCGTGCTGCGGCTCCCGGTCGGTGGTCCGGCGGTGATGGCCAACCAGTTGCGCCATCTGCAACGAATGTCCGTGCGTCCGCATCTCACGCTGCGGGTGATGCCGGCCGCGTTCGGTGCGCACGCCGGGACCGCCGGGTCGTTCACGCTGATGGAGTTCGTCGAGTTCAAGCCGGTGGCGTACGTGGAGAGCGAGACCTCCAGCCTCTTCTTGGAGACGCCTCAGGAGATCAACGCCTACCAACGCGTCCTGGCAGCCCTGGCGGACGCAGCGCTGGACGAGGAAGAATCCAGAGCGCTGATTGCCAGCCTGGCAACCGAGTTCCATGCTGATCGAGAGGATCATGATGACCGAGTCTGAGCCGGACGGCATCGTCTGGCGCACGAGCAGCTACACGGCTGGCGACGGCAACTGCGTCGAGGTCGGCTGGCGCACCGGCAGCGACGAGAACGGTGCCGCGGTAGCCCGGGTCCTGGTGCGCGACACCAAGGACCGCACCCAACCTGCCCTGACCTTCTCCGCCACTGCCTGGCAAGCCTTCTTCGCCACCCTCACCCGAGGATGACTCCGAGCTGCTCGGCGAGGAACTGCACCGAGCCATGAAGCGCGCCGGGATAAACGGTAAACAGGTCGCGCACCAGCTCGGCCTGTCGACGACTTTGGTCTCGCGGCTGCTGTCGGGTCAGCGTCACACTACTGTCGTACAGGTGGCGGGCTTACTGGCTATGTGCCGGGTGACGGGCGCGTAGCGCGACCGGTTGCTCGCACTCTGCGACGAGCAGCATGTTCCCGGCTGGCTCCAGCAGCACGGCTCCCTGCTTCCCCAACAGCTCGTGACATTGATCAACCACGAGACCAAGGCGGTTGCGATCAGTGAGTTTCAGTCAACACTGGTACCCGGCGTGCTGCAGACTGGTGACTACGCCCGAGCGTTGCTCAAGGAGGCGGGGCGGGTGCCGACCGACGAGATCGACGAGCGGGTGGCGGCTCGGCTGGCCCGCCAGAGCCTGTTCAGCCGGGACCGTCTACCGCTACTCACCTACTACCTCCACGAGTTCGCGCTCCGGCTACCTGTCGGCGGCCCTGCTGTGAGGGCCGACCAGCTGCACCAGTTGCAACGGATGTCCCTGCGACCCCATCTTACGTTGCGAGTGGTGCCAGTCGCGATCGGCGCGCACGCCGCGACCGCCGGGTCGTTTGCGCTGATGGAGTTCACCGAGTTCAAGCCGGTGACATACGTGGAGAGCGAGACCTCCAGCTTGTTCCTGGAGACGCCCGCGGAGATCGACGCCTACCAGCGCATCTTGGCGACGCTGGCGGACACCGCGCTGGGCGAGGGAGAATCGAGGGAGCTGATTGCCACGTTGGCAACCGAGTTCCACTCGACTCGAGAGGATCATGATGACCGCGCCTGAGCCGGACAGCATCGTCTGGCACACGAGCAGCTACAGCAACGGCGGTGCCGCCTGCGTCGAGGTCGGCTGGCACGCCGGCAGCGACGAGAACGGTGCTGCGACGGATCGGGTGTTGGTGCGCGACACCAAGGACCGCACCGCTCCCACGCTGACTTTTTCGGCCCCCGCCTGGCAAGCTTTCCTCGCTACCCTCACCCGAGGATAACCCAGGTACCGGGTCGGAGACAGGCTCTGACGCGGTCAGAGAGTGATGCCTGCCCAGCGGGCGAAGCTCGCCAGCGAGCCGGTGGTGTGGCGGTCGGTTGGGGGATGGCGTGCACAGTGTCGTGTACCGCATAGCGGTGGCGGGTCTGCTACGGGTCGACGGGCCCGAGCCTTTGTCCAGCCCTCGAGCGCTTTGGTCCGGTTGCCGTGCAGTACCCATGCACGAATGACGGCGACTCAGGAGTAGCTGGTCTGGTCGGCTGAATCAGTTCAGTCGATGAGAGTGAAGACTGGCAGGGTGAGCGCGGCTATTCCCCTGTCAAGTCTCAGTGTAATCTTTCCTAGGGGCAGTGGACACGGCGATCTCACCGGCTGGCCGATGTATAAGGCCCCACCGGGGTACCGTGCGCCGGGTCCCGTAGCGCCTGCTACTCACTGGGGTCTCCTGTGGAGTGGTCGTCCCGCAGGCAGGACTCAGTGCGGGGCGGGGATCGGACGAGGATAGGCCACGTCCCAGGCAACGGTGACATGGGGCACCTCCTCCGCGCTCACACCGACCACCGGCTCGCTGGGGATAGGGTGCCCGGCCGCTGCGGCTGCCGCAAGCCGATTTCCGGGCGGACGGTTCCGCTGCTGGCGTCGCGTTCGCCAGCGCCGCACGCAGGGCGGACACAAGATCACGGATGATGTCGGCCATCGCGGATCCACGCCCGCAACGCCGCGGAGATGGAGCGTGTCGTCCGCTGCCTCGATGGAATCGGTGAGGAACGGTCCACCTCAAGGGCTGAATCAGCTTGGTCAATGGGAGTGAAGGCTGGCAGGGTGAGCGCGGCTATTCCCTCGTCAAGTCCCAGTGCAATCTTTCCTAGGGACAGTGGACACAGCGATCTCACCGGCTGGCCGATGTGTGAGGTCCCTATTGGGGTGGCGCGCGTCGGGTCCCACAGCTTCACCGTGCCGTCGCTGCTGCCAGTGGCCAGCAGGGTGCGCCCGTCGGGTAGACCCACCGCAGCCACCGCCAACACCCAGCCGGTATGGCCGGTCAACGGCTGGCCCACCGCGGTACCCCGCACCGGGTCCCACAACCGCACCGTCCCGTCGAGGCTGCCGGTGGCCAGTAGGGTGCGTCCGTCGGGTAGACCCACCGTAGCCATCGCCGACACTCCGCCGGTGTGGCCGGTCAGCGGCCGGCCCGCCGGGGTACCGTGCTTCGGGTCCCATAACCGCACTGTCGCGTCGTCGCTGCCGGTGGCCAGTAGGGTGCGTCCGTCGGGTAGACCCACCGTAGCCATCGCCAACACTCCGCCGGTGTGGCCGGCTAGTGGCTGGCCCACCGCAGTACCCTGTGCTGGATGCCACAGCTGCACTGTGCCGTCGTGGCTGCCGGTGGCTAGCAGGGTGCGCCCGTCGGAGAAGCTCACCGCAGCCACGGTCCGCACGGTGCCGGTGTGGCCGGTCAGCGGCTGACCCACTACGATGCCCCGTGCCGGGTCCCACAGCCGAACTGTTCCATCGATGCTGCCGGTGGCCAGTAAGGTGCGTCCGTCGGGTAGACCCACCGTAGCCACCGCCAACACTCCGCCGGTGTTGCCGGTCAGCGGCTGGTCCAGCGTGGTACCCCGCGCCGGGTCCCATAATCGCACCGTCGCGTCGTCACCGCCGGTGGCTAGCAGGGTGCGCCCGTCGGGCAGGCGCCCAGCAGCCACCGTCCGCACGGTGCCGGTGTGGCCGGTCAGCGGCTGGCCCACCGTGGTACCCCGTGCCGGGTCCCACAGCCGCACCGTGGCGTCGCTGCTGCTGGTGGCCAGCAGGGTGCGCCGGTTGGGCAGGCTCACCGCAGCCACCGCTTCCACCCCGCTGGTGTGGTCGGTCAGCGGCCAGCTCACTGCGGTGCCGCGCGCCGGGTCCCACAACCGAACCGTCCCGTCGCCACCGCCGGTGGCCAGCAGGGTGCGCCCGTCGGGCAAACCCACCGCAGCCACCGCCACTACCCTGCCGGTGTGGCCGGTTAGCGGCTGGCCCACTGCGGTGCCGCGCGCCGGGTCCCACAACCGAACCGTTCCATCGGTGCTGCCGGTGGCCAGCAGGGTGCGCCCGTCGGGCAGGCGCACCGCAGCCACCGTCCGCACGGTGCCGGTGTGGCCGGTTAGCGGCTGGCCCACTGCGGTGCCGCGCGCCGGGTCCCACAACCGAACCGTCCCGTCGCCACCTCCGGTGGCCAGCAGGGTGCGCCCGTCGGGCAAACCCACCGCGGCCACCGCCAGCACCCCGCCGGTGTGGCCGGCCAGAGTGAGGTGGAGTGGTTGCTGCCGGATGTTGGCCCAGCTCAGGGACCACGAGGAGGTCGCGGTCGTCGCGGTGTCGGTGAGATGGGCGTGCCGGGCGGTGGCCAGCTGGCGTAGGCCGGGACGGTCGAAGGGGTGCGCCGTGCGGAGTTGGTGGGCGGCGCCGATCACCCCAGCCAGGTTGGGCGGGACCTGTGCGTAGCCGAAGAGGCTGCGCATCGCGTCACCTGCGGTGGCGTCGGGATCGAGCAGGTCGAGGATGTCCGGTACGCCGTCCAGATCCTTCCAAGCGGGCAGGCCACCGCGGGCCGCATGGGCTGAGGTGTGGTGTAGCCAGTAGTCATTCGGGAGGGCGCCGGCGTCGTGTTCGCGGCGGATCGCGGTGATGGCCGCGTTGGTGATCCGTCGGTGCTGCCCGCGGGTGGTGTCCTGGTGCGCTGTCAGGTGTTCGGCGAAGGTGCGGTGGGCCGGCCGGTAGACGGTCTGCTCGTGCTCGGTGTCCAGTGCGAGGTAGGGAGCGGCGTCGGCGAGGAGCTCGACGATGTCAGCGTTGGCGATCGGGTGGTGATCGAGGTCGTCGGTGACGGTCTGGGCGAGGGTGACCCAGATTCCGTCGCGGATGGGAGCGCCACGCCCTTGGGCCAGCGCAAGGGCGTGCAGCAGCGGGCGGTAGGCGTGGTTACGGCTGGTGAGCCGCCTCACTGCGGTGGCGAAGACGCTGCGGTGGTCGGTGCCGATAAGGTCGGGAATCGAGGCGCCGTCGTCGAGCAGGTCGGGTTGGGCTATCAGTTCGTGGGTGGCCAGTCGGGCGTAGAGGAACTCCTGGCCGGTCGCCGCGATCGACGCGGCGGCCCGGGAGGCGGTGGCGCCGTCAGTGTGCTCGGCGAGTCGCCGGACGACGTAGCGGGTGATTGCCTCAGGATCCCGGGTGAGAGTGATCGGGTCAGTTTCCCCGAGTGCGTCGAGCAGGTCGGTGTCGTCCGGATCGGGCTGGTCCGGGCCTTCGTTGGTCGAGCGGCGGGTGCCAACGACGAGGCGAACTCCGGGTACGACCGCCACGGTGCGCAGCACGTGAGCCACGGTGAGCGGGTCCACGGCTTCGTCGAGCGCGTCGACGAGGATCCGCGATGGTGGCCGCCTACCGAGTGCTCGGGCAGTCTGGTCGATCCGCGCAGTGAGGGGGGCGCTGGGGTCGGGTGCGTCAAGCTCGAGGTCGCGGCACAGCCGGGCGATCACGTTGGTGGTGTCGAGTCCGGTCAGGTGCAGCGCGGAGTCGAAGGGGGCAGGCGGCGCGGCTGGGATCGGGTCGAGCAAGTGGTGGCGGTGCAGCACGGCGGCCAACTCCGGGCGGCTGCGCACCAGGATGTCGCCGAGCAGAGCGGACTTTCCTGCGCCTGCCCGCCCCGTGACCACGATCAGCTCGCCGGTGGACGCGGCCAACCGGTCCAGCACGGCTTGCCGTTCCTGCTCGCGGCCGGTGAAGAACCAGGAGACCTCGCCCAGGTCGTCGTCGCTGGTGCGCAGGTCGCCGCCCTGGGCTTTGGGCAGGAAGTGTCGGCGTTCGTCGTCGGACAGCTCGGCGAGGATGGCGGAAAGGGCTGTACGGATGTCGAGTGGGCCGGTGTAGCCGGTCGGCACCGGCGTGCGGCGGCGTAGCACGGTGTCGGAGTGCAGGTTGAGTACGCGACGGGCGCTGCCGGGGACGGTGCGGGCGAGCTCGTCGCACAGCTGGCCGACCGGAATCTCCCGTTGGTCGGCGAAGGTCCAGCGCAGCGTGGTGGCAAGGGTGTCGGTGAACCGGCCCAGAGTGGTGGCCCCGGACCCGGAGGTGCCGAGCACCGCGACCCTGCGGGGGCCCTGCAGGTTGTCCAGCGCAGCGGCGAGCAGCTCGGCGAACCGGGCGGACTGGCAGGCGTCGATGACAACGAGTAGCCACCCCGGTCGATCGGCTTGCTCGGCTCCCCAGCGCACGATTTTGTCGGCAAGCTGCTCGGGGGAGATTCCGTCGGTGTTTACGGCGGCCGGGCTGCGGGCGTGGGCGAGCGCGGCGCTGGTCACGTTCGACCAGCCGTGGCCGAGCCAGTACAGCACCGTGGGCCCACCGGAATGGGCCGCCCAGTCAAGCAGGCGGGCGGTCACAGCGTCGCTCCCACGGTCGGCCATCGGAGTGTCCCAGGGCCGCACGACCTGTGCGCCGAGATCGGCGACCACCTCGGCCAGGCGCGTCACCTCGCGGTCGACGTCGAGGTGGGGGTGGTTGTCGTAGACGCCGATCGCGACCGGGAACAGCTCCACTGGGTCGGTCTCGACCGGATCCGTCATGGCTCGTCGACCAGCACCAGTTGAGTGATCGCCGAGGTGCCGCTGCCGGCCACTGTGACCCGGTGGATCCCGGGCGCCAGCCCGCGGACGGTGGCCTGCCAACGGCCGTCGGCGCGGTGGATCGGCGGGCAGTGGACGACCACACCGGACTCGTCGTGCACGGTGACCGTTGCGTCGGTGGGGCCGTCGATTCCGGTGAGCGTCACGGCGAACTCGGTGCCCGCGTCGACGATGTCGGGCAGCTCGAGGCCGATGTCTCCGGCGCCGAGCCGGTCGGCGTCGGGATCGCGTTCGAGCAGGATCGCGCGGACGGCGTCGATCGTCTCGGGACACGAGGCGAGCGGACCGTGCTGCTGGGCGATGGTCGCCGGGCGGAAACCGCGCGGTTGGGCCGAGTTGAGTGGGACCGTGCCGTCGCCATGTGCCGGTTCTCGGACGAGGACGCCGTGGCGGTCGCGGGCGACGAACCCGTCCTTGGGCTGGAAGGTGTGGTGGTGGGCCTCGACGACTCCGTCGCGCAGGCTCACGCTGGCCGGGGTCGGCTGCTGGACGCCGACGACGGCGTAGTGGTCGGCGAGGGGGTTTGCCGCGGTCAGGTTGTGCATGGCGAATCCGGCGCTGGCCAGCTCGGCGTCCCCACCAAGGGCGGCGACGTCGGCGGGGGTGAGCCGACGGGGGTCGGTGTCGCGGTCACGGTCGTCGACGCAGCGGTAGACGGGCAGCAGGTCGTGCAGGCCGGGCAGGGTCGCGGCCAGGTCGCGCAGCGCAGTTCGGGGCAGCGGCACCGGGGCACCGCGGCCGGTGTTGAGGATCAGCGCGGCCTGCGCGGCTCCGTCGAACGGCGTACCGAGGGTGATCGTGGCCCGGATGTCCAAGCCCGGGGCCAGTGCGCGGACCAGCAACCCGCCCATCGAGTGGGCGATCAGGACCAGCCGGGCCGGGCGGGTGTCGGGCAGCGCGCGCAGCATCTCCGTGTAGCGGGGGTGGGTGCGCCAGGTCTCGAGGTGGGCCGCGGCGGCGGCGTGCAGGAGTGCGGCGTTGTGGGTGACGGGGAGCCGCCAGTCGTAGGCGAACTCCAGGACCGCCGCCGGGTCGGCGACCGCTGCGGTGACGGCGTCGACCAGGTGTCCGTAGGGCTCGAGCCCGCGCAGGAACGGGGCGAACGCGGGGCGCCGCAACAACCCGGTGGCGGTGATCCGGGAGTAGTCGCCAGCGCGTTCGGCCGGCGTCAGCGCCAACCTCGCCAGCGACTCCGGATGCCGCCACGCCTCGCGGTACCAGCCCAGGCGGTGCATCCCCCAGAGCACGTCCTCGCCCTCGCACAGCGTGCTGCCCATGATCCCCGGGATCACCACGACGGCATCCGGCGACACCGGTGGCCGATCCTGTTGGGTCACGAGGCCGCCGGGCAGTGCCATGGCGGGATCGTAATGACACTCGGCATCGTGCCGATAACGTGGTATCACCTGTCGGCGCAGGAACGGAGATCAACAGGGTGCAAAGGTGGTTGGTGAACCTCGCCGTACGTGACTACGCCGATGTCACCGACGCCTTCACCCGCAAGCTCGCCGAGCAGGGCGAGGTGATCGAACGGTGGTGGTGCGCGGACAGGCTGGGGGAGCATGCCTTCACCCCACACGCGGTCAAGCCCCTGCGCAGCCGCCGCGACATCGAAGACGTGGTGCACGAGGTGGGGTTGCGGGCGCTGTCCGCACGCGACGCCCTCGTTCTGATCGTGACCGGGCACGGGCGGATCGGGGCATCGGCGCGGCACTACCTGGAGTTGCCCGAGACCCGGCCCGAACGGTTGGTGGCGACCGGCTACCCGACCGCCGAGCTGGTCGGCGCGGCGTTGGCGTCCGAGGCCGAGCACGTGGTGGTCATCGTCAACGCCTGTCACGCCGGCCAGCTGCGCGGCGAGCTGGACGCCCTGGCCAAGGACCTCCCACCCGACCGGCAACGGCTCGGCTCGCTCGCGGTCTTCGTCACCGGCCGGTTCGACGAGCGGCCCCGGGTGGTCGACCTCACCGAGTTGCTGGGCCGGGTGGACCGGCAGTTGCGCGTCTCGTCCGGCATCGCCCGCCCGCTGCTGAGCGTCGAGGAGTTCCGCGCCGAGCTGGTCCGCGCGGCTCGTGCCCAGCCGCCGCTGCTCGACCCGGTCCTGGTCTGGCCGCCGGTGCCGGGCGACGAACCCAGCCCGTGCCTGCCCAACCCCGGCTTCGTCGCGATCACCCACGCCGTGCCGGCGTCGCTGCAGCAGGCCGCTACGCCGGAGGCTGAGCTGGACTACTGGCTCGACCGGGCCAGCGGTCGGGTCTCTGCGTCCGACCCGGGCTGGTACTTCGCTGGGCGGGCGGAGCTGACCACGACCGTCGCGACCTTCCTCCGCGAGGGGGACGGGCTGCTCGTGGTCACCGGGGCCGCCGGGACCGGCAAGTCGGCGGTGATCGCACGCGCGGTCACCTTGAGCGACCCGACGTTGCGAGCCAAGCCCCGCTACCGGGAAGCGGCCGCCACGGCGCCCCCGGCGACCCTGCCTCCGCTCGGGTCGATCCACGCCGCCGTGCTGGCCCGGCAGAAGGACGCCCAGACCATCGCCGCGGACCTCCTGCGCGCCCTCGGCGCCACCCTGCCCACGCCGGAACCGTCCGAGAGCCCGGGACAGGTGTTGCGCCGCCGGCTCGCGGAAGTGATCACCGGCCGGGAGGGCCGGTGCACACTGGTCGTCGATGGCCTCGACGAGGCGATCGACCCGGAAACGGTCGTCATCGACCAGCTCGGCCCATTGCTCCGGCTGACCGACGGACGGGGACGTCGCAAGGTCCGGTTGGTCGTCGGGGTGCGGTCGTCTTCCGGGCCGGGTGCCGACCACGGGCTGCTCGACCTGCTCACCCGGACCGCCCACCCGGTCGAGGCCACCCTGGTCCGCACCGATGGGCCGGACGCTGCCGCCGACGTCGCCGGCTACGTCGAGGCCTTGCTGGCCGGCCCCGACGGGCCCTACGCCGGCCCGGACGCCGAGGCTGACCGGCGAGCCGCCGCGGAGGCCGTTGCGGCGGTGGTGGCACCGTCGTTCCTGGACGCTCGCCTGGCCGGGCAGCGGCTGCGCGAGGCTCCGCGCCCGCAGGACCTCGCCGACCCCGGCTGGCGACGGACGCTGGCCGAGGGCACCGTCGGGCTGCTGCGGGCCGACCTGGCCGCGGTCGCGCACGATCCCGCCGACGCTGCCGAGCTGCTCGCCGTCCTGCGTGCCGCGGCGTTCGCCCGAGGCGCGGGCGTGCCTGGGCCGAGGTCTGGCCCGCGGTGGCCGAGGCAGTGCTCGACCGCCCGCTCACCGATCCACACGCCGTCATCGGCCGGGTGCTGGCCGGCCGGTTGAGCGGATACCTGACCCGCGACGTCGAACACGACCGGGTGGTGTACCGCCCGGCCCACGACCTGCTCGCCGTCGCTCTGCGCCAGCACCCGGACCGACTCCTGGAGCACCCGTGACCGCCGCCTCTGACCCCACGCCTGCCGTGCACGAGCGGATCGCCCGGCGGCTTGCGGAGCTGGTCACCGGCGACCCTGCCCACCCGCCGCACCCCTACATCCGCCGCTACCTCGCCGAGCACGCCGACCACGGCAACGCCCTCGACGACCAGCACCTACCACCGGAGTTTCTGCCCTGGGAAACCAGCGGCCGCGTGCGTTCGCTGCTCGGCCTGCCCCTCACCGACCCCGGTGACCGCCCCACATTGACCGCCTGGGCCTGCATCGAACCGTTCCTCGCTGGTGTGGACCCTCCTGGCAAGCGCGCCAGCCTGGCCATCGCGCACGCTGCGGTGATCGAGCGGCCACTCCGCGCCAGGGCGGAACCCGTGACCGACTTCCGGATCGACGTTCGCTGGGCCCGCTGGGAGATCCCCAACAACGTCGTCGGAACTGCAGGGGCGGAGATTCTCGCCCTGGTCGGTTTGAGGGGCCGTGGATCTTCCGGATAGCGAACCCACTAGGGTTCCCACCCGGAAGAGAGGAAGTCGATGTCGAAGAATCGTCGGTCGTTTACTCCTGAGTTCAAGGAGGAAGCGTCGAAG
>Ga0136617_10002581_pt1 | contig 16103 bp, 14 predicted proteins | sample AntDrymUQ3222106_2_FD_129672 | JGI IMG/M metagenome (GOLD analysis project Ga0136617, IMG submission 129672) | Polar desert sand microbial communities from Dry Valleys, Antarctica - metaG UQ322 (21.06) | ecosystem: Environmental > Terrestrial > Soil > Desert | place: Antarctica: Dry Valley...
AAAAAGCCTATGAACAAAAGTATCAGGAACGTCGGCTCAAGCACCTAACGACGCAAGCCAAATCACTTGGTTTCCAACTTGTTCCATCGACAACGTAAACGGAGTTTCTAAGAAGGAGCGGTACAGGTGTGTGAAAACTCAGAAGGGCCTCCGCAAGTTAGCCAGGCTTGAGCCGTGCTTGGGGATCAAACTTCTCCAGGACACACGCCAATGGTTCTGATTCGACGAACGTCGATTAAAGTGTGCGTTCCTGAGTGCAGTTTGTGCAGTTGTTACTAATTTCAATTCGCTGGGGCATAAAATGAAAGTACTCTCTGTTCTATTTATCCTATTCATGATGGCGGTGCCGGGTGTCGTTCGAGCCCAGTCAACTGGGGAACAAGAGGCCGTCAGGCAAGCGGTCCTGGATTACGTTGAAGGCGTTTATGAGGTGAGCCATACAAGGATCGAGAGAAGCATCCATCCAGATCTCGCCAAGAAAGGGTTCTTCGTTAAGAAGGGTGAGACAGTCTATAGCCCTCACACAATGACCTTCGCACAGTTGGTGGAACTGTCAAAGAACTACAACAAGGACGGGCACGTTTCCAAGGACGCCCCCAAAGATGTGGTTGTGTATGACATCTCTGACCAAACCGCAAGCGCGAAGCTGACTGCGGTGTGGGGCATCGACTACATACATCTGGCAAAGTATGACGGGAAGTGGAAGATCATCAACGTGCTTTGGCAGACCCCGCCAAAGCCGGCAAAGTAGTGATGGCTCGGTTATGACCAAGTTGTCGCTACCTGATCACATCTTGCTAGAGCTACTTATATTTTCGAAGTATTCCGCGAAGAAAGAGCCGGCGTGCTTAGAGCACGCCGGCTCCCTCTAAAACGTTAACTCGGAACGAACGTTAATTGCGGTTGCGACGCCCGAAGACCGGGTGACTGCGAGAGCCAGCCCCACGTCGATAATACCCGTTGCCGCGTCTGCGGTCCCGCCGGTCGTCGTCGCGTATCTCACGGCGAATCTGCCGGTCGCTCTGACGCTCGTCGCTGCGGATCTCGCGGCGTTCTTCGCGAGTCAGCGTGCCGTCGGAGCGATACCCGCGCCGCTCTGTCCTGTTCGCGAGCTCCCGCTCGCGCAGCCGGCGCGCTTCTTCCCGAGTGAGTTGACCCGAGCGTACGCCGCGCCGGATGCGCGCGCGGTCGTTGTAGCGCCGGTTGCTGTAGAACCTGTCATCGCCGTTTCGCCTTTGCGCCAAGGCATTGGCGGGCAGCCCGACGAGCAAGACCGCCGCGCACAAAAGTAAAAGCTTCTTCATCATAAAAACCTCTTTCCTTATTCGGTGTAATGTTTGAAACGACACAGGTGGTTCTCGGGCTACTCCCGCGCACCGGAGAGAAGTCGTGTCGTAACTTCCTCCTGTTCTAGGCTGCACGAGCCGTGCCGCCCATAAGAAACTATTGATCTCGCAGGGATTCGCTAGTGAACGACTTGGTCGTGAGGTCTGATCGTACGATTTGCGGGTCTGCCGCCCCAAATGCGACCACCACCCCGAAGCTTGATGCTTATGTTTTAGCATTAGCACGCAAGTGCTAGAGTAGGAGCAATATGAAACGTGTCGGTGCCGGGTTTGGGGTACGATATCGAATTGCGGTATCTATAAGAGGGGGGATTGCGATCGACTCCCCTGTCATTATGACCAGCTGGTTTCGTGAAACAAATGACTAACACTACGCGTTGCTACTGAGCGCGCTAGTCGATCCTTGGGAGGAAGAACGATTCGATCTTTACGCATTTTGCTGGTGCTGTTTATTTTCCTGACGGCACCACATATCCTGGCACAGGAGAAGCCAGCTATCCCCGCTGCTGACCGCACTCGACTGGCGGAAGCCTTCAGGATTGGTGAGAGATTAGGGAATCGGGTTTGGAGCAGCTGGGACAAAGCACCGTTTGCGGTTCTGCTCGTAACTCCCAAGTACGAATTTCTGATACGACATCCTCGACCTTCTGCCGACTTCACACTCCTGGAAACCGATCCCGTTTTGACGAGTAAGGTGTACTTCCGCAAAAGAAGGCAGCCTATCCATTTCCTGGCCACATTTCCAGCCGTGGGCGGAGTGTCAACCATTGTTATTGGTCAAGCTGAGAACACGGAGAAAAAAACCTCAACACCATGGGTGGTAACGGTTCTGCACGAACACTTCCATCAACTCCAAACCTCCCAACCCTCTTACTATTCAGAAGTCGAATCACTAAACCTATCGGGCGGCGACCAAACGGGCATGTGGATGCTGAATTACGCATTTCCTTACCAGAATGATCGAGTCCGAGCGCAGTTTTCCCGTTTAAGCAAACTACTAGCCGAGGCCCTCAAAGCTAAAACGAAAAGGGCGTTTTCCGCTAAGCTGGCGATCTATCTTGAGGCTCGCAAAACGTTCCAGAGTCTGCTTAGCCCAGACGAGTACAAGTATTTCTCGTTTCAATTGTGGCAGGAAGGTATCGCCCGGTACACCGAATTTCGCATCGCCGATCTAGCAGCTAAAGAGTACAAGCCGACGAGAGAGTTTCGCTTGCTGAAGGACTACGTGCCTTTCAAACAAGTAGCTTCGTCAATCCTTAACCAGCAGATTCTGGGGAAGCTGCCAACCCTTCAACTCGAAAAATCTGAGAGGCTTGTGTTTTATCCCCTGGGAGCGGCGGAAGGATTATTACTTGATCGAGGAAATCGCAATTGGCAGAGTCGGTACTTTACCGAGAAGTTTTACGTTGATAAGTATTTCATTCCTGCGGTAATTTGCAGGTCAGCTTCGCAGCCCGCCGAAGCCGCGAGCAAATATCAACTTAGAAACTTTTTAGCCTGTAATAAGTCAACAACTTACAGGCAAGTTTCTAAAGAGGAAGGGCGGCTTGAGCCGTCTTCCGGCCTTTCTCTAGGGGCTACTGCTAATCTCCTTTCAAAATCTGCTCAACAGCGAAGGGCATCCAACAATGCAGGACTTTGAGAAACTTGGTGCGTTCTATCTCGGCCGCCCGTACGACTTGAAGAACAAGAGGCCGAAAGAAGGCTTGCTGCTCTACGATTCAAAGGACCTCGTCACGCACGCCGTCTGCGTGGGCATGACTGGCAGCGGCAAGACTGGGCTCTGTATTTCATTACTGGAAGAAGCGGCCATCGACGGTGTTCCCTCGATAGTCATCGACCCCAAAGGCGATCTCGCCAATCTGCTTCTTACTTTTCCCGATCTAGCGGCGGAAGATTTCGCCCCCTGGGTTAATCAAGAAGACGCCGAAAAGAAGGAACTATCAACTGCTGAATACGCTGCCCAGCAGGCCGAGTTCTGGAAGAAAGGACTAGCTGCCTGGGGCCAGGATGGTGCCCGTATAAAGCGCTTCAAAGAATCGATAGACCTGCGCGTGTATACACCGGGCAGCAATGCCGGGATCCAAGTCTCAATTCTGAAGTCGTTCGCTGCTCCGCCATCCTCGATCCGGGACGACAACGAGATGATGAGCGAGCGAGTGAACACGACGGTGACCAGCCTGCTTGGTCTCCTGGGGATTGATGCGGATCCGCTCAGAAGCCGAGAGCACATCCTGCTCTCAAACATACTCAACAATGTCTGGATGGCTGGAAACGATCTGGACATCGCGGCTCTGATTCAGCAAATTCAAACGCCGCCGATGACCAGGGTGGGCGTGATGGATCTCGATTCGTTCTTTCCTTCCAAGGATCGATTCGAGTTAGCTATGACTCTCAACAACCTGCTGGCAGCTCCGGCTTTCGCTAGTTGGATGGAAGGCGAACCGCTCGACCTACAGCGGATCCTGCACTCGCCCGACGGAAAACCGAGGATCTCAATCTTTTCCATCGCTCACTTGAACGATGCCGAGCGCATGTTCTTTGTTTCGCTATTGCTCAATCAAACTCTCGGTTGGATGAGAACACAATCAGGCACTACCAGCCTGCGGGCCATACTTTACATGGACGAGATCTTCGGCTACTTTCCGCCCGTCGCAAATCCGCCCTCCAAGCTGCCACTGCTTACCCTGCTAAAACAAGGGCGTGCATTTGGCCTGGGCGTAGTGCTCGCCACTCAAAATCCGGTCGATCTGGACTATAAGGGACTCTCGAATACGGGCACATGGTTCATCGGACGACTGCAAACCGAGCGCGACAAGGCCCGGGTCCTGGAAGGACTTGAAGGTGTGGCCGCCGGCACCGGTTTGAAGTTTGATCGTCAGGAGATGGAACAAACACTAGCCGGACTCGCGAGTAGGATCTTCGTGCTGAACAATGTTCACGAAGACGGTCCAGAGATTTTCGAAAGCCGTTGGGCAATGTCGTACTTGCGAGGCCCCATGACACGCAACCAGATCAAGATTCTGATGGATCCCTTGAAAGCAAAAACGACGTCGACACCGTCCGCGCAAGCCGCGAGTATAGAGACAAGCGCGGCTGCGGCTCCCACGCCTGGTGCTTCGTTGAGCCCCTTACCAAGCACCAGAATCGGTGTTGAGCAAAACCCCGGCGCCCGCCGGCCGGTATTGCCGCCGGATGTCTCTCAATACTTCATTCCAATTCGAAGCTCAGGCGCGAGCGGAGCCGCACTGGTTTATTACCCTGTCGTGCTTTCCTCCGCTACCGTGCGCTTCAGCAACAAGCAGATCGATATGACGGAGGAGCTGACGGCATTGGCTCCGATCAGCAATGACGTGATGCCCGTGGAATGGGACCAGGCGACCATCGTCGACCTGCCCATTTCGGATCTCGAGCAGTCGATCCGAGAGAACGCTCACTTCGCGGAATTACCGGCATCAGCTGGAAAAGCAAAAAGCTATGATTCGTGGCGAAAGGACTTCGCCGGTTGGCTTTATCGCAATCAGAGGCTCAAATTATTCACTAGCCCGCGCCTGAAAGCGATCTCGAACCCTCACGAATCAGAGCGCGACTTCCGCGTTAGACTGCAACAGGCCGCCCGCGAACAGCGCGACTCAACAGTTGAGCGGCTCAGGCAAAAATATGTTCCGAAGATCGCGGCGCTCGAAGAAAAGCGGCGTCGCGCGGAGCAAGCTGTAGAACGCGAAGCCGAACAAGCCAAAGACCAGAAGATGCAGACTGCGATTTCTTTTGGCTCGACATTGCTTTCATCGTTCCTGGGACGCAAGTCGCTCGGCCTGACAACACTCGGGCGGGCCACCACCGCCGCGCGAGGCGTCGGACGTTCGATGAAAGAGGCCCAAGACGTGGGCCGGGCACAGGAAACGGTTGCCGCCGTCAATCAGCAATTGGCTGACCTTGACGCTCTGTTTAAAGCCGAAACCGAGGCTATTGAGAAGTCATTCGATCCGCAAACTGAATCGCTGGAAACAATCACCTTGAAACCAACCAAAGCAAACATCGCCGTTAGGCTGGCAAGTCTCGCCTGGGCTCCTTACTGGCACGACTCGGAGGGACAAGCTACGCCAGCGTGGCAATAATTCGTCGGGTAACGTATTCCTTATTGTCGACGTGAAGTCTTAGGAGAAGTGGCTAATAGCAGAGAGTAAGCCGTGGGGTCGAGCTCGGTTAACATTCTACCTCGCGTAAGCGTACGACAACGGGAGTTTGCTCCCGCACAGAACCGAGTAGCGACCTGGTTTGACTGCGGATAACGCTGATTGGCGAGTTGACCACTCACTACAAAAGCCGGGAGTCGTAGCGACCGGATTCAACTTCCGGCGGGCATCCCGCCGTGGATTAGAATAAACCCGTCGTCTTAAGCTCAGAATGCCTTCTATTTCTCGAGTTCTCTTCAAAGGAGGACTACCTGGCTGGCCATTACTCATGGCGCAAGGTGAGTGCGGTCGCTACCGCTCCCGGTTCTGTAGTGAACTGACCCTATGAAAATAGCGATCAAGTATGCCTGGCAATCACGCTCGTGGTTGTTCTCTGGGTTCTCGTCACCCATTTTCTATTTCCGCTTGCGCCAGAGTCTAAAGCCAACATCCTGGCGCCGATCTTTTTCAACCTCGCGGCGATCGTGGCCATCTATCTGGGCATCAAGGCAAGTGCTGCGAGAGGTGAGTTGAGTTTCAAGCAGGGAATAAAAACAGGAATGGCTATCTCGCTGGTGTATGGCATCTCTTCCTGCGTCTTCTTCTTCTTTGTATTTCTTTTCGTTGGCCCAAGGCTGATGGCCAATGAACCCATGGCCCAGGACTATCCAATGTGGCAGGCAGCGCTGGCAGCTTTTGCCGGAATGTTTTTTGGGGCGCTTATCCTGGGGCTGATTTACTCGACGATAATCTCTTTCATGCTGGTGAGGGCAAGAAAAAGGTGATTACTCTGAAAGAATAGATTTGTTTTCATTTTCCTTTTCTCATTTGTTATTGCTCATTGAAGAGATTCTCCGTTAACGAATGTCTCAGTAAAATGCGGATTTAAGTTTAAAGGTCTTCTCACACTTAATCCACCAATGAGAAATGGAAATGAAAAGCATAACTCGCCACTGAAGTTGTACTGAGATTCATTCTTAGGGAACAAGCACCACTTTGCCGATATTCTTTCGTGATTCGATGTAGCTGTGGGCCTCACCGGCCTGCTCGAATGGAAATGCGCGATCTACATGAGGTCGAATCCAGCCTTCCTGCACCCCCTCCATTAAGGTCTGCACCCACTCGACAACTTTGTCAGGCTCGTGCCACAGGTGGCCCAGGTTCAAGCCAAAGACGCCGCGGTTTTTGTTCAGCAATCCGATCGGATGAAATCTGGGCATCTGCACGGCTGCTTTAAGTAATTTGAATTTACCCTTCAGCCCATTGGCAGACGCTGAGGAGACTCCAAACATTCCCAACCGGCCAGTATGTCTAAGCGCCCGGTAGCTCTTTTTCCAATGAGATCCGCCAATCGGATCGATAACCAGCTCTACGCCACGGTCGCTCGTTAGCTTCTTCAGTACCGGAAGCCAGTCCTGAGTGCGGTAGTCGATCGGGTGATCCAATCCTCGTTTGCGCAGGAAGTCGTGTTTCGACGGACTGGCCGTGCCATAAGTAACGGCCCCGATATGTTGCGCGATGTCTAGTGCGGCCAGACCAACCCCGCCGCCGGCGTTATGAATCAGGACTGCTTCGCCTTTTCGCAAACCGCCCATGGCCACCAGGAGCGCGTAAGCCGTGAGATAGTTGACCGGAATGGCAGCGGCCTGTTCAAACGTCAGTGAGTCTGGCTTTTCAAACAACTGCCTTTCCTGTACGACCACTTTTTCCGACTGTCCACCGAAACGTGTCATCGCCACCACTGACAGGCCAACCAGATCCGGATCGACGCCGTCGCCAACCTCTTCGACGAGGCCGGCAACTTCATAGCCCATGACGCACGGCTTCTTTGGTCCGTCAGGATAAAGTCCTTGTCGCGCGAGTATGTCGGCAAAATTGATACCCGCTGCGCGCACACCAACGACCACCTCACCTGCACCCGGATGCGGATCAGATTTCTCCTCGACTCGCAGGACTTCAACGCCGCCGGTTTTCGTTGTGACTACCTGTCGCATCGCGCGCGCCTCAAATAGTTAACATCTCCCAAAGGCAGGATTTTTTGCTTTACGTTTATGCGAGGTTCGCTTCCTTACTGCGATGACCTACGAGCCGGAATCGCGGTCTCTAAAAAATACCGACCCGCGAGACAAGAGTATCTCGCGGGTGTTTTAACTCTACTACTTCGTGACGATCTGATTAACCCGCGCTCTTGGCTGACGTGTCAGTCTTAGTAGTCTTATTCGGCTGCGGCGTAATGCGCAGATACGGCTTTGGCGCTTTCCATCCGCCCGGAAATTTCTCCTTCGCTGCCTCGTCCGAAAGTGAAGGCACGATGATTACGTCCTCGCCGTTCTTCCAATTAACGGGCGTCGCCACGCTGTACTGCGCCGTCAGCTGAAGTGAATCGATGACGCGCAGGATCTCTTCGAAGTTACGACCCGTGCTTGCGGGATAGGTGATCATGAGTTTGACCTTTTTGTCAGGGCCAATGACGAAAACCGAACGCACGGTGAAGACATCGCTGACCTCAGGATGGATCATGTCGTAGAGCTCGGAGATCTTGTGCTCCGGGTCTGCGATGATCGGAAAGTTAAGAGCTGTGCCTTGCGTCTCTTTGATATCTTCGGCCCACTTGCTGTGCGAGTCTGTCTTATCGACACTCAGACCGATGACCTTAACGCCGCGGCTATCGAATTCAGGTTTGCACTTGGCCACATAGCCAAGCTCGGTCGTGCAGACCGGAGTGAAGTCCTTCGGGTGAGAGAAAAGCACTGCCCAGCTATTGCCAATCCACTCGTGAAAACGAATCGGTCCGTCGGTGGTATCCGCAGTGAAATCGGGTGCAATGTCGCCTAAACGTAATGCCATAGTGAATCTCCTTTCATTCTGAGGGGAATTACCCAGCCCTGGCAGACTTTGTAAGCGAGGCGGTTATTGATAGTTGTTGGGAATCCGAAGTGTTTTTACATCGGAACGTCCGGACAAGTCAATCATGGGTATCATTGGTAACCTAATAGAGCAGCCCGGCCCTTTATCCTACCAAGGTAGCATTAAACGGGACCCACGAATGACCCGAACAAGATTTCGTGTGCTTCATGTGATTTCGTGGATCGTCGGTCATCATCGTGTGGCCGGTGGGTTCGGATCCGGAGTTGTTGATGTATCCGGTCAAACTCGAACGTGGACAATACTACCTGGTGAGCACCTGCACACGCTGCCAGACCCTCATCCCTGTTTCATGATCTCAGCAACGGTGAATCAGAACTGAACGGCGGCTACTCTCTGATTTGTCCCAGATGCAATCACTCAGTGGGTCTACCAGGCGGGAGCATTATCAGCATCGAACAGAAAAAAGTCCGAAATCCTCATAGAGATTCTTTAGTCTTCGCTTTTGGATTCTTACTTGGTAGGCCAGGTGACGGCACATATCTTGCTAGTTCTTCCCCATCCTTACAAAAATCCTGAATTTTCACTCGACGTACCTTAGTCATAGACAGGTGTCGGGCACGTATCTTGCCAGATATTCAACACTGTTTGGTGATTAAGTCCCCGTGCCCTGGCTTAATCGCTCAAGTACCGCTCTGAGTTTCGTTATTTTTCGGCTGGGCGAGCAACTATGTCTGAAGGTTACAGCGCCGCTAGATCGAATGCTTCAAACGCGACGGAGTTTGGTCCGGAGCTCTACCGAGAAATCTTCAACTACTCCAATGAGCCTATAGCAATCATCAGCTCGGATGGCCGCTATCTAGAACAAAACACCGCACATCGGGACCTTCTTGGATATTCGGATGAGGAACTCCTGCGTCAGACCCCGGCCCTACATATGGGTCGAGAAGGTTTTGAAACCATCGTTAGCGAACTGCAGCAGAATGGGGTCTTCCGCGGCGAAATACTCAGCCAAACAAAAACAAGTGGGATCAGGCGCATTGAAATCTCTGCCTTCACAACCAAAGACGGTTCGGGAGATCCGATTTGCTACGTAGCTATTCAACGGGACGTCACTGACAGAAAGCGAGACGAAGAAGGACTGCGCCGTAGTGAAGCGGAACTGACGGATTTCTTTGAAAACTCAGCTATAGGTTTGCACTGGGTAGGTTCCGACGGGACGGTGCTTCGCGTCAACCAGGCGGAACTTGAGCTGCTTGGTTACTCGCGAGAAGAGTATGTCGGTCGCAACATTGCGGACTTTCATGTCGATCCGGAGGCCATAGAAGACATTCTCAGTAGGCTTCAGGCTGGAGAGGTATTAAGTGACTATACCGCTCGCCTCCGGTGTAAGGACGGCTCGATAAAACACGTCCGCATTAATTCGAGTGTATTTCGCGAGCAGGGAAGGTTTGTGCACACCCGCTGCTTTACTCGCGACATTACGAATCGTAGGCAGACGCGGCGCCGGCTGGCACTGCAATATGAAGTCACCCGCTTACTCTCGGAGTCGACTGACTTTATTGAAAGCGCTCGCAGAATTTTACAGGTAACGTGCAGGGAACTGGAATGGGATGCCGGCGGCTTTTGGACCGTAGATCACAAAGCGCAAGTATTGCGTTGCGTCGATTTCTACGCGGCTACGCCAAACGCGATCAATGAATTTGAGCGACGCACACGCAAGCTTGCGTTCAACCGAGGAGAGGGTCTACCCGGCCGCATCTGGGAGAGTGGCGCGCCCGACCGGAGCGATTACTTTGCCGAAGACCAGAACCTTCCTCGGTCGGCACTAGCCCGGCAAGAAGGTATCAATAGTGCGTTTGGCTTCCCCATCCTTCTCGGCGATGAAGTATTGGGTGTGCTTGAATTTCTTAGCAAGGAAATCCGTGAGCCCGACGATGAACTGTTACAGTTGGCTGCGAGTATCGGGGGACAAATTGGGCAGTTTACGAAACGTAAACGGGCCGAGGACGAACGCGCCGAGCTTCTTGAGCGCGAACGGGCTGCCCGAGCCGACGCTGAAAGGGCCAATCGTCTCAAGGACGAGTTTCTCGCTACTCTCTCGCATGAGCTACGCACTCCTTTAAATGCAGTGATTGGCTGGTCGCGAGTGGTGAAATCGGGAAAGCTCGACGACAACAGCGCCATGCATGCTCTCGAGGTGATTGAGCGCAATGCCTGGTCGCAGAAACAGATTATCGAGGACATCCTCGACGTATCGCGAGTGATCACCGGCAAACTGCAATTGAATCTCGGCCCAGTTGATGTGGTCGCGGTGGTGGATGCGGCTCTGGACGCCGTACGGCCGGCGCTGGAAGCAAAGGCTATCAACATTGAGACCATTATCGATGCCGGACTTCGGATCGTATCGGGCGACGCCGATCGCCTGCAGCAAGTCGTATGGAACCTGCTTTCAAACGCCGCGAGGTTTACACCCACCGAGGGAAAAGTTGAAGTTCGCTTAAGCCATGATAATGCTCACGTGCAGATTCAAGTGAGCGATAGCGGTCCGGGGATCGATCCGGCTTTTCTGCCTCACGTCTTTGAGCGATTCCGCCAAGCCGATGGGACCACCACCAGGACTCACGGGGGCCTGGGCTTGGGTTTGGCGATCGTTAAGCATCTGGTAGAGCTTCACGGAGGCATCATCACAGCCGAGAACCGCGCTGACGGTCCGGGCGCAACCTTCACTTTAAAACTTCGTGTACCCAGCGGGGAACTAAGATCGGAAGTTTTGGCCGGGGCCATAAGCGCCTTTACAGACTCAGAACCGGAGCTGCCGAGTCTTGAGAATCTTCACATCCTCGTCGTCGATGACGAAACGGACACTCTGGATCTCGTCGCCATGGATCTCACTCAGCATGGCGCCACCGTTACTGTAGTCACCAGCGCCGCGGAGGCGCTCACCGCCCTCGAGCAATGGCAGTTCGATTTGTTGATCAGCGATATTGCCATGCCGGATACCGACGGCTATGCCTTGATTCGGCAAGTGCGCAGAGGAGAATCAGGCCGGGAGAAGAGTCTGCCCGCCGTCGCTCTGACGGCTTACACCAGAGTACAAGACCGTATGCGAGCGATCATGGCCGGATACAACACGCACCTTGCCAAACCAGTGGACGCTTATGAGCTGGTAACGGTGGTTGCGAGTTTGACCGGTCGTTCGGGGAAGATCTAAAAGCAGGAAGCCTTACGTGAGTAGTGGCTTATATTTCGCGGCCATCGAGATTTCAACACTACGGAACGAGAATTGGAGCCTCCGGTTAAGGTGCGACTGATCGCAGTGGAAATATGCTGAGGCCCTGTAGCGGACGGGACCCGGTCGCTACCGCTCATCGGTTTCGCCTGCTTCACGCCGTCTCTTGACATGAACACTACCGTGCGATAAACAGACCTCTCTTTTCCCTGTTAAGATAGTCAATATGCTGAAACGTTGTGCCTGGCCCAGGACTGATCTGGCAATCGCTTATCATGATCGGGAGTGGGGCGTACCGCTCCATGAGGATCGCAGACTCTTTGAATTTCTCATTCTGGAGGGCGCCCAGGCCGGCCTCAGCTGGGAGACTGTCCTGCAGAAACGGGAAAACTATCGTACGGCGTTTGATAACTTTGATCCCGCGAAAATCGCAAGGTACAACCCACGTAAGGTGGAACAACTTTTGGGTGATGCCGGCATCATCCGCAACCGTCTAAAGATTGCGTCAGCGATTCAGAACGCCCAGGCGTTTATTGCTGTGCAGCGAGAGCTTGGCAGTTTTGACGAGTACCTCTGGCGCTTTGTCGAGAACCGGTCGTTAAGACGAAAACGCGGAGCGCCTGTTCCTGCGCGTACAGCTCTGTCTGACGCGCTGAGCAAAGACCTCACGAAACGCGGCTTTAAGTTTGTCGGCTCAACGATCTGCTACGCTTTCATGCAAGCTGTTGGTCTGGTCAATGACCACGATTCTAGTTGCTTTCGCTACAAAGAAATAGTCAACCGAGGGGAGAGTGAGGGTTGAATCCCTGGCGGGGACTAGGCGCGCTTCCCAGAGAGGTCTGGTTTCTCTGTCTTGCTATACTCGTGAATCGCGCGGGCACCATGGCACTGCCCTTTCTGACACTATATCTCACCATAGATCGGCGCTTCTCGGTGGGCGATGCTGGTCTGACACTGACAGTTTATGGAATTGGATCAATCCTCGTGGCGCCCATGGCAGGACGTTTATCAGATCGTTTGGGCGGCCTGCGTATCATGAAACTCTCGTTATTGCTAAGCGGGCTGCTCCTCTTTGTCTTCCCTTTCGGCAACCAGTTGACCAGCATTCTTATGATTACCGCTGTCTGGGCTATTGCCAATGAAGCCTTTCGTCCTCCCAGCATGTCCCTCATTGGAGATCTCGCCGGACCTGCGCAACGCAAGGCAGCTTTCGCGCTTAGCCGTCTGGCAATAAATCTCGGTATGAGCATCGGCCCTGTCGTTGGCGGCTTCCTGGCGATGTACTCCTTCAAATTGCTGTTTTACGTCGATGGTGCGACCACACTGCTCGCCGCGCTGCTGTTGGCGGTGCTGCCCTGGCGACCCAAGAAACAGGCCGAGGACCCCGTTGACCCGGGTGATGATTCGCGCACCACCGACCCCGTGAGCCGCGTAGAGTCGAGGGTGCGCTACTGGAGCGTCCTAAGAAACCGGCGCTTCATCTATTTTCTCCTGGCGATGATTCCGCTCGAAATGGTTTTTTTTCAACAGCTGGCTGCAATGCCTTTGTTTCTGGTGCGCGACCTCCATTTCACGGAGGCTGGCTACGGAATGCTCTTCGCCGTAAACACCCTGATAATTATCTTGATCGAAGTACCGCTGAACATGGCAATGTCGAAATGGTCCCATCGGCACGCGTTGACGCTGGGCGCGTTTCTTATCGGCGCAGGTTTCGGTGCGCTGCTGTTTGTAAACGGTGTTTTCGGCGTGGTGGCAACTGTGGTGATATGGACATTCGGTGAAATGATTGCCCTCCCGGCCAGTGCTGCTTATGTTTCGGATATTGCGCCGCCCGCGCAATCCGGCGCTTACATGGGCCTCTATACGATGGGCTTTAGTTTGGCGTTTGCTATCGGCCCCTGGTTGGGCACGCAAATTATGGAAACATTCGGCCCCTCGGCAGTCTGGCTAGGAACTTTCGCTTGCGGTTGCACAACGGCCATCATGATGTGGTGTTTGCGTTCGGGAGAAACGGGTGACCAGGGGGCGGAGCAGAGTGCATAGTGAGAGCTTTAAGCGTTATAGACTCATGGAAGCGGCATAACGTCGTCATGAACTTAATGCCACCACAGACGATCGGAGCTATCATGACTTTTCGGTTCGTTATTCGGGACTCGGACAGAACATCTGAGTTGCGTCTCAGGGTTCAATACTTCTTTGCCGTAGGTGTTGGTCTCATAAGGAGTTTACATGATTAGATTTTTGCTGCTTGGGTTTCTCTCTCTTACCGGTTTGGGTGCCCTTGCATGTGGGGGCTACACTGATACTCTAGTGGAGAGCCCTCGCCGCGTTGACGAGCGGGTCGCGGTTTCAACTTTGCGTTCAATCGGGCAGGCCCAAACGGCGTACAGTCTCACTAACTCTGGCGATTATGGAAGCTTCGAGCAGTTAGTTGCAGGGGGTCATCTGGATGCGCGGTTCAATTCGAGCAAACCGAAGCTTTATGGTTATCTTCTGACCTTGAATGTTGCTAACCGATCCTCGGGAGCTGTTCAGAGTTCCTATCACAGCAATGCAGACCCTGACCCAGCGGTGAATCCAGCGGGCCGGTACTTTTACCTTGGCTCGGATTCTCCGGAACTTCGTGTGAACCCAACGAAGCCCGCAACTGCAAATGATGAAGCCTTTCAACCATAGTCTGCATTGCTGTAATACAACCTCAAACCTTGAAAAGGGCTTACAGGATTCAGCCGTGAAAATACTACTACGCCTTATTCTCGTAGCGATCCTTCTCGCTATGAGTAGTGCCCGTTATGGCGTCGCAGCGCAGCAGAGCAAGGTCAGAGATTACCGGATCGCAAATGAACACCGCATACTTGAAGAGTTTGTGACGTTGCTTTCGATCCCGAACGTCGCGAGTGATCACGTTAACATCCGGAGAAATGCCGCACTAATCATAGAAATGATGAAGCGGCGCGGACTGGAGCCGCGGCTCTTGGAAGCCGCCAATTCAACTGTCCCGCCGGCCATCTATGGCGAATGGAAAGTTCCCGGCGCTTCCAGGACCATCATTCTCTACGCGCATTACGACGGACAACCAACCGATCCTAAACAATGGACCGGCACACTGCCGTGGCAACCCACGCTCCGTTCAGCCCCACTGGAAGCCGGCGGTATTATTCAGTCGATGCCGCTGTCAGGTGAGAAAATCGATCCCGAATGGCGTCTGTATGCTCGCTCCGCGTCTGATGACAAAGCGGGGGTGATGGCTATTCTGACGGCGGTCGACGCGCTGAAAGCCCAAGGGATTGCGCCCACTTCAAACATCAAGTTTTTCTTTGAAGGCGAAGAGGAAGCTGGTTCTTCACATCTCGGCGACATCATTCGTGGCCATCAGAAACTGCTGGACGCAGACGCCTGGCTCATCTGCGACGGCCCCGTGCATCAGTCAGGGTTGAAGCAGGTAGTCTTTGGCGTGCGCGGCGATACCAACGTCGAGGTCACCGTTTACGGCGCCCGGCGACCACTGCACAGCGGCCATTATGGAAACTGGTCTCCAAATCCCGGGTTAACTCTGGCGAAACTGCTCAGCTCCATGAAAGATGAGGCAGGACGTGTGACCATTGCCGGGTGGTATGACGACGTTGCGCCACTGGGCCAAACGGAACGGCGCGCTATTGCGGAGGCGCCGCAATATGATAACGAACTCAAAATTCAGCTTGGGCTGGGGCGAACAGAAAATGCTGGTAAGAGTTTGCTCGAATTGATCAACGAACCTTCGCTCAATATTAACGGGATGAGTAGCGGAGATGTCGGTACGCTCGCTCGCAACGTAATTCCTACCACGGCCAGCGCGGTTCTGGATCTTCGTCTCGTAAAAGGAAACGACTATAAACGCCAGGTCGAGCGTTTGCTCGCTCACATCCGTAAGCAGGGATTCCATGTCATCGACCATGACCCGACGGAGCAGGAGCGGCTCACAAAACCCTTGATCGCAAAAGTTGTTCACCGCGATGGAGGCTACAACGCGGAGCGGACACGCATGGATTTGCCGGTAGCGCTGTCCGTTATCGCCGCGGTGCAGGCCATTTCGGCAAAACCTATTGTGAAGCTGCCCACCTCAGGAGGCAGTCTGCCCCTAGCGATCATTACTGATAACCTCAGCACAGTTACGATCACAGTCCCCATTGCAAATTACGACAACAACCAGCACGCCGAGAACGAAAACATCAGGTTGCAAAATTTGTGGGACGGGATTGAAACCATGGCCGCTCTCATGACCATGCCTTCCGCAAAGTAGCCAGAGCCCCAACCCGGTCGGCAGGGGGCAGGAGCAAGGCATTTTCATTTCTCATTTGGGATTCGCGAATTGTTGAACTTCTTGTTCGTGTCCGTTGGGTCGAGTAGACGGGGTGCTCTTTGGGGTCTAGTGACCACCAATTGCCGCCCCGTCCCTCACAGAACCGGACAAGCGGATTTCCCAGCATCCGGCTCTTCAGCCTCCCT
>Ga0136617_10002583_pt1 | contig 16100 bp, 8 predicted proteins | sample AntDrymUQ3222106_2_FD_129672 | JGI IMG/M metagenome (GOLD analysis project Ga0136617, IMG submission 129672) | Polar desert sand microbial communities from Dry Valleys, Antarctica - metaG UQ322 (21.06) | ecosystem: Environmental > Terrestrial > Soil > Desert | place: Antarctica: Dry Valley...
AAGCCTGAGACGAGCGCCTCACGACGGTAGCGCTCGCGCACCACCGCCGCCGCGAGCGAGTGGAATCCGGTTTCGCCGTATGACCACAGATCGCGCACGCTCGGCATCACGAGCGGAAAGAGCGGCGAGAGGAGTTTCTGCAAGTAATCGCCGATGAAGAAATCTTCCTGACGCGGCTTGCCGACGACGGTTGCCGGGTAGATCGCGTCGCGGCGGTGGCATACGGCATCAACTTTGAAGATCGGATAATCGTGTTGCAGTGAGTAATAGCCGTAATGATCGCCGAATGGCCCTTCAGGTTTTCTCTCGCCGGGCGCGACGTGGCCGACGAGCGCAAACTCCGCTTCGGCCACGACTCGGTGCGGATGTCCTTCGAGCGGGTTCTTGCCCATCCTTATTTTCTCGCCGGCGAGCACTGAGGCGAGCATTAACTCCGGCACGTCTTCGGGAAGCGGCGCGATGGCCGACAGAATCAGCGCGGGCGGCCCGCCGAGAAACACCGTCACCGGCAGAGACTTTCCCGCGCGCTCCGCTTCGTGGTAGTGAAAGCCTCCACCTTTATGTATCTGCCAGTGGATGCCGGTCGTAGTCGCGTCGTAACGCTGCAAGCGATACATGCCGAGATTATGCTTTTTGGTTTCCGGGTGCTCGGTGTAAACGAGCGGCAGCGTGAAGAACGGCCCGCCGTCTTCCTGCCACGTCGTCAACACCGGCAACTCGTCGAGCCGCGCCGGACGGTCAACGACTTCAGCGACAGGCATGCGCGTCGTCCGCCGCGTGCCGAGCTTTAAGGCTTCGAGCGCGAGCGCGCGATGCTTCCACAATTCGGCGGGGCGCGGCGGCAGGAGTGATTCGGCAATGTGGACGGCTTCACGGACAAGCGTTTCGGGTTTCGGCCCGAAGGCCAACTCAATTCGCCGCGCCGTGCCGAAGAGATTGGTGACGACCGGATAACGACTTCCCTTCACGCGCTTGAATAGAAGCGCCGGCCCCCCGCGTTCAATTACGCGACGATGCACTTCGGCCATTTCGAGATACGGGTCAACTTCCGTCTCGACGGTGATGATTTCTTTTTCGCGTGTGAGTAAATCGAGAAATGAACGAAGGTTTCTGTGCATCAGTTTTATCCGAAGGGGAAAAGGAAGCGTTGTCCCTCATTCCGCCCCTTCAACTTACCTTATACACATTTTCCCTCGTGATTTGGTGTCTTTGTGGTTACAAATCGAAAAGATCATTGGCCGGTTAAAGCTCCGGTGAATCTTCTTCCCGCCCATTGCTGCCAACTTGCCGGCGGCGTGAAGGCGTCGTGGGCGGCGGTTCAGTGATGCGGAGATTGATCTCGCGTTCGGCGAATTTGGCGGCGTCGGAGATTCCGGAGTCAACCGAGTTGACGTAAGGCTTCAGGTGCTCAAGCGTTTCCTCGTTGCCGACGCTCGCCAGCACTTCGAGCAGCCTGATCTGTGTGTTGCCGTTGGCGCGCGGCAGAATTTTGTAAAGCGATTCAGGTGTTTCGAGTTGTTTCAGATACTCAATCGCTTGTTCGGAGCGTGAAGAATCAAGCGCGCTCACCACCGCGAACAACTTTTCGGAATTTCCGAAACGATATAGCGCCCAGTCGAGCGCGAGGCGCACGCGCGCGTCCTTTTCCTGCGCGCGATAGCCTGCAACCATCTTCCCCTCATCGCTCGCCGCCCGCCGCGCCAATTCTTCAGCCGCACTCCGGCGCACTTGCGCGTCACGATTCCCAAGTTGCCGCGCTACCTCAGAAGAATTCGTCGCCGAAGTGAACAAGTTTTCCTGACTTGGCAAATCTTTCTGCGACTGAGTTTGCGCGAGATTCGTGGCCACGCCCGCCAGAGCAAACAACACAACGGTAACAGCAAGACGTGTGGCTTGTTTGAAGTACCTTGTGAACGACGTGCATTCTCGCAATAAATAATTCATTACTCCAACCTTTCGCCCAACACAAAATACCCATCAGAAGCCGGGCTGATTGATTGATTTATTATCAACGCCAATCGCGTACTTCTTTGCGATTTGTTGAATCTCGCTCCTCTTGCCGATCAACACGAACACGAGATTGTCCGCCGGGAAATACTGCTTGATGATGCGCTGCGTGTCCGCGAGCGTCATCGAATCAATCTTCCCGTAGTAAGTGTTGATGTCGCGCTCGTCGAGACCGTAAAACTCAAGCTGCGCGATCAGCGTAGCGAGTTGGTCGGAGGTTTCGATGCGCGGCGGGAATTGTCCCTTCAGATACGTCTTCGCCGATTTCAATTCCTCTTCGGTGATTCCCTTTTCGTGGAGACGCTTCAGCACGTCGAGCGTCATATCAATCGCTTTTTCCGTCGTCTCGTTGCGGGTATAAGTCGAAATGAGAAACGGCCCCGCAAGTTTTCGCTGATCGAACGCCGAGCGCGCGCCGTAAGTGAGACCCGTCTTGATGCGCAACTCGCTGTTGAGCATTGAAGTGAACCGCCCGCCGAAAAGCGTGTTGACGACTTCAATGAAGACACGGTCGGCGTTGGTGCGCGGAATGCCGACGTTGCCGATGTGGTAGAAGGTTTGAGTCGAGTCGGGCTTATCAATCAGCAACAGTTTTTTTCCGGTGAACGCTGGCGCTTCCGGCAATTTCATCATCGGAACATCCTTCGCCGGCCACGCGCCGAACTTGGCGGTCAGCATCCGCTCCATCTCGGCGGAGTTGAAATCTCCGACCGCCGCGAGGATGGTGTTCGATGGCGAGTAATAAGTTTGATAAAACTTCGCCACGTCGTCGCGCGTGATCGCGGCGAGGCTCGTCTCATCGCCTTTCGCCGGACGGCCATAAGGATGCTTGCCGTAAAGGTAAGCGCCGAAGTAGGTGCCGATGACACCCTGCGCTTCATCCTTCGCGGCCTTGATGCCGTCAATGCGTTGACGTTGTAACTTCGTGACTTCATCAACAGGAAACGTCGGGTTAAGGAGCACGTCGCTCAGTAATTCGATTCCTTTCGTAACGTCCTTCGTCACAAACTCGGCAGCGCCCACCGAATAATCATAATCGGCGGACGCGCCCAACAATCCGCCGACGAAATCAAGCTCAGTCGAAATCTGATCGGCGCTCCGCGTCTTCGTCCCCTTTCTGAGCAACTCAGCGGTCATCGAAGCCAAACCTTCTTTTCCCGTGGGGTCGGCGATGGAGCCTGTTTTGACGATATAGCTGAAACTGATGATCGGCACTTCGCGCCCCTCCATCAGCATCAACGTCATCCCGTTTGCCAGCTTAACCTTTTTGTAAGGCGGAAGCTTCAGCGTCCCTTCCTGCGCAAGTGCTGGGATAGAGAACAGTGCGACAATCGCAACCGACAAAAGTATTTGTAATCGCTTCACACTCAACTCCTTCAATCTCAAATGACCAATGACCAGCAAGTCAAGGACTCTTTTTCTTCACTGCCTTCTGCTTACTGCCTACTGCCCGCTACTCAGAGGTGCAGTCTTCTCCGGCACGAGCGTGGCGACCGTTCGGTTCTTCGCGCCGAAGTATTTTTGCGCGACGCGCTGCACGTCCGCTTTCGTCACTTTCTTGTAGTCATCGGCGGCGTTGAAAAGTTTGCGGTAATCGCCGAAGAAAACTTCATACGTTCCGATCTGGTTGGCGCGTCCATTGATTGTTTTGATCTGGCGGTAAAAGTTGGCGAGCAGAATGTTCTTCGCCTTCTCAATCTCCTGATCCGTCACCGACTCTCGCTCGATTTTTCCAAACTCTTCGTAAATCGCATTCTCGACGGCCTCCGGCGCGACGCCTTCTTTCGGCTGCGCGGTCAGCATGAAGAGCGTCGGGTCGAAGGCGAAATCGTAATCGCCGTTTACGACGAGCGCGAGTTGATCCTTATCCACGACGCGCTGGTACATCCGCGAGCTTTGCCCCGAAAAGAGAATTGTCTGCAAAACTTTCAGCGCGTAGTAGTCGGGGCTAGACGTTTCCGGCACGTGATAGCCGATCATCAAGAGCGGCAATTGCGCGAACTTCCGTGCGACGACGCGACGCTCGCCGATCTGTTCCGGCTCGCGCGTCGTCACTTTCGGCGGCGGCGCGCTCGCCTTGACCGGCTCGATGAATTTCTGCGCCAGCTTGACGACTTCATCCGCATTCACGTCGCCGACGACGACCATCGTCGCGTTGCTCGGCGAATAGCCCATCCGGTAATGATTCTTCAAATCCTCCATCGTCCAGTTTTCGATGTCCACCATCCAGCCGACGACTGGCCACTGGTAAGGATGCGCGGTGAAAGCGGTCGCCCACAACTGTTCGTAGAGCAGACCGGCGTTGTCGGCATCAATCGAGGTGCGCCGCTCACTGGCGACGACGCTGCGCTCGGATTCAATAATCTTCGGGTCGAAGTTGAGGTTCTCAATGCGGTCGGCTTCCATCTCGAAAATCAATTCGAGACCCGAACGCGGGAACCAGTCCTGATAAACCGTCACGTCGTTACTGGTGTAAGCGTTGTTCCTGCCGCCCGCCGCTTCCATTACCTGATCGAATTGTCCGGGGCCGTACTTCTTTGCGCCGTTGAACATCATATGCTCGAAGAAGTGTGAGAGGCCGGTCGTCCCCGGTCGCTCGTTGCGCGAGCCGACGCGGTAGAAGACGTAGAGCGCAACATTCGGGATTGACGAATCACGCTGCACGAGAATCTTCATCCCGTTCTTCAACGTGTGCGTCTGTACGTCGAAGCTTTGCGCGCGGACAATCGCCGCGCTGCACATCATCGAAACCAAGAACACACTGACAATCGTTTTAATCAGCTTCATAAATTCTCCGAACGCTGCCCGCTCAGGCTGTACGCCGCCCGGACGGGAAATTGGACGATAATCTAATTTGTGAAATACAAATTGCGCGGGAGAGATGCCGGGAAAGGAGAAAGAGCTTTGCAGGCGTCTGATGTGCTTTAGGATGCGCCGGTTGATGTCCGGTGTTGTACTGCTTCTGTGATTAACCGCTTGATTAAACCTTGCCCGATTCATATTTTAGCCCAAACGGGGAGGCGACCAGCTTTCTCGGAGCCATCGCCACGCGATTTTGCCCGTCTCCAGAATCTTAGTATAGAATGACTAGCTGAGGCGACCGCGCGCGATTGAACGCAAGACAGACTGCTCACGTCAGCGCGCATTTCGCCCGGTGTTTGTCGGGTCGGCATTAGGCGTTGAAGTCTTTCATATGGCAAGCGGTTTAGTCGTACACATCGAAGTCGGCAATGACAGGCATACCGAAGTTCTGTCGCTCGACCGCATCCGCATCGGGTCGAGCGAGGACTCTGATCTACGGCTTCATCAGTCGCTTCTTCCCGTCAGCGACGCCCCCGTCATCGAACTCACCCGCGCCAACGGCAGCTATCGCATCGGCGACTTCAACCGTTCCCTTGGCATGACGCATAACGGTGCGCCTCTCGTCTACGGGACAGTAATCAATGACGGCGACGAGTTGCGCGTTGAGCAGACAGGGCTTGCGATCCAGTTTTTTCCGGTTCACGAATTGCCCGCCGTCATCGCCACGCGCCCCTCAAGTAAAGTCGCGCCCTTCATCGAAAGCGCCGCCATCGAGGCCGCCGCCACCGCCCGGCGTGATGATGCCAAGGTATTCCTCCGGGAATTCACGCGCGAACTGGTGCGCGAAATCAACACCAGCACGAAGATCATCGCATTCTTAATCGCCACGTCACTCGTCGGCGGCACTCTCTACCTCGGGTTCGCCGCCTACCGGGAGTTCAAGCGCATCCGCTACTTGAACGCTGAGCAGAAGGCGCAACTCTCTGATTACCAGATTCAGTTGAAGGAACTGATCGAGCGACTCACCAGCATCAGTAAAACGAACGAGAACATTAGGGACAGTTTGTCCATCGCGCCGAAGGTCTACGGCTCCTACAGCGGCGGCGTGTTCCTGATTTTCGGCAAGTATCAATTCGTCGAGGCGGGCACAAACCGGCCACTGCGCTACCCAGAGTTGCAAGTCACAGAGGAAGGCGGCACGCTGCAAAACGGAGACGAGCAGCAGTTGACTCTGACACCTGATGGGCGGGGACCGGTCGCCGAGTTTCCTTACTTTGGCACCGGGTTTTACGTCGGCAATGGTTTCGTCATCACTAACCGGCACATCGCCTTTGAGCCGTGGGTCGCCGACCAGACGATGCAGACGCTTAGCAGCACCGTCGCCGGACAGCCGCGCATTGTCAGTTTAATGGCGTATTTTCCCGGCAGCCGCCAACCCATCGCGCTGCGCCTGAAGCAGACCTCGAAGGTTGACGACTTGGCGGTGTGCATTCTCGACGTTAACGAATTACCGGCGAACACTCCGGCACTGCCGCTCGACGTTGACTCGGATGCTTCGGGCGTCGGCAAGACCGTTGTGTTGATGGGCTACCCGACTGGCTACGACCGCATTCTGGCAAACCTGCCGGAGGCCGAGGCGCAGGCGATTCGCAATCGTTACGGCGCGTCGTTCGATGTGCTCATTCGCCACTTAGCCGAACGTAGTCTGATTAAGCCGCTGACCACGCAGGGGCACATCACCGAGTTGACGGGTCGCCGCATCGTCTACGACGCGCGCACCGCCGAAGGTGGATCGGGCGCACCGTTGTTCGGCTCGTCGGGGCGGGTCATCGGCGTGAACTTCCAACTCTTCGCGCTCATCCCCGATGCCAATCATGCGGTGCCGATTCGCTACGCGGTCGCGCTCCTACAGCGCGCCGGTTGGAAGCCGGCGGAGACGCCTGACGAGACTGCCAACACGAATAACTCGAACGCTTCCGCTTCAAAGGACACACGTAATGTTTCGCCCCCCTCGGCCACAAATCAGGCGAGGTAGGCGACATCTTCCCTATACCGGCGATTACTACCAAAGTCATGCAAATTCATCGGGATGCTGCTTTGACACCCTGTCGCTAAACAAGCTACCCTAGCGCCTTTTTCTGTAAGCACAATCGCGGAATGATTCGGCGATGCGCTCAGAAGTTTCAAGCCACGGAGCGCCGATTAAGTTTTGTCCCCATCCATCGCCCCTGTTTCGACCGCCGGGATTAAGGCACAGCTTTTCCCCGACCAAATCGCTCAGACTTCGAGCCGCGCCTTTATATTCACGGCGCTCGCGGTGATCGTCCTCGCCGGTTTCGGCTTTCGCGTTTTTCAACTCGGTGCCGAAGGACTCAGCGAGGACGAATTGAATAAAGTGCGTGCCGTCGTCGAATACCGCGCCCGTGGACTGACTTCAGCCAACGGCGAGCATCCGTTTCTGATGAAAGGGTTGATTACCGTTAGCAGCGTCGCTGCTGACGGATGGAATGCTTTCGCCTCACAATCCAACAACGATCTTCACATCTCCACCGAGGCGGCGACTCGTTTCCCCGGTGCTCTGCTCGGCGCGCTCACGTCGCTCCTGATTTTTTTTGTCGTTAGAGAGTTATTCGGCGTCGAGACGGGGCTGCTCGCGGCGGCGCTGTGGGCGTTTGACCCGCAGGCCATCGGCTTCAACCGCATCGCCAAAGAGGACACATTTTTCCTGTTCTTCTTTTTGTTGGCGAATGTCTTTTGGCTGCGCGGCCAGAGCGTTGCTGAAACTTCGGACGGAAAAAGTCACGAAAGATATTACTGGCTGACCGCCGCCGCTTTCGGCGCGATGATGGCCTCGAAATACCTGCCACACGTGATGGCGATTAGCGCCGCCTACTACCACATTTTTCTCGACATTCCGACAACGCGCTGGCGCGTCGGGAAATTGCGCTGGCTGATCTTCTTCGCGGTGCTGGGCGTGGTCTTTCTCATCTGTAACCCCACCATCTTGCTCCCCGGCACGTGGCACGAGATGCGAATCTTCGCCGGCGAAAAACGCATCGGGCATGACAGCTATGAGTTCATTGGTAATCTTTATCCCAACAAGGTGACGCTGTGGCTCAACGGCTCGCCGTGGTATTTCTATTACGTGTTTCTCGGAGTGAAACTGCCGCTGCCACTTGTCGCGGCGTTTTTAGCGGGGCTGCCAATGCTCTTCACTAAGCGACTCGGCGACGGAAGATTCTTCGTGCTTTCATGGTTCCTCTTCTGGTTCCTTCCGTTCTCCGTGATGGGCGGAAAATTCACTCGCTACTTCACGTTCGCGCTGCCCGTCGTCGTCATCACCGCAGCGGTCGGCGCACGCGCTGTCGGACAGTTTCTTTCACGACTAATCTCACGCGGCGCTTCTGTTGAGAGCGGTGCCGATAGCTTCGCGCGCGTCGCGCTGGGGCTTGCGGTCATCGCTTTTTCCGCTTACGCCTCCGCGCGCGTCGCGCCGCATTACCGGCTCTACACGAACGCCCTCGGCGGCGGCACGGAGCGCGCCGGCTCCTACTTTCCACATGACGAATTTTATGACTCCAGTGTGCGCGACGCCGCTAATCTGGTTGCCCGCCATGCGCCGAGAGATGCCCGCGTCGTCGGTGAAACCCCCGGGCTTTTTAGTTACTACGCGACGCTGGCCGGGAGAGACGACCTCGTGTCCGCGTCGCTGTCAGACTCGCAGGCGTTACGCGAACTCGTGGTCGGAGATTTTGTGATCGTCGCTCGCGGGCGACGTTACTTTAGTAACGAGGCGGTCATAGATGCGCTGCGCACAATTACCACGCCCGCGTTTATTGTAGAGTTGGGAACTGTCCCCTCGGTGGAAGTTTATCAGTTGGATGAACGCTCGCATGCAGCAATGATGCGCGCCGTTGACCGTCAAAAGGACGGAGATTAGTTGTGGCAACTGATGACAGCACGCTCGGCATCGCATTGCTTCCGCGAAGTGAAAAGGCTTCGTTTAAGTTAAACAACTCAGCATAGCCCGACGTACATTCGGGTTAAGCTATTCGCGCGGCACGGGCATTGCTATTTTCAGGCCGTGAAATTTTACCGCACAAATTGTTGTAATTTATCAATTGGTGCGGCTGCGCTTCAGGCGCGAAAGGCTGCGAATCGGCGCAGCAGTTTCGCTCCATGCGAAGCGATTCCGTGAGAAAAAGGTAGCATCAACTAATTATGAGAAGCGTTCCCCCACGACTGAGAGCGCGTCAAGATTGCTCAATCTTTTTCAGCCTTCTTGTAATTTTCTCGCTCCCTCTGCCATTCCCCGTCGCCGCACAACAAGCTGCCGCCGACTCTTCTGCTGCTGCCGCATCCACCCAAAACGATGCGGGGAATCCCGCATTTCGGATAGAGCGAATTTCTCTTGATGTTGGCGCGGAGTTGCTCACCGTCTTCGGCGACTTAGACGGCCGTGAGCCGAACAACCGCGCGAGCGAAGTGCCGCTCGTCAGCATCTTGCGCGACACGCTCGGCGACGCTGACCCGGAGAACGACCGTCTACGTCACGTCTGGATGCTTACTTATACCCGGCCCACGCTGAAGCAGCGTCTCGCGGCGGGAGTGCCGTTTCTTTATACGCGCGTCGGTAATAAAAAGAAGGCCGTGCGCGGCGTGCCGCCGGCAGTGATTGATCTCGCCCAGCCTGACAAAGATGTCTGGCAGCGATTCCTGTGGATGGCGCTGCAAAACATCTTCGTTAATCCTTACGGCGTCACGGCGAAATCTTCGTCGCGCACTTTTCAACGGAACACCGAAGACTATCGCAAAGTACACGTCATCCGCGCACTCGCGGTTCTGTCTCTTTACGAGGCCGAAGCCGATGTCGAGTCGGTTTTTTCGCCCGCCGAGATGCTCGAGATTCAATCGCGTCTGATCCTAACGCAGATGACCTTCGGCGGAATCGTTGATGATGCCTTTCTCCAAAAACTTCATCAGAACCAAGCCACCGCCCAACTCGATGAGCGCGGGCACAACTGGGAACTTTTGCGCCAGCGCGCCGAAGCCGAAGGACTTCTTTTCGAGCCGCTTCAGCTTCCCGACGGCAGCGCTACGCACGCCCTCGTCTGGACGACGCGGCACGATGTCGCGAGCAATCGCCAGCGCCGCAAGTGGGATAACCGCTTTCTCAACATCTCGAAGCCGTGGGGCGATAAACGACTCGACCGCTGGGACGGGTATACCGAGACGCGCTTCTTCGACGCCGAAAACCGCGCGGTCGTAAGTGACACGCCGGGGGCGCGTGCGGTCGAAATGATTCCGCTTGCGCTCTACGGCCTCGACAACCCGAAGATTCCCGCGCTGCTTGTTGATTTCCGCGACGGCGGGAATCCGAAACGGCGTGAAGTGTCGCGTCGCGTGCTTGAGGATGTGGCGCGCAACATCCTCTCGCTGTCGCGCTTCGGCGACATTCACTATTTTCTCGGGCGCACCATCTTCGACTTCATCACCAGCCGACGCGGCATGGACGTTAACCAGCCGACGCGCCTGCGCACATATTCACAGTTAAAATTGCTTCTCACGTTGAGCGCATCGCTCGACCCGGAATTCCGTGAAGAAATCAGCCGGCGCTTGGAGCACGTGTCACTTAACCCTCTCGAGAACGATCTCGCGGCGGAGGCGCGACTCGCGCGCGCGCAGCACGCCGCGCTGATGGACTATGCCCGCCGCCCCGACGGGCTTGCCCGCCAACTCGACCGCGACCGCCGCGCCGAGCTTGTTCCGCTCGCGCACGGACGAACCGCGCGCGTGTTGTTTCGCTTCGGTCACGTCCTCAGCTTCGGCCACTACACGCACCGCGAAAAGGCTCTGCCGGAAACCGGACGAACGCAGATTGATGTCGCACGGCGTTTAGCTCATCACCGGCGCTTCCTGCGCGAGGTGTCTAAATCAAGTCCGATCATCGAGGTCGTGTGGGACATGAGCGAGGTGCGGCGCTCGTTGCAGTTTGTCGCCGAGCATGGCGCGCGTGCCGACGGCGCGACCGCCTCGGCTGCGGCGCGCATCTTTGCCCGCACGAAAGACGAGGCGACGCAGAGGCTGTGTCTCGACACGCTCTACCACATCAACAACGAGACGGCGAAGAATGCCCTCTGGCGTATCCATCAGGATCAAACCGTGCCCGACCCGATACGCACGCTGAGCGCGGAGTATTTGCGTAAAGCTGTCCGCGAAGAACAACGCATCTCGCCGACCGACACGAAAGCCATCATCTCGGCAATCGGGCAATGAAAATCCTTTCAACATTGAGTCGCCAAATAATCGTGCTCGTGCTGGTGTTGTTCGTCTCCGCCGTCGCTCATGCGGCGACAATCCGGCGCGTCGTCGTGATTAAGGTTGACGGTCTGCCGCACGATCAGGTTGAGCGATTCGTGCGTGAGCGCGATTCGCGCACAGGGAAAAGCAGATTGCCGTGGATCGAACACGTCTTTTATGAAAGAGGCACGCGCGTCGCTAATTTCTACGTCCGGGGAATGAGTTTGTCGGGGCCATCGTGGTCAATGCTCGACACAGGCCAGCACTTGCAGATTAAGGGCAACGTCGAGTTCGACCGCCTGACGCTGCATTCTTACGATTACCTCAACTTCATTCCGTTCTACCTCGGAAACGCTTTTCAGAATCGCGTGGACATGCCGGGCGTGGGCGCGCTCGACGAAGTGGGGCTGCCACTCCTGATTGACGCTTACCCTTACGACGAACGCCACACCAGCTTTCAGTTGTATCAACGCGGGGCGCGCTGGACGACGTTGCAACGCGGCCTGCAAAACCGTTTCACTTCGCGCAGCCCGCGCGAAATTTTCGACGAATGGACGACCGGCTTCGACGCCCGCAGCATTATCACCGAGCAACTCGAACGCGAGTTGCTGGAGAAATTGAACAACCCGCGCCTCCGCTATCTTGATCTTTATTCCACTGACTTCGATCACGCCGCGCATCACAACCGCGACCGCGAGACGCACATTCGTGCGCTGCAAGAAGTGGATGCGACAATCGGGCGCGTGTGGACGACGATTCAAAACACACCGCAGGCGGCGGAAACCGCGCTCGTTCTCGTCTCGGATCACGGCACTAACACGGACGAGCGCGTTTATAGTCAGGGCTACAATCTCGTCAGACTTTTGGGGAGCGCAGGCGGCGGCGGCCATCACGTCATCACGAAACGTCGCCTGCTGAATGACTACGCCTTAAAAGGAATCTACCCGCTCATCCCGCTCATCACGACGACCACTTCCGAATCCTTTTACCTGAAGGGACAAAGCACCGATTACCCGACCGCGCTGATTGACTTCGACGGCAACGAGCGTTCCTCGATTCACCTGCGCGCCACTGACCTCAACGTGCTGCACATTCTTTTGCAGCAACTCAAACGCAAAGACCTCGCGCCCGATTTGCGCCGCGCGGCGACGAAAAACTTCTTCGCCACAATAGAGCGATGTCGCGCGTCGTGGCAAATACGGCTCGCCGAGATGAACGAAGAACTCGGCGCGCTCCGCCGTCTCATCGAAAAGCAGCGTGCCGTCGTCGCGGCGCAGCCGAAGAAATGGACGAAGGAAGACCGCGATGCCGGGCGCGATCAGGATTCACGTCGCCTCTTCGCGCATCTCGATTCGTGGATTAGCGACGAGCGCGAGTACGCCGAGCATCTGCGCACGCTCGCCCATTTGCTGGCGCTCACCCCTGATGATTTCGATCCCGCACGTCTGCGCATTGAGGATGTCATCCCGAAGCGTTCGATGGGCGACGCGAACTCGATTCACGACTTGCAGAATTACCTCGTCGGGCTTGCGCCGGGCGGGCTTGTTACTTCAGTTGACGGTTCGTTGGACACCAATCAGAGCTTCGCCCGCGTCAATTACTTTCAACTGCTCGGCGACGTTTCGGTGCGCAACAACGTGCAGCCCGGAGTGAGCAACCGGCCAATTGATTTCGTCGCCGCACGAATTTCACCTGAAAGTGTGCGCGTGTACGAAGATTTACGCGGCGTCGAAGCAATCATCTGGCTATCCGGCGGGCGCGGCGCGCAGGCGCTCATCCTCGCGCGCCAAGATGAGCGCGGGAAACTTCAGTTGCGTTATCTTCCCGTTTCCGAGTTATCGCAGAGCGCCGACGGGCAAATTGAGGTCGCGCGCGCCGCGTGGCGTGCGGGACTTCCACTTAAAATCTTTGAGGACCCTAGGCTCGAGATTCCGAACGGCGAATCGCGCCCCGCGTGGCTCGACGAATGGCACACCGATCTCGACTGGCTGCGCGCGACTCACCGCACAACCTACTCGAACGCGATCATCGGCCTGCACGAACAGCTTGCGCGCCATCAATCGGAAGCGTTGGACTTCAATCAGGCTGGTCTCTCCAATGACGAGCGATTGCTTCGCCGCTTCCGCTGGCGACAGCGCATGCTGGTTGAAGCCGACCTTCTGATTGTCGCCAACAATCATTGGAACTTCGACGTGCGCGGCTTCAACCCCGGCGGCAATCACGGCTCCTTCTTCCGCGTCTCGACCCACTCCACGCTGATGTTCGCGGGCGGGGGTGAAACCGGGATTCCGCGTGGACTCGAAATCGAGGAACCGTATGACAGCTTGAGTTTCGTGCCGACAATTCTCGCGCTCACAGGTCAACTCGGCGAGGGCGGAAATTCTGTCCCCGCTCTGTGGCGACAGGGCTTCAGAACTTTCCCCGGAAGGATTATCAAAGAAGTCATGTCACAGCAGACCGAACCCGCCGCGCCCGTCGCCGCGAAAACTGAAAACGGACTGGTAATGAAATAGCCGTGCTGCTTTGTGCCGCGTCGCGGCATGCGACTTTAGCCGTGCGTTTTACCGCACAGTGAACGCAATCATTTGATTTTGCGTCGCGTCAGCGACGCCTGAACTCATTCGTCGCTGACGCGACATGAGACTAATCCCAACACTTTTCCCGGCGTTGAAATGCCGGGCTAAACTCAACTTGCCGCTACGCGGCACAACTCAACAGCTTTTTTTCTTCAGTTGGCGGATTGTTCCGTTGATTTCAATTTAAGACTTCGTGCCTAACAAGACCGACAAGATTTCCGTTATCAATCTTCAGCCCCTCGCGGCGGAAGAGCAGATTCACACCAGCACCATTCCCGCCAAAAAGAAAGCGCGCCGTTTTATGGTGTACGCGCAAGCGTTCGCTTTCCTGCTCGGTATCGGATTGCTGCTGTTCATCGTCAACAAGGTCGGTGTGCAGCCGATCTTCGACGCCCTCAAACAAATCGGCTTCGGCTTTTTCGCGCTGCTCGCCATCATCGCCGTGCGTCACGCCCTGCGCACGCTCGCGATGAGCACGGCGGTGCCGCCCGAACATCGCGGCTTTCATTTCTTTCAGGCATTCTTCGCGCGCGTCGGCGGCGAGGCGATCACGTTCCTCACGTTCACCGGCCCGCTGCTCGGCGAAGCGACGAAAGCGGCGCTCTTACGGAAAAGCGTCCCGCTCGGCGTCGGTGTGCGGGCGCTCGTCGTTGACAACCTTCTTTATAACCTGTCGGTCGCGCTGTTCATCCTGAGCGGTGCGTGCGTGATGCTTCTGTCTTACGATTTGCCGGACGTGGCGCTGTACGTGCTCCTGGGAATTGCGACCTCGGCGCTGTTGACGCTTCTCGCCGTCGGGTGGGCCGCGAGCCGGCGCATGATGCCACTTACCTCGCTTGTGGACGGACTCGTCAAGCTCGGCCTGAAAAGAAAGCTTCTCCTCGCACGGCGCGAAGGCGTGCATCTTCTCGAAGCGAATGTTTACGATTTTTACCGGCACCGGCGCGGTGCGTTCTTCGCGATGATCGGACTTGATTTCCTTTCGCACGTCACGTCCGTTATCGAGGTTTACGTCACGCTCAGGATGCTCGGCTTTGACCCCGGCGCGGGCGTGCCTTATATAATCGAGTCGCTGACGAAAGTTATTAACTTCGTGTTCGGGTTCGTGCCCGCGACCATCGGAGTTTACGAGGGCGGAACAGGATTGATCCTGCACACGCTCGGACTCGGCACCACTGCCGGCGTGACGCTCGCGCTGGTGCGCAAAGCCGGAACAATTTTCTGGACGGGCATCGGCCTTTCGACTCTCGTGTGGCGGACTGTGCCGGGCGGGGTGCGTCGCGTCGTCAATCGTCACCCGCGTTTGAAAGAAGCTATGGACAATCTCGTTTTATCCAACATCGCGCACCGTCCGGCGCGCACCTTCGTGAGCGTGCTCGGCGTCGCGGTCGGCGTGCTGCTGATTGTTTTCACGGTGGGACTCGCGCACGGCGTCCTGCGCGAGCGCGGCAGGCGCGAGGCGGGCGTCGGCGCGGAGATCATGCTGCGCGCTTCGGGCACGCTCGGCATGAGCGGCGCGCAACCATTTAGTCTCGACGTTTCAATCGCCGATGACATCAGGCAACTGCCGGGCGTGCGCGCCGCCGTCGCCATCGGGCAGAACACCGTCGGCACTGACACGGGCTTCGGCGTGCGAATTATTGACGGCGTTCCTTTCGACGAGTACATCAAGCTCGCTAATCTGAAGGTAGTCGAGGGGCGTCTGCCTGCGGGCAATGACGAGACGATTGTTGATTCAATCTGGATCGAACAGCGGGAGGCGAAAGTCGGCGACACGGTGCAACTCTACGAGCGCGCGTTCCGGGTCGTCGGTGTCTACGAACCGCCGGGCGGCGGGCGCATCAAGATTCCGCTCGCGGTGATGCAGGAACAGGTCGGCGTCGAGAATCGGGCGACGACAATTCTCGTCGCGTGCGACGACCCGGCGCAGCAAGAAGATGTGGCCGCGCGCATTCAGGAGAAATTCCCCGAGTTGCAGCTCATCTTCATGCGCGATTTGCCGGAGCTTTATGCGTCGGGGGTGCCCGCTCTGAACGTCTTCATCGGCGTCGTCGTCGCAGTCGCCGCCGCGATCAGTCTGCTCGTCATTTTGCTCGCAATGTACACCACCGTCACTGAGCGCACGCGGCAGATCGGCATTCTCAAGTCGCTCGGCATGTCGAGCACGGCCATCGCGTGGATCATCGAACAGGAGGCGCTTCTGGTGAGCGTGCTCGGCGTCATCCTCGGCGTCGTCCTGACATTCATCGCCCGCTTCGCGGTGATGCGCGCGACTAATTTGACCGTCGAGATCGAGCCGCGCTGGATTCTCATCTCGCTTCTCATCGGAATTGTCGGCGGCACAATCGGCGCACTCTACCCCGCCCTTCGCGCCGCCCGCCAAGACGCGGTGGCGGCTTTGAGCTACGAATAATA
>Ga0136617_10002584_pt1 | contig 16090 bp, 19 predicted proteins | sample AntDrymUQ3222106_2_FD_129672 | JGI IMG/M metagenome (GOLD analysis project Ga0136617, IMG submission 129672) | Polar desert sand microbial communities from Dry Valleys, Antarctica - metaG UQ322 (21.06) | ecosystem: Environmental > Terrestrial > Soil > Desert | place: Antarctica: Dry Valley...
ATCGACGACGTCGAGTTCGGCGCGGACGTTGTGGTCTTCTCCTTCGTCAACCTCTACGGCTGCCGGATCGGAGCGGGCACCCGGATCGGCACCTTTGTGGAGATCGGCCGTGGCGCCACGGTGGGCGAGCGTTGCAAGATCCAGAGCCACACCTACATCTGTGACGGCGTCGACGTCCGCGACGAGGTCTTCGTGGGCCACGGTGTGATGTTTGTCAACGACAAGTACCCGCGCGCCACCAACGTCGACGGCGGACTTCAGAGCGAGCAGGACTGGGAAATGCTCCGCACCGAGATCTGCGCGAGGGCCACGATCGGCTCCGGCGCGACCATTCTCGGCGGCGTGACCGTCCGAGAAGGCGCCACCGTGGGCGCTGGCGCAGTCGTCACGCGCGACGTCGGACCGGGCGAGATAGTGGCCGGAACGCCGGCCCGTCCGGTGCGCGGGCTGTCGGCGGCGCAGATCGACTGACCATGTATCAGGCGGAAAGCGCCGGCGTGCTGCTGCGGGGAGGCAGGGCCGAGCCGAAGGGCCGTAACGCCAGGGTGCCCCGCAACGTGCTTCTGCTGGGGGCCGTAAGCCTCCTCACCGACATCTCGTCGGAGATGGTGGCCACGGTGCTCCCCATCTATCTCGTCTTCGCGCTGGGGGCGTCGCCGCTGCAGTACGGAGTGGTGGAGGGGCTCTACCAGGGCGGCGCCGCGCTGGTGCGGCTGGCAAGCGGAGTCTTCGCCGATCGCTGGCAACGCTACAAGCAGCTCGCGGTCGCAGGCTACGGCCTTTCCGCCCTGTGCCGGGCGGCTCTGCTCTCGGTGGGCGTAAGCGTGGGCGCGGTGTCGGGAATCGTGCTCGCCGACCGCGTCGGCAAGGGGATTAGGACCGCTCCGCGCGACGCGCTGATATCGCTCAGCGCCGTCCCCGAGCGCCTGGCCACCGCGTTTGGCGTCCACCGGGCTATGGACACGGCCGGGGCGATGCTCGGGCCGCTGGTGGCCTTCGGGGTGCTGCTGGCGGCGCCGGGGCGCTTCGACGCGGTATTCGCCGTGTCTCTGTGCTTTGCCGTGCTGGGGCTGGCCGTAATGGTGTTGTTCGTGGGTGACCGTCGCGGCCGGGCGGCCCTCGACCGCGTCGTGCGCCCGGGCCTGCGTTCGACCTTGCGGCTGCTTAGAACGCCGCTCTACCGGCGGCTGGTCGTGCTCGGAGCCGCCCTGAGTCTGGTCACGATCAGCGACGGTTTCCTCTATCTCGGACTGCAGCGGCAAATGGACCTCGAGCTGACGGCCTTTCCGCTGCTCTTCGTGGGCAGCGCCTTCAGCTACATGGTGCTCGCCGTACCTGCGGGGCGCCTGGCCGACAGGGTGGGGCGAGAGCGTGTGTTCGTGGCCGGCTACCTCTTGCTGCTCCTGGTCTACGGCGCTCTATTGGTGCCCGATCTCGGCCTGACCGTCCTGGTCGTCTCGCTCATCTGCCTCGGGGCCTTCTACGCCGCCACCGACGGCGTGCTGGCTGCCGCTGCCAGCGCGGTGCTGCCCGAGGGCCAGCGTGGGGGAGGGCTCGGACTGCTGCTCGCCGCGACCACGCTGGCCAAGCTGGCCGCGGCGCTGCTGTTCGGCCTCCTGTGGACGGTCGCGGGCCTGACCACCGCCACCGTTGCCTTTGCCGGCGCGCTGGCGCTGGCCACCGTCGTGGCGCTCTTCGTGGTGGCCGCCCGGCGCCCGCAGGAGGGGCATGTCTAAGCGGGGCCTGATCTTCGTCGCCATCACGCTGGCCTGCGTGATGCTCGCCGGTGGCTGGGTGCTGGCCGCGTCGAGGGACGCCGGCTCGGAGACCTCGAAGGCGCGCGTGGAGGTCGAGGCCGACGTGCCGCCCACCGTTTCGGCGCCCCCGGGGAGCGGTCGTAACGCGCCCGTGCGGGTGGCCGGGCGCGTGCTGGTACGGGCGGTCGACGCACGCGACTCGCGTCTCAACGGCCAGGTGGCCGAGGCCACGCTGGGCGACGGGATCGGGAGCGCGACCGAGGTCGGCTCGCTGGCCTGCCAGCGCGTGCACATGGCGGCCGAGGCGGGCCTCTGCCTGGCTCTCGCGCCCTCGGGGGTCGAGTACCGCGCCCGCATCTTCGACGGCCGCTTCAAGACCCGGGCAGAGTTTCCGCTCACCGGCCTGCCGAGCCGCGCTCGCGTCTCGCCCAGCGGCCGGTGGGGCGCGATCACCACGTTCGTCAGCGGCGATGCCTACGCCGAGGCGGGGGAGTTCTCGACCCGCACCACGATCATCGACATGCGCGCGGGCCGCCCGATCGCCGACCTCGAGAAGTTCGAGGCGCGCAAGGGGGCGGACCGGATCGACGCTCCCGACTTCAACTTCTGGGGCGTCACGTTCGCGCGCGACGATGACACCTTCTACGCCACCCTGGCCACGGGCGGAGAGCGCTATCTGGTGAAAGGGTCGATCAACGAGCGCCGCGTCGAGCTGCTGCGCAAGAACGTCGAGTGCCCGTCACTCTCGCCCGACGGCACGCGCGTCGCCTACAAGAAGCGGGTCGGCGAGGTCGAGGACTGGCGCCTGCACGTACTGGAGCTCGACTCGGGTCGCGACGTGGCGCTCTCCGAAAGGCGCTCGATCGACGACCAGGTCGAATGGCTCGGCGACGGAACGATCATCTACGGCGACGAGCGCTCGGTATGGGCCGTGCGGGCCGACGGAGGCGGACGGCCGAGGCGGATCCTCAGGAGTGCCGCTTCCCCCACGGCTCTGCGCTGACCTCGGCCGAACAAGCAACTGGGCCCCACAGACGTTGTTTGCACGGTTAGCGATCGCCAAAACGGGCATCCTCCAACCGCGAAATGTCACCCCACTGGACATGCGAAAGCTGCGGCGCTCGTCTCTACAGCGCCAGCGAGAGCCTGCGCTGGAGCGACTGCCCGGTCTGCGCCAACGTGCTCAGGCGGGAGGGTCAGGAAGCGCCTCGAACAGGCTCCGGTTCTCCTGCCTCAACTCCCGAGCCCGTCCCGCGTTCGTCAGGAGATCCAGGTGACCCAGGACCTCAGACAGGGTCAAGAACGCCTGAGTGACGGCGATGTTCCCCCATAGCTCCTGCGCGATCTCGTAGGCCGAGCGGCTGCGTTCCTCGAGCAGGCGCTGGATCTTGTCCGCGCGGCGACGGTGAAGGGCCAAGCGCCGGTCGATCAGCTCTCGGTGGCCGGTGATCGGATCGCCGTGGCCGGGCAACACCAGCTTCAGGTCCATCTCGCGCGTGGCCGCCAGCGAGTCGAGGTAGTGAACCAGGGCCTGCGGGCGCTCCTGCGAGCCGTCCCGCGGCCGCGTGATCAGCGGGTTTGACGAGATGTGGCCGAGCAGGTGGTCGGCCGCGATGAGCAGGCCGCGCTCGCGGTCGTGAAAGATCGTGTCCGAGGGCGAGTGGCCGGGGCGGTGGTGGACATGGAGGGTGCGGTCGCGCAGGGCGAGCGCCTCGCCGTCGTGCAGGGGACGCGTGACCTTCACCGGTGCGCCCCAGGCCCGAAAGATCCGAGAGACCGCCCCCAGGGCCGCCGCCACGTCGTCGGGAATGCCGTGGCGCCGCATGATGTCGACCGCGAAGTCGTCGTCGGCCTGTGCCTCCAGGGAGAAGTTCTCGACGTAGGGCACGGCCGCCTCTATGGCGGCCACCTCGGCGCCGGAGTGGTCGGCCACCAGCGACACCAGCCCGAGGTGGTCTATGTGCTGGTGGGTGAGGATCACCAGCTCGATGTCCTCAAGCGAGTGGCCCAGCCCGGCGATGCCCCGCCCGAGCTCGTCGAAGGAGGTGCCCGAGTTGGGGCCCGCGTCGACGAGGGTCAGCGGGTCGTCGTCGATCAGGTAGACGTTGACGCGCCCGACCGCGAACGGCGTGGGGACGGCGATGCGGTAGATCCCGGCCGCCGCGGCGGCCGCGAAGGGGTCATCGCCCGCGAGCGTGGCTGGTTGGTGCACGGCAGCCGTTGAGGCTACTGGGACGGCTCGCCGGCGGCGCGCGCCTCTTCGAGCGCGCTCTGGAAATCGCCCGGGCCGAGCAGGCCGACGGGAGGGGCGGGCTCCGCTCGGCCGTTGGGCTCAGTGTTGTCCTCGTGGCCGGCCAGCGCCTGGGCCTGCACCGCGGAGACCACCGCCTCGGCGATCAGCGGCCGGACCATGGCCGACATCCCGATTACCACCGCGGCCGTCCCGAGCGCGTCGAGGGCCTGGCCGGCTTCGGCGCGCACGTCGAGGCTGTGGTCGCGCGTAGCGCGCAGCAGCGGCTCCACCGCCGCCGGGTCGCGCAGGTCTCCGAGCGCGGAAGCGGCCTGCACGCGGACGCTGATGTCGCGATGGTCGAGGGCCTCGATGAGCGGTTGGAGGGCGCGCGTGTCGCCGATGCGCCCCAGCAGGCCGGCGGCTCGCTCCGGTGAACGACCCCCCTCGAGCTCGGCTATCACGCCCTGAACGCTCGCGGGCGCGAGCCGCAGCAGCAACTCCTCGGCGCGCTCGACCACCTCGTCGCGATCGTCGGAGAGGGCGGTGAGCAGCTCTTGGACGACCTCGTTGGCCACGTCGGCGTGCGTGTCGGCCTGGACGAGCGTGTGCACGAGCGCCGCGTCGAGGTCGGCCAGCGGTCGCTCGCCGGGCGCCCACACGAGCGCCCGGATCACCGATGTGGCCGTACCCGGCTTCTTGAGCTCGAGCAGCGCTCGCAGCGCCAGCGCGCGTGAGCTGCCTCGCTCCGCCGGCAGCCAACCCAGAGCCTGGGCCAGCGGCGCCACCTCGCCGCGGCTGTAGAGCACCCGCACGGCGGCGCTGCGGACGTGGTCGGAGGGATCGCGCAGGGCGCCGGTGACCGTGCCGTTGCCGGCCTCCTCACCGAGCTGGCCGAGCGCCAGCACAGCCTCAGCGCGGATCTCCGCTCCGCGGTCGAGCACGTTTCCGTCGTAGCTTCGGACAGGGTCGCGGAAGCCCGCGGCCGAGACGAGGCCTTCCACGTCCTCCTGGCCGGCGAGGGCGGTTACGTTGGGCCGACGGTTGCGTTGGAGCAGTTTCATAAGTGGGTGGGGACGGGGGATACCTTCCCAACCAACGTTGGGGGGCCGCTGTGCTTTCGTGCCTGTGCCATCTGCGAAAGGGTGTGCATCATGCGCATCGCCTTGGCTTGCGTCCTCATCGGCGCCCTGATCGGCTCCGGGTTGGCTCTGGGACAGGAACGCGACTACACCGCGCGTGCTTTCGTGATCCGGGTGCCGCCCCTGGACGGCGGCGAGAGCGTACTCGCCCTGGCGCGCGGTGATGTGGTCATGCGCCGCGCCGTCGAACTTTCCGAGGTGGCCGCTCCCGGGGGCCCGGACTGGCTTCGCGAGCACTCGGCGGCCGAGCTGACCGGCCGGCTCGACCTGGCGCTCAGCGTACGCGCCCCCGAGGAGGGGGTGGCCGCCGCTCTGGCCACCGCCTACGCAAAGGCGGTCAAGGGCGCCCTCCCGGTCGAGCCCGGGCTGAACACCCGGGGGCAGGGGGCGCGGCGGGCCCAGCTCGAGCGCGGGCCGCTGGCCTGGGGCTTGATCGGCGCGGCGGTGGGCCTGTGGATCGGTGCCGCCCTGGCGATCCTGGTCAGGCGCGGATCAGCTCGAGCAGTTCGTCGCGTTTGACCTCCATGTGCTCCCGGGACACCAGCGACTCGAGGTTGAGGCGGAGCAGAGGCTCGGTGTTCGAGGGCCGCACGTTGAAGTGCCAGTCGTCGTAGTCGACCGAGACCCCGTCGAGCTCACCGATCTCAGCGTCGGAGTACTCCGAGCGGATCTCGTCCATCTTCGCCTGCTGATCGCTGACCTCGGAGTTGATCTCGCCCGAGATGAAGTAGCGCGAGCGAAGAGGCTCGAGCAGCTCGCTGAGCTTCTTGTCCTCGGCCGACAGGAGCTCGAGGATGAGCAGCGCCGGCAGCGACCCCGAGTCGGCGCAGTAGAAGTCGCGAAAGTAGTAGTGGCCCGATACCTCGCCGCCAAAGGCCGCGCCGGTCTCGCGCATGCGCGTCTTGAAGAAGGCGTGGCCCACGCGGTTGACCAGCGCGCTGCCGCCGTGCCCGTCGACCACGTCGACCACCGCCCGCGACGCGCGAACGTCGTAGAGCACGGTCGCACCGGGCTCCTTGCGCAGCAGTGCCTCGGCCAGCAGCGCGGTGAGGAAGTCGCCGGCCACGAACTCGCCGGTGTCGTCGATGAAGAAGCAGCGGTCGGCGTCGCCGTCCCAGGCGATGCCGAGGTCGGCGCCCGCTTCGCGGACCTTGTCGATGACGAAACGGCGGTTCTCTTCGAGCAGCGGGTTGGGTTCGTGGTCGGGAAACTCGCCGTCGGGCTCCCAGTAGAGGCGCGTCTGCTCGAGGGGAAAGGTGTCCAGCAGCGGGCCGACCATCGGGCCGGCCATGCCGTTGCCGCCGTCGAGCACCACCTTCAGCGGCTTGATCTCGGTATGGACGTAGCCCAGGGCGGCCTCGCGGAAGGCGTCGGCCACGTCCTCGCGCTCGACACGGCCGGGCTCTGCGACAGGCTCGCCGGGCTCGCCGGCGACCACGATCTGGCGCAGCTCGCCGATTCCCGAGTCGCCCGAGAGAGCCAGGGCTCCGCGCTTGACGAGCTTCGCGCCGGTGTAGGCGGCGGGGTTGTGGGAGGCCGTGCACATCAGTCCGCCGTCCAGTTCGCGCGAGCCCACCGTCCAGTAGAGCATCTCCGTTCCGACCATGCCGATGTCGAGCACGTCGGCGCCCTCGTCGGTGAGACCACGCATGTACTGCTCGGTCATTGCCGGGGCGGTCAGGCGCATGTCGCGGCCAACCCCGACGCGCAGGTCGGTCACGGGAATGTCCTGCAGCTGGCCCAGCACCTGGGCGAAGCCGCGCCCGATGCGGTAGGCCAGCGCCTCGTCCATCTGATCGGGGTAGATGCCCCGGACGTCGTAGGCCTTGAAGATCGTCTCGTCCACCACGGGTGCGGCAGGGTAGCTCAGGACGCGTCGGGGGTACTAGCTGCGCGATGCCACTCATCGGCCTGCACTGCTCGCACGAGCAGATTCCGCCCTGCGACCTGCTGGAGGCCGTCCGCCACGCCGAGCAGGCCGGCTTCGGGGCCGCGATGTCGTCGGACCACTTCTCGCCCTGGAGCGAACGTCAGGGCGAATCGGGCTTTGCCTGGTCGTTTCTGGGTGCCGCGCTGGCCACCACCGCCCTGCCGTTCGGCGTAGTCAACGCTCCCGGAGGGCGCTACCACCCCGCGATCGTGGCCCAGGCCGCGGCGTCGCTGTGCCAGATGTTCCCCGGGCGGCTGTGGGTGGCGCTCGGCACGGGCGAGGCCTCCAACGAGCACATCACAGGCGAGCGCTGGCCCGCAAAGGCCGAGCGCAACTCCCGGCTGCTCGAGTGCGTCGAGGTCATGCGTGCGCTCTTCGCGGGTGAGGTCGTGGACCACGACGGCTTGATCCGCGTGGACCGGGCCAAGCTATGGACGCTTCCGCCCGAGCCGCCGCCGCTGATCGGGCCGGCCGTGAGCGAGCAGACCGCCGCCTGGGTGGGAGGCTGGGCCGATGGCCTCGTGACCGTCAATCAGCCGCGCGAGAAGCTCGAGCGGATGATCGCCGCCTTCCGCGAGAACGGCGGTGAGGGCAAGCGCCTCGCCGTTCAGGTGCACCTGTCGTGGGCCGAGGACGAGGCCGCCGCGCTGGACATCGCCCACGACCAGTGGCGCACGAACGTGTTCCCCCCGCCGCTGTGCTGGGACCTCCAGACCGTCGAGCAGTTCGACGTGGCCGCCAGGCACGTGCGCCCCGAGGACGTGGCCCAGACCGTGGTGGTCTCGGCGCAGTTCGAGCGCCACCTCGAGGTGCTGCACGAGCTGGCGGAGCTCGGCTTCGACGAGATCTACCTCCACCACGTGGGCCGGGACCTGCGCCCGTTCATAGATGCGTTCGGCGAGCACGTGCTCCCGGCGCTCGCCAAGGAGACCTAGCCCATGCGAATCGACCAGACCAGCGACCTGTGGTGGAAGAACGCCGTGATCTACTGCCTCGACGTCGAGACCTACCTCGACAGCGACGGCGACGGGGTGGGGGACTTCGCCGGGCTGATCCGCCAGATCGACTATCTCGCCGGGCTCGGGGTCACCTGTCTTTGGCTCATGCCCTTCTACCCGTCGCCGGGGCGCGACGACGGCTATGACATCAGCGACTACTTCGGCGTCGACCCGCGCCTCGGAACCCTCGGCGAATTCGTGGACCTGGTGCGCACGGCCAACGACCGGGGCATCAAGGTGATACTCGACCTGGTGCTCAACCACACCTCCGACGAGCACCCCTGGTTCGGCGAGGCGCGGGCGAGCAAGGACTCTCCGAGGCGTTCGTTCTACATCTGGCGCGACGAGCCCTCGGACGAGCCGAAGGGCATCGCCTTTCCCGACAAGGAGACCAGCAACTGGGAGCAGGACAAGGAGTCGGGTCAGTATTACCTGCACCGCTTCTACCGCTTCCAGCCCGACCTCAACGTGGCCAACCCCGAAGTGCGCGACGAGATCGCCAAGATCGTCGGGTTCTGGCTGCAACTGGGCGTGGCCGGCTTTCGCATGGACGCCGTCCCCTTCATGCTCGAGCTGGACGGGATCGCCGAGCAGGTGGAGGGCGATCCCCACGATTGGCTGCGCAGCCTGCGCGCCTTCGCCTCGCGGCGCAACGGCGACACGATGCTCTTGGGCGAGGTGAACACAGGATTGAAGGACCTCGCCCGCTTCTTCGGCGACGAGGACGGCGACCAGCTCAACATGCAGTTCGCCTTTCTTCTCAACCAGAACCTCTGGCTCTCGCTGGCGCGCGAGAACGCCGAGCCGCTCGAATCGACCATCGGCAGCCTGCCCGACCCGCCGCCCGACAACAGCTGGGCCACCTTTTTGCGCAACCACGACGAGCTGAGCCTCGACAAGCTCACGGCGCCCCAGCGGGAGGAGGTCTTCGCCGCCTTCGGGCCCGACAAGAGCATGCAGCTCTACGGCCACGGCCTGCGCCGGCGCGTGGCCTCCATGCTCGGCGGCGACGGCCCGCGCCTGCGGATGGCCTGGAGCCTCATGCTCTCCCTGCCGGGGACCCCGGTGATCTTCATGGGCGACGAGATCGGCATGGGGGAGAACCTGGACATCCCCGACCGCATGAGCGTGCGCGTTCCGATGCAGTGGTCCGACGCTGAGAACGGCGGTTTTTCCACGGCCGCAGCCAAGCAGGTGGTGCGCCCGATCGCCGGCGGGGCTTTCGGGCCCAAGAAGGTCAACGTGGCCGCGCAGCGCCTCGAACCGGACTCGCTGCTCAACTGGATGGAGCGCCTCATCCGCCGCCGCAAGGAGAGCCCCGAGTTCGGCTGGGGCACCAGTGAGCTGATCGAGACCTGCGAGCCGGCCCTCTTCGCTCACCGCTGTGTGTGGCAGGGCTCCACGGTGGTGGCGGCGCACAACCTCTCGGGCGAGGCGCTCAGCTGCACGCTCGAGCTCGGGGTGCCCGCCGGGGAGAAGGTGGAGATCGACGACCTCCTCGCCGAGCGCCGGCACAAGCCGGGAAGCGACGGCACCCTCGAGGTCGAGCTCGAGGCCTACGGCTACCTGTGGCTGCGTGTCCGGCGCGAGGGCCAGCGCGCCCTCAGCTGAGCCGCGAGGCTCGCCTCCGCGTACACAGAGCGACCATGCGCCTGCCCTTCTCCCGGGACTCCCGTGCCGCCGAGCTGAACTTTCGCCGTTTTGGCGCGGGTGAACCGCTCGTGCTCGTGCACGGGATCGGCGGTGAGCTGTGTGTCTGGGAGCCGGTGCTCGAGCCGCTGGCCGAGCGCATGGACGTGATCGCCGTGGACCTCCCCGGCTTCGGCCACTCGCCCCCCTTGCCCGAAGGCATCACGCCGACTCCGATGGCCCTGGCCCAATCGGTGGTCCGGCTCATGGACGAGCTCGACATAGACAGCGCCCACCTGGCCGGCAACTCGCTCGGCGGCTGGGTTTGCCTCGAACTGGGCAAGACCGAGCGCGCGCGCTCGGTGACCGCGCTCTGCCCGGCGGGGTTGTGGGGCGCTCCGATACGCCGGGCCGGAGCGCCGGCGCGAGGACGCGCCCACGAGATCGCCCAGCGGCTTCGCCCCGTTCTTCCCCTGCTCCTGCTCAGCCCGCGCGCGCGCCGACTGGCGCTCACTCACGTGGTGGCCGACCCCGACCGCGTCCCCTACGGCGCCGCGCGCCGGATGGTCAGCTCCTACGCGCGCGCCACCGCTTACGACGCCACCAACGTGGCCATGCAGGAGAACCACTTCACCGACCCGGAGAGGGTTCGGGTGCCGCTGAGCGTCGGCTTCGGCGAGTTTGACCGGCTCATCCGCCCCGTTCGCCTTGCCGTGGCGGGAGCCCGCACCGTCGTCCTGCGCGGGTGCGGGCACATCCCGATGTGGGACCGGCCCGACCTGGTCACCGACCTGATAGTCGAGACGGCCGTCACGGCGCCCGCCGAGATTGCCCTAGCTCGCCTCGGGTAGGCGGGCACGATGACCGACAAGGCTGCCTTCAACGCGGAAGAATGGTCCACCCTGGTCGAAGCCCCTGCGCTCGTTGCGCTGCGGGTGATCGCCGCCGAGCGCGGAGGCACCCTGCGCGAAAGCCTCTCGCTGGGACGCGCCTACGCCGAGGCGCGACAGGCCCAAGGAGGCGACCTGCTCGAGGCAATCGTGTCCTCGGCTCCCGAGATCGACCGGGAGGGGCTGCAGGACCCCGAAGGGCTCAACGCGCGGGCCGACGCCGTTCTGCGCGAGGCGCTCGGGCTGGTGGAATCGAAAGCGACCCCCGAGGAGGTCGAGGCCTACCGGAAGTTCGTGCTCGGGGTGGGTGACACGGTGGCCCACGCCCACCGCGAGGGAGGCTTCCTGGGCATCGGCGGCAAGGAAGTGAGCGAGGGAGAGCAGGCCGTGCTCGACGACGTGGCGAAGACGGTTGGCAGCCGGGGGCTCACGCCCCCGGACCCCCGCTGATTCCTGGCCGGTGGATGAAGAACCAGGGCTCACGCCCCCGGACCCCCGCTGACTCCTGGCCGGATGGGCTAAGTAAGGACCCTATGGCCAGTTGGCGAACGTCGTGCGCAGCGGGTTGGCCACCTGGGCCTTGCGCCGTGCGCCATCGGACTTGCCGGGCGAGTCGTAGAACAAGCTGCGCGTGACCGAGAGGCGATTGGCCGCCCCCTGGGTCGGATCGGTGTTGGGCAGCGACCCGGTAACCCGCGTCCCGCTCGCCCCGTAGGACGAGGCGTCGCCCGTGCACTGGGTCTCCTCGCCTCCGCCCGGGTTCTGCTTGTCGAGGTAGTAGGAGGTCCAGTTGAGCGCGATATCGGTGTTGAAGCTGTGCACGATGCCCAGAGAGCCCTGCGGCCCGTCGACGCTTTCCCAGGTGATGCGCCCGGGGGTGGGCGAGTCGGGCACGCCGTCGATCGTCACGCCGTGGGTGTCGAACTCGTGGCGGTAGGTCATCCCCGCCGCCGCCGGCGAGTAGTCGAAGAAGTCCATGACGCCCGGGATGGCGTGCACGCGCAGGAACGTGGTCGCGTCGTGGCGGCGCTGGTAGAAGAGGTGCTCGCGGTGCGTGTAGGTCCCCGAGTTGGCCCCGATGTAGGAGCGGATGGCGCGAACGGGGCCGTTCTTGTTGGCGATGATGGCGCCGGCGCCGTCGGAAAAGGTGTTCTCGCTGCGCACGCAGTTGCCCGGGGCGAACAGGTTCTTATGGCGGTCGAGAATGTCCGCGCCGCCTGCCTGGGGGGCGGTGATGGCCAGTGTGTCGTCGATCCAGCGGTCGGCAAAGCGGTGGCGGTAGAAGTCGGTGGTGATCGTGGAGTTCTCGGGGTTGGGGCCGGCGTTGAGCTTGTAGGTGCTCTTGTAGTCGCCCGAGAGCAGGTTGAAGCGATAGTCGACGTAGCGCCGCCCGGCTGACGGATCGAGGCTTCCGGTCTGGCGGAAGAGGTACACGTAGGACGGGGTGGGCTCGCCGATCGAATCCACAACCTTCACCTCAACGCCCGATCCGGCGACGACTCCCGGCGGCGCCGACCCCGAGGGCGCCTTGATGCCCGTGTCGATGCCCATGAGGGCGATCTCGTCGTCGGCGTCGACGTTCGCGTTCGGGTCCGGGCCGGTGAACGTGTTCGCGTCGGTGTAGGTGAGGAAGGTGTGACCCACCGCTGCGGCGTTCTTGGGCTTGGCCAGGTCCACCACCGCGCGCTCGTCGACCTGGACCGGCACCTGCTTCCAGGCTCCGTTTAGGTAGTGGAAGGCCAGCACCTTGGCCGGCGCCACACCCTGCAGCCGCGGGACCTGGGCGCCGGTGAGCACGACCGGGTCAGCCGGCCGCTCCGCCACGCAGCCGGCCAGGGCGAGGGCCAGCGGGGCGAGTAGCAAGGCGAGCGGGCGACGGGGCATCCGGCCGGGCAGCCTACATGCGAACCTCCAGCCGACTGGTTGGCCGTGAGTCGACACCGAGGAGGAGCCATGGCGGGAAGCAACAAAGAGCAGGGCTCGGAGAAGCCGAGCGAGCAGCGCGGAGGGACCACACCGGACGAGGCGGAGGTTCGCGAGAAGGGTGAGTGGGCCCGCGGTGCGGCCGAGGGCATCGTCCCCTCCGACCTCGGGGGCTCCGACGCGCCGCGGGACATTCTGGAGGAGGACCCGGAGCTCGAGAGCGCGGTGCTGGGGGAGACCACCGGCTCGGATGAGCCGGCCACCGAGGGCGGCGTCGACCTGAGCGCGGGCGACAACGCCGACGCGGTCACCGACGGTGGCGCCGAAGTGCCGCAAGACCGAGAGCCCGACACCAAGGACGTCGGCATCGCCCCGCGCCCGAGCGACAGCGAATCGGCCAGCTGAGCCGGCTGGTATAAAATCGCCGTCCGGAGGGAAGTGCGCGAGACGAGGAGGAGCGAATGACCGGCTGGCTGGTGGGTCTCGTCATCGGCGTGATCGTGATCGCTGTGGCGGCCGCAATCCTTATCGTGATCGTGTCACTGGCCAAGCGAATCGCCGACCAGGCCAAGACGGCGGAGGAGGCGGTCGAGCTGGTCCGCCAGCAGACGACCGAGCTCGACGGAATCGCGCGCATCAACGACTCGGGGGTGCGGATCCTGCACGCCGCTCGATCGCTTCGGAAGGTGGCGGTCGGAAAGTGACGCTCTTCGCCGTGTCGGGCGACACCTACTGGGCGATCGCCCTGGCCATTGGGTTGGCCGCGGCGCTCGTCGTGGTGGTCCTGCTCGTGCTCCTCCTCCAGTACATCGAGCGAATCCGTCGTTCCGTCGCAGGCCTTTTGGAGATCGCCGGCAAGGTTGGCGCCAACACGGCGAATATCCCGCAGCTCGGGGCCACCGCGCCCGTGCTGGCCCTGATCGTTGACGAAGCCGTGGTCCAGGACGGCTACATGAACGCGCTCACCGACGGGTACGGCGAAGAGTGATCGTCCTCAGCGTTCTGCTCGCGGTGGTCGTGATCCTCGTGCTCGCAGTAGCCCTGATCATGATCCGCAGGGGGCTGATGGCCATCTCGGAGGGCCTTGCCACGCTGGGCTCCGCGCTGGAGGGCGTGGAGGCCGAGCACCTGCGTCCCCTCGAGCCCGCGGTCAAGGCGATCAACGCGCAGTTCGACATCATCCTCGGCGCGCTGCCCGGCATCGGGCGCAAGGCGGCCGTCGTCGCCGAGAGGCGCCCGCAATGACCCTTCTGTGGATCGGGAACGCCGTCCTGCTCCTCGTGGTCCTCCCGCTTGTGGTGTACCTGCTGCGCGGCGTGCTGGAGGCGGCCAAGAGCATCGTGCCCTCCGTGAACAAGATCGCCACCGTGGCGGCCGCGGGATCCAAGGACCTCGACGCCGCCGCCCTGTTGCTCACCACGCAGGACCAGGTCACGCGGACTGTGGCGGGAGTCGCCAACTACGGCGGCTCGCTCGACGTGATTCTCGATGACGCCGAAGAGGAGCGAGGATGACGGCAGCGGGCGCGGTGCTGATTCTCGCCGTGCTACTGATCGTGCTCGCCCTCGTGTATTTCCTGGTCTCGACGATCGTGCAGCTGCGGCGGATCACGGCGGGCCTGGACGAGGTGATTGCCGGCGTCGGCGAGATCGTGGAGAAGAGCGCACCGGTCAACGATGTCGTGACCGCGATCAACCAGCAACTCGACGCGGGCGTCGACCTGCTCGAGGGTCTGCTGGTGAAAAAAGCCGGGCTTCGAGACGCAGTCGGCCTCATTGACGGCGTGTATCCCGGGGCCGCCGCCGACGGGCTGCGCAATTTCCCCGAGAGCACCGACGTCGATGCGCCGCGGATCGGCGAGGTCTATACGCGCGGCACCCTCTCGCTGGCCCGGCTCGGCCGCGAGGCGCCGATCGCCGCCGTCAGCCCGCGGGGGGCCGTCCTAAGGAACATCGCGGGGGGCAGCCTGGCGGCACGCATGCTGTATCCCCATGTCCGTCATGAGAGCCCGGAGAAGCTGCCGGGCTCGCCCGGAATCGGCGCCGACGCCCCCGACCAGTACGAGCAGCGCGACGACATCGGCGCCCCGCGCAAGCGCTTTCCGGCCAGTCGTTCCTGATCGAGAGGAGCACCCTTTGCAGACTCCCGCGCCATTCGAGTACGAGCGTGCCGCCAGCGTGGACGGTGCTATCGCGGCGCTCGAGCGGCTGGGTCCGGAGGCGCGAATCATCGCCGGCGGCCACAGCCTGCTCCCGATGATGAAGCTGCGCCTGGCCAACCCGGAGCACCTGATCGACATCAACGACCTCGAGGAGCTCGCCTACATCCGCGAAGCGGAGTCCGAGATCAGGATCGGGGCCATGACCCGGCATGTCGACCTGCTGAAGTCCGAGCTGCTCGCGCGTCACTTTCCGCTCTTTCGCGACGCCGAGACGGTGATCGCCGACCCGGTGGTGCGCAATCGGGGCACGATCGGCGGGTCGCTCTGCCAGGCCGACGCGGCGGAGGACCTCTCGGCCGTCTGCTCGGCTGCCAAGGCGCAGGTGGTCATCCGCGGCGCGGGCGGGGCGCGCGTGGTCTCGATGGAGGACTTCCACATCGGGCCCTACATGACCGCCGTCGGCGCCGGCGAGCTGCTGACCGAAGTACGCCTGGCGCTTGCGCCGGGGGCGGGCAGCGCGCACGAGAAGACCGAACGCCGGGCCGGCGACTGGGCCATCGCGGCGGCCTCGGCGGCGCTGTGGATGAACGGCGGCGCGATCGCTGACGCCGGAGTGGCGCTCAGCGCCGTCGGGATGACGACGATCCATCTCGACCGGGCCGAAGAGCTGCTGCGTGGCCAGTCGCCGTCGGAGGACCTCTTCGCCCAAGCCGGCGCGATCGCCTCGGAGGACTGCGCCCCGAGCGCCGACGGCCGCGGTCCGGTCGACTACAAGCGCCATCTAGCCGGCGTGCTCACCCACCGCGCGCTGCGCCGCTCCGCGGCCCGGGCGCTGCACCAGGAGGCCTGAACGTGGACGTGTCGGTAGTGGTCAACGGCGAGCGCCGGTCCGCGGACGTCGAGCCGCGCCAGCTGCTCGTGCACTTTCTGCGCGAGACGCTCGACCTGACGGGCACCCACTGGGGTTGCGACACCTCCAACTGCGGCGCTTGCGTGGTGCAGATGGACGGCCGGCCGGTCAAGTCATGCACGGTCCTCACGGCGATGTGCGAGGGCCACGAGATCCGCACCGTCGAGGCCCTGGAGGTCGACGGCCGCCTGGACCCCATCCAGCAGGGCTTTCACGAGCGCCACGCCCTGCAGTGCGGGTTCTGCACGCCGGGAATGCTCATGACGGCGCGCGCTCTCTTGGACGAGAATCCGGATCCCACCGACCACGAGATCAGGACCGCGATCTCCGGCGCCATCTGCCGATGCACGGGATACAAGAACATCGTGGATGCCGTTCGCTGGGCGGCCGAGCACGAAGCCGCCGCGAACCAGGAGGCACGGGCATGACCGTCGTAGAAAACCTTCCGAGTTCCACCACCGAGCGTCCGATCGGCTTCGGCCGGCTCAAGCGCAAGGAGGACCCGCGCTTCATCCGCGGC
>Ga0136617_10002585_pt1 | contig 16087 bp, 16 predicted proteins | sample AntDrymUQ3222106_2_FD_129672 | JGI IMG/M metagenome (GOLD analysis project Ga0136617, IMG submission 129672) | Polar desert sand microbial communities from Dry Valleys, Antarctica - metaG UQ322 (21.06) | ecosystem: Environmental > Terrestrial > Soil > Desert | place: Antarctica: Dry Valley...
CGGCGTGTCCGGTGCGCCGGCGCACAACACCAGCTGCGCGTCTTTCCGCAACTGCGTGGCCGCCTCCAACAGGTGCGTCAGGCCCTTCTGGCGGGTGATGCGTCCAACGAAGACCACGCTCGGGCGATCCGGGTCGATGCCGTGGCGCCGCAGCACGTCGGTAGCGGGGTCCCGCCGGTACTCGTCGAGGTCGATGCCGTTGTGCACCACCGTCACCCGACCCGGTTCCACGGCGGGGTAGCAAGCGAGCACGTCGCGGCGCATCTGCGCGGACACGGCGATGACGAGGTCGGCCGCCTCCAGGGCGGCGCGCTCGCAGAACGACGACAGCGCGTAGCCGCCGCCGAGCTGCTCGGCCTTCCAGGGCCGCAGCGGCTCCAGGCTGTGGGTGGTCAGCACGTGCGGCACCCCGTACAGCAGCTTGGCCAGGTGCCCGGCGAGGTTGGCGTACCAGGTGTGGGAGTGCACCACGTCAGCGCCGTCGACGGCCGCGGCCATCGCCAGGTCGACCGACATGGCGCGCAACGCCGCCAGATGCGGCGCGTCGCCAGCCAGCGCCTCCCACGCCTGGTAGGCGCCGGCGACCAGAGGGTCGTCGCGCGGCGAGCCGAAGGTGTGGACCGCAACGTCGACATGGTGGGCCAGCTCGCGGGCGAGGTATTCCACGTGCACGCCGGCGCCGCCGTAGACCTCGGGTGGGTACTCGCGGGTCAGCAGCGCCGTGCGCAGCGTCACGGCGGGGGGCCGAGCTTGGTGTTCTTGCCGATCACGACGATCCCGTTGTCGGAGACGGCGAAGCGCTGGCGGTCGGCGTCGAGGTCAACGCCGATCTGGGTGCCAGCCGGGACGGCCACGTTCTTGTCGATGATCGCGTTGCGAACGACGGCGTTGCGCCCGACGGACACGTTGTCCAGCAGCACAGTCCCGGTGACCTCGGCGTAGGAGTGGACCCGCACCTCCGGCGACAGCACGGAGCGGCGCACGCACCCGCCTGACACGATGACCCCGGCGCTGACCATGGAATCCAAGGCCTGCCCTCGGCGGCCGTCGTCGTTGTCGAAGACGAACTTGGCCGGTGGCATCGGCGGGTGCCAGGAGTAGATCGGCCAGCGGCTGTTGTACAGGTTGAACACCGGATGGACCGAGATGAGGTCCATGTGCGCGTCGTAATAGGCGTCCAGCGTGCCGACGTCACGCCAGTAGCCGGCGTCTCGCTGGCTGGCGCCGGGCACATCGTTGCCGGCGAAGTCATACACCGAGGCCTCGCCGGCCTCGACCAGCGCCGGGATGATGTCGCCGCCGACGTCGTGGCCGCTGGAGTTCGACGCGGCGTCAGCGGTCACCGCCTCGATCAGCGTCGCGGCGGTGAACACATAGTTGCCCATCGAGGCGAAGATCTCGTCGGGGGCGCCGGGCAGGCCCTCGGCCGTCTCGGGCTTCTCCAGGAAGGCGCTGATCCGCCCGTCGGCTCTGGCCTCGATGACCCCGAAGCGGTTGGCCTCCTGCCGGGGAGCGCGGATGGCCGCCACCGTCACCCCGGCGCCGGAGGAGATGTGCTGGTCGACCATCTGGCGCGGGTCCATGCGGTAGATGTGGTCGGCGCCGAACACGCAGATGTACTCGGGCCGCTCGTCGTACAGCAGGTTGAGGTTCTGAAACAGCGCGTCGGCGGACCCCGAGAACCAGTGCGGGCCGCGGCGCATCTGCGCCGGCACCGGTGCCACGTAGTTGCCCAGCAGCGGCGACAGGCGCCAGGTCTGGGTGATGTGGCGGTCAAGGCTGTGCGACTTGTACTGCGTCAGCACCACGATGCGCAGGAAGCCGCCGTTGACCAGGTTGGACAGCGCGAAGTCGATCAGCCGGTAGCTGCCCCCGAACGGCACCGCCGGCTTGGCTCGGTCGGCGGTCAGTGGCAGTAGGCGCTTGCCCTCCCCGCCGGCGAGGACGATCGACAGGACGGTGGGCTGCGAGGCCATCGCCGCGAACCCTAACCCAGCCGCGAGCGCTGGGGCGGGGCGGGTTCGGCAGGGTTAGCCTGCCGCCGGTGGATCCCAAGGAACAGGTGCGCCGTGGCTACGACGCCGTGTCAGTCCGCTACCGGGGTGACGACGATACCGACGAGCGGTACGCCGAGTGGGTGAAGCTGCTGCGGCAGCGGGTCGGCCCGGGAGCCCGCGTCCTGGATCTCGGCTGCGGCTGCGGGGTCCCACTGGCGCGGCTGCTCAGCGTGGACCATCAGGTGGTCGGCGTGGACATCTCGCCGGTGCAGGTGAGCCGCGCCCGCCACCTGGTGCCTGCCGCGTCGTTTCTCCAGGGCGACATGACCGAGATCGACTTCCGGCCCGCCGTGTTCGACGTTGTGGTCTCGTTGTTCGGGCTCATCCACGTGCCGCTGGCCGAACAGCCGGACCTGCTGGGGCGCATCGCCTGCTGGTTGCGCCCCGGCGGTTGGCTGCTGGCCACGGTGGGGGAGCGGGCCTGGACAGGCACCGAGGACGACTGGCTCGGCGGCGGCGCAACGATGTACTGGAGCCACGCCGACGCGGACACCTACCGGGCGTGGTTGACTGCGGCGGGCTTTGTCGTGGACGTCGATCGTTTCGTGCCGGAGGGCCAGGGTGGTCACCGCCTGCTGCTCGCCAGGCGCACCCAAAAGCGCAGTCGTCTGGTGGGCGCGGCTAGCGGCCGAAGCGGCGCAAGCGCAGCGAGTTCGCCACGACGCTGACCGAGGAGAAGGCCATCGCGGCGCCGGCGATCACCGGGTTGAGCAAGCCGAGCGCGGCCAGCGGGATGGCTGCGACGTTGTAGCCGAAGGCCCAGCCGAGGTTTTGCAGGATCGTGCGGTAGGTGCGCCGCGACAGCTCGATGGCGGTGGCGACCCCGTCGAGGTCGCCGCGCAGCAACGTCAGGTCCGACGACTCGATCGCCACGTCGGTGCCGGTGCCGATGGCAATACCCAGATCGGCCTGCACCAGCGCCGGAGCATCGTTGACACCGTCGCCGACCATGGCCACGACCTCGCCGGCGGCCTGCAGCCGCTCGACCTCACCGACCTTGTCGGCTGGCAGCACCTCGGCCAGCACGCGGTCGCCCTCTGTGGTGTGTAACCCCACGTCTCGCGCGACGGCGTGTGCCGTGCGGGCGTTGTCGCCCGTGAGCATCGCCACCCGCATCCCCATGCCGTGCAGGCGGGCCACCGCTTCCGGGGCACCGTCTTTGAGGGTGTCGGCCACGGCCAGGACCCCTCGCACCTCGCCGTCCCAGCCGGCGAAGACCACGGTGGTACCGCGCGACTCGAGTCGTTCCGCGGCGTCATCCAGCTGCTCGGGAAGGACCAGGCCGGCCTCGGCGAGCAGCTTGCGCCGACCCACCCAGACAGGGGTCCCGTCGACGTCGGCGCGCACCCCATGGCCGGGCAGCGCTTCAAACCCGGTGACGCCCGGCAGGTCGCCCACCCGCTCGCGAGCACCGTCGGCGATGGCCCGACCGACCGGGTGCTCGCTGTCGGTCTCGACCGCGCCGGCGGCGCGCAGCAATCCCTCGGGATCGTCGGCGACCACGTCGACCAGCGCCATCTCGCCCTTGGTCAAGGTCCCGGTCTTGTCGAACACGACCGTGGTGATCGCGCGCGTGCGCTCCAGGACCTCAACGCTCTTGATCAGCACCCCGAGGTCGGCGCCGCGACCGGTGCCGACCAGGATGGCCGTGGGCGTGGCCAGCCCCAGCGCACAGGGACAGGCGATGATCAGCACCGCCACGGCGCTGACCAGCCCGCGGGTCGAGTCGGCACCGAGGAAGGTCCAGCCGACGAACGACAGCGTGGCGATGACCATGACGATCGGCACGAAGACCGCCGACACGCGGTCTGCGAGCCGTTGCACCGGGGCCTTGCCGGCTTGCGCCTGCTCCACCAGACGCACGATCTGCGCGAGAGCGGTCTGGGAACCGACGGCGGTCGCGCGCACGGTCAGCGCACCGCCAGCGTTGACGGTCGCCCCCGCCACCCGGTCGCCGGGGCCTTTGTCGATCGGTACCGACTCGCCGGTCAGCATCGACTCGTCGACTGCGCTGGCGCCGTCGACGACCTCGCCGTCGGCGGGAATCTTCTCGCCCGGTCGGACGCGCAGCAGGTCGCCGACGACGACGTCGGTCACCGGCACCATCACCTCGCGACCGTCGCGCAGCAGCCGCGCCTGCTTGGCGCCCAGCTCCAGCAGCGCCCGCAGCGCATGGCCGGCACGGCCTTTAGCCCGCGCCTCGAAGTAGCGGCCGAGCACCAGGAAGCTGATCACCAGCGCCGCGGTCTCGAAGTACAGATCGTGGCCGCCGGTCAGCAGCGCGTACACCGAGTAGCCGTAGGCGGCCAGCGTGCCCAGCGCGATGAGCGTGTCCATGTTCGCTGTCGCGCGGCGAGCCCGCTTGGCGGCCTCGCGCAGGAAGGGCCAACCGACGTAGAACTGCACGGGCGTGGTCAGCGCGAAGAGGGTCCAGCGCACCCGGGCATCGGTCATCATGGCGTCGCCGCTGAACATCGACAGCGCCAAGATGACCAGGCTCAGCGGCCAGGCGACGGCCAGCCGGCGCACCCACGATGTGCGGGCCTGCGTCTCGGCGTCCGGCCCATCGACGGCGTCCTCGTCACCGGCGTGGTCGGCCACCGGCGATAGGCCGTAGCCGATGCGGTCGACCGCCGCCGTCAGCGCCGCGACGTCGGTGCCGGGCACCGCTTGGACGCGCGCCTTACCGGTGGCGAAGTTCACCTCGGCGTCGTCCACGCCATCCTGGCGGCCGAGGATCCGCTGCACGCGCGCGGCGCAGGAGCCGCACGTCATCCCGGAGACCGCAAAGTCCAGGGTCTGCGGCGCGTCGGAGGCGTCGGGGGGTGTCGTGGTGCTGGTCATGGCGGGGATCCGATCAGGCAGGGACGTCGTAGCCCTGGTCGACGATGGTGGCGACGAGCTCGTCGCGGGTCACCACCGACTCGTCGTAGTCGACGGTCACGGTGGTGCTGGCGACGTCGACCGAGGCTGCCTCGACGCCGGGCAGCGGGCGCAGCGCGCCCTCGATCGAGGTCTTGCAGTGGTCGCAGTGGATCTCGGGAACGACGATCTGGTCAGTGCTCATCGGGACTTCCTTCCGCGGGATCGGCTGGCGTGGGCCGCAGCACGCGCCGGTCGTACTTGAGGGTCTCCATCAGCTCGTCGACGATCTCCTCGGTGCGGCCCTGGCGCATCGCCTCGGCGACGCAGGTCTCCAGGTGGTTGCGGAACACCACGCGGCTGGTGGCCTCCAACAGTCCTTGCACCGCGGCGAGCTGCTTCATGATGTCGGGGCAGTAGGCGTCGTCGGCCACCATGCGCAGCACGCCGTCGAGGTGGCCCCGAGCGGTCTTGAGCCGGTTGGTGACTTGGATGTCATGGACGGGCATGGTGCTATCCTACCCACCGGGGGTGGGGCACGCACGGCGCCAGGTCAGCCGCCGCGCGTGGCAGCCTCCACGGTGGCGGCCAGCCCCTCGAGCTCGCCGGCTGCGTCGACGCCGACTTGGATCACCCGCCGGCCGTGGTCGCGCAGGCTGCGCAGGTCGCCCACAGCCTGCGCCCGCACCAGGGTGGCGAAGTCGTAGGGCCGGTCCGGGATCGGCGGACCTGCTGTCGGCGAGTCGACCACCTGCAGGCTCACCACGGAGTCGGGCCCGCCCTTGTGCAGCTGGCCGGTGGAGTGCAGGAATCGAGGGCCCCAGCCGAACGTCGTCGCCACGCCGCGACGATCGCGCACGAGGGTGCGCAGGCGCGCGAGTGGCTCGGCGTGCTCGGCGGTCGGCGCCAGGTAGGCCTGCACGGACAGGTAGTCGCCGTCGCCGAGCTGCTCCAGCAGCTGCGCCACATCGCCGGACTCGGGCTCGGGCAGCTGGCCGCCGCCGGCGACCTCGTCGAGCACGGCGTTGGTGTTGGCCTTGGACTCGGCCACGTTGGGCTCATCGAACGGGTTGACCCCCAGCAAGGTTCCGGCCAGAGCGGTGGCCACCTCCCAGCGGACGAACTCCGCCCCGAGCTGCTGGCGATCGCCGACCTCGATCACGTGGACGGGGTGACCGGCGGCGGCCAGGTCATCCACGCCGAGCAGCTCGTCGGCGCCGAGGCGCAGGACCACGAAGGCCCGGTCGTCGCCGTACACCGCCGCGGGCCCGAGCGGCTCACCGACCACAGGGACGATGCCGGTGCCCTGCTTGCCGGTCGACTCGGCCACCAGCTGCTCGACCCAGTCGCCGAGTGGCGCCAGCCCGGCCGGCGCCAGCAGGGTCAGCTTGTCGCGTCCCGCCCTGGCGCACCCCGCCATGAACGCGGCGAGCTGCGCGCCCGGATTATCAGCGGGGTCGGCGGTGCAGCGCTGGCGCATGTTGGCCGCGCCCAACCAGATCTCGCTGATGTCGACACCCAGCAGCGCCGCGGGAAGCATCCCGAACAGCGACAGAGCCGAGTAGCGCCCGCCGATGTCCGCCGGATTGACGAACACGTCGCGCCAGCCCTGGTCGCGCGCCTGAGTCTCGAGCTGGGACCCGGCATCGGTCACGGCGACCATGCGGTCGGGCGAGACCAGCTCCGCCGCGTGGGCGGCGAAGCAGCGGGTTTCCTCGGTGCTGCCGGATTTGCTGGAGACGATCACCAGGCTGGTGGACAGGTCGGCGTCGTCCAGGGCGGCGCAGACGGCGTCCGGGTGGGTCGAGTCCAGCAATGCCAGTCGCGGTCCGCCGCCGTCAGCGAAGACCTTGGCGAACACCTCGGGAGCCAGGCTGGAACCGCCCATGCCGGCCAGCACCAGCCGGTCGATGCCGTCGCCGCTAGCCGCTGCTACCGCGCCGGTCAGGCGTCGGGGCCAGCCGTCGGGCGGGGTCGCGACATCGAGCCATCCCAGCCGATTGGCGACGACCTCGCGATGCTCAGACTCGTCTGACCACAGGGTCGCGTCCCTGGCGTGCAGCCGGGCAACGGCGTCGCGGTCGGTCAGCTCGGCAAGGGCCTCGTCGGCGGCGGACATCACGACTCCTCGGCAGCGGTCGACGGCGAAGGCTAGTGCCTGGGCGCTGTGCGTCACCAAGCGCTGGTGGCGCGGACCGCCAGATGCGATGCTGGGTGGACAGATCAGGGGGAGGCAGATGCTCGAGGGGATTGTCGCGATCGCTGTGGTGGCACTGACCCTGGCGGTCCTGGTGCCGGTCGGGCTGCTGTACCTGCTGCTGCGACAGGTCCGGGTGGTGCGTCCGCTGGCCTGCGCGTCGCTGGTGCTGATCGGGGTGGCGATGGGCCCTGTCGGGGCGGTCGCAGCAACGGCTGCTGTGTGCTGGCTGCAGTGGGACGGCCGCCGCGGGATTGGACGGGGCCGACCGCCGTCGGGATCGCTTCGCCTGAGCCGCACCTGGGCCGTACCCCTGCGGGAAGCTCATACGGCGGGGGAGCGCTGCCGCGCCGCGGTCGCGGCTGCCGGTGCCGGGCCCCTACGCGATCGCCTCAACGATCTGCTCGCCGACGTCGACGGCGCGGTGGCCGAGGCGCAGCGCCTGGCCGCTCGCGGCGATGACATTGCTCGCGCACGTCGCGAGGTCGACGCAGCACTGTCGCGGCAGCGGCGTGGCACGTCCGCAGGTTCTCCGGGCGCGCTCGGCGAGGCGATGGCCGCACAACAGGCCAGCGTGGCGCGGCTGCGAACGGCCGAGACGGGGGAGTTCGACCGTCTGTGCCTGTTGGTCGCCCGCCTTCAGGAACTCGCCGCGCAGATCGTCGAGTTGACGGTCCTCCCGGCGCCCGAACCCGGTGCGCTGGCCGAGCTCAACGACGAGGTCGCCGCGTTGCAGGCGGCGACGCATGAGGTCGCGATGGCTGACGCCGGCCTGCGGGCGCCGACCGTTCCGGTCTAAGCCCGGCGGCCGATCTTGGGCGGTCGCACCTACGACATCTCACCCCGCCCGTAGGGCAGGATGAGCCGGAGGTGGTGACCATGGAATGGAAGACGCTGGCGCTGTCCACTGCGTTCGTGCTGTCCCTGGCTAGCTGCGGCGGTGAGGATCCTGCCGCAGCGCCTCCCAGTGAAGCGGCATCGTCCGAGCCGTCCGAGCCGACCGCGACCGAGACGGAGGCACCGCAGCCGTCCCGAGCTGACCGGCCTCGCAGCTACCGCGTGCAGGAGGGCGACACCTTGTCGGCGATCGCGGTGCGCTTCGAAACCACGGTGGACGCGTTGGTGGAAGCCAACGACCTCGACGATCCCGACGCGCTCACCTTGGGGCAGCGCCTGTCGATCCCGCCGAGACGGCAGTAGCGACGGGCCGAGCCCTCAGCGACGACGGGGGAGGTGGCGGCGGACGCGCACCAGCATCCGCACCAGCTCCTCGCTGAGTTCGACGGCGGCCGCGCGCGGGTTGTTGTAGACGACGTACTCCTTGGCGACCAGGGTGGCCAGGTAGTCCAGCAGGCCGGCCTCGTCGTCCTTGACCAGCAAGAAGTCGGGATGACGGTCGTTGTAGAGCACCACCCCGGCATCGGCGTCGAAGCGGGAGCGGGCCTCGCCGGGATCCGGGTCGGGCTCCACGCTGGGCAGCGAACGGCTGCGGGCACGGTCGGGTCGCGCCGACAGGTCGTCAGGATCGTCGTGGTCGGCTTCGGCGCGCGGGTGCGCCGGTGCAGGTTCGGCGATGCTGGGCAGCTCGTCGTCGGTGGCAGCGTTGCCGTTGCGGCCGCCCGATGGCGACGCCGCGGGGTCGGTTGCGCTGAGCAGGCCCCCCTCGCCCGGCTCGCTGCCCAGGGCGCTGCGCATTGGGTTGTCCAGGTCGGCCAGTTCCTTGAGGACCCGCCCGAACACACGCCGCAGCGTGCCGGCGAGACGCTCCGCCTGCTCGGTGTCGACGGCCCTTGCCACCCTTTCCAGAGTCCGCTCGACCAGCGGTTCGACGGCCGCCATGGCATCCAGGAACACCGGGAATGCCTCGCGGTCGCGCAGAATGGCACGGCGCCCCGCCGTGGACTGCAAACCCTCGAACGCGACGAGGCCGGACAGCTGGTCGGATGACCACGGCAGGCGGTCGAACTCCTCCAACTCGGTCAGGTCGTCGATGATCGTGGTGCCGGCGCGGGCGGCCACCGCGACCCGACGGCGCCGGTCGGACTGCGGCGCGACGTACAGTGAGAACTCGATGCGCCCCCACAGGGTCGGCTGCGCGGGTATCTGCAGACGGATGCCGTCGGGCTCTTCGGGGACGACCAGCTCGGCCGAGCGGCCTTCCTCGACGCTGATCGAGTAGTCGCCGCGCGCCAAGGCCGCCCCTCGGCGGCGGCGCAGGTAGTCGACGACCTTGCGCTGGGTAAGCACGCGCAGGACGTCGGGATCCAAGTCGAGCACGTAGACGGTGGTGCCCGGCGCGTCCCGGCGCCGGCTGCTGCGACGCTCGTTGGGCTCCAGCATGGCGTGGCGGCTGCCGCGCTCCAGGCGCAGCGCGCAAGTGCAGTCCAAGCCGGTCGCGCGGCTGACGATCTCGCAGCGGGCACCAAGTTGCTGGAAGGCCAGCAGCCCAATGGCTTTCTCGCCCAGGGTGCGGTCGTCGCCGACCTTGCCGGACTCAAACAGGCTGCGGGCCACCTCCCGGAGCCGGTCGGCGTCCATCCCTCGGCCGTCGTCGGCGATGGCCACGAAGGGGCGTTTGCCGCGCCGGCGCAGGATGACCCGGATCCGGCCACCCCGAAGGTCGGTCTCGGCGTACTCGTCGGCGGCGTTGGACACGAACTCGTTGAGCGCGTCTTTGGGTTCCTGGTAGGCCTGCCCGGTGACGAGCACCGCCTTGGCCACGTTGCGGATGCGCAGGGCGACCTTCTCGGCGGGCATGGGCGGCATGGTAGGCCAGCCGCGGCGCCCACCGCCCGGGCAGACGCTACGTTGCCGCGGTGGAGGAGCTCGCGTGGCGCGAAGGAGCGGCTGGTGACCGGCTCGGATCTGTCAGCGCCGCTGCCCGACCGGCCCTCGGCCAAGGTGCTACTGGTCAACTCCCATGAAGCCACCCTGCTGTTCCACGCGATCGAGACGACGCTGGACGGCGTTCGCCGGCGCATCTGGTATCCGCCGGGAGGAGGCGTGGAGGCGGGGGAGGGGCTGCTCGACGCCGCCGTGCGGGAGCTGGAGGAGGAGACGGGTCTGCGGGTGTCGCCCGACAGCCTCGGTGACCCGGTGGCCGTCAGCCACGGCCCGCTGCTGCTCGGAGGCGTGGCCTACCACCAGCGCGAGACCTACTACTTCCTGCAGGTGTCGGCTCACGAGGTGGACACCGCGGCGTTCACCGACCTGGAGCGCGAGGTGGTGATCGGCCACCACTGGTGGTCGCCGGAGGAGCTGGCCGCCACTCGTGAGTTGGTCTTCCCGCCGCGGTTGGGCTGGCTGCTGGGCCGCCTGCTGGCCGGTGAGCGCCCTGCCGTCCCCGTGGTGCTGGCGTGGGACCCGTAGGTAAGGACGCTAGGTCCGGCGAACAGCGGCGTGATTGACGTCAGTGGCGACCTGCCAGGCGAACAAGAAGATGTCGACGAAGCTCACCGGGGGTTGCTCGGCACGGCCGCGGGACCGTAGAGAACCGGCCTTGGAAACGCCCTCTTGCGCCGCACGCCGGGCCAACTCGTCGTCGCGCTCGTCGTCGAGCATCATCTGGAAGCGCTGCATGGCCATGGCCGCGATGGTATGCCGCTCTGTATGGCGGGGCCGCCCTCTCAATGGGCTATCTTATGGCCATGCGATTGCACATTACGCTGAAGGACCGGCTGGTCGCCCAACTGGATGAGCGGGTGGGGGCGCGACAGCGCAGCCGCTTCATCGCCGCCGCCGTTGCTCGTGCGTTGGAGGATGAACGCCGCTGGGACGACATCACCGCGGCGCTGGGTGGCATCGAGGGTCACGGGCACGACTGGGACGACGACGCGGCGCGGTGGGTGGCCTCGCAGCGGACTGCTGATGCGCAGAGGGTGGGGTGATGGGCGCGGTCCTGCTGGATACGACAGTGCTCATTGACGCACTGCGTGGACGGCCGGCCACGCAGCGGCTACTGGGCCTGCGAGCGGCCGGCGACCAGCCGTACATCTGCGCCGTCAACGCCGAGGAGGTTCGGCGCGGCCTCCGCGGGCACGAACAGCAGGTGGCCCGCCGGTTACTGGGTGGGTTGCGAACGGTGGCGTTGACCATGGAAGAAGGCTGGCAGGCGGGTCATTGGCGTCAGCGCTTCGCGGCGCAGGGCACGACGTTGAGCCAGGCCGACTGCCTGGTAGCGGCCGCGGCGCTGGCAGTCGGCGCACGGCTCGCGACTGGTAACCCGCGGCACTTCCCGATGTCCGAGGTGGCGGTCGAGTACTGGCCGGTGGGCGAGTAGGTGCCATGGAACGCGCATTTTGTGGACGTCCACCGGACGGTGGGTCCGGTAGGCGACCACAAAACGGTCGCTGGCGCGCCGGTTTACATAATGAAGATTATGCACGTCACCCATGAACACCACAGCGATTGTCCTGGTTCCTGGGTTCTGGCTCGGCGCGTGGGCCTAGGACGAGGTCGCCGCCGCCCTGCGCGCCGACGGGCACGACGTCACGGCGGTGACGCTACCCGGTCTCGAGTCGGCTGACGCCGACCGGTCCTCGATCACGCTCGCCGACCACGTCGACGCGATCTGCGAGGCGGTGGCGGCGGCGGGGCCTCCTGTCGTGCTCGCCATGCACAGCGCGGCTGGGGTCCCCGGCTATGCGGTCTCCGACCGCATCCCGGAGCAGATCGCGGCGATGGTCTACGTCGACTCCGGCCCGGCGACGGGCGCGCTCAACCCCGACCTCACCGCGGTCGAGGTGCCGCTGCCCTCGCGGGAGGAGCTCGAGGAAGAGGAGATCCTCGACGGGCTCACCGAGGAGCAGCTCGAGACGTTCCGGCGGCGAGCCGTTCCCGAGCCGGGTGCCGCGCTGCGCGAGGGGCCCGTGCTGACCAACGACGCGCGCTTGGACGTGCCGAGCACGGTCGTGTGCACGGGGTACACGTCCGAGCAGGTCAAGGACGCCGTCAAGGAGGGCTATGCGTGGCTGGGCGGCCTGGCCGAGCTGCACGACGTGACCTACGTCGACCTGCCGACGAGCCACTGGCCGATGTGGTCGCGCCCGCACGAGCTCGCCGCGGTCATCGGCGACGTCGCGCAAGGCGCATCCGGGTCCTGACGGACCGACCACGAGAGCCGTGTGCGGCCGGGCTCGCTACTCCGCCCGCGCTCACAGCAGGGTGGGCTGGGACCGCACTCGACGGCATACAGGATGGGTTACCCAGCTCCCGGGTGACGGAGATCTCGACCTCAATGTCGTAGGGGACGCGAACGAAGTTCACCGAGAACGGCGCCGGCAGAGGTCGGGCAGGCACGTGCACACGCACAGCGTTACGTTGAGGGCATGACCGAGAGGATCACGCCGCAGCAGTTCCACGAGGCCGTCGGCGTCGAGGACTGGCGGGTGCTGTTCGAAGGTGCGTGCGCGCACTTTCGCACCGGGTCATTCGTGGCGGGCGTCGCGCTGGTGGGCGCGATCGGCAGGCTGGCCGACGCCGCGAACCACCACCCCGACGTCGACCTGCGCTACGAGGGCGTGACGGTGCGTCTGAGCACGCACGGCATCGGCGGGCTGAGCGAGCGCGACGTCACGCTGGCCCGGCAGATCTCTGCGGCAGCCCGCGAGCTGGACGTGCCCGCCGATCCGACCGCCGTACAGGTGATCCAGGTGGCGATCGACGCGCTCGTCGGCCTCGAGGTGCTGCCGTTCTGGCGGGCCGTGCTCGGATACCAGCAGGTGGGTGACGAGGACCTGGTCGACCCCCACGGCCGCGGGCCGTCGATCTGGTTCCAGGACATGGACGCGGCGCGCCCGCAGCGCAACCGCATCCACGTCGACGTCTCCGTGCCGCACGACCAGGCCGAGGCGCGCGTCGCGGCAGCGATCGCCGCCGGCGGCCACCTGGTGACTGACCAGTACGCGCCGGCCTGGTGGACTCTGGCCGACGCCGAGGGCAACGAGGTCGACGTGGCCACCTGGATGGGCCGCGACTGAGCGTACCTTCCCTGCAACGGTCAGCGCCTCAAGGCAAGGCACGCTCATGCCGCGGATAGCGGTGCGCACCAATTGACGCGACAGTTCCGGCATGAGGATCACCGCACGGGAACTCAACCGAGCCACCCTCGGTCGGCAGCTGCTCCTGCGGCGGGAGTTCCTGGGCGTCGTTGACGCGGTCCGTCGTGTGGTCGCCCTGCAGGCGCAGCAGGCCGCCTCGCCGTACCTCGCGCTGTGGAACTGGCTCACCGACTTCGACCCGGTCGACCTCGACGCTGCCTTCGCCGGCCACACCGTCGTCAAGGCGACGCTGATGCGGATCACCTTGCATGCGGTGCACGCCGACGACTATCCGGTCTTCCATGAGGCAATGCAGCCGACGCTGCGTGCCGCCCGGCTCCATGATCGCCGCTTCACGGCGACCGGGTTGTCCATCGGTGACGCCGACGCGCTGGTCCCGGATCTGCTGGAGTTTGCGGACCAGCCTCGGATGGCCGCCGAGTTCGAGGCATGGCTCGACGCGCGGCTCGGTGTCTTGCCGAAGCCCGGAGTGTGGTGGGCTCTGCGGTCGTTCGCGCCGCTGTTGCACGCCCCTACCGGGGGGCCGTGGTCGTTCGGTTCACGGCCGTCGTACGTCGCCGCGGGGCCGCAGCCGACTCCGGGGGGAATTGACCCGCCTGACGAGTCCCTGCGGACACTGGTCCACCGCTACCTGGAGGGCTTCGGCCCCGCATCGGCGGTGGACGTGGCGCAGTTCGCCTTGGTTCAACGGGCAAGGGCCCGGGACGCCCTGGGTGCTCTGTCCGGCGCTCTGGAGCGACTGGAAGGGCCTGACGGCGCGGCGCTGTTCGACATCCCCGGAGCACCGCACCCGGCTGAGGACACGCCTGCCCCGCCCAGGCTGATGGCCATGTGGGACAGCATCCTGCTGGCCTACGCCGACCGGAGCCGCGTCATTCCGCCGGACTACCGCAAGCTCGTGACCCGCTCGAACGGTGACGTGCTGCCGACACTGCTGGTCGATGGCTACGTCGCCGGCGTGTGGCGTCCGGTCGAGGGAGGAATCGAAGCCACCGCCTTCCACCGCCTATCGGTCGAGGCATGGGAAGGACTCGCTGCGGAGGCCCGGGCGCTGCTGGCGCTCCTCGCTGACCGCGAACCCCAGGTGTATCGCCGCTACGACCGCTGGTGGACCACTCTTCCCAGCGCCGAGGTTCGGGTGCTCCCCGGGTCGTGAGGTGGCGCGCCGCCGGACCACCGTCGCACGCTGATACGTCGCTGGACCGGTTGGACAAGCCTTGCCTAGCGGTCCGGTGCGAAGTAGCTGGCGTACATCTCCAGGGCCGGTTCGATCAGCGGGGCGAACCGGCCGTCGTCGAAGGCAGCCCCAGGGTCGTTGGCGTCCTGCAGCGAGGAAACCCCGGCGGCGAGCGTGATCGACAGCCCTCGCCCGCGTTCGGAGGCGGCTTCGGGGTGCGTCGTAGACCGCGGAGCCGGAGATGCGGGACCGACACGGCCAGGCCCCCGGAGCGTCCCCGCCCCTAAACCGGCGGTGGGCCAATAGCCTGATGGGGTGAGCCCGGCGGTCGGCGGGTATCGCAAGCGTGATGAGCGCATCTGACGAGGGGCGATGCGTCGCTGACCGCTATGAGCTGGGCGAGCTGTTGGGGCGCGGTGGGATGGGCGCGGTGTGGCGCGCCCAAGACCTGGTGCTGCAACGTCCGGTCGCGGTCAAAGAGATCGCCTTCCCACCGTCGATCCCAGCCGCCGAACGTGAGGCGCTGCGCAACCGCCTGATGCGCGAGGCTCGAGCGGCCGCACGGCTCAGCCACCCCTCGGTCACCACGGTGTTCGACGTCGTCGTGGAGGACGAGACGCCCTACCTGGTGATGGAACTGGTCGAGGCGCCGACGCTGACCGACCTGGTGCGCTCGGACGGCCCGCTGGAACCGCGGCGCGCGGCCGCCATCGGGCTGGAGGTCCTCGGGGCGCTGGAGGTCGCCCACCGCGCCGGCATCGTCCACCGCGACGTCAAGCCGGGCAACATCATGGTCCCCAGCGCCGGGCCTGCGAAGTTGGCCGACTTCGGCATCGCCTCCCTGGCCGACGACTCCAACATCACCACCACCGGCAGCGTGCTGGGCTCGCCCTCCTTCATCGCCCCCGAACAGGCCAACAGCAGCACCAGCGGGCCGGCGGCGGACCTGTGGGGGTTGGGTGCCTCCCTGTACTTCGCGGTCGAGGGGGTCGGCCCCTTCGAGCGGGGTCAGGCGCTGCCGACGCTGTCGGCTGTCCTGCGCGACCCGCCGCGGCCGATGCAGCAGGCGGGTGCCCTGGCCCCCGCAATCGAGGCGCTGCTAGTCAAGGATCCCCACCAGCGCGCGGACGCCGCCGAGACTCGCCGGCTGCTCAGCGGGGTCGCCGGTGGCGGGGTCGCCCCAGCCGCGACGCAGCGTCTCGCCTCCGAACCCGAGCGCACGCGCGTGCTGGCCGCCCCTCCCCCGCCGCCGCGGCGCAGCGAAACCGTCGACCGCCAGCCTGCCGCCGCCGACTCGGGACGCAGCGGATGGTGGGTCGCGGCCGGCATCCTCGGCTTGTTGCTGCTGGCGGGCCTGGCGTTCACAATCGGCGGCCTCGGCTCGGACACCGATCCGCCGCAGGCGGCCGACCCCCAGCCGGGCGCCTCCCAGCCGGCCGACGACCCGCGGCCGACGGAGCAGGATCCCGAGCCGACACAAGAGCCGACCGACCCCGAGGAGACCGAGCCCGAGCCGACCGAGCCTGAGGAGACCGAGCCTGAGGAGACCGAACCGGAGGAGACCGAACCGGAGGAGACCGAACCGCCAGACGACGACAGCGCCGGCCTGCCCGAGGGCTGGACCACCTTCGAGGTCGCCGACACCGGCGCCACCATCGGCTACCCAGGTGATTGGCAGGTCGTCGAGCGCAGCGCCACCGCCACCGACCTGCAGGACCCGGACAGTGGCAGCTAC
>Ga0136617_10002586_pt1 | contig 16082 bp, 12 predicted proteins | sample AntDrymUQ3222106_2_FD_129672 | JGI IMG/M metagenome (GOLD analysis project Ga0136617, IMG submission 129672) | Polar desert sand microbial communities from Dry Valleys, Antarctica - metaG UQ322 (21.06) | ecosystem: Environmental > Terrestrial > Soil > Desert | place: Antarctica: Dry Valley...
AACCCCCGCAACGCGGCGGCTGGTTCCCTGCGCCAGAAGGACTCGCAGGTGACGGCGAGTCGAGAGCTGTCGATGTGGTGCTACCAGCTCGGCCTGGTCGAGGGCGGACCGACCTTCACCCGTAACCGCCAGACCCTCGACTTCCTGGCTGCGGCCGGCCTGCCGGTGAACCCCGAGATCGAGGTGCAGCCGACGCTCACCGACGTCGGCGTCTTTTGCACCCGCTGGCAGGAGCAGCGGCACCGCCTCGACTACGAGATCGACGGCGCGGTGGTCAAGGTCGACGACCTTGGGCGCCGCAGCGACCTGGGCTTCACCTCACGAGCCCCGCGGTGGGCCATCGCCTACAAGTTCCCACCCGAGGAGCGCACCACGCGACTCCTCGCCATCGAGATCTCCGTGGGCCGCACTGGTCGAGCCACGCCCTTCGCCCAGCTCGAATCGGTCTTCGTCGGAGGGGCCAACGTCAGCCAGGCCACGCTGCACAACCAGGACCAGGTGGCGGGCAAGGACGTCCGGCCCGGCGACGTGGTGCTGGTCCGTCGGGCCGGCGACGTCATCCCCGAGGTCGTCGGGCCGGTCCTGCCTCGCGACGACCCCGACCGGCCACGGTGGGAGTTCCCGACCACCTGCCCGTGTCGGCGGGCCTCGACACTGGTGCGGCCCGAAGGGGAGAGCGACACCCGCTGCGTCGATCCCGAGTGCCCGTTCCAGCGGGCCGGGTCGATCGAGCACTTCGCCAGCCGGGGGGCGATGGACATCGAGGGCTTCGGCGAGCAGCGGGTCCGGCTGTTCCTCGAGCTGGGCCTGGTGGCCGACATCGCCGGGATCTACAGCATCGACTGGGACCGGCTCGCGACGCTGCGGTCCGTGGTCGGCGAGTGGGCGTCGGTCGCGCTGGCCGAGGCTCGCGAGCGCACCGGCGACCCGAAGGCCAAGTTCGACGCCGTCGAGGCCGTCGACGTCGCTCCCACCGCGCCGGTCGAGGCCGACGACCTGCTCGGCGATGAGCTGGTGGCCGACCTGGGCGCCGACGCGGCCCGCTTCCGGGCCACGGCCGACACGCTCAGGGGTCTGGGCGCCGACGCAGCAGCCAAGCTGCACGCTGCCATCGACGCAAGTTGCGAGCGACCGCTGGCCAATCTGCTGGTTGGGCTCAACGTCCGGCACCTCGGACCGGCCGGCGCCGAGGCCCTGGCGTCGGCCCTCGGCCACCTCGACGCCATCGAGGCCGCCTCGGCCGAGGAGATGGCGGCGGTCGAGGGTGTGGGCCCTGTCATCGCTGCGGCCGTGCGAGCCTGGTTCGACGAGGAGGAGCACCGCCACGTCGTGGCTCGTCTGCGAGTAGCGGGCGTCAACCTGGCCGGGCCCGAGCGGCCCGACGTGGCCCCGGTGCTCGCCGGTCAGGCCGTGGTCGTCACCGGCTCGCTCGAGGGGTTCAGCCGGGACGAGGCCGCGGCGGCGATCAAGGCCCGTGGCGGCAAGAGCCCCGGCAGCGTCTCGAAGAAGACCCTGGCCGTGGTGGCCGGCGCCGATCCCGGCGCCTCCAAGCTCACCAAGGCCGAGGAGCTCGGTGTGCCCGTTCTTGACGAGGCCGCCTTCGTCCGCCTGCTCGACACCGGCGAGCCCCGGCTGATCCGAGCGGTGGGTCAGGTCACGAACACCGTGTAGGAGAGGGTGCGGGCGCTCTCGCGGCCGTCGGCCACCTTCCACAGCTCGACGTCGACGCGGACCTCGCCGGTGTCGAACTCCGAGACGGCCTTGCCCTCGCCCGGGCTGAAGAAGACGCGCTGCTTGTTGTTGGGGCGGGGCCCGAGCCGGCGCTGCTCCTCGGTCAGGCGGTCCCAGGCCTCGCTGCCTTCGACGATGGCTCCCGACATCTGCTCCTCGGGGATGGCGACGCCGTTGACGGTCAGGCGCCCGTCGTAGCCCGGCTCGAGCTCGACGCCGACCTCGGACTGGCGCAGCACCCGGCCGCCGGGCTGGGGCAGGTAGCGCACGACGGCCGAATCGACGCCCTCCCGCGCCGTGTCGCCCCCTGATCGCGCCGCGATGACAAGGCACCCGGCGGCCACTGCGAGCACGGCGACGATGGCCACTCGCCGCCACGACAGCAGCGGCTGGGGCAGCGGATCGCGGATGGCGGCCGGATCCCGCACCAAGACATCGCCGTCGGGCGCGGTGTCGAGGTCGGTGCCGGCGGGCCCGTCGTCACGCCCGTCGCCCCCTATTCGATCGTCGCTCACCATCGCCAGCAATGCTGCCAGGGCCCACGTCGGCAAGGTGCATCGGAGGAGCCCCCTCGTGACCGATGCCATGGCCCTCTCCGGCTGGATTGACCCGCGGGTCAAGTAGCGTCACCCGGGTGGTGGATGTGGGGACGAGCGAGAGCGGGCCGGGTCGCGGCGCGGCGCTGGGGCCCGACGACGAGCCGGCCCTGCGGACCAACCGATCGCCCCGGGCGATCCTGGTCACGCTGCTGGTGGGACTGTTCACGGTCAACGTGACGGTGACGATCCTGGCCGTCTCGATCCCCCGCATCGCGGGTGACCTCGACGCCAGCCAGAGCAGCCTGACGTGGGTCGTCAGCGGCCCGATCCTGGCTTTCGGCATCATCGGCCCCGCGGTTGGGAAGCTGGGCGACCTGTGGGGCCAGCGCCGGGTGTTCCTGTTGGGGCTCGCCGGCGCCACCCTGAGCGCCGCGGCGAGCGCGGTGGCGTGGAGCGCCGGGTCGCTCATCGCCTTCCGGGTCCTGGCCGGGGCGCAGGGAGCAGCCACCGGGCCGGCGTCGTTCGCCCTCATCGCCCTCGTGTTTCCCCGCTCCCAGCGGGTCAAGGCCCTGGGGTGGTGGTCGATGGTCGCGGCCGGCGGGCCCGTCGTGGGTGTGGTGATCGGTGGCCCGCTGGTGTCGGCGTTCGGGTGGCGGGCGATCTTCGCCGCGCAGGTGCCGCTCACCTTGGCGGCCATGGTCGTCGCCTACCGGGTGCTGCCGGAGACGCCCCGCCGGGGTGAGCGCACCTTCGACTGGGGTGGGGCCCTGCTGCTGGCCCTGGCCGCCACCCCGCTGCTCGTCGCCCTCAACCTGGCGCCGCGCCGAGGCTGGACCGACACCGTGGTGCTGGGCTGCCTGCTCCTCGCCCCAACGGCCGCGGTCGCCTTCCTCGTCCACGAGAGCCGCTCGGCCCACCCGCTGCTGCCGACCCGCTACCTCAAGCGCCGCAACTTCGCCCTGCCCATCCTCATGCTGGGCCTGATGCACGCGACGTACATGGGCAGCTTCGTGCTCACCCCGCTGCTCATGCAGAACGTGCTCGGCTTCGGCGAGACTCGCACCGGGCTGGTGTCGATCGCCCGACCCCTCGCCTTCGCCATCGCCGGTCCGCTCGCCGGCTTCGCCGTGGTGCGCCTGGGCGAGCGGACCTCGGGCATGACCGGGGCGGCGGCCCTCGTCGCCTCCATGGTGTGGATGGCGACCATCGGGCGGGGCTCTCCCGTGCTGGTCATCGTCGGAGGACTGGCCCTGGCCGGCATCGCCATGGGCATCTCCAACCCGGCCATGGCCTCGACCATCGCCCACTCGGTCGACAGCTCGGACCTCGGCATCGCTGGCGCCGCCCAGCAGATGGTCGTGCAGGTCGGGGTCACCTTCGGCATCCAGCTCATGCAGACCGTGCAGCAGGTGCGCGAGCCGGTTGCCGGCTTGGGCCCCAGCTACTCGCAGGCCTACCTCGTCGGCGCGGCGATAGCCGTGCTGTGCGTCATGGCCGCCTCCGGCGTCCGGCGCAGCGCGTCGCGGCCTTCCGATGCCGAGGAGCTCCCGCCCATCGGACCGGAGGTGGTCGGGTCCGACGTGGCCGCCATCCCCGCCCCTGCGAGATGAGTGTTGACCGTAGTGGCGAAGGAATCCGTCGCCACGACGACGCGATCCTTCACCAGTTCGCCTGGGTCAGTCGGTGATCTCTTGGATCCGGCCGGCGATCTCGGCTTGCACCGGGTCGATGGCCCCGGACTGCATGGCCATCAGCTTGGTCACGTCGCCGGTCACGACGATCTGACCGGACATGAACGCCTGCATCCCGGCCTGCGGGTTGTTGTCGACGATGATCGCCTTGGCCACGTCGTAGGGAACCGTGACCGTGAGCTGGGGCTCGGTGACGTGGCCCAGGTCCATCTCCATCTCCCCGTCGGTCGAGTCCATGTGCGCTGCGACGGTGCCGCCGTCACCGACCCCGTCGGGGCAGTCCTTGATGTTGAGGTTCATCTTCACCACGTGAGGCGGCTCACCGGCCTTGCCCCGGTACTCCTCGCGGATGGCCTTGGCCTTCTCCAGCCACTCGTCGGACAGGAACTGGGGCACGGGTCTTCCTCCGGTGCGGGCGCGGACGGCGGCACGTTACCGGAGGTCCCGGCGACTCCGGACCCGTTGCCGGCGCTCAGGTCAGGGCGGCCAGCACGCGGCGGGCGATGTGCTCGTCGGCGGCCAGCGAGCACACCACGAACCGCCCGACGAACGAAGCCAGGTCGGCGGTGGCCACAGAGATGCGGCCGGTGCGCTGGAAGTGGCCGTAGTAGCCGACGGCACCGACCACGCCGTAGGCGAGCAGCAGGGGGTCCTCGTCGCGGATCGTCCCGCCGCTGATGCCCTCGACCACGATCGACGAGACGTCGGCGGCGTGGACCTCGGTCCCCTGGCGCAAGACGTCGGCGAACTGCTTGTCGAGGTTCTCGACCTCGATCAGCGAGAAGAAGCGGGTGTGGCTCGCCATGTAGAGCAGGGAGGCCTCGGCGCCCTGGCGGATCCGGCGGAGGGGTTCGGCGTCGGGATCGATGGCTGAGGCCTGGGCTTGGCGCAGGTGCAGCCGGTTCTCCTCCACAAGGCTGCGGAACAGGGCCTCCTTGGTGTCGAAGTACCAGTAGAAGAGTCCCTTCGCCACGCCGGCCCGCTCGACGATGTCGACGATGCGGGTGTCGGCGAAGCCCCGCTCGGCGAACAGCTCCGCCGCCGCGTCGAACAGCTGGACCTTGCGCTCGCGGCCCTGGGAGGTGAGGTGCCGGGGCTCGTCAACGGCCACGGCGCGCTCTGCGGTCGCTGACGGGATCGCGGCCGGCCATGGATCGGCACAGTACCGAGGCACCCGGCCGGCCGGTGGCGGTCGCTCACGTGCCATCATCTGCGCCCATGACCACCAGGGGGGCGCGCCTGCGCCGCAGCATCGTCGCACTCGCCGCCATCGTTGCCGCGACGACTGCCATCGCCGCTCCCGCCGGCAGCCAGGATCCCGGCCTGCCTGAGGTGAACATCGAGTTCGCCGAGGGAGCCTTCGTCGCCGTCTACAACGACTGCGACGGCTCCGAGCAGACCGACACGATCAACGAGGTCTTCGTTGCGTTCGTCATCGAAGATCGCATCGACCAGGAGCTCACCGTCGCGGTGTCGCTCAGCGGCACCCTCGTCGACAACGTCGTCGACCCGCCCTCCGAGGTGGTCTTGCAGCCCATCGACGGCGAAGATCTCGCCTTCGGCGAGCTGCTCTTAGAGATCGACCCCGTCGAGGAGGGCACGCTCGCCCTGACCATCGAGCCCGGCGCCGGCTACACCGTCGGTCCAGGGGCCGACACCGGCTCGGACCTGGACTTCGACGGCCAGGAGTTGCTCATCGCCGACTGCCGGGAGGACCTCGGTGAGCCGCCCGGCGGCACCGACGACCAGACCATCGAGGTGGGTGAGCGGCCCGAGCCGCTGGGCTTCTTCGAGAACAGCGGCACCGGTTTCGCCGGCGTGACGGTCATCGACGGCGAGACCGTCAACTTCTCCGGCGGCGGCGGCTTCTCGGGCGAAGGCATCTCGACGCCGGCAGTGGGGACCTTGCCGCCGGGCCTGACCTACGAGAACGACCGCTGGGGCGGCGCCGCCACCACCCCCGGCGAGTACACCTTCGACGTGCGGCTGTGCATCGACGACGCGTTCATCGATGGTGAGAGCGATGACTCCGCCTCGGAGATGCCCCGACGGCCGCGGGCCAGCCGGGCGATCACCGGTCCGATCTGCTTCGGAACGGTCTACGACGTGCGAATCGAGGTGTTGCCCGCATCGGCCACCCCTCCGCCAGCCTCGCCGACGGCCCCGCCCGCCTCTCCCATCACCGGCCCGGCGCGCTTCACCGGCTGACGGACTTCGGCCATCGCCCGCAGGTAGCGGCGAGGCGTGAGCCTACGATCGGCTCGATGGCCCCGAGGATCGCGCGTGACGAAGTAGCCCACGTGGCCCGCCTCGCCCGCCTGGAGCTGAGCGACGACGAGCTCGACACCTTCACCGAACAGCTCGGCGCCGTGCTGGAACACGCGGCGGACGTCGAAGCCCTCGACCTGGCCGACGTACCACCAACCGCGCACCCGCTGGCGCTGCGGACGGTGCTGCGACCCGACGAGGTCGGGCCGACCCTCACCGCCGCCGAGGCCCTGGCCGGCGCCCCGGCTTCGGAGGGCGACCGCTTCCGGGTGCCGGCCATCCTGGGCGAAGCCCCGTAGATGGAAGCCCCGTAGATGGTGGGGTCGGCACGGTGACGGAGTCCTACATCTCCGCCCTCGAGGTCGCAGCGGGTGTCCGGGCCGGTGAGTGGACGGCGCGCCAGGTCCTCGACGAGCACCTGACCGCCATCGACGCCGGCGACGGTGACATCCACGCCTTCCTCCACGTCGACGCCGAGGGCGCCCGGGCTCGGGCCGATGCCGTCGACGCCGCGGTCGGCGCGGGCGACGACCCCGGCCCCCTCGCCGGGGTGCCGGTGGCCCTCAAGGACAACCTCTGCACCCGCGGCGTGCCGACCACGTGCGGCTCGCACATCCTCGAAGGCTGGGAGCCGCCCTACGACGCAACTGTCGTCGAGCGCCTGGCCGCGGCAGGGGCGGTGGTCGTGGGCAAGACCAACCTCGACGAGTTCGCCATGGGCAGCTCGACGGAGAACTCGGCGTTCGGCCCCACCCGCAACCCGCACGACACCAGCCGGGTACCGGGCGGGTCGTCGGGAGGCAGCGCAGCGGCGGTGGCCGCCGGCTTCGCCCCGCTGGCGTTCGGATCCGACACCGGCGGCTCGATCCGCCAGCCCGCCGCACTGTGCGGCGTGGTCGGGCTCAAGCCCACCTATGGCAGGGTCAGCCGCTACGGGCTGGTCGCCTTCGCTTCCAGCCTCGACCAGATCGGGCCCTTCACCCGCACCGTGGCCGACGCTGCGCTGGCTCTCTCGGTGGTCGGCGGCCACGACCCCCGGGACGCCACCTCCGCCCCCGACGAGCAGCCGGACTACGGCGCCCACCTCGACGACGGGATCGACGGTCTGCGGGTCGGCGTCGTAACCGAGATGCTCGAGCTGGAGGGCGTCGCCCCCGACGTCGTGACCCGCACCCGTGAGGCGGCCGACGCCCTGGCCGCGGCCGGGGCCAAGGTCACCGAGGTGTCGGTCCCGGCGGTCACCTACGGGTTGTCGGCCTACTACCTGATCGCCCCGGCCGAGGCGTCGAGCAACCTGGCCCGCTTCGACGGCGTGCGCTACGGGTTGCGCGTCGACGCCCCGACCACCCACGAGATGATGGTCGCCACCCGCACCCAGGGCTTCGGCGCCGAGGTGAAGCGGCGCATCATGCTCGGCACCTACGCCCTGTCGGCGGGTTACTACGACGCCTTCTACGGCCAAGCTCAGCGCGTGCGCACCCTGATCGCGCGCGACTTCGCGGCCGCCTACGACACGGTCGACGTCCTTCTGTCGCCGACGTCGCCCACCACCGCCTTCCCCCTCGGCGACAAGACGGCCGACCCACTCACCATGTACCTCAACGACGTTTGCACCATCCCGTCCAACCTGTCCGGTGAGCCAGCCGTGTCGGTCCCCTTCGGCATGGGTACCGACGGCCTGCCCATCGGGGTACAGGTGATGGCCCCGGCCCTAGCCGAGGTCGACCTGCTGCGCGCCGCTCGCGTGCTCGAGGAGAACGCCCCATGACGATCGTGTTCAGCACCGTCGACTCCGACGAGATCCACACCGTCGAGGCCGGGGGCACGACCTACGAGCTGGTGTGCGGGCTCGAGGTCCACGCCGAGCTGGCCACCGCCACCAAGATGTTCTCCGGCGCTCCCAACCACTTCGGCGACGCCCCCAACACCAACGTCGACCCCGTCACCCTGGGCCTGCCCGGCACCCTTCCGGTGGCGAACGAGAGGGCCGTCGAGCTGGCCATCCGCTTCGGGGTGGCCGTGGGCGCCGAGATCCGCCGGTCGGTGTTCGCCCGCAAGAACTACTTCTACCCCGACATGCCCAAGGACTTCCAGATCTCCCAGTACGACCTGCCCATCGTGGCCGGCGGTACCGTCGAGCTCCCCGGCGGCCACGTCGTGGGCTTGGAGCGGGCCCACCTGGAGGAGGACACCGGCAAGTCGACCCACGTCCACCGACCCCGCGCCGCCACCCCAGGGGCCGTCGCCCCCGGAGAGTCCGACACATATGCAGGCGACGGTCGCATCAGCGGCGCCGCCTACTCCCTCGTCGACTACAACCGGGCTGGCGTGCCGTTGCTGGAGATCGTGTCGCGGCCGCACGTGCGCACGCCCGAGCAGGCCCGCCAGTACGTAGGTGAGCTGCGGTCGATCCTGGTCGCCGCCGGGGTGAGCGACGGGAAGATGGAAGAGGGGTCGCTGCGCGTCGACGCCAATGTGTCGGTGCGTCCCATCGGCTCCGACGCCCTGGGCACTCGCTGCGAGGTCAAGAACCTCAACTCGCTGCGGAGCCTGGGCCGGGCCATCGAGTACGAGGCCGGCCGCCAGGCCGAGCTCCTCGCAGCCGGTGAGCGGGTCGAGCAGCAGACCCGTCACTGGGACGAGGAGAGCGGGCGCACCAGCCTCATGCGCTCGAAGGAGGAGGCCGACGACTACCGGTACTTCCCCGAGCCCGACCTGCTGCCCATCGACCCGGACCCGGCGTGGGTGCGGGCCATCGCCGATGCTCTGCCCCCGATGCCGGCGGCCCGGCGGGTCGCCCTGGCCGACGCCGCGGGCCTGACCCTCCCCGACGACACCGTGGCCCTCGTCGTCGAGCGTGGGCAGGACGCGCAGGCCTTGGCTGCGGTACGGCTGGGCGCAGACCCGGCTCGCGTCCTCGTCCACGTCAGCCAGAACCTTTCGGGCGAGGGTGGCGTCGAGGTGGCTCCCGAGCGGCTGGCCGCCCTCGTCGGCCTCGAGACCTCGGGTGCGCTGACCGCAACGCAGGCCAAGCAGGTGCTGGCCGAGATGGTCGGATCCGGCGCATCGCCGGAGGACATCGCTGCCGCCAAGGGCTTCGAGGCCATGGAGGCCGGTGCCCTGGAGAAGGTGGTCGACGAGGTCATCGTCGCCCACGGCCCCGAGTGGGAGCAGTTCCGCTCCGGCGACGCCAAGGTCCAGGGCAAGCTCACCGGCTTCTTCGTCGGTCAGGTCATGCGGGCCAGCAACGGCCAGGCCGACGGCAAGGCCGTAACCGCCCTCCTCCGCCAACGCGCCGCCCCCTGACCGCCAACTTTGTGCGAGATCCGGCCACCACGGTGGAAACTCGCACGAAGTTCGTAGGGGAGGGACCTCCCCACGGCGGCGGTCGTCGCACCTTGACGGTCATTGCGTAACATCGGAGCCGCCTCGACCGGGCGACGACCGACACGAGCAGGGACACGGACGCGACGTGATGCGCTGATGAGTGGAGACAACGCGTTGGGCAGGGGCGCGGCGGTGCCGGGATACGAGGTCGAGCGGGAGCTGGGGCGAGGCGGTTTCGCGGTGGTGTATCGGGCCAAGCAGCCCAAGCTGCGCCGCACCGTGGCCCTCAAGGTGCTGACCAACGTCGACCCCTCCGACGACGACGCCAAGCGTCGCTTCGAGGCCGAGTGCCAGGCCATCGGCTCCCTGTCGTGGCACCCCCACGTGGTCACCGTTTACGACGCCGGCGCGACCGACGACGGTCTGCCCTTCCTGACCATGGAGCACCTGCCGGCCGGTTCGCTCCAGGCCAAGCTCGGCGACCACGGCCCGGCCCCATGGGAGGAGGTGCTGCGCGTGGCCGTGCAGATGTGCGACGCCCTCTCCGCCGCCCACCAGGCCGGCATCCTCCATCGCGACATCAAGCCGGCCAACGTCCTCACCTCCCGCATCGGCGACTACAAGCTGGCCGACTTCGGCATCGCCCGCTTCGGCGACAGCCAACGCACGGCCACCGGCGTCATCACCGGCACGGTGGCCTACACCGCCCCCGAGGTGCTGCGCGGGGCCCGAGCCTCGACGGCCAGCGACATCTACGCCCTCGGCGCCATGCTCTGCGCGGTGGCGAGCGGCAGCACCCCGTTCGTCAAGGACGCGGACGAATCGGTGGTGGCCATCATGTACCGCGTCAACACCGAGGACCCGCCGCCGCTGGCCGAGCACTCGGTGCCGGACGACGTGGCTCTCCTCATCCACACGCTGATGGACAAGGACCCCGAGAAGCGGCCGGCCTCGGCCCTCGAGGTCGCCCAGTGGGCCCAGCACCTCCAAGAGCAGCACGGCACCAGTGCGGTCCCGCTGCACTCCGACCCCGACATGCTCCCCGAGCTGCCGCCCGCAGCCCTGGCCGCCGGCGCCGCTTCGGTCTCTGGGAGCGGGGGCGCGACACCCGCCCCAGAGGCGGCTGCGGCGTGGGCGCCCCAGCCCACGCCCCCGCCGGCCTCGTACCCCACCTCCTACGGTGCCGCCACGCCACCGCCACCGCCGGCCGCCTACCCGTCGCCGACTCCTCCGCCTCAGCCCGCGTGGGGCGCCGGCACCCCCGCCCCACCGCCAGCCGCCTCCTGGGACCAGGGTGCGGCCCCGGGGGGCTACACCCAGCAGTCCGGATACCCTCAGCAGTCCGGGTACGACCAGCAGTCCGGATATGCCCAGCAGTCCGGATACGCGCAGCAGTCGGGCTACACGCCTGCTCCCGGCTACGGCGAGGCCTCCGGGAACTACCCGCAGGGCACCGGCAGCTACGGCTACACCCCGGCGCAGTCATCGTCGGAAGGCGGCGGCAAGGTCGTGGCCATCGTGGCCGTCGTCGCCCTCGTCGTGGTGGCCATCATCATCATCGTGGCCGCCGCCGCCAGCGGTGATGACTCCAGCTCAGCGCCCTCCACCACCCGCTCGTCGAGCACCGCGAGACATTCATCAGCTCCTGCATCGGCTCGGGAGGAAACCGGGAATCCTGCACGTGCTCCATGGAGGGCATCGAGGAGCTCTACAGCCGTGACGAGTTCGCCGCGCTCGATGAGGCGGCAGGGCGAGGCGAGGACCTGCCCCCCGACGTCACCGCCGTCTTCACCGAGTGCGCTTGAGCCGTGTCGACCGATGAGACCGAGTCGAGCCTTGGCTCCGGTCCTCGGCTGACATCTGGGTTCTGAGCCGCCCGCCCGATCCGGCAAACGGGCGGTGGCGAGAAACTCCCCCCGCGTCGGCGGCCTCGCAGACGATGCTGGCAGACGTGAAGCGTTGGACGACGAGCGGAGCGAACGGGTGACGATCACCTACCGGGTCCCGGAGGACGCCGAGCTGGAGGCGTTCATGCTCCCGGTCTGGCGTGGGTTCGGCGAGCCCGAGCCCGACAAGGACTCGATTGCAGACGAGCGCATGCTCTGGGAGCGCGAGCGCAGCATCGGAGCCCTCGACGGCGACGAGTGGGTGGGCGGAACCGGCACATTCACCATGGACCTGACCCTGCCGGGCGGGGCGACGGTCCCCGCCGGCGGCGTGACCATGGTCGGGGTCGCGGCGACCCACCGGCGGCGAGGCATCCTCACCGAGCTGATGGTCCGCCAGCTCGACGACATCGCCGCGAGGGGCGAGCCGGTCGCCATCCTCACCGCGTCGGAGTCCGTCATCTACGGCCGCTTCGGCTACGGCTTGGCGACGCGTGGCATCCGTCGCCGCCTCGATGTGGCCCGTTCGCGCTTCCGACCGGAGGTCGCGGCGGCGGGAGGGCGCTTCCGGCAGGTCACCATCGACACGGCCCGGGCACTCCTGCCCGACGCCTACGAGCGCATCCGGTCGGGTCGCCCGGGGTCGGTCGCCCGCTCGCACGCCTGGTGGGAGACCCACGTGTTCCTCGACCGGCCGGCGCGCCGTGACGGCGGAGGCGGCCTCGCCGTGCTCTTCCACGAGGACCCCAGCGGCGAGGTCGACGGCTGGGCCCTGCACCGGGAGAACAACTCCTGGCTTGATCGGATCCCCAGCTCGTCGCTGCGCGTCGAGGAGCTCACCGCCGTCGACGATGCGGTCCACCTCGGGCTGTGGCGGGCCCTCCTCGACCACGATCTGTACGCCGAGGTCGACTACTTCCAGGGACCCCTCGACGACCCCGTCCAATGGGCCCTGGCCGACCCCCGCCGGTTGCGCAGCTCGACGATCACCGACTGGTTGTGGGTCCGGGTGCTCGACGTCCCGGCTGCGCTCGGCCCCCGGCACTGGGGCTCGCCCGGCACCGTGGTCATCGAGGTCGTCGACCGCTTCCGCCCCGCCTCAGGAGGTCGGTTCCGGATCGAGGCCGACGGCACCGGTGCCGGATCGGTCACGGCCACCGACGCGCCTGCCGACCTGACCTTCGGCGCGGAGGAGCTGGGCGCCTGCTCCCTCGGCGGCGTCCGGCCCAGCGTCCTGGCCCGGGTGGGTCGGGTCCAGACGGACACACCGGGCGCCCTCCGCACCGCCGACGCCATGTTCCGCTCCGAGGTCGCGCCCTACTGCGTGACGATGTTCTGACCGGGATTCGCCGTCGCATGGCGCACGCTTCTGTGTACGCCAGTCGGGTGGGGGCCCGAATCCTGTGCACAGAACGGTCGGACTCAGGGGTGATCGGCGCCGAGCACGGCCCACCTGGCGCTGCGGAAGCGGACCAGCAGGGGGCCGAGGCGGGCCAGCATCATCGCGGCGAGGGCGGCCCACAGCCAGCCGATGCCCAGATCGCCGATCAACACGCCGCCCGCCAGGACGAGGGCCAGCGCGCCAGCGCCGACCATGGCCCGAGCCAAGTAGCGCAGGTCGCCGGCGCCCATGAGGACGCCGTCGAGGGCGAACACCACCCCGGCCACGGGCTGGAGCGCGGCCACCCACAGCAGCAGGTCCGCAGCCAGGGCCTCGACCGCCGGATCGTCGCTGAACACTGCGGCCAGGGGCGTCCGCAGCGCAGCCAGGGCGATGCCGGTGACGACTCCCGCGCCGAGCCCCCAGGCCAGGATCCGCCGGCCGGTGGCCACTGCTCGCCCGTCCTCGCCCGACCCCAGGGCGGTGCCGACGAGGGACTGACCGGCGATGGCCACCGCGTCGAGGACCAGCGACAGGAACGTGAAGACCTCGAACGCGACCTGGTGGCTGGCGAGCGGGATGATCCCGAGACGGGCCGCCACCGCCGTCGCCCCGCCGAAGGCCAGCCTCAGGGCGGCGGTGCGGATCACCAGGTCTCGGCCGATCACGGCCAGCCGGCGTAGCGGCGCTGGGTCGGGGCGCACGGCGACGCCAAGGCGGCGGGCCGCCCCCACCACGGCCCGGAGGTAGACCGCGCCGCCCGCTGTCTGGGCCAGCACCGTCGACAGGGCCGACGCGCCGATGCCCTGGTCGTAGCGCTCGATCAGCACCACCTGCACCAAGAGGTTGGCGATGTTGGTGCCGAGGGCGACGAGCAGCGGCGTGCGCGCATCCTGGATCCCTCTCAGGTAGCCGGTGCCGGCCATGGTCACGAGCAGCCCCGGGAGCCCGAGCAGCGAGATGCGCAGGTACACCGCAGCGTGGCCGGCGACGGCTCCCTCGCCACCGAGAGCTGCGATCAGCGCCGGGCCGGCAACGAAGAGCACGAGGCCCGACACCACCGCCAGCCCGACGGCCAGCCACATCGACTGCACGGCCAGCTCCACCGCCCCGGCCTCGTCACCGGCACCGAGGCGGCGGGCGACGGCGCCGGTCGTCCCGTAGGCCAGGAAGATGAAGATCGTGTAGCCGGTGAGCAGGATCGTCGAGGCGATCCCCAGCCCGCCGAGCTGGGGCGTGCCGAGGTGGCCGACGATGGCTGTGTCAGCCAACACGTACAGCGGCTCGGCGGCCAGGGCTCCCAGGGCAGGTACCGCCAGGCGCAGGACCTCCCGGCTGGAGGCGCCAGGGAGGCGGGCCACGGCCCGACCGTACTGGTGTGGATCTGACCGGTCCCGACCGTCACGATCGACACCGGTACGGGGCAGCGAGTCGCAAGGGGGCGGTAGGTTGCGGCCATGGCGACCGAGCGGCCACCGCCCTCGGAGGTCGATCTCCTACGGTGGAGCGAGGCCCTGGCCGGCATCGCCAGGACGGGCCTCGGTTTCACCGAGAACACCTACGAGCGGGAGCGGTTCGAGGAGGTGATGGCCGTCGCCGCCGACATCGCCCATGCCGCGGGCAACCCCTATGACCCGTCCCAGATCGTCGTCGAGTGGATGAAGCAGGTCGGCACCGGGGTGCCCGGCTATGCCACGCCCAAGGTGGCGGTCGGAGCCGTGGTTGGCGACGAAGAGGGTCGGATCCTCCTCGTCCAGCGAGCCGACTCGCTGGTGTGGCTCTACCCGACCGGATGGGCCGACATCGGCTACTCGCCGGCCGAGGTGGCCCGCAAGGAGGTCAAGGAGGAGACCGGCATCGAGTGCGAGGTCGAGCGTCTGGTCGCCTGCTTCGACGGGATGCGCCTCGGCTTCAGTCGGGTGCCGCTCTACTCGCTGGTGTTCCTGTGCCGGGCCACCGGCGGCGAGCTCGCAGCCCACCCGCTCGAGTGCGCGGACGTCGGGTGGTTCGGCCGCGACGATATGCCGTCCCCGCTGGCCGGCCACGACCGTTGGGGCCAGCTGGCCTTCGCCGCGATCGACGGTGAGATCACCTCGACCTACTTCGACGTCCCCCGCGACCAGCCGTGGCGGACCACGGGCTGACAGGCGGGCGACCTGTGCCGCGGGGTGACGGGCCGAGGATGGTGCTCAGCGGGGTCCGGTAGGTTCGACGCGATGGCCTCCTACGACCGCTTGTCGCCCCAGGACTCGGTGTTCCTGCACCTCGAGGACGAGCACCAGCCGCTGCACGTCGGGTCGCTGGCTTACTTCGAGGCCGGCCCCCTCCTCGGCGCCGACGGTCGCTTCGACTTGGCTCGGGTGCGGCGTCGCATCGAGGCCCGCCTCCACCTCGTGCCCCGCTTCCGCAAGCGGATCATGACCGTGCCCTACGAGCAGGGGCGTCCCGTCTGGGTCGACGACGAGGACTTCGACCTGGCGTACCACGTCCGCCTCACGGCCATCCCGGCGCCCGGCAGCGAGGCCCAGGTGAAGCTGCTGATGGATCGGGTGCAGGCCCTGATGCTCGATCGACGGCGCCCGCTGTGGGAGATCTGGTTCGTCGAGGGAGTCAGCGACAACCGGGTGGCGCTCATCCAGAAGACCCATCATGCGCTCGTCGACGGGGTGTCCGGGGTCGATGTGGCCACGGTGCTGCTCGACCTCGAGCGCGACGTGCCCGAGGTCGATCCCCAGCCTTGGTCGCCCGAGCCGCCGCCCGACGCGACGACCCTGCTCGTCGACAGCCTCGTGGAGAGGGCCGTGGAGCCGGCGGAGCTTGTCCGCTCGGCCCGGGCGGCGGTGCGGGTGCCCCAGCAGGCCGCCGAGCGCGTCAGCCAGATCGCTCGCAGCGTCCTCGACCTGACACAGCGGACGCCGTCCGCGCCGTGGAACGTCCCGGTGACCCCCCACCGACGCTTCGAGCCGGTCCGCATCGACCTCGAAAGGGCCAAGGTCCTGCGTCGGGCGGCCGCGTCACGGGGCGACGATCTCGCGTTGACCACCTTGAACGATGTCGTGCTGGCCGCCTGCACCGGGGCCATGCGCCACTACCTGCTCGAGCGCGGCGACGAGGTGGCCGACGGTCTCATCTACCGGGCCATGGTGCCGGTGTCGGTGCGCGACGTGTCCGAGCAGATGGCGCTCGGCAACCGGGTGTCGATGATGACCGCAGATCTGCCCGTGGGCGAGCCCGACGCCGTCGAGCGACTGCGCTTCGT
>Ga0136617_10002587_pt1 | contig 16076 bp, 14 predicted proteins | sample AntDrymUQ3222106_2_FD_129672 | JGI IMG/M metagenome (GOLD analysis project Ga0136617, IMG submission 129672) | Polar desert sand microbial communities from Dry Valleys, Antarctica - metaG UQ322 (21.06) | ecosystem: Environmental > Terrestrial > Soil > Desert | place: Antarctica: Dry Valley...
CGGTGCTGACGGTCGTGCCTGGTCGGGCGACCCGGCTGCAGGGCAGCGTGCACCTGGCCATCCTGGCCGCCTTCGTCTTCTTGGCGATGCAGCCGTAAGCGCCTCAGCGCGGCAGGTGCGTGCGGGGCGCCATCCGTGGGCCGCGGCGCGGTCGGCCCGGCAGCCGCGTCGTCGTCAGGTGCTGCACGCGGTAGCGGTGCGGCCGATCGGGCTCGAGCAGCACCGCCATCTCCGCGTCGGTGATCGCCTCCCCGGTCAGCGCCCACCCGACGTGCGACGCGATGTGGTAATCGCCGAAGCTCACCGCGTCGGCGTCGCCGTGGGCGCGCTGGCGTACCTCCGCCGCCGTCCATACCCCGATGCCCGGCAGCGAGCACAACCGGCGTTCGACCTCGGCGCCGGGCAGACCGACCGTCCGTTCTAGGGAGGCGGCGACCCGCGCGGCCCGCACGATCGGGCGCGAGCGCGCCGGGTCGACATGCATGCGCAGCCACTCCCAGGACGGGATCGTGGCCAGCACCTTCGGCGTCGGCATCACCCGTAGCCCGCGGGTCGCCCCAAAGCCCGGGGCCTGGGTGCCGAATCGTCGCAGCAACAACCGCCAGCCGATCTTCGCCTCCTGGCCCGTCACCTTCTGCTCAAGCACCGCCGGCACCAGGGCCTCCATCACCAGGCCGGTCCGAGGGACGCGCCAGTGCGGGTTGCGGCGCCAGGCCTCGCTCACCAGCCCGTGTGTCGGGGCGAAGTCGGACACGTCGTCGTCGGCTCCGAGCATCGCCGGCGCGTTGTCGAGCGCCCAGTCGCCACCCGTCCCGCAGGCCGTGAGCTCGATCTCGCCGAGTGCGCGGCGCGCCCGCACCCGGAGGCTGGCTGCACCCTGTGGAGTCAGGAGAGAGCGCCAGACCGTCCCATCGGCGTCGAGCTGGTACGCCGGGTCGCCGACGCCGCGTCGGATGCTGCGGAGGATGTCGTACGGGACGCACGGCCAGTCAGGCCGCCAGCGGCGTTCCGCCACGTCCGTTGCCGCTGCCACCCCTCCAGGTTAGGTGTCGGCTCCGACAGCAGCCGGGCGCAGCCGCCGACGCGCTGGGCGAGGGCCCACATCGCCACCCCCACCAGCAACGACAGCCCGAGCGCCGCCAACGGCAGGCGGAACTCCAGATACGGGTAGACCTGCCAGTGCGTGAGGTAGATCCACAGTGAGGCACCGGCAAGCGCACCGAGCAGTCGGACCAAGGACCTCGGCACCCATACCTGCTGCACCCAGACGAGCAGCAGCAGACCACCCACGACCACGAGGTCGCGCTGACGGTCGTCGACGAAGAAACCGGGAACGCTCACGAGCACCAGTGCCGATACGACGAGGCGCTGCGCGAAAGTCTTCGCCTGTGCCGCTGCCCACCCGACAGCGAACGCGAACGCGACGTATGCCGGGCTGTGGATGCGATCGGATCCGGATCCCAACGGGATCAGCTCGAACCGGAGCGCCAACGCACCTGCGACGACGGCAACGGCAACCAGGAACGGCTCCCGCCGCTCCCACACGTTCAGCCGCGGCACCGCCACCAGCGCCAGCGTCGCGACCAGGATCAGCACCAGCGCCTCGACGTACCAGAACTGCCAAGCGTCGGTCCATCGGTCCGGGCCCAGCCACCAGTTCGACAGCAGCAGGTTGGGCCACCCGTAGCCGGCCGCCAGCACCGTCACGAGGGCAATCCAGGCGACGCTGGGCACGACGATGCGGCCCACACTGCCCGCCAGGTGACGCACCCGCTCCCGCCGCTCCGGCAGCGCCAACGTGAAGCGCGCGACGTTGTAGCCGGCCACGCCGAGCAGGACGTGGGCGCCACCCATCACCATGAACACGTTCGCATGCGAGCCCACGACCAGCACGATCGCCACCGCCCGCAGCAGCACCGTGAGGTCCAGCCGGCTCCACAACCTCGAGCGGCTGCTGCCCTGACGGGCCTCCAGGCTCGCCGCCGGCTGGACGTGCCAGTCGTCGGGCAACGACCCGAGCAGGCTCTCGAGCTGGACCGACATCTCGACGTACGACAGCGAGTCACCGCCAAGAGCGACGAACGAGTCGTCCGGGCACGCGTCCGGCCGGTCCAGCAGCCGGGCGTACAAAGCGGTCACCGAGCCAGCCCAGGGCTGCGCGGCCGACCCGGGTGCGCTCGGTGACGGGTCAGGCTGCGGTACTGGGTCCGACGCGGCCGGACCAGCCAGAGCGCAAAGATCAGGCTTGCCGTTCGGCAACCGGGGGATGTCGTCGACCAGGTGCACGTCGACCAGACCTGACGGCATGCGGCAGAGCCCGGCAACCACGCTCCGCAGCTCGTCGGCGCCGCCGCTGCCGACGTACCGCGCGGCCATCACGACGCGCAGACGCCGGTCGTCGCCTACGCACAGGCGGGGAAACCGGCGGACTCCAGGCCACGTTCGACCGCGGACAGGTCGATGCGCAGGCCGAGCAGCTTGAGGAAACGGCTCTGCCGGCCGACGATCTCCACCAGCCCGGACGGGTTGACGCGGGCCAGGTCGCCGGTGGCGAGCGCCTCCACCGTGCGTCCGGTGGCCAGGTCGGACGGCTGCTCGGCGTACCCCAGCATCACCCCCGGCCCGTGGAACACCAGCTCGCCGACACCGTCGCCGGACGGTGTCGAGATCTCGAACCGGCCGCCGGGGATCGCCACCCCGACCGCCTGCGGATTCGTGACGGCCAGGTGCGGTGGCAGGTACGCCATCCGGGCGGTGGCCTCGGTCTGGCCGTACATGACGACGAAGTCCCAGCTGTTCGCAGCCCCGAGCCCCGCGTAGGCGACGACTCGATCCGGCGCCAGCCGGCCGCCGGCCTGCATGATCCGACGCAGGCTCGGCAGCCGGCCGGGATCGGCGGCGAACCCGCCCCGGTCGAGCAGGTCGAAGGTGTACGGCACGCCCACCAGGCTCGTCACGCCGCGGTCGCGGCACAGCCGCCAGAAGCCCGGGTCCAGCACGGAGCGGTCGGTCAGGACGAGGCCGGCGCCACAGACGAGGTGGCTGTTGAGCACTGACAGCCCGTAGCAGTAGTGCAGCGGGAGCATCGTCGGCGCGCGGTCGGTGGCGTCGAGGCCGAGGTAGGTGGCGATTGCCTGCGCGTTCGACGTGAGGTTGGTGTGAGACAAGCGCACCAGCTTCGGCGACCCGGTCGAGCCTGAGGTGCTCAGCAGCACCGCCAACTCGGGGTGCACGTCGTACGCCGTGCCCGGCCGGCGCTCGTCGAACCAGCCGGCGTCGGTGGGTGCGGCGGTGGCGCCGATCACGACGTCCGGCGGGTACGTCGCCTCCAGCGCGGCTGCCGCTCCGTCGGGGTCCGGCGATACCAGCAGCACCGGATGACGCCCCGCCAGGCAGGCCAGGTACGCGACCACGACGTCGACGGTGGGAGCCACTCGCAGGTGGACCAGCCGTCGGGTGGGGCCGAGGCGGATCCGCAGCACCTCCACGCGAGCCGCCAGTTCGGCGTACGTGATCTCCTGCGAGCCGCTACCGGTGTCGGTCGGGGCGATCAGCGCGACCCGCGGGCCGTGACCGGCCAGCCCGGCGGCCAACGTCGTCGAGCGCGGAATCGTCACCACCCGGCGCACTCTACATCGTTCAAGTGAGGTTAGCCTTACCAAAGTACTGTCACGGCTGGGTCCGGGGCGGGATCTCCCCGCAGCCCCCATCGCGTTTGCCATGTAAACATGGCAAACGGCTGGTCCCGGACCCAGACTTGCGTAGTACAGAAGCCGTTCGCCTTCTCTACATAGCAAACGCGAGAGGACTCCGTCTGCTGCGCCGCGATGTCGGTCGGTTGCGCGACACTGGCGGGATGCTGCTGCACGAGGTCGTCGACGTCTCGGCCGTGGTGGCGTCGACGCGCTCACGGCTGGCCAAACGAGCCGCCATCGCCGTGTTGCTCCGTGCGGCCGCAGACTCAGGAGACGGTGCCGACGCGACCTCCCCACGAGCGACCACCACCGAACAGGAGGAAACGGTCGAGATCGCGGTGCACTACCTGGGCGGCGAGCTACGCCAACGCCGTACCGGCGTGGGCTGGGCGGGGTTGTCCGCTCTCCCGGAGCCGGCAACGGAGCCGAGCCTGTCGCTGGTCGAGGTCGACGCTGCGTTCGCGGCGATCGCCGCCTTGTCGGGCACCGGGTCCGCGGCGGCACGCGCCTCGGGGGTCCGCGATTTGTTCGCCCGGGCGACCGCCGCCGAGCAGACGTTCCTGCGGGGTCTGCTGTCGGGCAACCTGCGCCAGGGTGCGCTCGACGCCGTCGTCCTCGACGCGGTCGCGGAGGCGGCCGCTGTGCCCGCGGCCGACGTACGGCGGGCCGCCATGCTTGCCGGGGCGAGTGCGCCGGTGGCCCGGGCCGCCCTGTCCGGAGGGGTCGACGCCCTGGCGGCGTACACCTTGACCGTCGGTCGTCCGATCCGCCCGATGCTCGCGTCGCCGGCTCCCGACGTCGGGGCCGCGCTCGCGAAGCTGCCCGGTGATGCTGCCTCGCTGCGATGTGTCGACACCAAGCTCGACGGCATCCGCATCCAGTGCCACAAGAGCGACGACCTCGTCACGGTCTACACCCGCAGCCTCGACGACATCACCTCCCGGCTGCCGGAGGTGGTCGCAGCGGTCGCGGCGCTCGCCCGGCGCACGTTGGTGCTCGACGGCGAGGCGATGCTGGTCGACGCCGACGGCCGACCGCGTCCGTTCCAGGAAACCGCGTCGCGCACCGCCACAGCGAGCGAGGTCGCGGCGGCCCACACGCTGCAGCCCTTCTTCTTCGACCTGCTGCACGACGACGGCGACGACCTCATCGATCGCCCGCTGTCCGAGCGGGTCGCGCGCCTGGACGCCGTCGTACCCGCCGAGCACCGGGTCGGCCGGTTGGTCAGCGCCGACACGACCGAGATCGACGCCTTCTTCGCTGCTGCCGTCGAAGCCGGTCAGGAGGGTGTCGTGGTCAAGAGCCTCGACGCCCCGTACGACGCCGGCCGGCGCGGGGCCGCCTGGGTCAAGGTCAAGCCGCGGCACACCCTCGACCTGGTCGTGCTGGCGGTCGAGTGGGGCAGCGGGCGCCGGGAGGGCTGGCTGTCCAACATCCACCTCGGAGCGCGCGACCCGGCAGGCGGTTTCGTCATGCTGGGCAAGACGTTCAAGGGCATGACCGACGAGATGCTGACCTGGCAGACCGAGCGATTCCTCGGCCTGGAGGAGTCGCGGTCCGGTCACGTGGTTCGGCTGCGCCCCGAACAGGTCGTGGAGATCGCCTTCGACGGACTACAGACGTCGCGGCGCTACCCCGGTGGGCTGGCGCTGCGCTTCGCCCGGGTGCTGCGCTACCGCGACGACAAGACCGCGACTGAAGCAGACACGATCACGACAGTGCGCCAACTGGCCGGCCTACCCGAGCCGACCTGACCGGCTCGACCCGAGCGAATCCATCAGCGTTCGACGATGGCCGTGACGCCCTGGCCACCCGCGGCGCAGATGGAGATCAGTCCGCGGCCGCTGCCGCGCTCAGCGAGCAAGGCGGCGAGCGTGGCCAGGATCCGGCCACCGGTCGCCGCGAAGGGGTGTCCGGTGGCCAGCGACGAGCCGACGACGTTCAGCCGGCCGCGGTCGATAGGGCCGAGGGGCGCGTCGAGGCCGAGCCGCTCGGTGCAGAAGATCGGGTCCTCCCACGCCTTCAAGGTGGCGATGACCTGCGACGCGAAGGCTTCGTGAATCTCGTAGAAGTCGAACTCCTGGAGATCCATCCCGGCGCGCGCGAGCATCCGTGGCATCGCATACGCCGGCGCCATCAGCAGCCCCTCCGCGCCGTGCACGTAGTCGACGGCGGCGGTCTCGTGGAAAGACAGGTAAGCCAGGGGCTCGACGCCACGGTCACGCGCCCATTCCTCGGACGCGAGCAGGACGACTGACGCTCCGTCCGTCAACGGCGTCGAGTTGCCGGCCGTCATGGTGGCAGCGGCGCCAGGGCCGAACACCGGCTTCAGCGCGGAGAGCCTCTCCAGGGTGGTGTCGGGGCGCAGATTCTGGTCGCGGTCGAGCCCGAGGTACGGCGTGACCTGCTCAGCGAAGAACCCCCGGTCGTACGCCGCGGCAAGTCGCTGGTGCGACGCCAGCGCCAGCGCGTCCTGCTCCTCCCGGGTGACGCCCCACTCCACGGCGGTGAGCGCGGCGTGCTCCCCCATCGACAGCCGGGTACGCGGCTCGGCGTTGCGGGGAAGCGACGGCATCAGATGCGACGGGCGTACCTTGGCCACCGCGAGAAGTCGTCCCTGCAGGCTCTTGGCGCGGTTGACCTCCAGCAGGATCGCTCGGAGGCCTTCGCTGACGGCGATCGGTGCGTCGGAGGCGGTGTCGACACCTCCCGCGATACCGACCTCGATCGCGCCGACGGCGATCTTGTCCGCCACGGCGATGGCGGCCTGGATCCCGGTGTCACACGCCTGCTGGATGTCGTAGCAAGGCGTCGTCGGAGCCAGCCGCGAGCCGAGCACCGCTTCCCGAGTCAGGTTGAAGTCGCGGCTGTGCTTGACCACCGCACCGGCCACGACCTCTCCGACCTGTTCACCGACCAGTTCGAACCGATCGGTCAACCCGTCCAGCGCCGCCGTCAGCATGTCCTGGTTCGACGCGTGGACGTACGGACCGTTGGCGCGGGCGAACGGGATCCGGTTGCCGCCGACGATCGCGACCCGGCGCAGGGCCGGTGCGGATCGGGCGGACGCACTTTTCATCGTGGGCGTCGATGGCGCTGTCGGCTGTTGTGACGGATGGGAGGCCTTGGCCGTCTTGGCAGTCTTGGCCGTCTTGGCCGCCTTCTTCGCCGACTTCTTGGCTGTCTTCCTGGCCGCTTTCTCGGGGGGTCGTGACCCCTCACCTGATGACGTCTGCGTGCTCTCGTCGTCTGCCACGCTCGCTCCTTGCAGTCGTACCCGGCTGGATCGCGGCACTGCTCCCAGCCGGGTGACGCGAGTTACCGTCAAGTTACATTTGCGGCGGCGTGCTGCCTACCGCATCCGCAGTCTCGCCCCGATCGCCCCGCCCCGAGGAGCCCGAGGAGTACATGATGTCCGACCGGTATCAGAGCTTCACCGGGACCGGTGTGGGTCAGTTCCTGGTCAAGAGTCTCGGGCTGCCTGACCCCGTCCCGTTGCGGCGCCACCGCGATGGCGACCCCGTTGTGTCGGGACCCGTCTTGATGGGTGGTAGCGGAACGGCGCTGCCGGCAGCAGTCGCAGCACTCAGGGCGGCCGGCGCCGACGTCCAGACCGAACGCGAGGACGGAGTCCGGTACGCCGGGCTGGTGTTCGACGCCGCCGCGATCGAGTCCGTCGACGGCCTCCTGACGTTGCGGGAGTTCTTCACACCGGTGCTGCGCTCGCTGGACCGCTGCGCGCACGTCCTGGTGCTGGGAACGAGTCCGGGTCGGGCAGCGAGCCCGGCCGCCCAGATCGCCCAACGAGCCGTCGAAGGCTTCACCCGCTCGTTGGGCAAGGAGATCGGCCGCGGTGGCACGGTCAATCTGGTCTACGTCGAGCCGGGCGCGGAGACCCGGATCGCGTCGACCGTGACTTTCCTGCTGTCGCCGAAGTCGGCGTACGTCTCCGGTCAGGTCGTGTACGTCGGCCAAGCTGTCGCGCCCCCGGACCTCGCGGGCGTCGACCCTCAGCGCCCGCTGGACGGACTGGTGGCCGCAGTCACGGGTGCCTCCCGCGGGATCGGTGAGTCGATCGCCCGCACGCTGCATCGCGACGGCGCCACCGTGGTCGGGATCGACGTACCTCAGGCGGCCGACGGCCTGACCCGGCTGGTTCGTGATCTCGCCGGCGCCGACACCGACGCCGTGTCGCTCGACATCACCGCCGTCGACGCACCGCAGCGGGTCGCACGGACGCTGGTCGAGCAACACGGTGGCGTCGACATCGTCGTGCACAACGCCGGGATCACGCGCGACAAGAAGCTCGCCAACATGGACACCCAACGCTGGTCGTCGGTCCTCGACGTGAACCTCAGTGCACCTCAGCGGATCACCGAGCACCTGCTCGCGGAGGGCGTGTTCCGGCCGAACGGTCGCGTCGTCGGCGTCGCCTCGATCGCGGGGATCGCCGGCAATCTCGGCCAGACCAACTACGCCGCGTCGAAGGCGGGCGTGATCGGAATGGTCGACGCCATGGCATCGCTCGCCGCAGAACGGGCGGTCACGGTCAACGCGGTCGCACCCGGTTTCATCGAGACCCAGATGACGGCAGCGATCCCCCTGCTCTTGCGTGAGGCAGGCCGGCGGATGAACTCGATGAGCCAGGGTGGACTGCCCATCGACGTCGCAGAGACGGTCGCGTGGCTTGCCAGCCCCGAGTCGTACGGCGTGACCGGCAACGTGGTCCGCGTCTGCGGCCAGAGCCTGCTAGGCGCTTGACCATGGACAGCAGAGACACCGTACGGCTCGAGCGGTCGCCCAGTCTGGCCCCGATGTACGGCAAAGCGATCCTGTCGGCGCTCCCGCTGACACGCGGCTCACGCCGAGGTTGCTCCGACGACGCGCGGGTGCCCGAACGAGTGCTCGAGCTCGACGGCGTCCGGCTCGATCCCCGGCATCTGGATCGCTACCGCACGGTCTGCGGATTCACGACCGGGCCGGCCGTACCGGCGACGTACCTGCACGTGCTCGCGTTTCCCCTGCACCTGCAGCTCATGACGGCTCCGGACTTCCCGTTCGCGCCGATGGGCGTCGTACACATCGCGAACACGATCGAGCAATGTCGCCCACTCTGCGTCGACGACTCTCCTCGGATCACCGTGCGGGCCACCGGGCTCGCAGATCACCCACGTGGACAGACCATCACCGTGGTCTCCGAGGGCTGGCTCGACGACGTGCTGGTATGGCGTGACGAAAGCGTCTTCCTCAGCAGGGGTCGTGGCAGCGCCGGCCCCGGCGATGCGCCCGATCAGCCCGACGCTCCGGAGCATCCCGACGAGGCTCCGGTCGGACCGTTGCGGTGGAAGCTGGCGGGCTCCCTGGGTCGTCGCTACGCTGCAGTGTCCGGTGACCGCAACCCGATCCATCTGTCCGGGCTGACCGCGAGGGCGTTCGGCTTTCGCTCCGCGATCGCGCACGGGATGTGGACGAAGGCGCGCTGCCTGGCCGAGCTCGGACCCCGGCTGCCCGACACCTATCGGGTCGCGGTCGGGTACAGGAAGCCGGTGCCCTTGCCCAGCACGGTGTGTTTCGGGGCGCGGGGCGCGGTGCGTGACGGTGCGCTGGACTTCGGCCTGACGGCGGGCTCGTCCGGCTCACCACATCTGATCGGCCGGGTCACGCCACTCGCGTGACCGCGACGTCAGCGGAGGCGGCCGAAGCGAACCGTCTCGACGCGCTTCGCGGTAAACCGCAGTGTGAACATGCCGGTTGATCCGTCCCACGTGCCAAAGTCGCTCACCGCGTCCCGGCCCCACTTCCCGACCACCGGCAGGGAGCCCGGTCCGCCCAGCGCGACTCGCCTGAGGGTGCCGTCGGCGCGCAGCAACGTGAAGGCGCCGGCATCGTAGACACCGACCTCGTAGCGCCCGTCGCCGTTCCAGTCCCCCGCCACCGGCAGGCTCGACACCTTCCCCAGCACCCGCGTGGAGTACGTGCCGGACTGGCTGCGCAGCAAGAACATCCGCTGCCCCGGACGGTAGAGCCCGACCTCGAAGATGCCGTCGCCGTCCCAGTCGCCGCTGATCGGCAGGTCGCCGCGCAGCCCGAACCGGAACGTCGTCGTGGTGCTCCCCGGGACCAGTGCGAAGGTGCGCGTGAGCGGGTTGTAGCGGCCGAGATCGGAGTCGCCGTCGCCGTCCCAGTCGCCGACCAGAGGGGTCTCGGTCGAGGCGCCGTACGGCCTTTTCTGCACGGCCCCGTCGGGCCAGCGCAACCGGTACACGCCGGTGCCTGGTCGTCGGCCGAACACGCCGACGTCGCTGCGTCGGTCGCCGTTCCAGTCGCCGACCACGGGGAGGTCGACGCAGTTCCCGGACGCCAGGGAACTGCCGTACTGGAACCGCACCCCGTCGAACACCGCGTGCGAGCTCGCCCCGTTCCGGCGCTGTTCGTAGTGCAGATGGGGACCTGACGAGCGACCGGTGCTGCCGACCAGCCCCACCAGCTGGCCCTGGTCGACGTGTTGGCCCGTGACGACGAGCGTGGCGGACAGGTGAGCGTAGTACGTCGTGCGTGCGCTGCCGTGGTCGACGACGACGTAGTTGCCGTACCCGTCGGCGTCGTTGCGCACCGACAGCACGGTCCCGGGAGCCGACGCCAGAGCGGGCTGGCCGAGGTCGTTGGCGTCGCGGTTCCAGTCGATCGACAGCGGGGTCGGGCTGTGGTCGGGCCGGGTCGTGCCCTGCCAGCGGTCACCGCACGCGAACGGCAGCTGGTAGTCATGGGTCGCCTCGGCTGCTGCGCTGGAGGCGCCGTACGACGGGGAGTTCGCCGATCCGACGACCAGACAGGATGCGACCACCGCAACGACCGCTCGGCTCACCTGGCGCGGGGTCCGTCGCCCGAGCGTGGGAGCGAACGGGGGGGTCGGTGCGGGCACAGGTCCTCCGGAGGTGGCGGGCGTCATGGTTGTCACAGCAGACGCACGGGACCCATCCGTACCGTCTCTCGCGCACAGGCTACTGGCAGTCATCACGTTGTGTCTGAGGGTTGTCGCCGATGCGCCCACACCGAGCCGACATCGGCGGCGGCGGCCACCGGTCATTACAGTCGGGCCATGCACATTCTCTTCGTGGGTGGCACCCGTTTCGTCGGACGCGCAATGGCCGAGGCAGCGCTCGAGGCCGACCACGAGGTCACCCTCCTGCACCGTGGGCGCGAACCGGAGCCGAGCGACGGCCCGCTCGCCGAGGCGGAGCACGTGCACGCCGACCGCGACGGTGACCTGTCCATCCTGGCCGGTCGATCGTTCGATGCCACCGTCGACGTTTGCGCGTACGTCCCGCGTCAGGTCGACACCCTGGCCGCGGCGTTGGACGGCCGCGGCGGTCACCATGTCTTCGTCTCCACGATGTCGGTGTACGCCGACCCCGACGACGCCGGCCTGGACGAGTCCGGCACGCTCGTCACCCTCGACGACCCGGACACCGAGGAGGTCACCGGGGAGACGTACGGCGGCCTCAAGGTGCGGTGCGAGCAGCAGGTCAAGGCGGCCTACGCCGACACCGGGCTTGCGATCGTGCGTCCGACGTACGTCGTCGGCCCCCACGATCCGACCGGCAGGTTCACCTGGTGGGTACGCCGGATCGCGCGCGGCGGTCGGGTGCTGGCGCCCGGGCCGTACGACGCACCGATCCAGGTCATCGACTCGCGTGACCAGGGCGCGTGGACGGTGAGCCTGTGCGAGAAGCAGACGTCCGGCGTCTTCAACAGCGTCTCGCCCACGCCGCCGTTCGGGATGGGCGACCTGCTGGACACCGCCGTACGCGCCGTCGGCCCCGACGACACCGAGTTGGTCTGGGCTGACCCGGCCTGGCTGATCGAACAGGGTGAGACCTACCAGTCGCTACCGCTGTGGACCGGCGGCGAGCGGGAATGGTCGCTGGCGGCTGCTCCGACGGCCGCGGTCGCGAGCGGGCTGTCGTTTCGGCCGCTCACCGAGACCATTGCCGACACCTGGGCGTGGATCAAGGACGACCAGCCCGCACTGGTCGCCGGCTGGGGCATCTCTGACGAGCGCGAGGCAGAGCTGCTCGCAGCCTGGGACGTCCGTGCCTGACTGCTCCTGCCCACGAACGAAGCTCAGCCGAGGACCCGGCCGACGGCGTACAACGAAGCCGCCGCGGTCGCGGCCAGCGTGCGCACGTGGTTCCACCACATCCACGGCTCGAAGAAGTCCGACCAAGCGGTCGCGCCGGCAGTCGCCGGCAGCGCGGCCAAGGTGTCGTTGAGCGGGACGTTGGCCGCGACCGTCACGACGAGAACCCCGAGGATGTAGTCCGTGGTCCCCGCCACGAGCCATGGCGCCGCCGGCTCGCCACGATGCGTGAGGGCCCATACCGACGACCCCAGGCCGAGGGCGGCGGGTGCGAACAGCACGATCATGAACAGCGGCGTCGGTGCCGCGCGGTTCACCGCCTGCATCGTGCCGATCGACTGGGCCGGCGGCAGCCGGTCGATCCCGTCCAGAACGAACGTCGAGAAGGCGAAGAACACGCCGGCTGACAGTCCACACACCACGACCGCCGCGGTGGTGGCGAAGACGACAAAGCCCGTCATCGCGGCGCCTCACGCCGCCCAGGCATCAGTCAGCGCCGCCTGCCGTGCGTAGTCGTGGAATTCGCGTGGTTCACGGCCGAGTGCGCGCTGCACCCCGTCGCCCCGATGGGCATTGCGGCCGTCGAACACCTCGCTGAACAAGTAGCTCAACAGCCAGGTCACGTCGTCGGGCACCCCATCGGCCACCTGCCCGGCGGAAAAGTCCGTGAGCGCGACGCAGGTGAAGCCGATGTCTCGGCGGGTTGCCGAGGCGATCTCTGCGACTGCGTCCGAAAAGGTGAGCAGCCGCGGCCCGGTGACCTCGTACACCTGCCCTGCATGCTTCGTGTCGAGCAGGGCAGCGGCCGCGACCTCGGCCACGTCGTCGGCGTCCACGAAGGGTTCGCAGACCTCGGCCTCGACCGGAAGAGCGAGCTCGCCGGTTCGGAGCGGGTCTGCAAAGGGGCCTTCGCTGAAGTTCTGGTCGAACCACGCACTGCGCACCACGGTCCACGCGGCCCCCGCGGCCTGGACGAGCTGCTCGGCCCGCTGCGCCGTCGGCTCCCCGCGCCCTGAGAGCAACACGACTCGGCGTACCCCGGAGTCGGTAGCCAGCCGGGTGAAGGCTCCCACCGTCTCGGCCGCACCCGGGACGGCTAGGTCCGGGTAGTAGGAGAGGTACGCCGACGTGGCGCCGCCGAGTGCGGGCTCCCACGTGGCGGAGTCGGCCCAGTCGAACGGCGGGGTTCCGGCGCGGGAGCCGAGCCGGACCCACCGCCCCACCTGCCGAAGACGCGTGCTGACGCGGCTGCCCGTCTTGCCGGTGCCGCCGAGGATCAAGGTCTGCTCACGAGATGTCATGGCTTCATCCCACTCGGTTCGGGTGAGACTATCCATCGCTGAACGGCGCGCAAACATACGCAATCGTCTACGTTGGCTCGATGGATGCGATGGGTGCACTGCTCACCGGACCGCGTGCGCGGGGGGCCTTCCTGCTGCGCTCGCGGCTGTCAGCGCCCTGGGCACTCCGGATCGCCGACGAGGCACCGTTGACCGTCGTCGCGATGGTGGCGGGCGACGCCTGGATGCTTCCCGATGACACCGAGCACGAGCAGGTGCACGCCGGTGACGTGGTGGTGTTGCGCGGTCCCGCGCCCTACACCGTCGCCGACGATCCACAGACGCGGCCGCAGGCCGTGATCCGGCCCGGCCAACGGTGTACGACGCCCGCGGGTGCCGAGATCGGGCTGATGCGCAGCCTGGGAGTACGCGCGTGGGGCAACGACCCGCACGGCACGACGGACCTGCTGACGGGGACCTACCAGCTCGACGGTGAGGTGAGCCGTCGCCTGCTGCGGGCGCTGCCGGCCATGCTCGTCATCCGCGACGACCCCCACGTCAGGCCGCTTGTCGACCTGCTGGCCGGCGAGGTCGGCCGGCAGGAACCCGGTCAGGAGGCTGTGCTCGACCGGCTGCTCGACCTCGTGCTGATCGCCACCCTGCGCGCTTGGTTCGCGCGGCCGGGCGGCGCGGCGCCCGCGTGGTATCGCGCCGGCAGCGATCCCGTCGTCGGACCGGCACTGGGCCTCATGCACCACGGTCCGGAGCAGCCCTGGACGGTCACCTCGTTGGCCGCCGCGGTCGGGGTGTCTCGGGCCGCCTTCGCTCGGCGCTTCCAGGCGCTGGTCGGCGAGCCACCGATGAGCTTCCTGACCGAGTGGCGCCTCGCGCTGGCTGCCGACCTGCTGTCGGAACCGGATGCCACCGTCGAGTCGGTCGCTCGGCAGGTGGGCTACAGCAGCCCGTACGCGCTGAGCACTGCCTTCAAGCGCGAGCGCGGTGTGAGCCCGCGAGAGCACCGGGCCACCCTGGTGCGGACGTGATCTCTGTACTGCCGTCGGGGCTGCGAAGGGGTGACCCCGGTCGAGGTCCGTTGCCGGATGTCCCTGCGCTGCCTACTGTGGGCCGCGGGTGACTGGATGCACGAGATGGCTCTCACACAAAGCGTCGTCGACATGGTGGTGGAGCGCACCGCCGGCCGACGGGTCGCCAGCGTCTCGATGAAGGTCGGTCGGCTCAGCGGAGTCGTCCCCGACGCGATGCGGTTCTGCTTCGAGGTGGCGACGCACGGAACCCCCATCGCCGGGGCGACGCTCGACATCGACGAGACGATGGGGCAGGCCACGTGCCGCACCTGTGACACCGACTTCGGCGTCGATGATCTGGTGCTGCTGTGCGCCTGCGGCAGCGCCGACGTCACGATCACCGCCGGTCGCGAACTGACCGTCACCGCAGTGCAAATGGAGGTTGAGCCATGTGCCTGACGTGTGGGTGCGGCGACCCTGACAACGTGCGGGTATCGACGCTGGCGCAGCCCGGGCACGGACACGCGCACGGTCATGGGCACGGACACGATCATGGGCACGGACACGATCATGGGCACGGACACGATCATGGGCACGGACACGGGGCGGATCACACCCAGGACCCGGAGCGCTCGGATCATCCGCCTCCCGACTTCGCTGTCGTCGGCGCGGGCGAGACGTTGGTCCTCGAGGAGGCCGTGCTCGCGCACAACGACCGGCTCGCCGCAGCGAACCGGTCCTGGCTCGACGAGCGCGGCATCCGCGCGCTGAACGTGATGAGCTCGCCGGGCGCGGGCAAGACCTCCCTGCTCGAGCGCACGATCGCCGAGCTTTCACCCGGGCGCGAGATCTGTGTCATCGAGGGAGACCAGGAGACGCTCCTCGACGCCGAGCGGATTCAGCGGGCAGGCGCCCGGGCCGTTCAGATCAACACCGGCGCGGGCTGCCACCTCGACGCTCCGATGGTGCGGCGCGCCCTCGACGGGCTACAGCCTGCGGACGGCTCGTTGCTGTTCATCGAGAACGTCGGCAACCTCGTCTGCCCGGCACTGTTCGACGTCGGCGAGCACGCCAAGGTGGTCGTGATCTCGGTGACCGAAGGCGACGACAAGCCGATCAAGTACCCGCACATGTTCGCCGCCGCCGATCTCGTCGTGGTCAACAAGACGGACCTGTTGCCGTACGTCGACTTCGACCTGGGCCGCCTGCGAGCCCAGGCTGAGAGTCTTCGCCCGGGCGTCGAGGTGATTGCCTTGTCGGTGCGCGCAGGCCAAGACCTCGACGCGTGGTACTCGTGGTTGCACACCGGGTGACCAGGCGCCGCGAACGTCTTTGGTGAACAGCCGAATGTGATCCTTGACACGCGTCAGACGCTGGGGATATACACGAACACGTTGCGCAAGTGGGCCGACAGCCGGCCCCGGTAACATGAGCCACCCACTCTGGCTCGGGAAGTGTGGCCACGATGCCCACTGCTGCCGCCGTCAAGGCAGAAGAGACCCTCATCCACGTGCTGTGGATCAATGCCGGACTCAGCTGCGACGGGGATTCCGTCGCCCTGACGGCCGCGACCCAGCCCAGCATCGAGGAGATCGCCCTCGGCGCGTTGCCGGGGCTTCCGCAGATCGCAGTCCACTGGCCGTTGATCGACTTCGAGTGTGGCCCCAACGGTGGTGCCGACGACTTCCTCGAATGGTTCTTCAAGGCCGACCGCGGCGAGCTCGAACCGTTCGTGCTCGTGGTCGAGGGCTCGATCCCGAACGAGAATCTCAAGGACGAGGGCTACTGGTGCGGGTTCGGCAACAACCCCGCGACAGGTCAGCCGATGACGACCAGCGAGTGGCTCGACCGGCTGGCACCGAAGGCGACAGCGATCGTGGCTGTGGGCACCTGCGCGACGTATGGCGGCATCCACGCCATGGCGGGCAACCCGACC
>Ga0136617_10002588_pt1 | contig 16076 bp, 18 predicted proteins | sample AntDrymUQ3222106_2_FD_129672 | JGI IMG/M metagenome (GOLD analysis project Ga0136617, IMG submission 129672) | Polar desert sand microbial communities from Dry Valleys, Antarctica - metaG UQ322 (21.06) | ecosystem: Environmental > Terrestrial > Soil > Desert | place: Antarctica: Dry Valley...
CCGGTGAAAGCCGAAATGATGTTGTCGACCCCGGCCGAGATCGAGACGGCGACGGTGAGCGTGTAGTCGGTCAGCAAGGCACTGGCCACGACCAGTCCGGCGAATTGGCCGTGGTTTTTCGTGGCCACCTCGTAGTCCCCGCCACCGGAGGGGTAAGCGCGTACGACCTGGCGATAGGACGCCACCACGGTCACCAGCAGGATGACGACCCCCAGCGCCAGCCACGGCGCCAAGGTCAGCATCGCCGTACCCGCGAGGGTCAGCACGATGAAGATCTCCTGAGTGGCATAGGCGACCGAGGACAGCGGGTCGCTGGCGAAGATCGGCAAGGCGAGCCGCTTGGGCAGCAGCGTCTCGCCGACCCTGTCGCTGCGGACCGGGCGCCCGAGGACCAGCCGTTTCGGCAGATGCGCGGCCGCTCGCATTTTGCTCACGGCGGCGAAGCCTACGTCCGTCTGCGGTGTACGTTCGCGCCGTGATGCGAGACCAGGGCTTTTCCGGCCGGCGGGGGCACGCGTGCACATCGTCGTGATGGGCTGTGGGCGGGTCGGGTCGAGCCTGGCCCGACGGCTGCAACGCCAGGGCCACACCGTGTCTGTGATCGATCAGGACGCCGAAGCCTTCCGGCGGTTGGGTCCGGAGTTCACCGGCAAGCAGGTCCAGGGAATGGGCTTCGACCGGAACACCCTGGCCGAGGCCGGCATCGCCGAAGCCGGAGCCTTCGCCGCGGTCAGTAGCGGCGACAACTCCAACATCCTCGCGGCTCGCGTTGCCCGGGAGCAGTTCGGGATCGACCACGTGGTCGCCCGGATCTATGACCCCAAACGGGCCGAGGTCTACGAGCGGCTCGGCATCCCGACGGTCGCCACGGTGCCGTGGACGGTCGACCGCTTCATGCGGGTCCTGCTGGAGGACGAGCCGACCGAGCTCTGGCGCAGTCCGACCGGCGACGTCGTCCTCATGCAGATTCCGGTGCACGACGGCTGGGTCGGTCTGCGCCTGACCGACCTGGAGGCCGCGACCGGTGCGCGCACGGCGTACCTCACCCGGTTCGGGGCCTCGGTCCTGCCCGTTCCGGACACCGTTGTGCAAGCCGGTGACCAGATCGTCGTGCTGGCCGGTGCGGCACACTCCAGCGCCGTCTCCGAGCGGGCCGCCGCGGCTCCGGAGCAGCTCTGATGCGGGTCGCCATCGCTGGAGCCGGAGCTGTGGGCCGCTCCATCGCCCAGGAGCTCGTGCACAACGGGCATGACGTCCTGCTGATCGAACGCAAGGCATCGGCCATGAAGACCGCAGAAGTCCCCGACGCCGAGTGGGTTCACGCCGACGCCTGCGAATTGGCCGAACTGGAGGATGCAGAGCTGGCCCGCTGCGACGTCGTGATCGCCGCGACAGGCGACGACAAGGTCAATCTCGTGGTATCTCTGCTGGCCAAGACCGAGTTCGCGGTCCCCCGGGTCGTGGCCAGGGTCAACGATCCCCGCAACGAGTGGCTCTTCGACGAATCCTGGGGGGTCGACGTCTCGGTGTCTTCCCCGCGGGTGCTCGCCGCCCTCGTCGAGGAGGCAGTCACGGTCGGAGACCTGGTGCGGCTGATGACCTTCCGGCACGGACAAGCCAACCTGGTCGAGATCACCCTCGCTGAGGGGACCCCCTACGTCGGTCGGACGGTGGGTGACCTGTCGCTGCCCCGCGACGCAGTCCTGGTGACGATCCTGCGGGGCAAACGGGTCATCGTGCCCACTCCTGACGAACCGCTGGAAGCTGCCGACGAGTTGCTCTTCGTAGCCGCCGAGGAGGTGGAGGAGGAATTGCAGCTTCTCCTCACGCCGGCGCGGCCGGAGGGGAAGAAGAAGCAGCCTCGCGACTGATCCGGTGCCGGACCCGCCGTACGACGTAGACCGTCAGAAGCGCCTCCAGTGCGGTCAGTGGCCAGCCCATGACCAGTTTGGTCGTACCCAGCAGAGTCACTTCGTTCGCGAGGTACAACGACCCCTGGACGGTGATTCGCAGCAGGTACACCGCGGCCCAGAGCAGCGTCAGCCACGTATAGGTCCGCATCAGAACGCGATGTGACCTCCATGCCTTGGGGTCGGCCAAAGCTGCTGTGGGCCACATGAACTCAGCGATCACTCCGACCAGCGGCCAACGAATGAGCGCGGAGACGAGAAAAGCGGTTCCGAATCCTGCCGTCGACCACAGCGAGGGCAGGAAGAAATCCCGGGCTTCTCCGGTCTGTCGGGCGATGAAAGCGGCGATGGCAACACCCAGGAAGCCCGAGATCGCCTGTTGAATGGTTTCCCGGCGGACCAACCGCGCGAGGAACAGCACCACCCCGGCTCCGAGAGCGCTCCAGAGGGCGACCGACAGGGACGTGAAGGCGTTCACCGTGATGAACACGATGATCGGCAGACCGGAGTCGATGAGACCCCGAACACCGCCGATCTGGCTGATCACCGCCTGCCGGTCCACCAAGGACCGCTCGCCCGGAGCCGGCTGAACGCCGGCGGGCGGTACGGCGCCAGGCTGTGCGGGTGGGACTGGTTCGGGGACGCCGTCCGTCACGCAGGACTCAGTTCGTACCAAGGGTTGTAGATGACCCCACGGCCCTGGTTCTCGGCGATCCGGCCCCGGGCGGTCAGGGTTCGACCAGGCTCGATTCCGGTGATCTGGCGCCGGCCGAGCCAGACGAGGACGACCGATCCCGAGCCGTCATAGAGCTCGGCCTCGAGAGTGGGCACGCTCCCCTGCGGCAGGTAGACGACTGACTTCAGCCGGCCGGTCACCGTTACGACCTTCCCGCGACTGCAGTTCGCGACCGGCTGGCACCCGGCCGACTTGCGCACGTCGGAGAGCAACTCCTCGGCGTCGAGCTCTCTGGGATCCGCGGTCAGCCGACGGAGCCGGCGCGTGAGCCAGTTCCCGCTCTCCTGTGTCGTCTCGGTCACGACACCAGCCTACGACGACAACGATTACCTGACGCGCTCCCCGCATAAGGGACGCTCAGCTGAATCGGTCGAGCCAGTCGAGGACGAGGGCCCAGGAGGGATCTGCTGGATCGATCACGACGAAGTGATCTCCGTCCACGGTCGACAGTTCTGCCTCGTCACCAGCGGCCAGTGCGGCTTCGACGAAGGTCTCGCTCTGACTGATCGGCACGTTCCCGTCGCCGGAGGCATGCACGCACAACGTCGGCACGCCCAGCGGCAGCCGATCCATCGGGCTGGCTGCGTCGTAGCGTTCGGGCACCTGATCCGGTTCGCCACCGAGAAATGCCTGTGCGGCGCCGGCCCCCAGTCCGTCCCTGGCGCTCGCCCGGAGGTCGAGAACCCCGGCCTGTGAGACGACGGCCGAGACCGTCACCGTTGGCTCAGCGCCCGGGGATCCGGTTTCTTGCCCGCCGCGCGTCGCTGCCCACGCAGCAAGATGCCCGCCCGCTGAGTGCCCAATGGTGACGACCTTCGTGAGATCGAGATCGAGACCCTTCTCGCGCGCCGCCGCCAACCCGGCATCGGCCAGGAGGTCGATCGCGGCTGCCACATCGGCCAGGGTCGAGGGATAGCCGCCACCGTTGCCCACGCGCCGGTATTCGATGTTCAGCGCCGCCCAACCCCGCTCGGGCAGCGTCGAGGCCAGTGGGCGGCCGAGGTCGAGTCCGTACACCGACCGCCAGAACCCGCCGTGGATGACCACGGCTACCGGCAGTGGTCCGTTGGCCGGGGTTGGGAGGGTCAATTCGACGAACTGGGACTGATCTTGGCCATATCTAATGGTCTGCACGCTGCCATCATTCGCCTCGGAAGCCGGCTTCGCGCAGCCGGCCAGACCGCTGCCGAGCGCGACCGCCGCTGCACTCGTGGCACCGAGTCCGAGCAGACCTCGCCGGCTCATGTTTCTCCCCGCCGCCTGGTTCATTGAAAGCCTCGCTCGCTCCGCTCACCCGCCGGTCCGCTCCTCGGGCCGCGGCCGGCCCTGCGATGCTCCCGGCCTCTCGGCACGCCTGGAGTCTGCCTCAGCGCAGTAGCGGGAGGTACGGCGAGAGGTCCGTACGTTCTCCGCTGGCCCGGACGAGACCCTGCTCGACCGCATCGGCCCATCTCTTGCGTCCGGTGACCAGGCGCAGAAATGTGGCGGCGTCGGTTTCCACGACGCCGGGCGGCGTACCGCGGGTGTGTCGAGGACCGTCGATCAGCTGTACGGCAGCAGCCGACGGTATCCGGAGTTCCACACTACGTCCGGGGGCACGCTCGGCAAGGAGGTCCGCGAGCACCCGTACGACGATGCGTAGGGCGTTGCGCTCCGGGTCCGGCGGGTCGGGCAGATCAAGGGCGTGCACAACGGCTTCGACGAGCCGGAACAGCGTCGCATCGGCCAGTCGGTGGGTGCCGGTGAGCTGGCTGACCGGCTTCGTTGGGTTGCTCGCGTCCAGGGCAGCAAGCGTGATCGGCGCCATCTCGGCCAGCGTCGGTGCCGACTCGGAGAGGACCCGCTGTGCGATTCGGTCACTGATTCCGGGCAGGGCAGCGGCCCACTCCCGGAGCCCGGTCACCTCTCCAGCGGCGGTCGGGCCGGCGGCCTGGATCCCCAGGCTGTGGCCAGTCTGGGAGACGTGCCGTTCGAGGTCGGCGACCGTCCATCCCGGCACCCGGCTCGAATCATTCGGATCCGCCGCAGCGAAGGCAGCTATCAATCTGATCCATTGGGCCTCCAGAGCGGCACGCACAGCGCCGTAGGAGGCGGAGGCAGCCATTCAGATGGTGATGCTGGGTGGTGGCGGGGGCTTGTCGACATCAGCATCCACGGCCTGGCCGAACTGCTCGGCCAATTCGGTCGGGAGCTTGAGCGGCAAGGGTTCCCGAACCGGCTTCGGCTCGGACCCGCGTACGACGATCACCTGGCGCAAGGTGGCCAGCAGCGGTTCGGCAGCCGCCTCGTCGGTGGCCGCCGGGCCGGTCAGAACGGCTCGTACGAACCAGCGCGGTCCGTCCACCCCGATGAAGCGAGCAGGGCGGGCAGCAGCTTTCGGGGGTTCCTTTCCCCCGGTGCGGGGCGGAGCCAACTCAGCGGCCAGTTCCGGGCCGAACGGGCCCTCGGTCTCGCTTGCCCGGCCGCCCTGGCTCTTGATGGACTGACCCAATTCCGGACGCAGGTCCGGCCAGATCGCGCCATCGCGCGGAGCTGCGTACGCACCGATCTGCATCGCTGAGCCGCTGCGATGCACCGAGACCGAGACCACCCGCCCCTTCGAGTCCAGACCGACCCGCAGGTCGTTGTCGGCTGTCTTGGGGATCAGCATCGCGCCGAAGTCGATCCTTTCCAGGTCGTCCTCGCCGACATCACCGACATCGAACGGTCCGGTGGTCATCTCGCGATCGTCGTCGCGGTGACGATCCTCGACGTCTGGTGCCACGCCACGCTCGCGGGCACTGCGATCAAGCCGACGCTTGCGACCGAACGGCATGTGGTTCAGCTCCTCTGGTCTGGTACGTCACGGGCCTCGGGTCCGAAGCTGGCCGGAGGGGCCGCAGTGGTGTCCGCACCGGCGCCGAATCCGCCGGTGGACCCGTGTCCACCGCCGCCGCGCGCCGATTCCGACAGGTCTGCACACTCTCGGAAGACTGCAGTGGCCACCGGCTGGATGATCAGCTGAGCTACTCGGTCACCTCGGCGAAGCGACACCGGCGTGTGCCGATCGAGGTTGATCAGATTGAGTTTGATCTCGCCCCGGTAGCCGGCGTCGATCGTGCCCGGCGCATTGACCAGGGTTACCCCGTGTCGGGCGGCCAGGCCTGATCGCGGATGGACGAATCCGGCGTACCCGGACGGGATCGCGATGGCGATCCCGGTGCCCACCAATGCGCGTTCACCCGGATCCAACTCGACATCCTGAGCGATCGAGAGGTCCGCTCCGGCATCTCCGGGCATCGCGTAGGACGGCAGGAGACCGTGCAGCAGCTGTACGTCGACGACAGGCTGCCCAGCGCTGGGCTGGTCATCGTCTGCTCTGAGCACGCCCGGCACGCTACCGGTGGGCGCTCTGCTCGTCTGCCTGCGGGCGATGCGTTGGCTAGGTGGGCTGACCGGGCAGACCCAGCCGTCGGCTGGCAATCCGGTGCGGTTGGGCGGCGAGGTCGGCGCGCAGTCGCTGACTGAGCTTTCGGGTGCTGGAGGCGTTGTTGCGGGCGCCGATGACGGCACCGGCCAGGAACGGGAGGAAGGAGCCGAGGTTGCGCGCCAGGCGACCGGTGATCCGCTTGCGCAGGGCGGCAGTACCTGCCGAGGCCAACCGCGAGGCCAATCCGACCGTCTGTCCCTCCCCGCTCAGACCGCGCTGAGCCGTCCATGACCCGAGATAGGCCGTGGCTCGCTCACCGAGGTCGCCCCGAGGGCGCGCGTCGTAGATCTCGTGCAACTCCGCGACGAGCTTGAGCTCGACCGCCGCCACGAGCAGGGTTTCGGCAGCCAGTTCGACTGGGATCGCGATCAGGCTGGGCGTGGCCAGCCATTGCGCGGCGGCGAGCCCGCCTGCGGCACCGCCGATGGCTGCCGAGACCTTGGCGGCGGCGGCCACCAGGCTGTCGGCGATCTCTTCGGTGTCCTGGTCAGGATGTTGGTCGAGGAGGGTGGACTTCTCGCGCAGGGGAAGCCGCGTCGCGGTAGTCGTGAGGAGTTCGGCCAGGAACGTGCCGCCGACGACAGCTCCCTTGCCGCCGACCCGCGCGGCACCGGCAAGCCCGGACACGACGCCGCCCAATGCGGAGGCCGCGCCCTTACTACTGGGCGCGTCAGGCTCGACGGCATCGCCACCGGTCAATCGCGAGACGGCGTCGCCCAGCGCCGCGGCCGCTTTCGCCAGCGGCGAGGGCGCCTCCGGCGGCTCGGGCGTCATCTCAGCGGATGTGGCCGAGACCTGTCCTTCGGGCACGCGCCGGCTCAGGCGCAGTCACGGCAGATCGGGGCACCCTTGCGAGTTCCCGCCAGCCGGCTGCGGTGATGCACCAGGAAGCATGACGAGCAGGTGAACTCGTCCTCCTGCTTGGGCAGTACGCGGACGGTCAACTCTTCGTTGGACAGGTCCGCGCCAGGAAGTTCAAGGCTTTCGTTGAAATCGGTCTCGTCCACGTCGACCGAGGCTGCCTGCGCCTCGGCCCGACGAGCCTTGAGCTCCTCGAGTGAGTCTTCGCCGAGTTCATCGGCCTCATTGCGACGAGGGGCGTCGTAGTCAGTAGCCATATCGGTATGCGTCCCTCCAGGGGAATGTCATCCGCCAAGCGGCGGTCGTACGGAACTCGATTCGAGGACCGCGCCTAGGTAACGCAGCGAAGCACCGAATTGTGCCCGCGCGAGCCACCGACAGGAGCAGGCGCGCGCGAATGTACCCCTATCCGACGTCGAGAGGTCGCCGCGGCTCGCGCCGGCCCGAACTCATCGGTGCGCGGGCGATGCTCCCGCATGATCGGGACGCACAGTTAGTCTGACCCGCACCATGGCACCTCAATCCCCCGCGGGACCCAAGCCCCCACCGCCCACGGTCCGCTACGGGTCCCCGCCTCCAAGGCCACCGGAGACCGCGCCCGACCCTTCGCGATCCGCGCAAGTGCGTCCACCGGCGCGCCGGAGGGTCTCCTCGCGGCGCCCGATCCCACCGCTGATCTTCCTTGTCATCCTTGCCGTTGCCGCCCTATTCGTCTGGTACAAGGTCCTGCAGTCTGACCAGGCACGCCCGAGTTCCGACGCAGACGCATGCCCCGCGCCGCCGACTGTCACGGCCCTGGATCCGGCGACCATCCGGCTGCGGATCTACAACGCCAGCGAGATACCGGGCCTGGCAGCGCAAGCGACAGCGGAGTTCGTCGGTCGAGGTTTCGCCGTCACCGAGACCGACAACGATCGCACCGGGCGCGACGTGATGGCGGTCGGAGAGTTGCGTTACGGGGCTCGAGGCGCCGAGAAGGCGGCTTTTGTGGCGTTGTTCGTCCCTGGCATCACTCTGGTCCGGGACACCCGCTCCGATGACTTGATCGACATTGCCCTCGGACCCGACTACGTCGCACTGGCGGCGCCCGAGGCGGTGGTGGTGGCCATCGCGACTCCCGTTGCTCCCACCAACCTCGCCTGCTCGACAGGAGACCCGTCCGAGACGGTGAACCCCGACCCACCGGCCACACCATGACCACTTGGTCCGGCCGGACGCTCTCGGTTGATTACCGGCCCAGCCGCGACGGACTGCCGTTCGCGAACTCCTGGCCCAAGGGTGCCGCCATCCGGGTGCAGAAGCGGGCGCTCGCTCGGGTGTACGGCGGGCTGTGCGGCGGCATGGTCAATTTCAGCCGGGCACGCTGGTTGGCCGGTGAGCCGATCCCCGAGAACGCCAAGGCGACTGATCCGGCTTTCGTGGACCTGCTGGTTGCCGCCCAGATCGACAGCCTCGGACTTCCGGGCGGTCCCCTGCGCTATCTCGCTCTGCAGCTACCGCACCGGGTCACCGCCCGTCGCCGGTCGACTGCACAGACCCTGGCTGCGGTGCGCACCGACCTCGAGGCCGGTCTGCCCAGCTGTGTCGGACTGCTTCGGGCGCTGTCCTGGAACCCGGCGGCGCTCACGAAGCACCACGTCGTACTGGCCTACTCGATGCGCGAGGATCCGGACGAGACAACCCTCGGGATCTACGACCCCAACCACCCGGCAAACGACCGGGTTCGGCTCAGCGTCGCGGCCAACAGTGTGATCAGGACGAATCAACGCGATCCGCAGCCCTACGCCCTGCTGGCCTTCTGAATTGGAACTGACGGCTGCAGCTAGGACGCCGGAGGAAAGCGCCGAGCGCTGGGCGAGCCTTGGCCGCCGTCCACCACGACGTTGGCTCCGGTCATCCACGTGGCCCGGTCGGATAGTAGGAATGCGACCACGTCAGCGACCTCTTCGACCCGGCCGAGCCTGCCGTGCGGGAACTCCTCGCGGACGAAGCGATCGAAATCCTCCGGATCGTTCTCCTGATAGCGGCCCCAGCTTCCGCCCTCGAACAGGATCGAGCCGGGACTGACCGCATTGACCCGGATCCCCAGCGGCGCGAGCTCCTGCGCGAGGGTCGTAGCCAGATGGATCTCCGCGGCCTTGGCGGCGGCATAGGCGGTGCGAGGTGCCGGGCGGATACCGGTGACAGACGCGACGAAGACCGCGGCTGCCCCAGATGACTGGCGAAGGTAGGGCACCGCGGCCTTGGTCAGCGCCGCGGCATGCCCGGCGTTGAGGGCGAAGGTCGCAACGAAGTCCTCGGGGGCCGAGTCGAGCAGGTTGCCGCCCACTGTTCCTCCAGCATTTGCCACGATTCGGTCCAACCCGCCGAGTTGTCCTGCGAGGTCATCTACGGCCGCAGCCAAGGCGCCGAAATCGGTGACGTCGGCGGCAACCGTGACCACCGGTCCTGTGAATTCGTGCAGCTCGGCCGCCGCCGCAGCCAGTCCGTCCGGGTCGCGGGCGATCAGACCCAGCGCAACTCCCTCGCGGGCAAGTCCGCGGGCGATACCAAGGCCGATGCCCCGGCTGCCGCCGGTCACGACCACCCGGACGCCGTTCAGTCCCAGATCCATGTCTCTCCTCCTACCAGACGGGCTCGGTCCAACGCGGAACTGTCCACCGTGCAGCTAGTGGCCGCGGAAAGCCTCCTCCAGCCACCAGGCACCGCGCGGACCTGCGACCTTCGCATCGATGAGCAGCGGACGTCCTCGCGACCCGTTCAGCCAGTTGCCTACCTCGGCGAGGTCGTTGACAGCGCGCACCGTCAGCGCGTCGAAGCCGTACCCGCGCGCTATCGCGGCTAGATCGGTGTCCGGGAACGTCACCGTTCCCAGGGACTCTCCGGCGTTGAAGTGATGCACCTCTGCTCCATAGGCCGCGTCGTTGTAAACGACCACCACCATCGGCAGTCCCAGCCGCCGCACGGTGTCGAGTTCGGCGACGCCCATCAGCGCACCGCCGTCGCCGAGGGCGGCTACCGGCAACCGATCCGGCCGGGCCAAGGCGGCTCCGATCGCGGAAGCCAGTCCGAGTCCGATGCTCTGGAAGGCCTGGGTGAAACAGAACCCGTACTCGTCGGGCACCGACAGGAACATGCTCGGGTAACCCATGAAATTGCCCGAGTCGACTGACACGATCCGTTCGGTGGGCAGCAGATCGTCCAGACCTATCGTCAACGTCCTGGGGTCGACCCGAGCGCCGTCCCCGATCCCGCCGGCCCAGTCCTCGTAGGCCACGTCGCGCCACCGCCCCTGACTGGCGATCCGCTTGGCGATCTCGTCTCTGCGATAACCCGGCTGAGCCGCAGCGGCGAGATCGGTTAGGGCGCGGGCTACCTCGGCGCTGTCACCGACGACTCCCAGATCGATGTCGCGATGCCGCCCCAACGCGCTGGGGTCGATGTCGACCTGGGCCGCCGTGGCCTCTGGTCCGATCAGCCGCCCGTGTCGCATCGTCCACATGTTCAGCGCACAACCGAACCCGACGATCACGTCGGCAGCTCGGATGAGGTTGGCCGCCACCGGAGTAGCGAAACCGCCGGAGACGTCCAACGACCACGGGCTGCCATGGAAGAGGCCCTTGGCCACAGCCGAGGTGGCCAGCAATGCGCCGTACGCGTCTGCCGCGCCTTCGATCTCGGTACGGGCGTGCCGTGCTCCCCGTCCGGCGATGAACACCGGGCGCTGCGCCCCGGCCAGAGCCTGGACCAAGGCAGCGACAGCATCGCGATCCGACGACGCTGAAGCCGGAGGGGACTGGACAGCATCCGTCTCAGCCGTATCAGCCGGGACAACCTGGGACTGAATCTCGAGTGGCAGGTTCACCAGAACCGTGCGGCGCTCGCGAACAGCCAGGTCGTACGCCGCCGATGCCTGTCCGGCGGCCCGCGCCGGATCGTCGATCCGGATCGATTCGGCACCCACCGCCCGGGCCAGCGCAGGTTGGTCGACGTAGAAGTTCGACGTCGGGTTGGTCACCTCCGCGGCGAGGACCAGCAGGGGCGTACGGCTCTTGGCCGCCTCCGCCAGACCGGTCAGGGCGTTGGTCAGACCGCAGCCCTGGTGCAGGGTCACTAGCCCGATCGCACCGCTCATCCGGGCGTAGGCGTCGGCCATCACGGTCGCACCCATCTCATGCCTGGCCGCGACATAGCGCGCCCCGGCAGCGATCAGTGCATTGGTGACGTGGAAGTTGCCGCTGCCGACGACCCCGAACACCTGCCTGACCCCGCGTGCGGCCAGGGTCGCCGCCACGACCTCGGCGACGGTGGTCGAGACCGGGTTCACCGCTGCACGAGCGCCAGGACGCGAGCCGGGCTGCCAGACCCACCCACGATCGGTAGCGGCGCGGCGATCAGCACAGCACCCTGCGGCGGGAGTTGCGCGAGGTTGCGCAACTGGGTCAGGCCGTACTTCCCCGCACCCAACAGGAACGAGTGACAGGGAAAGGCCGGCTCGAAGGAGTGCGCCGCCCCGGCATCGGTGCCCACGGTCTCCACCCCGACACCGAGAATCGGCGCCTGTTCAGCCAACCATCGGGCGCACTCCACCGAGATGCCGGGAGTGTGCGGCCCAGAGTCGTTGGCGTTGAGGAACTCCTCCTGTTCGTGGCTACGGGTGTCCCAGCCGGTGCGGTAGAGCAGCCAGCTGCCAGCGGGCAACGGTCCGTGCTCGTCCTGCCATGCCGTGATGTGTTCGACCTCCAGCAGGAAGTCCGGGTCGTCGGCAGCCTGTTCAGCGAAGTCCAGGACCGCGGCCGGCCCCACGAGTCGACTCGGCAGCACCTGCGAGACGTCCTCTCCTCCGCGCGAGGTCACCCAGTGCACTGGCGCATCGAAGTGCGTGCCGGTGTGCTCGCCGGTGCGGAAGTTGTTCCAGTACCAGCCTGGTCCGCGCTCGTCGTACCGACTGATCTCTTCCAGCTCGAACGGCCAGGTCTGACCGAACGGCTCCGGCAGTTGCAGGATCGGTGTGCTCGTCTGGAGCGGCGCGGTCAGGTCGATCACCTCGACCGACCCCTCGGTGAGTGCACTCAGCAGCGATGCCAACACGGTCATGCCCTCACCCTTGCGTCCACCTGGGCTGAGAACAACCCAACCGCTCCAAGAGACGCGACAGTCCACACAGCCAGCGGACCTGGAGATCAGGGCCGGTGGCTGCGTGGCGCTTGGTCGGACTTCGAGTGCTCACACCAGAGTGATCTGCTCGACATCCCACGCCCAGTCGGCGTTGTCGATGGTCGCCTTGTCGAAGCCGGTGCCGCCGCTGACGTAGTCGCTTTCCGGCACACTGCCGGATCGCGCGTAGAAGGTGTCGTTGCCGCTGTCTCCCGTCATCAGATCGGTCCCGCTCCTGCCTTCGAGGGTGTCGTTGCCGGTGCCGCCGTACAGGAAGTCGTCCTCGCTGCCGCCGATGAGGATGTCGTTGCCGGCTTCGCCGTGGGCGCGGACAGTAACGACACCGCTGGCGGAAACTTCATCGTTGCCATCGCCGAGGTAGGCGGTGGTCACCCCCGCGTTGAACCCGGCGCGTACGTCGTCGTTGCCGGCACCGGCGTAGATCGTGACACCAATGTGTGGACCGACGAAGAAGGTGTCGGGGCCGCATGTGCCGTGCAGAACCTGGTTGTTGGCCGTTTGGTCGGCCCGCTTGTTCGGGCGTGATGTCGATGGGGACCACTCTGCGGAGTCGGAGGGCGGGGCGCATGAGGGTCGATCCCTCATCTTGCGGGCCTGCTATCCCCCACGGACTAGAGACGCAGCCGTACGTCGGCGAGTTCGTCGTAGGCGGGGCGACAGGCACCGACGACGGCCGCCTCGTCAGGGTCGAGGTCGATGGGATGGCTCCGGTAGGGCGTGAAGCCGGTCGAGGCCAGCACCGCGTCGTACCAGTACGGCCCCCAAACGCCGTCACTGTCGCGCGGGCCAGGCGACCAGTTGAGCATGGCCGAGGTGAAGGGCACCCCGGCTGCGTCACACAACCACTCCAGGTGGGCACCGGGATTGCCGAGGAAATCCGCGGCGTCGATCACCGGCGGAGGCGTCCCGAGGTTTCCGAGATGCGTGTAGAGCTCCCGCTGTTGGAGGACGCCGAGATCGACGGGCTCGAGCTGTGCTCGGGCCCGGCGGTAGGAAGCGAGGACGTCAGCCGGGTCGCGGATGAGCACCACGTTGAGGAGTCGGCGCAGCCACGACCGGTCGATGTGCGGCAGCAGGTGATGTGTCATGTGTTTCTGGTAGTGGATCCGCGCCCCGCGCGGCACCGGTCCGACCAGCGCGACCACAACCTTTTGCCAGTCGGTCTCCCCCGCCGCGATCACCTCCTCCCGGGCGGGATGATCGAGCCCGGTAGCGGCCAGGTAATGGGCGTACAGAGGCTCGTCGACGACGATGCAGTCGTCGCGGTTCTCCCAAGACCTCAGGAGTGCAGTGGAGATGTTCCGCGGCCCGGACCACATCGCCAGCCGCACGCACGTATCCGGCGCGGCTGCGACCGGAGAGCTCACGGTGCCCTGCGCGCTGCGACGTCCCGAGCCACGAGATCGCGGTAGGCCTGCTGCAGTCTGGCAACCGTGGGGCCACGCTCACCGGTACCGATCCGGCGCCCATCGATCGTGTGCACCGGCACCAACCCGGCGAAGGTTCCGGTCACGAATGCCTCGTCTGCGGCGTAGGTGTCGGTGAGGCTGAACGAGGTCTCGACTGCCTCGATTCCGATGTCCCGGCAGACGCGTAGGACGTTGGCTCGGGTGATCCCGCCCAGGCAGTACCGGCCGTCGGAGGTGACCACCTGGGGCTCGCCGTCGGGATTGTTCCGGACGAGAAAGAAATGTGTGCTGTTGCAGGTGGCGACGAAGCCGTGCGGGTCCAGCATCAGGGCCTCGTCGGCACCGGCTGTGTAGGCCTGGATGCAGGCCTGGATGTCGTTGAGTTTGCTGTGCGAGTTCAGTTTGGGATCGAGGGTGTCCGGTGCGGCCCGACGGACATGGACGGTGAACAGCGTGATCCCCTGCTGCACGGTTGCCGGCATCGGCTGCTTGTACTCCGGGATGATCACCACGGTCGCGGGTCCCACGGTCAGGCGCGGGTCCTGGTAGGGGGTGCGCTTGATACCCCGAGTCACCATCAGCCGGACGTGCACGCCGTCTCGCATTCCGTTGGCGGACAACAACTCATAGATCCGGGCGGTCAACTCCGCCCGAGTCAGGCCGATCTCCATCGCCAGGGCCTTCGCCCCGGCGTACAGGCGCTCCAGATGTGCCTCCAGGAATGCCGGATGGCCGGCGCTGATGCGAAGTCCCTCCCACACCCCGTCGCCGAGAACGAAGCCGGAATCAAACACCGAGACGACCGCTTGTGCTCTCGAGAACAAGGCACCATTGACGCTGATCAGGACGCGTTCGTTGCGCGGATCGTCGACGTAGTCGTGCGTCCCATGGGCCACGTCACCACGCTAGCGCCGCGAGGCCCCACAGGCCTGGGTATGGACACGCGCGGACCGGGAGCGTTCAGCGATGCGATTCGCAGTTACAATGGAACGGACACACGTCCCGCCGAGCGACCCCAGACCTTCCACTCCGCTACGGCGGTCCGTCTCGGGCACGGCCCGACCTGTCGCCCGATATGTCTTGCTGAAGGGGAATTGCGTGCCGTCCGAACAGAGCAGCACTTCTGCACCGACGGGCTCATCGATCACGGCATCTCGTACTCATCCGCGACGCACGCTGGCGGCCGCTGCCACCGGCGCTGCCCGCGTGAGCGCGCCCGTGGGTCGAACAGCCAGCGCGACAAAGACAGCCACTCGGGTCGCGGCCGCGCCAGCCAAGAAGGCGGCCGCCAAGTCCCCGGCCAAGAGCGTGGCCAAGCCGGCAACCGCAGCCAAGAAGGCGACGGCCAAGACCACCGTCGCCAAGGCCCCCTCGAAGACGTCGAGCCGGGTATCCGCTTCGGGTACAGCGACCGCCATGGCCGACGATGCCGCGACCGTCATCGACGAAACACCCGGCGCCGAGGTCCTGGTAAAGGACGGCGAGGCCGCCGAGCCAGCCAAGGACGGAGAGGCCGCCGAGGAGGTCAGCACCGAATACGTCTGGGACGACGAGGAGGAATCCGAGGCACTGCGGCAGGCCCGCAAGGACGCAGAGATGACCGCGTCGGCCGACTCGGTCCGCGCCTACCTCAAGCAGATCGGCAAGGTTGCCCTGCTCAACGCCGAGGAGGAGGTCGACCTCGCAAAGCGGATCGAGGCCGGGCTCTACGCCGCCGAGCGGGTCCGGATCAACGAGACCGAGTCCCGCAAGGTCTCCCCCCAACTGCGCCGTGATCTCAACTGGATCGTCCGCGACGGCGAGCGCGCCAAGAATCACCTCCTCGAGGCGAACCTGCGCCTGGTCGTCTCGCTGGCCAAGCGCTACACCGGCCGCGGAATGGCGTTCCTGGACCTGATCCAGGAGGGCAACCTCGGTCTGATCCGCGCCGTGGAGAAGTTCGACTACACCAAGGGCTACAAGTTCTCGACCTACGCGACTTGGTGGATCCGACAGGCGATCACCCGCGCCATGGCCGACCAGGCCCGCACCATCCGGATCCCGGTGCACATGGTCGAGGTCATCAACAAGCTCGGCCGCATCCAGCGAGAACTGCTGCAGGACCTGGGCCGCGAGCCCACTCCCGAGGAACTCGCCAAGGAGATGGACATCACTCCGGACAAGGTGTTGGAGATCCAGCAGTACGCCCGGGAGCCGATCAGCCTCGACCAGACGATCGGTGACGAGGGCGACTCGCAGCTGGGCGACTTCATCGAGGACTCCGAAGCCGTGGTCGCCGTCGACGCGGTCAGCTTCACCCTGCTGCAGGATCAACTCACCAGCGTTCTGCAGACCCTGTCCGAGCGCGAGGCCGGTGTCGTACGGCTGCGCTTCGGGCTCACCGACGGCCAGCCCCGCACCCTGGACGAGATCGGGCAGGTCTACGGCGTCACCCGCGAGCGGATTCGCCAGATCGAGTCCAAGACCATGTCCAAGCTGCGTCACCCCAGCCGCTCCCAGGTGCTGCGCGACTA
>Ga0136617_10002589_pt1 | contig 16075 bp, 12 predicted proteins | sample AntDrymUQ3222106_2_FD_129672 | JGI IMG/M metagenome (GOLD analysis project Ga0136617, IMG submission 129672) | Polar desert sand microbial communities from Dry Valleys, Antarctica - metaG UQ322 (21.06) | ecosystem: Environmental > Terrestrial > Soil > Desert | place: Antarctica: Dry Valley...
AGCAGCTTCAACGTCACCGCGCTACGCCTGACCATTTTTTGGTGCGGGCCGCGGTAGTAATTGAAGAGGTTCCATTCGTGCCAGAAGGCGGTGGTGACTGCGAGCCACTCGCGGATGGTCGCGAGGCGAGGAAAGCGCGGCTTCTCTGAGTAATCGAGAACGGCAAAAAGAGGGCGATCGCGTGCTACGGAAAAAATTCCGGTCAAATCACGCTCGTTCCGCGACATCTCCGCGTTCGTGAAGAATGTCGTCTCATGGATGACGAAACCGCCGTCGGCCAAACTTCGCCAATTCGCCGTCTTCCTCGCGTAGTCCGGTCGAGCGCGGACCGAAAGATCCATCGCCGTCGGTTCGCCGCTTTCCCATTCGACCAGGCGGACTAATTTCCGCGTCGGATGCAGGGAGGTGAAGTCGTAGAAGCGCGCGTTTTGCTTGCGCGCGACAACGAAAAAGTCCGTCAGTCGAACGACGCCGCTCGCGGTGATGAACCTGGTCTCGAGCACGGCGCTGTCATCGAGATAGCTGCGCTCGACCCGGAAAGGCTTCGTGGGTCGCAAGACAAATTTGCCGGCCTTCTCCTCATCGAGCAACGCGGCGAAGAGTGACCCCGAATCAAACGTCGGAAGACAGAGCCAGTCGATGTCGCCCTTGGGGTTGATCAGCGCCGCGGTCTCGCAATTGCCGATCAGGGCATAATCCTTGATCGGAATCATCAAAGCCAGCCGCCCACCGCCTGGATCGGTTCGATCTCGCCTGCCTCAGTCACCCAAGCGGCCATCGCTTCTCGTCCCGCGGCTGGCTGCTTCGCTGCACTTGCGGGCAGACGCAGCTCCGCTTTACCGCCGTCCATTCGTTGGGTCGCGAGTGAGAGCACCACAAAGTCGTGGAGCAGTTTACGCCCTCCATTTTCTCCCGTCTTCACATCGACGCTCAAGCCGGAACCCAGCCTCGCCACATGCAGTTCGAATGTTCGTCCGTTGTTCGCGGCCGGCGCAAAGGTCGCCGAGATAGTGTCACCGTTTTGCACCGCAATACCCAAGGTCCCAGCTTCATCAGTGGTCGCACTCGGCACGCGACGATCGCGCAATTCGCGTCCGTTTAAAACGAACCCCGGCGTGTAAACGCTCCCGCTTTGCCAGCGCGCCGCGTATTCGTATTGCCGCGCCGTCCAACGTTTCGAGGCGAATGGATCGCGCCAACCGAGCCGATCCCAGTAGTCGACATGAAACGCGATCGGGACGAAATCGCGCCAGAGCCGCGGCTCGTCCTTAAGTTTGCTCAACCAGGATTCGGCTGGCGGACAACTGCTGCACCCTTCCGAGGTGAAAAGCTCCAGCAGATGAGTTTTCCGAGGCCCACTCTCCAGCACGACATCGGCCGCCTGGAGAGAGGTACTCAGCCCAAGTGCGCCGATGATCATCACTAAAATCGAAGTGTTTCGCAGCATGTCGTAGGAGCATGGGGCCGCGCAATTATTTCAAAGAAGGAATAAGCGCCCCGCGGCGTTCTCTTAACTGTGCACTCATGATTTCATTGGCGACAATTTAGCCGCGGAGTAGTTATGGAGCGGTGGCTGGTCTGGATTTCGCGCAATTGGTTGAGGAATACTACATGCCACTCTATCGCTTCGGCCTCTCCTTGAGCCGTAAGGAATCCGATGCGTTCGATCTCACGCAGCACACATTCCTGACCTGGGCGACGAAAGGCCACCAGTTGCGCGACCCGTCGAAGGTGAAGACGTGGCTTTTCACGACCCTCTACCGCGAGTTCCTCGCGAATAAACGCCGCGCGGAACACTTCGCGGAGACGCAGGAGGATGCGCAATTTGTCGAGCCACCGCATGTCTCGCCGTCAGTCGTCAATGCAATCGACGCGGGCATCGTGCAGAAGGCGCTCCATGACCTGGAGGATCGCTATCGCGCGCCGGTCACCTTGTTTTACATGCAACAACACTCGTATCGCGAAATCGCGGAGATTCTCGAAATCCCAATCGGCACCGTTATGTCTCGAATCTCGCGGGGCAAAGCCGAGATGCGCACGCGGCTCACCGATCTGGCGGCGGTCGACGCGCGCAAAGTGATCTCAATGCCAAAGGAGCAGCGCTCATGAACGAAGCCGAGGCTCGTGCCATCCTGAGCGTTTACCGGCCCGGCGAATCCGAGGCTGCGGATGCGCGTTTCGAGGAGGCGAAGCGCTTTTTGCAGACGCATCCGGAGGTGGCGCAATGGTGGGCTGAGCAGGAGGAGCTCGACCGGCTCATTTCCTCGAAGCTGGAGAGCACGCCTGTGCCGGCGGATCTGAAAACGCGCTTGACTGCGTGGGAGCAACGCGCCGTTCGCCGCACCAGTTGGAGCCGCGCCACGATGCTCCTCGCCGCGTCCATCGTCGCGGCGGCGGTGATGTTTAGCTCGTGGCGAGGACCATTTCAGCCGCAGGTCTCGCTCGGTGATTTCCGGGAAGAGATGGTCAGCTTTATCAAACTTGATCCGAACCTCGAATTAGAGACCGGGCCGCTTACCCGCGTACAGGAATTCCTGGCCCAGGCGAAAGCACCCGCGCAATGGGACTTGCCCGAGAACCTCAAACCGCTCGAACCGCTCGGGTGCCGGGTGCTTCGATTCCGCGGCCGCAATGTCTCGTTAGTCTGCTTCCAGCGCGCAGAAGAGAAGTTCATCCACCTGTTTGTGATCGACGCTGCCGCTCTGCCGCGATCGAAGGTTCCTCAATTTGCCCAGGAAGGCGAATGGATGACGGTCACCTGGACCGAAGGTGAACACGCGTTCCTGATGACGCTGCAAGGCGATCGCGCTCAGGCAGAGAAATACATGAGCAGCTCCTGATGGCATTCCTCTAATGGCAACCCCTCGCAAATCCAGCACCCGCAAAACTGCACCGGCCCGACGGATTGAAAAGGAGGCCACAGGCATGCTGGCGGGGTATTCGGAGAAGAAGAAGCCGCTCGGCGGCTATGCAGTGCTGGCTGGGCTATTCACTTTGGCCTTGGGAAGTGCAGTCGCCTCTGCGGAAACAGCCGACGAAGAGTTGCCCGAACTGAGCTGGAGCGATCTTCTGCTGCTCGGCGTCGCCACGCACAAGCTCAGCCGCATCGTGACAAAGGATCTCGTCACGAGTCCGTTCCGCGCGCCATTCGTGAAGTTCAAGAAATCGGCCGGGGCCGGGGAGGTCGAGGAAGAAGCGCGCGGCGAAGGAATACAGGAAGCGGTCGGCGATCTCATCACCTGTCCCTACTGCATCGCACCCTGGGTGGGGTCAGCCTTCGTTCTTTCTGCGGAGCGCGCACCTCGCGCCACGCGAACTGTTGCATCCATCTTTTCCGTCGTGGCTGTGTCGGATTTTCTCAACGGGCTTTACGCGCGGATGAAAGATTAGCATTAGCTTCCTCCGCTGGCTTTCAGTGCTGTGAAATTTGTGAGCGATCGATGCGATGTCGGCAAGCACTTCGCTCTCGGGGTCGTTTCGTTTGGGAGGCCTTAAATTCAGAAAGCGTAAAAAAACATTGTCAGCGATGCGATGCGATGACAGACTCCCGCCGATTCGTTACCACCAACTGAACCCATGACATCTCACTCCAAGCTTTTCTTTTTCGCAGCTTCGGCAAGCGTGCTCCTCTCGGCCGGCACGCAAGCGCAAGTTCTCCTCTCCGAGACGTTCCCCAATGATGGAGGGTTAACGACCACCCCGCAGGACAACGGCTGGACGAACGAGCAGGGACCAGTTGGTGAACAAAACGTTACGGGGGGACGGCTTTTTTTGAACGATGATGAGACAGAAGATACCTACGTCTTTCTCGATGATTTCGTTTTCTCCGGCACAATCACAGCAACCTTCCAGTTGGAGATCGATATCAACGATACCCCCAGTAGCGCAGCGGGAGAATTCTTCACTTCGTTCCGTTCTAACAGTGGCGGACTTTTCGGCCGCGTGTTCACTCTCGCGCCCGTCGATTCTACTGCAAATGCGTTTCGGTTGGGGGTTTCTTCCGGAACAAGTTCAGCGAACGCGATCTTCTCAATGGCGTTCACCGCGGGAACCGTCTATGACCTTACACTTACATATGACTTTGCTACCGATCTGACGACGCTGAGCGTTCCGGGATTTGGGAGCATTACCAGCACCGACGCGGCCGATACGAGCAACATCGGCAGTTACTCCTTCCGACAAACGGCGATGAGCGGAGACATGTTCATCGACAACTTGCTTGTCGTTCCCGAGCCGTCCACATATGCCTTGTTGGGCATTGGCCTGCTTGTTTGCGTCAAGAGGGTTCGTCGCTCCCTCCTCTCGAAATAAGTTCTCGCGGTCTTACTGCACCAGTGCCTTTGGCTGCTGCTGATCAGCAGTTCAGCAGGCGATCTATAGTGCCGAACAGGTGTCGACCAAGGTAGCGGCGCCAATGGCCAGGCGTACCAAGCATGACAACGAAGCGCTGGCCGCGCTGCATCTCGGGTGCGACGTAAACTGTTGGAATAAACCCTGCCGCCGAAGATCGGCTGGATAGGGGGGCATGACATGGAGCGAAGGAGATTCGGCGTCGCAAATACGTTCTTTTCTGCTCTTTCCATCCCGAGGTGCGCTCGTGTTTTCTCAGAACACCGCCGCCTTTTCTTTTTGAACATCCGTTGGTCGAAATTCTTGGAAGCTGTTGGGCTGCCCTAAAATGCGATTACCCCCTTTCCTGGGTTGGTTTCGCAAGCGCCAGAGGCGGAGGTCTTCACAGTGACATTCTTCACAGTCCGGCACGAGCCCCTTCAGGACCGAACGCGCCCGCAGTGCAATCAAGGCCGGAGGGCAAGGTCACGCCTGGAAAGCTCAAATCGCGGGTTTTCGGCAGTGAAGAATGCGACGTATCCGGATGCTGCGGCGCGGGACCCCCGCCATGGTTCGTTGCGCAGTTTCGATGGGCGCAACGCGACAGTCGAGCAATTAGCCCACGGCGAAAAACTGAGGTTGGGTCTTTGCATGATCCTAGCGCTGGAAGCCGAGAACAGGTTATTGGGAGAAACATCGCGCTAGTGAGGCAATTCCTTTCCGGACCTGAAAGGAGTATCACAAGTGCTATGACGCGAGTTGTCCCCTTCCGATTGACTTTCGGGGGATAAAAAGTGCTGCCCTCTTGGGCGAAAGGCTTCGCTACCAGCGGCCTACGAATGGGTCTACGCTGCCTTTGCAATCGACACGTCACGCACTCTCCCCTCCCCTTGGATGACTGTTTGACCTGCTCGTCGCCTTGTAACGAGACTTACAACCAGCGGAGGCACAGGGCGGCCTCCATGGACCGCTCGCTTGGCTAACGTAAACATCGCCGTCTCCAAATAGCCCCGGAGATACGCCAGCACCAGCTCGTAGCCGTCCGCCCCCAACCAAGCGGTAATCACACAAGCCGCCGAGGGGCACGCAGCATCGCCGGGTAAAGACTCTTCCGGTACAAAAAAACCGAGCAGGGGCCTAAACCCCTGCTCGGTTACTATCTATCGATTATTGTTCGAAGCCGAGATTACGCAGCGCGGAGCTTCCGGCGAAGAGCTTCACCGGCAACTAGAGCGATGCCAAGGAGGGCCAGCGTCGATCCACCCTCTGGGATGCTCGGTGCGAGAACCCGTGCGGTGGCAACGCCACCGTTGATCACATTCGCATCATTTTGCTGGAACATAGTCGCACTGGTCTGGAACACGAAGATCGCTCCGAATTCACCAGCACCGACTCTGTTACCCGCGGTTTGGAAGGTTGATCCGATCACATCTCCATTGTTCGAACGGTCAAACAACTCTGCCCCGTTTGAAGCATCGCCAGGGCCACCACTGTTGGAGAACCCGAGTCCCGTGAGGAACGCGTTAGCGGCAATCTCGAAGCTCGCGTCGACTCCAAAGCCGTTGAAGCCTTCGAGCGTCAGACGGCGCAGTTCGGTGGGAGCGCTGCTCAGATTACTGAAAATCTGATAGATGAATGTCAAACCCGTAGGTCCGAATGGATTCGTGGTATCGTTGTTGATAACTACGGAACGAAGAGTTCCGCTGAAGCCGTTGGCCCCGGGAGACAGAAACGCTGACGACAGCGATGAGATGAGAGTCCCGGAAGTGGGTTGGCCTTCTATGACAGCACCGACGTCGGCGCCGGGAGCGATTGGAACAGCCTGACTATTTGGCGCAATCAAAGCGCAGCAGAGCACTGCGCCTGCGGCGATTGATAAGATTTTTTTAGATGTGTTTTTCATTTGGTTTTTGGTGGTTGGTGACGTTGGGTGAAAACTCACTAGCGGCTCTCTGGGAAGACTATTAAATTTTCACGAAGTAGGTTAGCAGGGGGCATGCCACCAAGTAGTCGCGCCTTGCAACTGACTGATGAACAGGGTGTTAACATATTCTCAACGGACGCACGAATTTGTCAGTCTAGGGAATACGTAAGATATTCCGACATTGGCCAACTCGCGAAGCCACTCGCCGAGCATCCTGACCTTGGACCGGCCATGTCGACCACTTCCAAAACTGAGCGACATCACCACGAGATTACTTCGGCGGCAGGGTTCCGCCAATCGCTTGTTTCGCTTCAGCGGCGAAAGGCTCGTCAAGTCCAGCAGAAAGTGCTTGGTTGAGCGTTTTGATGCCTTCGCCACCACTCCTCGAACGCAGTTGCGACATGCCGAGGAAATGGAGCTGCCTGGCAGACAGCGGTTTGCTTCGCGCCGCTTCCTGCAGCAACTGCACTGCGCGGGTATATTCCTTCCGTTTATAGCTAATTTCCCCTAGCACGAGCGTGAGATCAGCGTCGTGTGGCATGGCTTGACGAGCTTTAGTCGCAAGATCGTTGGCTTTCGGCAGATCCTGCGTTTCATCTCCGGCGTAGATGACTGCTAATGCTTTCTGAGCCGGGGCAAAATCAGGCGCACGATTTAACACCGCAGAGTATATCTCGGTGGCCGCCGGTGTTTCTCCGCGCTGCGCTCGTAGGAAGGCGCGTGCCATCAGCGCGGGTATATAACCTTCTCGTTCTTGCAGCACCTTCTCGACCTCAGGCTCGGCGGCCGCGAGATTCGCGGGCTCTGCTAGCAGAGTGGTCATCGCCAGAAACGCCTTCGAGTCGTTCGTGATCTCTGGATCCTGAGATGACTTAAGGACTCGCTGCATCACTTCGCGTGCTTCCTCGACCTTACCCAGGCTGTAGGCAGCCCAAGCTAGTGATTGCAGCACAGACGAATCGTTCGCGACATGCCTCGCGCTTTCCTGAAGCAGGCTGTAAGCCCAGCCGTAATTGCCGGTTTTATAGGCAAGTTTGCCCAAGATACCGGCGACACGAGCATCACCGCTCGCAAGTTCTCTGGCTTTCTTGGCGAGTTCCAGAGCCCGCGGCTGATTCTGGAGCGCTCCGCCGTAAAGTTCAGCCAGCTTCACCAACGCTGCCACGAGCGTCGGATTGGCCGCGAGCGCTCGCTCATAGGCGGCGGCCGACTCCGCGAGCGCTCCCCCTCCCTCGTGAAGCTCTCCGAGCCGAACCAGAGCCAGAACATCCTTGGGTTGCTCTTTCACCATGGCCTCCAGTTCGCCGATCGATAATCTCGACTGCGAGCTGAGGACATCTCCAATCAAGGCGAGTCGCCGCCTGGCTTCATCTTTGCCTGGGAACTGGCCGGCGGCATCAACCGCCTCTTGAAGCGCGCCTCGTGCGGCCTCGGTCTGGCCCATCATGTAATTGGCCATACCTCGGTGAAACTGGACCTCCGGGTTGTTTCGCAACTTGCCTGCGGCTTCCTCGAGAAAAACAAGGGCCTGTTTGTAGTCTCCCTTCTTGTAAAGGATCCAGCCCAGCGTGTCGGCGATCGCCGGATCGGCAGCCTGCGCGGTTCGGGCCTTGCGCGCCCAGTCGTAGGCTCGATCCGGATCATTCAATTGCTCCGCATACAGAAAGGCCAGATTGTTCATCACCAGTGGCAGATCAGGCTTCAAAGAGAGGATTTTTTCGTAAGCATCCCGCACTTTGGTGAATTCCTTCATCTCCGCCCAAACCAGAGCAAGAGTCATCAGCGCTCCCAGATTGTCTGGATTCTTGGACAGAAAGGCTTCGAGCTGGCGAACAGCGCCCGGGAGCTTTCCAGCGCCGACATAGGTAGTGACGAGCAACTGGTAGGTGCTCGGGATATCCGCGTTGAGCTCAAGGACCCTGGTTAATGCCGCTTCGGCTCGACTCCAGTCTTGTTGTGCAACATAGACCTTACCTTCAAGCAAGCGTCCTGGAGCCGAGTTCGGATCCTTTTCCAAGAGGGGCTGAATTCGCCGCATCGCTGCGTCGAACTTCTTTTCACCGAGATCCATCTCTACCAACTGATTGAGAGGGACTAGATTTTTCGGAGCGAGCTCAGAGGCTTTCTCAAGCGCGACCCGCGCTTCGGCCGGCTTACCCTGCTCCCTCAGGATAAGCCCTAGAAGCAGCTGAGACTCGGAAGATTGCGGAGTAGTCTTGAGCCGCTGACGGAAGATTGCAGCAGCCTCTTCCAAACGTCCCATCGACCGATAGGCGTCGGCCAGCAAGAGTTGCGCTTGTCCGGAACCCGGCACTTTTTTCAGAAGCTCCTCCATCGCGGTCACGACAGCGGGAAAGTTTCCGGAGCGAAAATTTATCTCCGCTAGGAGCAAGATGGCTTCAAAAAAATCCGGATTCGCCTGGATCGTCTCGGTCAGGGCGATGCTCGCTTGGGGGGGGTCGTTATTCAGCAAATGAGCACGAGCTAGCTGGAGCTTTAGTCCTGGCAGGTTTTGATAGGTTGCATCGAAACGTCTCAAACTCTCGAGCGCCTTTCCGCCTTCTCCTTTCGCGATCTGAATTTCCGCTTCCATCATTCGCGCGCCCGGATTATCGGGATCATGTCTGAACACGTTGTCGAGCAGTGCCAGGCCCTCGTCGTATTTCTTGTCACGCAGCGCGATTTCAGCCAGCACCCGCCAGGGAGACAGGAAATCAGGGACTTTTTCGCTGAGCGCCTTCAGAAAAACTGATGCTTCCGCCGGCGCACCGCTCTCGGCCCTGAACTCAGCGTATCGAATCCGTTCCTGAGACCGGAGCGGAGACAACTCAGCGGCCGTTTTCAATTCCTCGACAGCGTGCGCCTGGTCTTTTCGGAGCATGAAATACGCCGCCTGGACTGTGTGGACCAGCGGCGATTTTGGCTCCGAAGCGAGCGCTTGCTGCAGCGATTTCTCGGCTGCTGCCAGATCGCCCTTGCGAAGCGCAGAGGTCGCCGTCGCCAGCTGGAAGAGGGCGTTGGAGGGGTCAGGAAACTTCTGAAGCTGTTCGTCTAGGGCCGCGACCTCCTCCGCGCTCCGCGAAGCTTCGGCGAGGAGCAGGATAGCTTCACCTGTGGCGGAGGCTCGCTCCAAAGTCGCGAGAGCCTCGTCCCGCGCTTCAGAAAATGCTCCTACAGCAATCAAGAGGCGCGCGAGTTTGAGCCGAATCTCGATGTCGTCAGGTGCAAAATCGCGCGCCCTGACAAGAAACGGACCCGCTCGCAAGGGCGCGCCCTGCTCCAGCCAAATCGTTCCCACGCGCTTGAACGCCAAGACATTTTCCGGGGAAGCGCGAAGAGTGTTCATGTACTCGATCTTCGCCTTGTCGTATTCTCCCGCCTTAAAATAGTCTTCCGCCCGCGTCAGATGCCGTGTTTTTTTCGCTTCACCCGAACAGCCCGCGAACATGCTGGTAAGAAGGATTACGGCCAACAGCTGTCGACAGATAGATGGATGGATGTGCATGTTCGTCGTCCCTTAAATAGTCACCTTTTGGCCATCGCGATTACGAGTCTTGGTGGAAGCGCGTTTGGAAAAACCGACGCGGCCAGCCTTCTTCTAGCCTCACCCTCGGCGCTCGGCCATCCAAAATCCAGCTCGCGCGCATTTAAGACGCAGCTGTTGGCACATGCCGGCGTTACTTCTTCTTGAGCGGTTTGAGCACCTTTTCGGCGTCAGAAGCAAGCGGTTCGGGCAGACCGCCATTCGCCGCACGCTGCAGGATTTCACGCCCCTGGACAGCTTGTCTCGACTCAATCAGCGACATTCCCAAATAATAAAGGCGCGTGCTGTCCAGCGGCTTTTTCCGGTCGCTCGTCTGCAGTAGTTGAGCGGCGCGGCCGTAGTCCTTTTTGTGGAAATTCGCCTCGCCGAAGATTGCCGCCAACTCCGGATCATCGGGCATCGTTTTATAAGCGGCGCTTGCCAGCTCGTGCGCCTTCAGTCGGTTTTCCGGATCCTCGAGATACAAAGCCGCCAACTGCTTCGCCGCTGGTGCAAAATCGGGAAAGCGACGCAATATTTCACTGTAAATGGTGACAGCTGCGCCTTTCTCGCCGTCACCTGCTCGGAGGCGAGCTTGTATCATCAACGCCGGGGCGTATGTCGCATCCAGGGCCAGGACCCGGTCCATCTCCGCTTTGGCAGCGACGGGGTTTGCCGTCTCCAACTCCGGAGAGGTGAGAGCCAGGAACGTTTTCGCGTTCTGCGATTCCGGGGAATTCGGCGCGGCTTTAGCCACGCGTTCCATGGTTTGCCGTGCTTCACCTACCTTACCCAGGCTGTACGCAGCCCAGGCGTAATCGTTCAGGATGGAAGGTTCGCTCAATTGCCGCAGGCTTTCCTGCAAGAGGCTGTAGGACCAGGCGTAATTACCAATCTGGAAGGCAATGCGGCCTAGAATCGCTGCCGATTGGGCGTCGCCGGGGGAGAGATCTCGAGCTTTCCTTGCTAACTCAAGCGCGCGGTCCTTGTTTTGCAGATTCCCAGCGTAGATTTCAGCCAACTTTAGATTGGCAGTCGCGAGCGTCGGATTGATTTTCAGCGCTTGTTCATAAGTGCTGGCGGCTTTGGGGAAATTACCTTCCCTATTGTAAGCCTCCGCCAGCTTTACTAATGCCAGTGGGTCATTTTGTTGGCCTCCAACCAAAGTCTCCAATTCGGCCACGCCAAGCTCCCGGGCGCCCGCCTGCGAATCGCTCAAAAGCGTGAGCCGGCGCACGGCTTCCTCTTTCCCAACGAACTCCTTTTGTGAGCCAACCGCGGCTTGAAACGCAGTTCTCGCAGACTGCGTGTCCCCCATCATGTAACTCGCCATTCCCCAGTGATACTGAACTTCAGGCGCGCCCGGCATCTTCTCCGCGCTCTCCTTGAGGACAGCGGCGGCTTGTTTGTAATCTCCTCGCTTGTAGAGAATCCATCCGAACGTGTCCGCCAGCATAGGATTGTTAGGCTCCGCCGCCCGCGCTTTGCTCGCCCACTCTTGCCCTTTTTCGACTTGGTTCAGCTGCTCCGCGTAAAGATATGCCAGGTTGTTCATCGCCACGATTTGGTCAGGCTTGATGGAGAGGAGCTTCTCGTAAGCATCCCGCGCTTTTTCGAAGTTCTTCATTTCATGGTGGATGAGTCCCAGGGTCATCAGCGCACCAGCGTTATCCGGACTCTTTGCCAGGAAGGAGGCCACCTGACTTTCAGCCTGCGGCAGTTTCTTCGCCGCGATATAGACCGAGACGAGCAGCTCGTAGGCAGCCGGTAAGTTAGCGTTCAGCTGCAGAGCTCGTGTAAGCGATGCCTCCGCTTTATCCCACTCACGCTGCGCCACGTAGATTTTTCCCTGCAGCAAAAGCAGCTCCGCCGAGTCAGGCGCTCTCTCGAGTTGCTGTTGAACACGCTGGATCGACGAAGCGAAATCTTTGTTTAACAAATCCAATTCCGTGAGATGATCGACCGCCAGCAAATAATTGGGCGCGATTCTGAGCGCCTTTTCGAAAGCCTCCCGTGCCTCGGCCATCTTTTCCTGCTGACGCAGGATGATCCCAAGCGCGACATAGGATTGTGCGTTTTGCGGGGCGTTCTTGATTTGCTCACGGAAAAGCTCAGCCGCTTCGTCCAACCGCCCCAGTTTTCGATACGCGTCCGCAAGGATCAGCTCAGCCTGCGTGAGATGCGGCTGTTTTTTCAGCAATTCCGCCATCGCGTTCACGGCGGTCTGCGCGTCTCCAACCCGAACGTTCGTCTGCGCCAAAAGGAGAATGGCCTCGACATAATCAGGACTGATGGCAATCGCAGCGTTTAGGGCAGCGACGGCTTGCGGATCGTCCCCGTTCAACAGATGCGCGCGCCCAAGCAAAAGCTTTATCATTGGAACGGTCGGATACGCTGTGTTTACGCGCTCCAGGCTTGCCAAAGCCTTCACGCCCTCGCCTTTCGCTAATCGGATCTCCGCTTCGAGCATTCTGGCGGCCGGATTATCCCCGTCCTGTTTGAAGACATTTTCCAAGAGCGCCAAGGCCTCGTCGAATTTCTTGTCTGCAAAAGAGATTTGAGCCAGCGACCGCCACGCGGGCAGGAAATCAGGCGCCCTCACCGTCAAGTCCCTCAGATATTCAGCCGCTTGACCGGCCGCGCCCGTCTGGAACATGAATTCGGCATACTGAAGCCGTTCCATCGAACGGATCGGAGCCAGTTCGGCTGCCCGTTTCAATTCTTCAGTCGCCTTCGCCTGGTCCTTTCGGAAGAGGTGAAATGTGGCCCAAACGGTGTGGACGAGCGGAGACTTCGGATCGGTTGCCAGCGCTTTTTGCAAAGGCTTCTCGGCCGAGGCTAGATCTCCTTTGCGCAAAGAAATCGTGGCCGAGGCAAGGAGGAAAGAAACATCCTCCTGGTTCGGGAATTTCCGAACCTGCTCCTCCGCCGCCTCCATGTCTCCTCTGGTGCGCGACGCTTCCGCCAGGATTAGGACGGCCTCGCCGGCAGATGGTGATTCCTCGAGGATAGATGTCGCTTCCTTGCGAGCGTCGGCTAATCCTCCGATCGCAAGATAAACGCGCGCAAGCTTAAGACGGGTCTCCAAATCGTTGGGCGCCAATTGGCGCGCGCGGAAGAGGAACGGGCCCGCTCGAAGCGGCGCTCCCTGCTCGAGCCAGATCGCTCCCATGCGTTGAAAGGCCTTCGCCGTCTGAGGATCCGCACGAAGCACATTCATGTATTCTATCTTCGCTTTTTCGTAGTCGGCGGCTTCGAAATAACTCTCCGCCTTTTTGAGGTGGCGTGCCTTTCGCGCCTCGCTTGTGCAGCCGACGAAGCTCCCCATCAGCAGCCCTGCCAGTAGGGCCGGTAAGAAAAAAGATCGGAACATCTGCGCTTGCTTCGCTGTCGTCATTTTTAGTTTAGAAATATTCGTGGCGGATTGGCTCATGAACAAAGCAGAGCCTCTGCAAACAAGGCCTTACCTCTCTGAGCTTAACGCCAAACCAGCGATGGAGCAGCGCTCAGATTTCTGCCGCTGATTCGTCCTTTTTGAGGGCGCGCATATCTTCCTTTTTCGGGATGCCTAACTTCTCCATCAATTCATAGAGCGTTGGCCGACTGACGCCCAATTCGAGAGCGGCTGAGCTAATCCGCCCGAGATGGCGCTGTAACGTTTGCTGCACCAATTCTTTTTCCACACCTTCCCTTGCTTCCTTCAGAGTCATTCCCGAGGAACTCCCTGGCGAGTCGCTCAATTCCAAGTCGTCCTCAGTGATTCGCCGCCCGTCCGCCATAATAACGGCACGTTTAATCCGGTTCTGGAGCTCGCGCACGTTACCGGGCCACTGGTGACGATTGATCGCGCGGAGTGCCTCGGGGACGAAACTGAGGTTCTTCTTGCCGTTCTGGACCGCATACCTCTGCAGGAATTCATGAGCGAGCAGACCGGTGTCCGCTGCGCGATCGCGAAGCGGTGGGAGCTTGATGATCACGACCGCGAGGCGGAAATAAAGATCCTCTCGAAATTTCCCTTCTGTGATCGCATTCTTAAGATCAACGTTGGTGGCCGCGATCACACGAGCGTCGCTTTGCATCTCCTGTCTGCCGCCGACGCGCTGGAAACGCTGCTCTTGTAGGAACCGAAGGAGTTTCACCTGCACCGTGGCCGGCAATTCACCGATTTCGTCGAGGAATAACGAACCGCCCGCCGCAGATTCAATCAGACCCTTACGCTGCATGTGCGCGCCGGTGAACGCGCCCTTTTCATGACCGAAGAGTTCGCTCTCGAGCAGATTCTCGGGAATGGCATTGCAGTTGATGGCAATAAATGGCCCTGCCTTCCGCGGACTGCGACGGTGAATAGCCAAAGCGGCCATCTCTTTGCCGGTCCCGCTCTCGCCCAGCAGGAGCACAGGCGCACTCGTCACCGCAACCTTGCGGATGAAAGAGAACACGCCCTGCATTTGGGCGCTCGATCCGAGCATGTCTTCGAATGTTTCCGTTCGGACACTGCCCTGGAGGGTCCGATATTCAGCCTCAAGTTCGGCGACGTAGATGCAGCGGCGAAGGATCAGTTTCAGCTCCTCCATCTCGATCGGCTTGCACAGGAAGTCGTAGGCCCCAGCTCCCACCGCTTCCAAGGCGTTCTTCTTCTCTCCCTGACCCGAGACGACTATCACTTTTGCAGTACTCTCCAGGGAAAGAATGCCGGCCAGCGCGGCCAAACCTTCCGCCGTGTCATTAGGCCGAGGCGGAAGGCCCAGATCCAGCAGTGTGGCCGCCGGGGAGTTACTTCGAAACGCTTCCAGCGCGGCATCGCGATCGCCCGCGACCACGACCTCGTAGTCGGCGGCCAGAGCCCACTTCATCTGGGTCCTTATTTCTTCGTCGTCATCGACAATAAGCAATGTCGATTTCATACGGCTGGTGTCTTCAACGGTAGAAACACTCTAAAGGTGGTACCCTTCCCTAAATCGCTCGTCACCTGAATATTTCCTCCATGCGCCTCTACGATCATCTTCGATTGGAATAAACCAATACCGAGACCCTTCTTCTTCGTCGTGGAAAAAGGCCGGAAGAGGGAATCGCGCACAAAAGCTGACGTCATGCCGCAACCATCATCAGTTACTGAAACGGTGGCCCATTCCCCACGCTGCGACGTTTGCACCGTCACCGTGCCATTCTCCGCGACTGCTTCACGCGCGTTCACCAGGAGATTGGTGACGACACTCTGGAGCTGCTGCTGGTCGGCCACAACTTTCGGCAAAGGTTTAAGGTCTCTTACTACGGCTAACGCCGGCACACCGTTCATCTGATGAAGCGCCTCCTCGAGTACTTGATTCAGGTCCAGTTCTTCGGGATGAAGGGCCAGTTTCTCGCGCACGACACTTAGACTGCTAATGAGCTGATTAATGCGGTCCGCAGTCCGGCCGATGCCGCGGAGCGCGTCCGCCCGAAAAGCCGGATCGTCGAAGTGAACCGGCAGATTCTGCAACATCAGGGTCAGCGTCGACGCAGCGTTCTTAAGATCATGCACAAAAAAAGCGGAGATGGTCTGAAAGGCCTCTAACTCTTTGCCGAACATTACCTCTTCTGTGAGGCGGCTGTTCAAAAGACTCGCCGCGACCTGATCTCCAATGCACTCAAGCAAGTCAAATTCCTCCACCGTATACGGGGCACCATTGACGCGATCCGCCAGGACGATGAAGCCCAGAAAGTGTTCGCCCTCGCGCAGCGGGACACACAGCCGCTTGCCGCCATCGCGAAATTGCGGCTCGCTGACTTTGCGCAATATACTACTCCATTCGCCCCTCGCCTTCTCCAGTTCGAAAGGGCGCGCGAGCGTCTTGAGTTCCGCCCTCAATGCGTCCGAGGTACTCGCCTCAGTGCTCAGGTCCAGTTCGCGTGCTGATTGCGAAGTCGACGCCGCGAAGGCCAGTTTCTCTTCGCGTTTATCAAACAGCCAAATCGTAACGGAAAGAGCCTCGAAGGTGTCAGAAATCAAATTGGCAGAGACGTGGGAGATCGCGTTTTGATCGAGCACACTGCTGCTGAAGCCGGTAAACCGACTCCAAATTTTACGGAAGTCGTGCCGCGGTCTCGTGAAATGCCGACTGATGAATTGTTCGAGGATCTGCCGCAGACGCTTGGACAAAAGCAGCACCGCGAGGAGCGCTATCCCGACGAGGATCAAGAGAGCCTGCAGCTGGAAATTTCCCGAAGTGCCGGTGCGGGCCACGATTTGCGCGAGCACACCCACGACGAAGAGATATGCGCCCGCGAGAAGAACGGTGAGCGATGTGTGCAAGGCGGCG